>UMKC01033389.1_pt1 | contig 9292 bp, 10 predicted proteins | sample 1966201 | NCBI WGS metagenome assembly UMKC01 (sample SAMEA4836166, study PRJEB28245) | human gut metagenome | biome: gut microbiome; material: fecal sample | place: Denmark | collected 2008 | reverse complement strand
GGCGAGGGCCGCGGCCGTCGGCTCGTTGATGATACGCTTGACCTCGAGGCCGGCGATCTTACCGGCGTCCTTGGTCGCCTGACGCTGCGCGTCGGTGAAGTAAGCGGGGACGGTGATAACGGCTTCGCTCACGGGGCCGCCGAGGTAAGCCTCCGCGTCGCTCTTGAGCTTCTGCAGGATCATCGCGCTGATCTCCTGCGGGGTGTACTTCTTGCCGTCAACTTCCACTTTATAATCAGAGCCCATCTCGCGCTTGATCGAAGAGATCGTGCGCTCGGGGTTGGTGATGGCCTGACGCTTTGCGACCTGACCGACCATACGCTCGCCGGTCTTAGAGAACGCGACGACGGACGGGGTGGTGCGGTTGCCTTCGGCGTTGGGGATGACGACGGCTTCGCCGCCTTCCATCACGGCCACACAAGAGTTGGTAGTACCAAGGTCAATACCGATAACTTTAGACATAATGTTGTCCTCCTAAGATCTATCTTAATTTTTTTGTTAACCACTTTATATGTTCATTTCGCGTCCGCAGACGCGAAACAAATCCAAATCGTTTTTTCTGACGACATGTGCGTCAGAAAAAACACATCTCAGCCCTGAAACGTGCGAGCGCAGCGAGTGCGCTGCACAGGGCTGCAAGCTCTTTCAAAAATGTGTGTCACACATTTTTGAGGAACTTTTAATTGGCCACTTTTACAATGGCAAATCGCAGCACCTTATCGCCCAGCGTGAAGCCCTGCTGGAGCACCTCGACCACGGTGTTTTCCCCGTAGTTTTCGTCTTCCACATGCATCACGGCGTTGTGCTTTTCAGGGTCAAAGGGCTTTCCGGCGGCGTCCATCGTTTCAACGCCCAGCTTTTTGAGACTCTCTTTGAACTGGTTGAACACCATCTCAAGGCCCTTGCGGTGGGGCGACTCCTCGTCGCCATACTGGGCAAGGCCGCGCTCGAGGTTATCGTAAACGCCCAGCAACGCCTTGATCGTGTCGATCTTCGCGTCGGCGTAAAGGTTTTCCTTTTCCTTCGCAGTGCGCTTGCGGTAGTTGTCGTACTCGGCGGCAAGGCGCAGGTATTTGTCCTGCTCGTCGGCAAGCGACTTGGCAAGGCCTTCCATCTTTTCCATCTGCTCGCGCGTGACGGTGAAGGTCTCGGGCTCCGCGCTCTTTTCGGCGGTCTCGTCAGCCTTGGCAGTCTCTGCGGTCTTGGCCGCCTCGTCTGCTGTCGGCTGCTGCGCCGTGTTCTTTTCCGGCGTGCTCTCCGCCGCGTTCTGCTTGTCTTTCTTACCCATTTCTTACTCCTTATCTTCTTCCTTGGGCGGAAGCTCGTTCTTGCCGAACATCCGCGTCAGGCTGTCTGCAAAATAACTCAGCCGCGCCGTCACGGTGGCGTAGTCCATTCTGGTGGGACCCACCACACCGACGAGGCCGCGCATCCCGTCGCCGATATCGTAGCTGGCGACGACCACGCTCGTTTCCTTGAGCGCCTCGTTCACGTTTTCCGGCCCGATCAGGATCTTGAGCGGCGCGCCGTCATCCGGCACGGGAAGCTCTTCCTTGTTATCCACAAGGAATGTCACGAGATCGTGCGCCTTGTCGACATCGCGGTACTCAGGCATTTTCAAAATCTGGCTCGCGCCCGCGGTCTCCACATTGCGCTGCGCGCTCTGCTCGAGCACACCGATCGCATATTCGACCGCTTTGGACACCACTAAAAATAGCTCGGGCGAAAGCTGCTCGGAAAGGCTCATCAGCCTTGCACTCATCTCATCGGCGCTCCGGCCGGTGAAGTGCGTGTTCAAAAGCTCCTTGACGTCCGCAAGCCGCTGGCTGTCGAACGGGAGGTCCGAGCGCTGGAGCTGACTCTTCACGCGGTTATCCTCGCCCATCACCACGACGATGAAGCTCATTTCATCGACCGCGATGAGCTCGAAGCGCTTGACGCTCGCCTCGCGCCGTCCGCCCGTCACGCTGTACACGGGGTAATTGACGATGCTCGACACCATCTGCCCCGCCTTGGCGATCACGCTGTCCGTGCCGCTGAGCTTGGACTTTAGCTGCTCGTTGATCTCCTCCGCTTCTGTTTCGGAGACCTCGCGCTTTTCCATCAGCTCGTTGACGTACAAGCGGTAACCTTTCGGCGACGGCACGCGTCCGGCGGACGTGTGCGGCTGCTCAAGGTAGCCCATTTCGACCAGGTCTGCAAGCTCGTTGCGGATGGTCGCGGAGCTCACCGAACCGCCCATCTCCTCGGCCAGCGCCTTGGAGCCGACCGGCTCAGCCGCGGCGATGTAATCCTCGACAACGCGCTTGAGAATCTGCTTTTTGCGCTCGGTCAAGTCCATACGCCGCGCTCCTTTCGTAGCTTTAGCACTCCTTTCCCTCGAGTGCTAAACGCAGTGTACCACCGACATTTCCCATTGTCAATAGGAGGCAGTGTAAACAGTTTGTGAACGTCTCAAATGAGTGACGTTGTCCCTCATTTGAAAGGGATGCGCTCCGCTGCAACGCACGCGCAGTGCAAGCCTTCTCCAAAAGCGGCAACGCCGCTTTTGGAAGAATAAAAAAAGAGGAACGCTTTCGCGTTCCTCTTTTTTTAAGAACCTTTATTCGGCCTTGGGCGCTTCGGCGGCTTTCGCGGCTTCGGCAGCCTTAGCTTCGGCGGCTGCCTTGGCGGCAGCGGCCTTGCGCTCGGCGGCAGCCTTCTGCGCGGCCTTGAACTTCTCCTTCTCCTCGGGGGTCGGGATGGGCTCGATGGCGTTGCGCGGGCAGGCCTTGGCGCACATGGTGCAGTTTTTGCACTTGGTGTAGTCGATGACGGCCACATTGTTGACGACGTGGATGGCGTCGAACTTACAGGTGCGCTCGCACATGCCGCAGGCGATGCAGGAGTTGGCGCACACCTTCATGACGGCGGGGCCCTTCTCCTTGTTCGAGCAGTTGACGAAGACCTTCTGCTTGTAGGGCACCTCGACGATCAGCTTGCGCGGGCAGGCCTCGCGGCAGGCGCCGCAGTTGGTGCACTTCTCCTTGTCGACCTCGGCGACGCCCTGCTCATTGATATGGATGGCGTCGAACTGGCAGGCGGCAACGCAGGTGCCAAAGCCCATGCAGCCGAAGGAGCACGCGGTCGGGCCGCCGGCGACCTTCGTCGCGGCGACGCAGTCGTGAAGACCGACATACTCGAAATTCTTCACAGAGGCCTCGCCGCCGTTGCACAGCACGTGCGCGACCTGCTTTTCGCCGCTGGGGGCTTCCATGCCCATGATCTCAGCGATCTTGGCAGCGCCCTCTGCGCCAGCGGGCGCGCAGGCGGTGACGGGAGCCTTACCGGCAAGAATTGCCTCGGCGCAGCCCGCGCAGCCGGGATAGCCGCAGCCGCCGCAGTTTGCGCCGGCGAGGCAGGCCTGGATCTTGGGCAGGCGCTCATCGACCTTGACCTCAAAGGCCTTGGCCGCAACGGACAGGATCAGGCCGAACACGACGGCGATCACGCCCAGCACGAGAACAGCAAAAATTACATTCATCATTTCTTCGTTCCCTCCTTACATGGGCCACACCTGCAGACCCGAGAAGCCCATGAATGCAAGGGCGATCAGGCCTGCGGTGATCAGCGCGATGGGGAAGCCTTCAAATGCCTTGGGATAGTCGGCAAACTCCAGGCGCTCGCGCACCGTGGAGAACAGGTAGATCGCCAGCAGGAAGCCAAGGCCGCCGGTGATGCCGTACACCACGGATCCGATGAAGTTGTAGTCGTTCTGCACGTTGAGCAGCACCACGCCGAGAACGGCGCAGTTGGTGGTGATCAGCGGCAGGTACACGCCGAGGGCCGTGTAGAGCGTCGGCATGGACTTTTTGAGGAACATCTCGATGAACTGCACGAGGCTCGCCACCACGAGAATGAAGGCGACGGTCTGCATGTAGTCAAGGCCGAGCTTGACGAGGATGATGTTCACGCCGTAGCAGAACGCCGAGGCAAGGCCCATGACGAACGTAACGGCAAGGCCCATACCGATAGCGGTGTCGCTCTTTTTCGACACGCCGAGGAACGGGCAGATACCCAAGAACTGCGAGAAGATGAAGTTATTCGTCAGGATCGCGCCGAGGGAAATAGCAAGTAACTTAGTCACACTCATTTTTATTTACCCTCCGTTTCTTTCTTTTCCGCGTTCTTCTTCTCGCTTCTGGCAAGCGCCCACTGCATGATGGCGATCAGCGTGCCGAGGCAGAGGAAGCCGCCGACGGGCAGCGTGAGCATACCGGCGGGAACATAGGAAGAAGGCATGACCTGAATGCCGAGCAGCGTGCCCGCGCCGAGCAGCTCGCGGAACGCGCTCAGGATCAGCAGCACCACCGTGTAGCCGATGCCCTGGCAGATGCCGTCCACCGCGGAGGCGGCAACGGAGTTCTTGCTGGCAAAGGCCTCGGCGCGGCCGAGGATGATGCAGTTGACGACGATCAGCGGGATGAACACGCCAAGGCTCTCGGCGATGTCAGGGACAAACGCCTGCAGGCACAGATCAACGATCGTAACGAAGCCCGCGATGACGACGATGTAGCACGCGATACGCACTTCGTTGGGGATGATCTTGCGCAGAAGGGAAATAAAGATGTTGGAAAGCGTCAGGATGATGAGAACGGAGATGCCCATACCAAAGCCGTTTGCAACACTCGTGGTGATGGCCATGGTGGAGCACATACCGAGCACCTGCACCAGAACGGGGTTTTGGTAGATCAGACCGTCTTTGAGCTGTTTCTTAAAATTCATTGATCGTTCCCCCTTTCTCAGTTCATGGCTTCCGCGGCGGCCAGAGCGGCATTGACGCCCTTGGTCACGCCCTTGGTGGAGACCGTCGCGCCGGTGACGGCGTCGATGTTCTGCTTGACGACGAGCGTGCCCGCGCCGGACTTGCCGACGAACTGATCGAGCGCGCCGGTGCCTGCGGAGGTCGCTTCATTGTCCATGACCTTGGAGCCGATGCCCTTGGTCTCGGAGTTGTTGACGATGGAAACGCCCGTGACAGTGAGGTCGGTGTCGACGCCGACGATCATCACGATGTTGCCCTGAGAGCCGCTTGCGGTGACCTTGAAGGCATAGCCGATGGTGTCGCCGCCGGACTGCACCTCATAGACCTCGCTCAGCTTGCCGCCCTGTTCGTTGGCAGCGTCGATCATGGCCTGCGGGATCTCCTCCATCGGGGGGAATTCGCAGTCGGCCGCAGAGACGACCTTGGCGAGCGCCTCTTCGGTCTTTTGCTTGTTGATGGCCGCGATCTTGTCCGCGGTCAGCATGTTGGTCAGGCCCAGCAGCAGCGCGACGACCAGCGAGATCGCCGTCAGCGTACCGGCTACCTTGAAAATGAATTTACCTTCGATCTTCATTTCTTTGCCGCCTCCTTCGCTGCTTTCTTATCTACGCCGAAGCGGGTGGGCTTGGTGTACTTGTCAATGATCCAGGTGCAGCAGTTCATCACAAGGATGGAATAGCAAACGCCCTCGGGATAGGAGCCGAAGTAGCGGATGAACACCGTGATGAGACCGCAGCCGATGCCGAAGATCAGCTGGCCCTTCTTCGTGACGGGGGAGGTGACATAGTCGGTGGCCATGAAGAACGCGCCGAGGAACAGGCCGCCGCCGAGCACGTTGTAGAGCATCCAGCTCATCGCATCGTTGCCCTGGGGGAAGAGGAACGTGAGGACTGCCACCGTGCCGATGTAGGCAACGGGGATCTGCCAGGAGATGACCTTGCGGAAAATTAAGTACAATCCGCCGATGAGCAGCATCATCGCGGAGATCTCACCGAGAGAGCCGCCGATGTTGCCGATGAACATGTCGGAAAGGCTGTACTGTGCCGTCACCTCGGCAAACTCGCCGCCCTTCATCATCGCAAGCGGAGTGGCCGCGGTCACGACGTCAGCGCCGCCGAAGAGCGGTGCCTTGCCGGAGGCCGGGTCGATCCAGGAGGTCATCTGGCTCGTGTAGCACGCGACGAGCGCGGCACGGCCGGCCAGCGCGGGGTTCAGGAAGTTCTTGCCAAGGCCGCCGTAGAGCTGCTTGACAACAAAAATTGCGAAGAAGTTGCCGACGATCAGCATCCAGTAGGGAAGCGTCACGGGGCAGACGAACGCGAGCAGGACACCGGTGACGGCGGCGGACAGGTCGCCGAGCGTCTGCGTCTTGTGCATCAGCTTACGGTAGAGCCACTCGAAAAACATCGCGGAAACCACGCTCACGAGCACGGAGATCAGCGCGCGGAAGCCGAAACGGATGACGCTCATGATGAGCGCGGGGCACAGCGCGATGATCACGTCGAGCATGATCGAGCGCGTGTCTTCATTGTTGCGGATATGGGGGTTGGAGGAAGCGATGAGCTTCAGACCCTTATAATCATTCAGCATCTCTTAAGCCTCCTTCTTTGCTTCTTCAGCAGCCTTGGCAGCCTCAGCCGCGGCCTTGGCCTTGGCGGCGGCTTCCTTGACCTTCTGCTTGCCAACCTTGAACGAATGCGTCAGGTGCAGGCGGCCCGGGCAGATGTAAGAGCACGCGCCGCACTCGATGCAGTCCATGACGTGGGCCGCCTCGAGATCCTCGATGCGGTTCTTCTGCACATATAAATAGAGGTACAGGGGCTCGAGGTGCATGGGGCACGCCTCAACGCAGCGGCCGCAGCGGATGCAGGTCGGGTCCTCGGAGACCTTGTTCTCATTCGCGGCGAACGCCAGCACCGCGCCCGTGCCCTTGGCCACGGGGAAGTCGGCGGAGGCCTGTGCCATACCCATCATCGGGCCGCCGGCGATGAGCTTGAACGTCTCGTCCTTTAAGCCGCCGCAGGCGTCGAACAGGAGCGAAACGGGCGTGCCGATCGGGCACTCGAGGTTCTTCGGCTCCACAACGCCGCTGCCGGACACGGTGACGACCTTGCGCACCACGGGCATGCCGTCCTTGATGGCATGGTAGATGGCGATGGTGGTGTTGATGTTGAACACGGCGCAGCCGATGTTCGCGGGAAGACCGCCCGGGGGCACCTGCTTGCCGGTGATGGCCTGGCAGAGCTGCTTTTCACCGCCCTGCGGGTAGCGGCAGCGCAGCGCCTCGACCACGACGGGAGCCTTCTGCTCGGCGATGACCTTGTTGAGGGCCTCGATGCCGTTTTTCTTGTTGTCCTCCACGCCGATGACGACCTTGCTCACGCCGAACATCTTGGCGAGGTAGCAGCAGCCGCCGATGATCTCAGCGGGGCGCTCAAGCATCGCGCGATGGTCGCCGGTGATGTAGGGCTCGCACTCCGCGCCGTTGATGATGACGGTATCGACCTTGCCGATGCCGCTGGAGATCTTCGTGTGCGTGGGGAACGTTGCGCCGCCCATACCGACGATACCGGCCTGCTTGACCATTTCGACCATTTCCTCCACGCTCAGCGCGTCGGGGTCGGCCGGAGCATGGACTTCCTCGCTCAAGTCGTCCTTGAAGTCATTGTCGATAACAACGGACATGACCTTGCCGCCCATGGAATAGGGACGGGGCTCCACCGCAGCGACCGTACCGGATACGCTTGCGTGAATGGGAGCGCCGAGACCTTTGAATTCGCCGATCTTCTGTCCAAGCTTGACATAGTCGCCCTTGGAGACCGTCGGGGTGCAGGGTGCGCCGAAGTGCATCGACATGGGGATCACCACCTGAGCAGGGGCTTGTAACTGCTCGATGGCCTTTTCATTGGTAGCAGCCTTCATATCATTGGGATGAACGCCGCCAAAGAAAGCTTGTGCCATAGTCTTCACCTCATCTTTATACTGCCAGAGCAGCGGAAACACTGCTCCATAATCGGATAGATTATATCCCCTTTCTTTTCTCTTGTCCAGAAAATATTCTTCATGACCATCATTTTCCTACATAATTTATCAGATTTCGCCGTCATTTTTTCGCAAAAACAGCATTTTGCCAAACAATTTTCCTTTCGGCGGCCCGCGGAGGGAATCACCCATTTTTCCGCTTCTTGACGTGTCCCGGACGCGATGCTATAATTATGTATTACTATTTTTATGAATTTTGTGCATTTTCCGCACTTTGCCGTCCGTTTTTCCCCGTTCCGGCAAGAAAGGAGCTTTTTTATGCCCATGCAGCTCGATACCGGCGCGATCAAGGCAGAATCGCGCTCACTGCTGCGCACCGGTGAGGTCAATCCCTTCCGGATGACGCTTTTCTATCTTCTCATCACCCTTGTGCTCGATATGATCAACTCGGGCGTGAGCTATATGATCGACTCTGCCGGCGGCTTCACAGTGCTCTCGTTCAGCTTTGTGAGCATCCTCGTCGGTCTCGTCGCGCTCGTTCTGAACGCAGGGTATTACTGCTACTGCTTCGGCATCCTGCGCCGTGAGGAAATGCCGTATGAGAGCCTTTTTGACGCGTTCCCCTTTGCCGGGAAGGTCATCCTGCTTTCCATCGTCGAGGGCGTTTTCATCTTCCTGTGGTCGATGCTTTTCGTCATCCCCGGCATCATCGCGGCCTACCGCTACTCGTTCGCCATGCTGAACCTGTGCGAAAATCCCGAGCTCGGCGTGATGGAGGCATTGAACCTGAGCAAGCGGCAGACAAATGGCTATAAGATGCAGCTTTTCCTGCTCCAGCTCAGCTTCATCGGCTATCAGATCGCCGCGGTGCTTATCGCGCTGCTCTACGAATACGTCATCATCAGCTACCTGCCCGACTCGCTCTCCGGTGCGGTGCTCGGTGCTCTGATCTACGGCGTGCTCTCGGCGGTCGTGGACGTCTACCTGACGCCGTATCTGAACCTTTCGACCTGCCGCTTCTACCAGCTCGCCACCGCGCCGCAGGTAAACGAGCCGCCGCACTTCGACTCCTGGAACGACAACTTCTGAACGCAGCAAAAAAGAGGGATATCTCGCATGAGATATCCCTCTGTCATTTTTTGTTTTACTTCAGCACGTAGACGTTCTTGATGCCGAGGAGCTTGCAAAGCTCGGTCTTTTCAGCGATGTCCGCCTCGCTCTCGTACCAGACGACGATCGTGGAGCCGTCCTTTTCCTTACAGAGAAGGTACGAGCTGTCGAAGCGGTTCGAGTGCGATTTCTGCACGGCGCTGTCGTTCAAATACGCGCTCAGCTCGTCCTGCGTCAGCTCGCGCAGCGCGCCCACCTTGCCGCCTTTCACGCTCTGCGCCGCGGGGACGGCGTTGATGACCACGCTGCCGCCCTTGCCGGCCTTGACCGCCGCGTCGTAGACCTGCTCTACCGCCGCGCGCGGGGACAGCGGCACCGCACCGCTCGTGCCCGTCA
>UMKC01006173.1_pt1 | contig 9394 bp, 6 predicted proteins | sample 1966201 | NCBI WGS metagenome assembly UMKC01 (sample SAMEA4836166, study PRJEB28245) | human gut metagenome | biome: gut microbiome; material: fecal sample | place: Denmark | collected 2008 | reverse complement strand
CCGGCGCTGCCTTTTTCCCTTCGGTTTAGCCGAACAAAACCGGCTTAGTAACCTCCTTGAGCCACTCCAGCTCATCCCCGCTCAGATACGGCGAGATCGCCGCAAAGACCTTAGCGTGATAAGCATTCAAAAGCTCCACATCGCGCGACGAGAGCAGCGACGGATCGATCGCATCGCGGTCATACGGCACGAGCGTCAGCGGTTCGAGCGCAAGGAAGCGGCCGTACTCATTGACCTCGGCCTCGCGTACAACGACGAGGTTCTCAATGCGCACGCCGAACTTGCCGGCAAGGTAAATGCCCGGCTCGTTCGAGAAGATCATGCCCTCTTCAATGACGCAGTGGCGCTTCTGGCGCTTCACGTCCCAGTGTACGCGCTCAGGGCCCTCATGCACGCCGAGGACGAAGCCCACGCCGTGGCCCGTGCCGTGGTTGAAGTCGAGGCCCGCTTCCCACAGCGGCGTGCGGGCCAGCATGTCAAGGTTTTCGCCCATGCAGCCGTGCAGGAACTTGGCCGCGCCCAGCTGTATGTGTCCGCGCAGGACAAGCGTGTAGATGCGCTTTTCCTCGTCCGTGAGCGGCCCCAGCGCGATGGTGCGGGTGATGTCGGTCGTGCCCTCCAAATACTGCGCGCCCGTGTCGGCGAGGCAGAGGCCGCGCGGCTCCATGGGAATGTCGGTCTCCTCGGTCGGCTCGTAGTGGACGATCGCGCCGTGCGCGCCGTAGGCGAGGATGGGGTCGAAGCTCTGCTCAAGATAGTGCTCACCCTCGGCGCGAAGAGATTCGAGCTTTTTCGACGCGCTGAGCTCGGTGATCGGCTCTTTGCCGATCGTGTGCTTGAGCCAGTAGATGAAGCGCGTGACGGCCACGCCGTCCTTGATGTGGGCGAGGCGCTCGTTCTCCTGCTCGGCGGGCGTTTTCATCGCCTTCATCAGCTGAATGGGGCTCGTGCGGTCGAGCACTTCGGCACTCTCCGGCACGCTTTGCAGAATGCGGTAGTTGGCGCGCTCGCCGTCGAGCAGTACGCGGGTGCCCGTGGGCAGCGCCGCGACGAGGCGGTAGATGTCGTCATAGGGGGCGAGCGTTACGCCGTCAGATTTCAAATGTGCCTCGATCTCTGCGCTTACGGCCTCTCTCTGCACGCAGAGCGTGGCCTTGTCCTGCTCAAGCAGCAGATACGAGAGAAACACGGGCGTGAAGAGCACATCGTTGCTGCGCAGATTCAGCAGCCACGCGACCTCGTCGAGAGAGGGGATGACGAACACGCTTGCGCCCATCTCCTTCATCTTGCCGCGCACCATTTCGAGCTTTTCCCTGCGCGTCAGACCTGTGTACTGAACATCCAGCTCCCAGAGAGGCTCGCACGAGAGTGCGGGGCGGTCCGCCCACACAAGGTCGACAAGGTCCTCGTCGCCCGCAAAGCGGATGTGTTTCTCGCGCGTCTTTTCGCCGATCGAACGGGCGAAGTCGTTGCTGATCGTGCGCGAGTCGAAACCGATCCAGCCGTTTTCAGGAACGTGGTCGCGCAGGAATGCGGGGATCTCAGGGACGCCGGGCTGGCCCATGCGCATGAGCTCAATACCGCTGCCCTCTAACTGCTGCGAGGCCTGCAGAAAGTAGCGGCCATCCGTCCACAGTGCGGCGGCGTCCGGCAGCACGACGAGCGTACCGGCAGAGCCGGTGAAGCCGGAGAGAAATTCGCGCGCCTTGAAGTGCGCGCCGACATATTCGGATGCGTGAAAGTCATCGGTCACGACGACGTAGGCGTCCAAGTGGCGCTTTTTCATCTCCGCGCGCAAAAGTGCGAGCTTTTCGACAGGATTCATCACAAAATCACTCCAATTCTTTGTTACGATAACGATTGCCTCATTCGGCAAAACTCTCCGTCAGCGTGACGAGCACGTTCGTCATGGCCTCAAGGCTGTCCGCGGGGATCCACTCGCGCACGCCATGATAGTTGTAGCCGCCGGTGGAGAGATTGGGGCAGGGAAGCCCGTCCCAGGACAGGCGCGCGCCGTCCGTGCCGCCGCGGATGGGCACGCACTGCGGCTCGACGCCGTTGGCGCGGAACGCGTTCTCCGCGCGCTCGATGAGGTGGAAGTGGGGGAGGATCTTCTCCTTCATGTTGTAGTAGCTGTCATTGATCTGGGCCTCGGCCGTGCCGTCGCCGTAAATTTTGTCGAGGCGCGCGGCGCAGTCGGCGAAGAGAGCCTTTTTCTCTTCAAAGCGCTCGCGGTCGTGGTCGCGGATGATGTAGCGGAGCGTCGCCTCGGTCACGCTGCCGCTCATCTCGGTCAGGTGGAAAAAGCCCTCGTAGCCGTCGGTTTTCTCCGGCACTTCGTCCTCAGGCAGCATCGCGTGGAAGGTCATCGCTGCGGTCGCGGCGTTGATCATGACATTTTTGGCGCTGCCGGGGTGGACGCCGACGCCGTGCACTGTCAGAACGGCGGACGCGGCGTTGAAGTTTTCAAATTCGATCTCACCGAGCGGGCCGCCGTCCACGGTATAGCCGTAGTCACAGCCGAGTTCCTGCACGTCGAGCCCGTCCACGCCGTTGCCGATCTCCTCGTCGGTCGTGAAGATGACGCGCACTTCGCCGTGTTTGACGTTTTTCTCAATCATCGTCTCGACCGCGGCCATGATCTCGGCGACGCCGGCCTTGTCGTCCGCGCCGAGAAGCGTCGTGCCGTCGGTGACGATGAGCTCTTCGCCCACATGGCTCTCAAGGCCGGGGCAGAGCTCCTCGGTGAGGGAGACAGTGTCGTTGAGCTTCAGCTCGCCGCCCTCGTAGCGCACGAGGCGGGGCTTGACGTTTTCGCCCGAAGCGTCGGGAGCGGTGTCCATGTGCGCGATGAGCGCGATGACGGGCGCGTCCACGCCCTTGCTCGCGGGGAGCGTTGCGAGCACGTTGCCGCAGTCGTCCATGTGGACGTCCTCGAGCTTCAGCACTTCAAGCTCCTGCATCAGCACGCGGCCAAGGTCCTTCTGCCGCTCCGTGGAGGGCGAGGTGCCGGTGAATTCATCCGAGGTGGTGTAATAGGTCACATAGCGCAGAAAACGCGATTTGGCAGATTCCATTTTGGGGTACCTCCTTGCAGTCATGCTGCGTGATATTTCACGCTCAGTGTACCACAAAAGGGGGCGAACTGTAAAGCCGCAGCGCACCGATCCGCGCAAAAGTGAAACGGTGCAAAAGATTCTTTTGCTTGACAAAGGGCGGCAGTTGATAATATAGTGTGATACATATTAAATAAGAAACTGGGAGGGAAGAGGAAAAATGAACGTGGAAACCATCACGAGCCGGCAGAATCCGCTGATGACGCACCTGCGCAAGCTCGCTTCCTCCCGGTCTTACCGCAAAAAGAGCGGCGAATATCTCTGCGACGGGACAAAGCTCTTGGACGAAGCGCTCAAGTGGGGCGCGCCGGTCCAAACGGCGGTGTTCTCCGACGGTGTGGAGATTCCAACGCTTCCCGATACCGTGCGCGCCGTGCGCGTGAGCGGAGACCTGATGCGCTCGGTGAGCCCGATGGAGACGCCGCAGGGCGCACTGTTTACGGTCGCGCTTCCCGAGACGAAGCTGCCCGAAACGCTTGCGGGTAAGCACTATCTCGTGCTGGACGGCGTGCAGGACCCCGGGAACGTGGGGACCATCCTGCGCACGGCGGACGCGTTTGAGTGCGACGGCGTGTTCTTAGTCAACGCCTGCGCCGACCTCTTCAATCCCAAGACGGCGCGCGCCACGATGGGCGCGATCTTCCGCCGCGAGGCGTACAGCGTCACGCCGGAGGAGCTTTTCGCGCTGCTCAGTAAAAGCGGCGTCCCGCTCTACGGTACGGCGCTGCGCGAGAACACCGTGCCGCTGTCTGACGCGAACCTGTCCAAAGCCGCTGTCGCCATCGGCAGCGAGGGGCGCGGACTGTCGCAGCAAATGCTGGATGAATGCGCAAAGACGCTCAAAATTCCCATGAGCCCGCGCTGCGAGTCGCTCAACGCGGCCATCGCGGCGACGGTCGTTCTGTGGGAGATGTATCGCTGAAACAAACAAGGAGGTGCTCTTCATGGCGGGCCTTAAATACTGGGTGTGGCTCTCGGAGGTCAAGGGACTGACAAACCGCTCAAAGCTTCTGCTGCTCGACTATTTCGGCACGCCGGAGAACGTCTACTATGCTGACGAGGATGAGTACCGCCTCGTCGAGGGCATCGAGCCGCGGCAGATCGCGCTGCTCGCGGAAAAATCGTTGGAAAACGCCGACCGTATCCTCGGCGCGTGTTCGCGGCTGGGGCTGCGGCTTCTCACGATGCAGGACGCGGACTATCCGATGCGCCTGCGCAATATCTTTGAGCCGCCGTGCCTGCTTTATGTCAGAGGCCAGCTCCCCGTTATCGACGAGGAGGTCGCTGTCGCCATGGTCGGCACGCGCAAGGCCTCGCCCTACGGCATCGAAGCGGCGGAGAAAATCGCCTACGGCCTGTGCAAGCAGGGCGCGGTCGTGATCTCCGGCGCGGCGGCGGGCGTGGACAGCGCATCTCACCGCGGCGCGCTGCGCGCGGGCGGAAAGACCATCGCCGTGCTCGGCAACGGGCTGGACATTGTCTATCCCGCGGAGAATGAATGGCTGTACCGCGATATCGCGGCCTCGGGCGCGCTCATCAGCGAGTATCCGCCCGGGACGGCGGCCGAGGCGTGGCATTTTCCCGTGCGAAACCGCATCATCAGCGGCTTGAGCCTCGCGACCATCGTGGTCGAAGCGCCGGAAAAGAGCGGCGCGCTCATCACGGCGAATACCGCGCTTGAGCAGGGACGCGATGTTTTCGCCGTTCCCGGTCCGATCGACGCGCCACTCAGCCGCGGCTGCAACCGTTTGATCGCGGACGGCGCGGCGGGCCTCATTACCGACAGCTGGGATGTGCTGCGCGAGTACGAGGCCATCTATCCGCATAAAATACTCGGCGAGCGCGTGGAGCTTCCGCGTACGCTCGGCTATCAGGCGCGCGAGGAGCAAGCGCGCGCCAAGCAGGCCGCGGCGGAGGAAATACTGTCGCTGCCGACACTGAATTTGAAAACCAACGACGCGGGGCTGACCGACGACCAGATCGCCATTCTGCGCACGCTGAAAGACGGCGCGCTGCAGGTGGACGATCTGATCGAAAAGACGCAGATCCCCACGCGCCGTGTTCTTTCCGCGCTCACGATGATGGAGCTTGAGGGCTACGTCGAGCAGGGCAGCGGCAAGCATTTTTCTTTGACCGTCACACTACTGGAGGAATAACATTCATGGCAAAAAAGCATCTGGTGATCGTCGAGTCTCCGGCGAAGGCGAAAACCATTGGAAAATATCTCGGCAAGGACTACGAGGTCAAGGCCAGCATGGGGCATTTGCGCGACCTGCCGAAAAGCAAGCTGGGCGTTGATATCGAGCACGACTTCGAGCCTGTCTATCAGCCCATCCGCGGAAAAGAGGAGCTCATCAGCGAGCTCAAAAAGGCCGCCAAGAGCAGCGACACCGTGTATCTTGCAACGGACCCGGACCGCGAGGGCGAAGCCATCTCGTGGCACTTAAAAGCGCTTTTGAATCTGGACGATGAAAAGGCCAAGCGCGTGACTTTCAACGAGATCACGAAAAAGGTCGTCTCCGAGAGCATCAAGGAGCCGCGCGCCATCGACCAGGACCTGGTCGACGCGCAGCAGGCGCGCCGCGTGCTCGACCGCATCGTGGGCTATCAGCTGAGCCCGCTTCTGTGGAAGAAGGTCCGCCGCGGCCTCTCCGCGGGCCGCGTGCAGTCCGTCGCTGTGCGCATGGTCGACGACCGCGAAAAGGAAATTCAGGCCTTCGAGGCGCAGGAATATTGGACGCTCGACGCCGACCTCACCGACGAGGCGACGCACAAGACCTTTGAAGCGCACTATTACGGCAAGGACGGTAAAAAGGTCGAGCCGGCCTCCGGCGAGCAGGTGGACGGCATCATTGCCGACATCGGCGACAAGCCCTTTACTGTGACGAACATCAAGCGCACGGACAAGCAGCGCTCCCCGTCGCTGCCGTTCACCACTTCCACCTTACAGCAGGAGGCCTCGCGCAAGCTCAACATGACGCCGCGCCGCACCATGGCCATCGCCCAGCAGCTCTATGAGGGCGTGGACATCACGGGCGAGGGCACGGTGGGTCTCATCACCTACATGCGTACCGACTCGCTGCGCATCTCCGAAGAGGCCATCGCCGCAGCGAAGACGTTTATTTTAGGACGCTACGGGCAGAGCTACTATCCCAAGACCGCCCGCCACTACAAGGCCAAGGCCGGCGCGCAGGACGCGCACGAGGCCATCCGCCCCTCGAACGTCAACCTGACGCCCGAGCAGATCAAGGGCGATCTGACGGGCGAGCAATATCGTCTATACCGCCTGATCTGGAGCCGCTTTTTGGCCTCCCAGATGGCGAACGCCGTGTATGACAGCGTGAGCGCGCAGATCATGGCGGGCGGACACGAGTTCCACGCGAGTGCCAGCAACTTGAAATTCTCCGGCTACACCGCCGTTTACGAGGAATCCCGCGACGACGACAGCAAGGAGGAAAAGGAGGGCACGCTGCCGCCGCTTGTCGAGGGGCAGAGCCTGACGCTCGAAGCCTACACGCCGCTCCAGCACTTCACTCAGCCGCCCGCGCGCTACACGGACGCGACGCTCATCCGCGCGATGGAGCAGAACGGCATCGGCCGCCCGTCGACCTACGCGCCGACGGTCTCGACGATCTTAGACCGCGAATACGTCATCAAGGACGGAAAATACCTGCGTCCTACGCCGCTCGGCGAGGTGGTGACGGGCCTGATGGAAGAGCGCTTCCCCGACATTGTGGACATGAAGTTCACCGCCCGCATGGAGGAAAAGCTCGATACCGTCGAAGAGGGCAAGACTGCGTGGAAGGACGTCATCCGCGACTTTTACGGCGGCTTTGAGCGCGACCTTGAAAACGCCGAGAAGGCGCTTGAGGGCGTGAGACTCAAGGTCCCCGATGAGGTCAGCGAGGAGAAGTGCGACGTCTGCGGCCGCAACATGGTCATCAAGAGCGGGCGCTTTGGCCGCTTCCTGGCCTGCCCGGGCTACCCTGAGTGCACGTTCACCAAGCCCCTTGTCATCGAAATGCCGGGCCGCTGCCCCAAGTGCGGCGGGCGCATGATGAAGCGCACCGGCGTGAGCAAGAAGACGAACAAGCAGTACACGTACTATGCCTGCGAATTCTCCACCAGCAGCGATCCCGAGAAGAAGTGCGACTTCATGACTTGGGATGTGCCGACGAAGGACGACTGTCCCGAGTGCGGCCAGACGATGTTCAAAAAGGCGGGCAAGGGCTTTAAGCGCCCGTACTGCATCAACCCCGCGTGTTCGCGCTTTGTGCCGGAAGACCAGCGCGGCTATGTGAAAAAGAAGACCACCGAGACCGCGGAAGAGGGCGCGGAGAGCGCCGAAGCCGCCGATGCGGCGGAGATCGCGGAAAAGAAGACCGCCGCCAGGAAGACGACGGCTAAGAAGAGCACCACCGCAAAGAAAACGACGACGAAAGCGGCGAGCGCGAAGAAGACCGCGACGAAGAACGCCGCGGCGAAGAAAACGACGAAGAAAGCCGCTACTGCCGAGGACGGCGAAGAAAAGACCAAGAAAACGGCGGCAAAGAAGACCGCGACCACGAAAAAGGCGGCCGCTAAGAAGACGACCACCAAGTCCGCGGCCAAAAAGACCGCGGAGAAAGAAGAGAACTGATGCAAGTAACTGTGATCGGCGCCGGCCTTGCCGGCTGCGAGGCTGCCTGGCAGCTCGCGCAGCGCGGCATCGCCGTGACGCTGCATGAAATGAAACCCGAAAAGGCCACCCCCGCGCACCACACGGCGGATTTTGCCGAGCTTTGCTGCTCGAATTCGCTGCGCTCGGACCAGATCGAAAACGCGGTCGGCCTTCTCAAAGAGGAGCTGCGCCGCCTCGATTCGCTGATCCTTGCCTGCGCGGACGCGACGCGCGTGGAGGCGGGCGGCGCGCTGGCGGTCGACCGCTACGGCTTTTCAAAGCTCGTGACAGAGAAGATCCGTTCGCATCCCAATATCACGGTTGTCCCTGGCGAGGTGACGGCCATCCCTGAGGGGAACGTCATCATCGCCTCGGGCCCCTTGACGAGCGACGCGCTCGCCGCCGCCATCGCCGAAAAGATCGGCGACGGGCACACGCTGAACTTTTTCGATGCCGCCGCGCCGCTCGTGACGTTTGAGAGCGTCGACATGGATTCGGCGTTTTTCGCCTCGCGCTACGACAAGGGGACGGCGGACTACATCAACTGCCCGATGACGGAGGAGGAGTACGATGCCTTCTGGCAGGCGCTCACGACCGCCGAGGAAGCGAGCGTACACGGCTTTGAGGATAAAAACGTCTTCGAGGGCTGCATGCCCGTCGAGGTCATGGCGCGCCGCGGACACGATACGCTCTGCTACGGCCCCCTCAAGCCGCGCGGTCTGCGAGACCCGAAGACGGGGAAAGAACCCTATGCCGTCGTCCAGCTGCGGCGCGACAACGCGCAGGGCAGCGTCTATAACCTTGTCGGCTTCCAGACGCATCTGCGCTTTCCCGAGCAGAAGCGCGTGTTTTCGATGATCCCCGCGCTGCATGATGCGGAGTTTGTGCGCTACGGCGTGATGCACCGCAACACCTATCTCCGCTCGCCGGGGATGCTGGACCGCTACTATCGCCTGATCGCGGATGACCGCATCGCCTTTGCCGGGCAGATGACCGGCGTGGAGGGCTATATCGAGTCCGCAGCTTCGGGCTTTCTGGCGGGCATCGAGATGGCAAGAAGACTCGAAGGCAAACCGCCCGTCGATTTCCCACGCGAGACGGCCATCGGGGCGCTGGGGCTTTACATCAGCGATACGACGGTCTCGGACTTTCAGCCGATGAACGTGAACTTTGGTATCATGCCGCCGCTGGGCTACCGCATCAAGGGCGGCAAGCGCGTGAAAAATGCGCAGCTCGCCGCGCGCTCGCTTGAAAAGATCGACGCGATGCGCGAGGACGTGCTGAGTGACAGGAAAGGAGAGTGACCCCGTGAAGATCATCGTCGACGCCATGGGCGGCGATTTCGCCCCGCTCGCGCCCGTCAAGGGCGCGCTGATGGCGCAGGAGAAGTACGGCGTGGACATCGTCCTGACCGGAAAAACAGAAGAGATCTTGAAGGCCCTGCAGCAGTGCGGCTGCAAGGAGCTCCCCAAGGGCATGGAGATCGCCAACGCGACCGAGGTGGTCGAGATCTGCGACGATCCGGCGACGGCCTTTAAGCACAAGAAGGATTCGTCCCTCACCGTGGGGCTCAATATGCTGCACGCGGGCGACGCGGACGGCTTTGTCAGCGCGGGCA
>UMKC01025630.1_pt1 | contig 9576 bp, 9 predicted proteins | sample 1966201 | NCBI WGS metagenome assembly UMKC01 (sample SAMEA4836166, study PRJEB28245) | human gut metagenome | biome: gut microbiome; material: fecal sample | place: Denmark | collected 2008 | reverse complement strand
ATCATGTCTAAGATATTTTCTTTGGACAGCAGTGTAAAAGTTTATATTTTTCATTGTAAATGGATAAAACTTGTCCGCAAGCCCATTTTCAGCCATATCATCCAGCTTAATACGGTTAAGAAGAGCCAAAATATCATCTTTATTTGACATCCTACGTGCCAATTTTGCTATTTCTGCTTTATCCATCTTTATCTGAATTAAGAGCGGTCTTTAACTCATCTGTAGACTGAAACATCGTTTTCTTTATATAATACTTTTGTCTGTAAAAATTTCTATTAGCTTGCGAGTAACAACTTAACAGAATCATTACATTAACTATCTGACATTGTTATCTTCAAACCCAAAGGGCAAGAAGACATCCCGCGAATTTACTCTAAAAAGAGCAAGGCTCACACCACGCAGGACAAAATTCAAAATTTAGTTTCAGTTATCAGACTTGCCAAAGACCGCGTAGTTTCTTTATTATTTCGACTGCAAAGTTACATCATTACGGCGAAATCTATTTTCGTAATAATGAATAATTTTGAATTTACTGTTTTTTATATTACTCAGTCAATATTCCAGTATGCGTCTGCCTCTCCGTCAAGTACGTCATCGATATCCTGATCGCTCCATCCCATTACATCCTGGGCATATGTGCCGTTGTAATCATTATAAGTTTCACGTATTGCGTAGTAAGGCCTACGGTTATTAGGCTTATTTGATTTGACTTTCTGTTCCTTTACGGGTAGTTCAGGGTTAAGATTGTGAAAATATACATCACTGGCAATGCCATCCTTAACAACCCTCGTTGAACAACGGTTCTTGCCATAAAAGTTCCATACTTCATCATATTCACAAGGCAGTACCTCTTCTCCATGTTCATTTATTATGCCCCATTTGTTGCCGTTATTGGCAAGAGTTGATGGCTCTTTTCCGATTTTAACTCTACACAGCCCGGAGTCAAATCCGTCAATCCAGTCGTATTTACCGAACGGAACAACAATATTGCCTTTACTGTCAATCACTCCCCATTTATAATCAGAACGTTCAACAACTCTTACATATCCATAAGCATTCTCTCTAATATTTTCCATAAGCCTTTATTTATTTTTTCAAGTGCAAAGGTAGCACCGGCCTACGTCCTCTTTGTTCGTACCTTTTTATATTCTTTCTCCATCTCTGTTATTCTTTTCCAAATCTTATCTTGAATATCTGTCGGTTCAAGTACGATAAGGTCTTTTCCGAAAGATGTCAAAAGTCTGATCAGTTCATAATTCTCCTTACAGTCAATACGAAAAAACTTTCCGCCCTGAAATTCAGAGTATTTCAGTCTAAGTTCAGATACTGTACTGTCATTAAGCGTGCGCTGAGATTCATGGAGAGGCTTTGTTTCCACATAATCTTTTGCAGCATCGCTTGTCCAAAATATTATCTTATATAACGGACTGTTGTCAAAAAGAGTTATTCCGACAATGTCTTCAAAGCGTTCATTAATATCACCATCATAGTCGACATATTTATGCGACGGCAAAGGTACTATATCATCAATACGGTCAAGAGCAAAGACCAAAAGTTTCAGATCGCTTTCAGCCGAGCCGAACAAATACCACCGGCGGTTATATTCTTTCAGCAAATATGGGTATATGATTACTTTCTTCTCATTGTCAGGCTCACTGAACTTATGATAGTGCAATTCAACTACTTGTTTTTCTGAGATAGTAGTGAACAGTCTTCCAAAAAGGTTTGATTTTTCAAGCGGATTCTTCGTGAAAGATATTATTTGTCTGTCGTTATGTTTAACTCCAAGTCCAAGCCTAAGACCTTCAAGTCCGTCAAGGTTTGGCAGTCCGTCAAATTGTCCCAACAGCGATATAACTTCCTTGAGCAGATATTCCTCGGCGGTAGTGAGAGGCTTGCTGAATATCGAGAAGTTAGGATTTGCGTAGCGCAGACACATCTTTTTACGCCCGTTTTTTTCGTTACCGATATAATAACGTTCGATGTCTACACCTGTAAACGGACCTTTATATTCAAGATATTCAATATCCTTTTCTATAGTTCTGCGACTCACTCCATCGGTATCAGGTTCTATCTCTGACAAACGGTTGCAAACCTCCTCTGTCAAGTCGTCAAGTGAATAATTATGATACCTATTCGACAAAAGTTCATCAAGTATTTTATAGCGTGTCAACGCATTTTTATTCTTTGGCATAATTCTCTGTTTTATTCAATATGAAGGTTCCTTATCACAACAATTCCGTCTCTACCGACCATCATCAGTTTCTTGTTGTCGAGCGAGAATGAACATGACGCCACTGATTCTATTTCAGCAACTCCTGCATCAGACAAATCGCTAATTGTCGGTACAATCTGTTCGTTCGGATTTTCTACCGAATGGACAAAAATCATTGTTGAAGGTTGATGTCCCCAATTATGATTTTCATCTTTATAAGGCACATATCCTTGATTTGACAAAGCTATGTATTTGCCATCAGGACTGAATGTTAGAAAATTTCTGTCTGAAACTTCATTTACTCCAGAATCATCATAAACATTTCCATACAATAATGTCGGCAGACTGTCATAGGCTGCATAAAAGCCTTTTTGTGTAAAAGCTGCTGTCCATACGGCATAATGTTTAGTATCTTTTTTTATCTCTTTGTGATTGTCCATATCATAGATCAGCAACAGTCCTTTATAAAAACAATTATCAGGGTAACGGCCGACGATGGCTACATATCGCGAATCATATGAAAATGCGACATAATTTAAAAAACGCAATTTGGGTCCTAATTCTATCTCACAATAAAGTTCATCTGTTCCAACTTTTCGTATTGTGGCATATCCATAATCTTCTGTTATTATATCAGTAAAACATGTTGTTGAACTTAGCAAATATTCAATATTTCGGTTTTTAAAATAGTCTTTATGCATATTTATAAATTCCTTACGTGCTTCTTTCTTTTCTTCTTTTTCTTCATTACTGATACCAAAGTGATAATCATATTTTTCAATCATATCACGAAGCTGTTCTTTTGATATAAAGACTTTATTTATTCTATCCAGATGTTTTATATATTTGCTTAATGCACTGTCGGCATACAACTTACCGTCAGGACTGACAAATCTATAATTGGTTATATAGTCCTGATTTATGTATTGCCTTGTCATAGGGTCTATGACTCTCGGACGACGATGGCTGCCATCTACTTTAAACAAAGGACGATATCCATTGATCTGAGATATAAAACTCGTATTAGGAAAATATTGTTCTTCTTGTGTGCCGGTATTCATCAATATTAAATCATCGCCTTTCTGATAAACAATGTTCTCGCCGTCATCCGACATTAATACATTGCCATAGGTTGAAGTATCAAATAAAGACTCTAATATTGGCACATTTATGAATCCGCCTTGAGCTTTTGACATCCTGCCTAAAAACACATGTGTGCCTTTGACTGAAATGGCATAATTCAGTTCTTCAGATAAAGCCTTTACATCCTCAGGCAAATCAACTTTTGTATTCCACAACATCACTCCACAACAATACAGCTCCTTATTGCCATATTTCAAGTGCTTTTGCTCTGTATATTCACGAAAGCCATAATCTGTATTATTATCAAACTCGAACTTAGAGTATTCTGAACTGTCTTTTGGAGAAAAAGCATATATTACATTTTGTCTTTTATCTTTTCTTTGCTTTAATATTCCATATTTTTCAAAATGGTTCCAGGTAAAATTCCCTTTCATAAAGAGAGTTATCTTACCTTCATGAAATTCATAAATGCTCTCATCACCATCTCTGTCCTTTTCTGAAAGAAATATTCTTCCGGCAAAACAGTATTTGGTAAAATCACCACGTAAAACTACTCCATCACCGTTCAATACAATTAATTTTTCTCCCTTACTGTATGTTTTAATGAATAAATAATCATCTTCATGTGTAACGTTATTATAATCACTTATTTCAATTTCAAAATTATTATCCGACGTTCTCAGATATTGCTTGCGTATCTCATTTTTTAATCCTGTACGTTCTATGGTGAATGAATTTTCTTCAATCAAATAATACAGCTGTCTTGATAAGACAAAAAATTTCTTTATCTCTTTGTATTTATACGAAATATTAATACCTCCGAGTAATTGTGGTTTCTCCTTATTAAATAAATCGAATTCATGCGCTAAATGGATAATCTGTTTAATCTTATCTTTTTCAGCATCAGTGTCAACTACATCTACATCCTCACAGGTAAATAAAGGATTCTTTAAATCACAAACGTACCACGAATCATTTGACAATATATCATGGACTGATATTTTAGCACTAGACTTAATATATTCAATTTCAACAAAATAATGTCCGTTTGTAAATTTGATAAATTTAATAACGTCAAAAGATCTACAGTTTCTCTTGAGTGATTTTATAATTTCAAGTGTTTCTAACGATAAGGTATAAATCGTTTTATCTTCATGAAAATATAATGCACCGCCATCTTCACATAAAGAAAAGCAATCGCACTGATATTCTTTCTTATCTAATATTACATCATTAAAACGGACAACATTTAACTTGGTTTTACCATCAGCCTCATTTTGAAATATAAGGGTATCTTTATTTAGCAGTATTCCATTGCTATAAGTTATTAATGGACGTTGCTCTGTAAGGGAATACAGAGTTCTTTCATCACACTTGTTACTGAGCAAGACAACATCTTTGTTTACGCATGAAATTTCATCAGGAGAAAAACTTTCAACATACTGTTCATCAGTGTCACGGTTATAAAAATATATACGGTCTCTCATGACGACAAAACACCACGGTGTTTCTTCAAAGACGTAGCTATTCTTATAAGTACTACCACCAAACCTAACCGCATCTTTCACTTCAACTTCAACAGCACTATTTCTATCATTATTAAGCATAATAATATACCGACCAGGATATTTAAATACATAATTTTTCCGTAAAGAACCTTCATCTAAAATAAACATAGATAATGCAGGCTTTCCGGCATTTAAATCATTTTTATCCTTAGGATAGATACAAACCATCTTATCAGCTTCAGAATATGACTGAATAATGAACTCTGTATTCAAATATCCTTGATGTGGATGTACGGATAGTTTTGCCATAATCGTTTAATGTTGAAAATCATGTACAAAATTACGAATTAATCACGAACTCTATGTTCGTTATATAAATAAAACACATAAATTCGCACAATAAATAATATATACATCTTTAGAGTTTATATTGTAAACATTCTTCATGTTTTCCCGACCGTTTGACGCTCTCAGAACACGCATGCTCTTCGCCATACCGCGATTTTGGGCAGAAAAGGGCAAAAAACGGGGCGTTTTGTTAAGACGCTGACTGACAGGGAGTTGCAGCAAATAAGAGAGAAAAGCAGAAGTGTTAAAAAACATAACCGGCCCACTTACGCATAAAAAGTGGCCCGTTTACGGATGAAAAGGTGCCATTTCTGAGGATCAAACTTATGTTTTCAGGCTCAGAAATGGCTGATTTTAGTGGCATTTTCCAGCTTGTCTGCAAACGTATGTTAATGAAGTGACGTTCTTACTGCCGTTTCATTAACATACGTTTACTTTTTATTTTCCAGATTGAAAAATATTTTTGTCATAAGTTTTTACCGCCATCTCCACGCCTCATTTAAACTATGAATTAAAAAGCGCCTATGAAAAATCTAACCAGAATCAGATCAATATAAAAAATACAGACCGAATACTAATAACCGATTTTGGTTAAAAAATTTTCATTATTTTGCGTTATCTTTTGTTTATATTTATATTTTTATTTAATTTTGTCGACGAACTAATATATCTGTTACCTCCGGTGAAGCTGAACACAGTTCACTGATAACGGCGGGCATAAGGTCCTGCTGGTGACAGAATGTGGTCGGGGCCTCAAGTGCAAGGCCCATCAGGCTAACACCGGATAAGGTATACAATTTACTTATTTTGCATATTAAAGACATTTACCTGCAACTTGTTACTAACTTAAAGATATTTACAGGCATAAGCTTTGTTATCTGAGAATTGAGCAAACATTTCCTGACGGGTGTGTCTTTTAATTATGTATTTAGCGCTTAACCGCAATACGCTAAGACAAAATGTGCTCGTTGTCTAATGAGAACACCCGGCGAGGCGGGCAAACCTCAAACACCGGATTTGCCTCCGATGTGTCCCCCAGAACGTGTAAATCAGCTAAAGGGGTGTCCCCCCGTAGTGTCCGGAGACAAAGTGCCGACCCGCCCGACAAGCCCGACCAGGAGGCTGTGTGGTTCCTGATGAGGGCTGCATACGGACAGGAGAGAAAAGCCAAAGACATACTTGAGGCGGAAAACATAGAAGTGTTCCTGCCCGTAACCAACAAAATGCGCATAATAGGCGGCAAGCGCAAGCTGATAACAGAATCGTTGATACCCAACTTTCTGTTTGTACACACCACCGAGAGAATGATAAGAAAATACGTGGGAAGCCCCGGGCTCAGTTTTCTTCATCACTATTATATCCCCAACAAAGACGAAAACGGCTGTCCGATAGGCAAAAGCGGAATAAAGCCGCTCATAGTTCCCGACGACCAGATGGAGTCTTTCCTCAAATGGTATGAAACTGAAGACGAGAACAAGATGTTCATCTCCGACACTGAGAGCGACATATCCAAGGGGGACAAGGTGAAGATAATAAGCGGTAAGTTTACCGGATTCAGCGGCTTTGTCTGCCGCGTAAAAAGGCAAACCCGCGTGGGGGTAACCATCAATGGCTTCGGCACGATAGTGACAGCATACGTCCCGAAGGCATTTTTACAAAAAGTCACAGAACAGTAAAGAAACAAATTATATCTACAGCAAATATATTTTAAACAGATATGGATATCTTAATCGGTAAATTTGGTAATCAGCCATTTAAACTGACCGAACCAAGCATAAGCCGCGAGCATGCCTTGTTTCATCTTGACGAGGCCACCGGCAAAATGACCCTTAGAGACAACAACTCGACCAACGGCACATGGATAATGTCGGCCAGCGGCAGCTTCAAGCGGCTTACGGGCGAGGTTCCGGTGAGCCTCAACACGCTTGTGCGCCTCGGGGCAAGACACACCTTCCGCATAAAGGAGCTTATGGCGCAGCAGCCGCCCAAGACCGACGACGCCGTGGACATAAGCGAGCTGCGCAACATCTACGAGACCTACAACCGCAACAAGATGTCGCTAGAGGCCAAGACGTCGAACATAATGATGATGAGAATGGCGTCGCTGTCGCTGGGAAGTATCTTTGCCATACTGCTGACGATGCTTCTGCCCAAGGATTTTGCGGGCGACACCACCGCCAGCGCCGCCATCAAGGTGGCAGGCAGCATCATAGCCATAGGCTTCTCGTGGATCATAGTTGACGTGAAGAACCGCAGCCTCATACAGCGCAAGGACCAGAACGAGCGCTTTTTCAGGAAGAAATACTGCTGCCCCAAGTGCGGCTACCACTTCGGCACAAAGCTCTATGAGAACATCCTGGCCGAGGGCAAATGCCCCAACAGCAGCTGCAAGTGCAAGTTCAAGGGAAAATAACAACCTTAAAAAGACATCATATTATGAAACACACAAGCATGATTAAGCTGATATCGCTGTCGCTGATGCTCCTGCTGGCAGCAGCGGCATTTCCGCAGAAGACCTACGTGGTGTCGGTCGGCATAGGCGAGTACAAGTATCCGCAGGTGGCCCCGCCCCTGCCCTGCTCGGTGGGCGACGCCCGTGCCGTGTCGCGCTTCTTCTACAAATACAACGGCAGCAGCGTGTTCATGCTGCTCAACTCTAACGCCACGCGCGACCACATACTGAGAGTGCTCAAGTCGGAGTTTGCCAAGTCTACGCCCAACGACGAGATAATCTTCGTCTACAGCGGCCACGGCGTGCAGGGCGGACTTACCACCTACGAGACCAAAGACGCCTCGAGTCTCATAACATACAACGAGATACAGAACATCATGAAGTCGGCCAAGGCCCGCCGCAAGGTGATTCTGGCCATGGCATGCTATTCGGGAGGACTAACGCTGAAGAACAGCAACGGCGGCAGGACGCCGCAGCGCAGCACGCAGAAGACAAGCGTGATGCTCTACACGTCGAGCCGCGCCAACGAGGTTTCGTGGGAAAGTCCCGACATGACCAACTCATTCTTCATCAGCCGCATACTCGAGGCCTTCAGGGGCGCCGCCGACAAGAACGGTGACAGGAAGGTTACGGCGCGCGAGCTGTTCAACTATGTCAACCCGAGAGTAATCAGCGACACTGAAGGCCAGCAGCATCCACAGATGTGGGGTAAATTCGACGACAGCATGGTGGTCGTTTACGTAAAATAAAAACAACTATAGCAACAATGATAATAAAATGTCCATACTGCGGCCGGCGATTCGAGCTTCAGCGCCGTCCGCCCGAAACATTCTGCTGTCCCAAATGCTCATACAAGGTGCCGTTCAGCGTGATACTGCAGGAGCAGCACTCTGAGAAGACCATGGCAGCGCCGGCATCAAGCGCCCCCGTTACGGCAGGAGGCGAGCCCCAGGGACTGCCCACGTCGGTCATCAACGGACAGGGAGACAAGACGGTGGTGGTAGAGGGCCTCAACGGCGGCCTGAAGACAAGGCTCATACCCGAGCTGCAGCAGAAGAGCAAGGGCATACTGCAGGTGAGCTTCCAGGGCATGAGCTTCGGCACGATAAACCTGCCCCACGGCAACTACTACAACCTGGGACGCAAGAGCTCTGACAGCACCGCACAGATAAAGATAACACCCGACATAGCCATGAGCCGCATACATGCAGGCATGCGTACCGTGAAAACGCCCGCAGGGCAGATTGTCTACCAGATAACATCCGTGAAGACAGAAAACCCCGTATACGTCAACGGGCATGCCATACCCAAGGGCAAGGCTTACAGCCTGAAGACGGGCGACATGATAAAGATGGGCGAAACCCTGATGAGGTTTCAAATGGTGTAAACACTGAACAACGATAGATTATGTCACAGAACAAGACAATAGTACCGGGCGTCGACTACGACAACCCCGGAAGCAGCGAGTATGACGAGGCAGCGTTCAGCAGCCTCTACACACGTTCGGGCAACGACGACAACCGCACGTGCATAGCCGGCGCGCAGGGACAGGGCTTCCAGGCACAAAGCGCGTCAGGCGCAGCCGTGGCCGACAGAGACACCCGGCAAATAACCATGCAGAACCGCGTGATAGTGGGCTGTCTCTTCTCCATATCCCACGGACTGCTTGGCGAGATGTTTCCGCTCTATCTCGGACGCAACGCCATAGGGCAGGCAGCCGGATGCGACGTGTGTCTAAGGGAGAAGACCGTGTCGCCTGAGCACGCCATACTCTACATACGCAAGGAGGGCAACCCCTTGCGCTTCAACATGACCATAACAGACTACAACTCGGCCAACGGAACCGAAGTGAACGGCACCGACGCCAGATATAACACACTGACCGTAAACGAGAACGACGTCATAAGCATAGGCAGACACTACAAGCTGCTCGTAAAGACATTCAACGTGGAGGCTGCCGGCCTCTTTGA
>UMKC01033011.1_pt1 | contig 9614 bp, 8 predicted proteins | sample 1966201 | NCBI WGS metagenome assembly UMKC01 (sample SAMEA4836166, study PRJEB28245) | human gut metagenome | biome: gut microbiome; material: fecal sample | place: Denmark | collected 2008 | reverse complement strand
AGGGATAGCGGCCCGAGCTGACCACATCGCGGCAGGTCATGAGCTCTGGTTCGACGCGCGCGGTCATCAAGATCGCCATGCGGCGTGCGACGTCGTTGCGGCTGCGCGAGCGCATCGTCTCGCCATCCAGATACACTGTGCCGGAAAGCTCCGGCAGCTGACCGATGACGGTTTTCAGGATCGTCGACTTGCCCGAGCCGTTCGGCCCGATCAGCGTAACGATCTTTCCCCTCTGCACGCAGAGGGACACATCCTCGATGAGGGGCTTGCCGTGGTAGCCGACGGATAAATTCTTTGTCTCCAAATAGCCGCTCATTCCCGCCCCGCCTTTCTGCGCACCATCATGTAGATGACGACCGGCGCGCCGAACACCGCCGTGACCGAGCTGATGCTGACTTCCGTGGGCGCAAAGGCCGTGCGCGCGATGAGATCACACGCAAGGCAGAAGATGCCCCCGCCGAGGAAGCTCGCCGGGATCAGCAAAAGCGGCTCCGCCGTCTTGAAAAGCGCCTTCATCAGGTGCGGCAGCGCGATGCCGACAAACGAGATGGGGCCGGCGAAGGCCGTCACGCAAGCAGATAACACGCTGGAGAGCAGGATGAGCGCCGCGCGGAACGCCTTGATCGGCACGCCCATGTTGCGCGCGTAGACCTCGCCGAGTTGATAGGCGCGGATCGGCTTGGAGAGGAAAAATGTCAAAATCAGCGCGATCCCGCAGGCCCACGCCATCGTCGTCACGTTTTCCCACTTCATGCCGGAAAACGAGCCGTTCGACCAGTTGTGCAGGTTCACGATGTTTGAATCGTCCGCGAACGTGACGAGAAAATCCGTCAGCGCTGAGCAGATGTAGCCGATCATCACGCCGCAGACGACGAGAAGGCTCATCTGATTGACCCGCTGCGAAATGAGCAGGATGAGGCCCATCGCAAGCATTGCGCCGATGAACGCCGCGCTGATCAGCAGCGCCGACGACGATCTGACGCCGCGGCTGAGCAGAAAGATCATCGCGATCGACACCGCGAGCTTCGCGCCCGACGAAATGCCCAGCACGAACGGCCCCGCGATGGGATTGTGGAAAAACGTTTGCAGAAGATACCCCGACACGGACAGCGCACCGCCTAAAATGAGCGCCGACGCCATGCGCGGCAATCTAATTTGCATAATGATCTGCTTTTGCGTCAGGTCATCCCCTCCGCCGAGCAGAATTTGTCCTATCTGAGACGCGGAGAGCTGTACGCTGCCCGCGAATAAATTCCAGATCAAAAAAACAGCCAAAAGGACGAGCAGCAGCAAAAAGCCGCACCACGTCCGTGTTTTCCGCTTCTGCTCCATGCTCATCCCTCCTGTCTGTTTCAACTTTCCAGTCAAAAATTATTGCAGCTTTGTCAAAAACCGGAGCGGCGTATCCGCCCCGCTCAAAACGGTGTGGAGATCCACGACGAGGTCGCTCAATTCGAGCGATTCCTGATAAAAGTCCTTCGTCAGGCACCAGACGTTTCCGTTCTGCACGGCCTTAAAGTCGCCAAGCAGCGGTTCGAGTGCTAAAAGCTCGTCGATCGTCGTAAGCCCGCCGTCGATGATGCTGTTGTAGATGAGCACATCCGCGTCGTGTGCGCCGCTGTAAAATGCCTCCATCTGGATGGTGACGGTGGACTGGGCGTTCTCCTCTTCCGTGTTGTCAAAGGAGACGTACTCCCCGCCCGCCATGGCGATGGATTTAGCGACATAGTCCGTCGACTTTCGCACATTGACCGCGCCGTTGCTCGTCACATAGAAGAATGTGACGGTCTTTCCCGTGGGCGCAGCGCCCAGAATGCCCGAAACGCTGTCCATTTTCTCCTCAAACAGCGCCGCGGCCTCGTTCTCCTTGCCGATGAGCGCACCGTAGAGCTTGACCCACTCCATGCGGCCAAACGGCTCGCTCTCGTAGCTGGACATTTCCACGAGCACGGGGATGCCCAGCGTTTCAAACTGCTCGATGACCTCGGGCGAGTGGTAGATCATCGTGTTTTCAAGCACCAGATCGCAGCCCTGCGACAAGATAAGCTCGTAATCGGGCTCGGAGTATTTGCCCGCGTAAAGCATGTCACCCGCGCTCATGGCCTCCTTCGCCTGCTCGATATACCAGTCCGACTCCTTGCGTCCACTGAAGCGGATGCAGTCGACCGCGTCCAGCTGGGCAAAGCTGTCCATCGCCGCGCTGGCGACCAGATAAATTTCATCAAGCGGCTGCTGCAAAACTGTCACGCCCTCCGGCACGCCGCCGGGCACGGCCGCGCCCTCCGTCACGAGCAGGAATTCCTGATCCTGCCCGATGGTGATGCGCTTGTAGTCGTCGTCCGCGTAGGAAACCGAAAACTGCGTGGCATAGTCAAGCGGCATGGTCTTGTCAAACGACAGAGTATCCCACGCGACCGCCGCATTTTCGCCGTTCGAACCGTCCTGCGCTTTGTCCCCGCAGGCGCAGAGCGTCAGCACGGCCAGCAGCGTGAGAAGCGCGCGCGGCAGGCGTCTCATCCGTTCACCTCGGCGCTTGAGGCGTCGAACGTCAGCGTGTAGTCGATCTCGTGCGGCGTGCTCATGGCGGTGGTATCGCCGACCACAGCAAGCGGCGTATCCAGCGCGGCGACGGGGATCTCAAATGTCGAGCCGTTTTCGGTCGAGAGCACGTCGCAGCGCTCGCCATCCACGAGCATATAGTCATAGTGGCTGCTGCTCCAGACGATGGTGGCGGTCATTTTGCCGTCCGCGACCGTCAGCGTACAGGGCGACTGGATGTTCGCCTTGCCGCTGCCGCCCTCGAGCGTCACGGCGATCGTGTAGGTGCCGTCGGCCAGCGTCTCGGCGGGCGCGGCGGCGTCGTCTTCCTTCAAAACGGCGTTCGTCACGGAGACCTTGTGGTCGTACCACTTGCCCTTCGTGCCGATGATGGCGACGTCGAACTCCTCGTCCAGCGCGGGCACGGGAATATCAAAGCCATTGACCTCCTCGCTCAGGCCGTCGGAATAGGTGACGGTGTCGGTCGTGGGCTGCAAGAGCGCCGCGCCATCTTTCTGCGCGTCCTCCGCCGTGCCGCAGAAGAGGTTCAGAATGCTCTTGGACGGCAGGCTGATGTGGATCGTCATCTGACCGTTTTCGACCGTCAGCGTGCCCTTGCCCTCGCATGCCTCGTTCACGTGGAACATGCTGCTGTCGGTGCTGAAATCCGCGGTGTAAACGCCGTCGGCAAGCGCGGGCTCGGTGTTCGTGTCCTGCGGATCGCCGTCCCCGCTCTTCTGCCCGCAGCCGAAAAGCAGCGTGCAGAGCATCAGCACGGTCAGTATCAGTATCAGTGTTCTTTTCATTGGGAAATACCTCCATCCGGAAAAGGCCCCGAAGCGGTGCACAATCGCTTCGGAGCCCTTTGGGTCTATTTACGCGTTCAGGGCGTCAATGGCGGCCTGGGTGTGGGCGATGTAGAGCGCCTGCACATCGGCAATCTCGCCGAGGCCCGCGATCTGGCAGTCGACGGTGAAGTCGGCAGCCTCGAACATAGTCTTCCAGGAATCGTCGTCGCTGCCGGCCATGTCGTTGTTGGCGTGGTCACCCGCAACGACCATCAGCGGGCGCAGGATGACGTTGGTGTAGCCCGCGGCCTTGACGGCCTCGATGACGGACTCGCAGGAGGTCTCCTCCGGCTCGCCCTCGACCGTGCCGATGAAGACGTTCTCATAGCCAAGGTTCTGCATCTGGGCGCTCATCTGGCTGTAGCTGACCTTGGCGACGTGTGCGGTGCCGTGGCCCATGAAGACGAACGCGGTGCCAGCTTCCTTGGCAGCCTCGAGAGAGTCAAAGCCGCTTGCCTCGACCGCGGCGGCGGTGATGGCCTTGGCGACAACTTCCTTGTCGGCGTTGATGACGGTCGCGTCGCTGCCGACCTCGCCGAGCAGGGGCTCCGCGATGGAGACGGACTCGAACTGATCGCGGTACTCGTCAATGGTAGCACACATTTCGTCATACTCCGCGCCGTGCATCAGGTGCGTCGGCTGCACGACGAGGTTCTTGACGCCGTTGGCCACAGCGCGGTCGAGCGCCTGGGTCATGTTGTCGATCTTCTCGCCATCGCGGGCCTGAATGTGGTTGATGATGATCTGAGCCGTGAAAGCGCGGCGGACGGACCAGTCGGGATAGGCCTCCTGCAGGGCGTCCTCGATGCTCTTGATATCGTTGACGCGGCTGTCGTTGTAGGACGTACCGAAGGAAACGACCAGAAGCTCGTTCTCGCCGATGTCATCCTGGTTGCGGGGATCGTCCTTGGACGCATCGCCCGTGTCAAGGCCGAAGTACTCAGGGCTCGCTTCCTCACCCTCGACCATGGCCTTCTGCTCGTCGGTCAGCGCGTCCCAGGCAGCCTTGGCGGCCTCGCACTGCGCGTCGGTCTCATCGGTGCGCTCCTGAACGTAGATCGCGTCGATGAGCGCGGCGACATTGTCGGCCGCGGCCTTGTCGGCGTCCTCCGTGTTCTGCGTGTCGTCGGCAGCGTCGTCCTTCTTGCTGCCGCAGGCGGTCAGCACGCCCAGCAGCATCACGGCTGTAAGCAGGATTGCAAGTGCTTTTTTCATGTTTCTCTTTACCTTCTTCTTCAAAAATCGTTCTGAAAGAAATATAAAAGCGGCCATGGTGACCCACAGCCGCTCTCACGATTCCAACCAGCAACACCGCGCCGCGAAAAAATCGCGCCGCGGGTAAACTCGCAGAAATATCAGCCTGTGTGCAGCGGGCTTGAGATTCCTCACAGAGGCAGGTCTCCTGACTTCGTTCATCGCGGCGCTGCCCTTCCCAGTTTCCCAGTGGCTACGCAGGCCGTTCCCGTACACAGTGACTGCATCGTTCCGGATTCGCACCGGATTCTCTATTCTCCGCCTTGCGGCGGCACCTCTGCGATACAATTTTACATTTTTTCAGACATAGCAGATTATAAGCACCCTCCGCCCATTTGTCAACGCGGAAAGAACTCCCGTTTCGCGCATTTTCTGTCAAAACGGGCTATCTTCTCCCGTTTCCCGCTTTGCCGGGAAAAGAGGGCGCTTCCCGCGCGGAAACGTCCTCTTTTTTCCCGTTTTCTCAGCGCAGTGCGCTCTCCCACTCCGCTTCCTTGAAGCCCGGCAGCGCGAAATCTTCGCCGATGAGCAGCGGGCGCTTGACGAGCATCCCGTCGGTCGCGAGCAGCGCAAACTGCTCCTCCTCCGACATCGCCGGCAGCTTATCCTTGAGCCCCAGCTCCTTATAAACAAGGCCGCTCGTGTTGAAAAAGCGCTTGAGCGGCAGGCCGCTCCGCTTATGCCACGCGCGAAGCTCGTCCACAGTGGGATTCTGCTCCTTGATGTTCCTCACCTCGTAGGCGACACCTTTGGCGTCCAGCCACTTCTGCGCCTTCTGGCAGGTGGTGCATTTGGGATAGCAAACAAACAGCATCGATCATTCTCCTTTGCATTTTTTAGTTGGTTACGTCCGCGGCGCGCCGCTCGTGCTGTGCGCCTTGCCGTCGCCGAGCCTCGCGCGCAGCGGCGGTATGTCGATGCCAAGCATCAGCTTGATGAGCCAGGCAAAAAACAGCAGCACTAAAATTGGGATCAGGCACGATGTGACGAGCATGACGGCGAGGGCCTCGATAAAGCGGTTCAGGATCGTTTTGAGCTGCTCGACCGCGTCATTCACCGCACCGCTGATGCCCTCGGTCACCTTGGAAAAGAGGCCGGAAAGGCCGCTCTTTTCCCCCTCCTCCGTCTCGCCCGAGGTGGCGGACTGGATATCCTCGGTCGTCTGCTCGGCGTTTGCGATGGTCTCCTCGATCGAAACGCGGTATGTGTCCTCGATCATGCTCGAAACCTTGACGCCCGCCGGAATGGCAAACGCGATGGCGAGCGCGAAGAGCAGCACATGCCATGCGAGCTTCCCGAGCGCGGCACGCAGCTTTACCGAAAATATCGCAGCGATGCCGAGCGCGCAGGCCGCGGGGATCAGGATCGTAAACGACACGTAGGATGTGATCGTCAGCAGATACTTTTCCAGAAAGATGGCACAGAGCACAATGAGAAAGTAGCCGCTCAGATCGGCGAGCTTTTCTGCGATGGGCGTCGCGGTGTCGCCCGGCAGGAGCGTGATGGCCGCGGACGCGGCGGTCGACGCCGCTGTCAGCTCGAGCACCGTCTCCTGCTTTTCCGCGAGCGCGTCGATGGACGCTTGATGGTACGCGGGGTCGGACGCTCTCTTCCCTACCGCGAAGATGGAAAGGAGCGCCGCCAGAACGAGAAGCGCCGCGAGCGCGGCCTTCTTAGTTGTCACTGAATGCATAGTTGCCTCCAAAAAACGGGATGGTTCTATCATACCGAAACGGCGGAAGATGTCAAGAAAACGCGGTTGCGGTCGCATCGCCGCGCGCGGTTTCAGTCCTCTCCATCACGTCGAAAACATAGAGAAGCGGTATGAAAATCCTAACATTTCGCTAATTTCTTTCGAATTTTTTCAAATTTTACATACCTTTTTCGAATTCTGTCTTGTCACCTGCCTTGTTTTTACGGAAAGTTCGTGATAGAATACAGATACGACAGGGTCAGCAAATCTTTTTTCATTGATTCTGTCAAAACGGAAGTTTTTTCTTCCCCGTTTCCGGCGCGAAAGCGCCTGTACTGATTTGACAAGCAAATCAAGCAATGTTTGGCAAACCTGCTGAAAAGCAGGGACGCAAAGCCAGAGGGGTCTAAGGCCGCCGTGTGCGGTTATGACAGCCGGTTGCAAATCATTCGGAAGGGCAGCGCCCTTCCTGCACCGCCCGGCCCTCTCTGAAAGCAAGGTACAGGCGGGAAACCTTTTTTGCCGAAAAGAGGGGAAATGAACATGCGACAAACATTTTATGAGTTCTGCATGCTGCATGAAAGGATAAACTTACTGAAAGAATGGGACGAATCGCGCAATTTTCCGCTCACGCCGGACACCGTTTCCTACGGCAGCAAGAAAAAAGTCTGGTGGACGTGTGACAACGGCCATTCGTGGCAGACGACGGTGCATGTGCGCTCCGAGGGGAGCGGCTGTCCGTACTGCACGGGGCGAAAGGTCCTGCCAGGCTTCAACGATCTTGGCACACTCTATCCCGATGTCGCCGCGCAGTGGGACCACGAGAAAAACGGCTCGCTCTCGCCGCGCGACGTCTCCACGGGCTCGAAGATCCGCATCTGGTGGCGCTGTCCGGAGGGGCACTCGTGGCAGTCGCCCGTCGCCTCGCGCACGGCGTGGGGGCACGGATGCCCCGTGTGCGCGGGCAAGACGATCGTCACGGGTGAAAATGACCTCGCCCACCTCCAGCCCGAGATTGCCGCACAGTGGGACAAGCGCAAAAACGGGCGATTGAAGCCCAGCGATGTCGCCGTCAGTTCCAACCGTCCCGCTTGGTGGCGCTGCGAGCTGGGGCATTCCTACCGCGCCACGGTCTCGTCGCGCACGCAGCGCAAGACCGGATGTCCCTATTGCGCGGGACGCAAGGTGCTCAAGGGCTTCAATGATCTCAAGACGCTCTGCCCCGACATTGCTTCGCAGTGGCATCCGTCGCTCAACGGCGCGCTGACGCCGGAGATGGTCACACCCGGCAGCAACAAAAAGGTCTGGTGGCAGTGCTCCATGGGACACGTGTGGAAATCCGTCATCTATCCGCGCACCGGCGCGCAGCAGTGCGGCTGCCCCGTCTGCGCCGGAAAGGTGAGCACAACACACGCGCGGCGTTACGCCCAGCTCGACGAAATTCGCACCTTTACCGAGCTGTGACAAGACCAATTCTATAAAAACGATCAAGGCCGTGGAAAGCGATGTGCTTTCCGCGGCCTTACTTTTTGCCTGATTTGGACGCACTGTCAGCACTATGTTTAGTGCTGACGCGTTTTCTTTCCCGCTTTCGCCAAAAAGCAGCGCCCCTCTCTATTGCGGCGAGGGGCGGTACAATCTGTTCAATGAGTCAACTTGTTGCCGCAGGCAAAACAAATGATTGTTACATGTGGACACTTGCACCTGATTTTTCCCTGTGCTATAATGCAGTTACTTTAATCGGATAAATTACCTGTAAAGGAGAATCATCATGGATTATATGGCTCTTTCCGCTGCCGAGTGGCAGCAGGAATACGACAAGGTGTCCGCCGAATACGAGAGCTGGAAGGCCAAGGGCCTCAAGCTCAACATGGCGCGCGGCAAGCCGAGCAAGCAGCAGCTCGACCTTGTCAGCGGCATCCTGACCGCGCTGACCAGCGCCGAGGAGTGCGTGGACAGCGGCGTGGACGCTCGCAACTACGGTGAGCTCAAGGGTCTTGAGAGCGCGCGTAAGCTGTTCGCCGATATCCTCGGCTGCAAGACCTCTCAGGTCTTCGCCGGCGGCAATTCAAGCCTCCAGCTCATGTACGACACGGTCTCCAAGGCCTACACCCACGGCCTGCTGCACAGCGAAAAGCCGTGGTGCAAGGAAGAGAGCGTCAAGTGGCTCTGCCCCGCCCCGGGCTATGACCGCCACTTCAAGGTGACCGAGAGCTTCGGCTTTGAGCTCATCACCATCCCCATGACCGAAAACGGCCCCGACATGGACATTGTCGAAAACCTCATCAAGGACCCGAGCGTCAAGGGCATGTGGAACGTGCCGAAGTACTCGAACCCCGACGGCATCATCTACTCCGACGAGACCATCGAGCGCATTGCGAAGATGAAGCCCGCGGCTCCCGACTTCCTGCTCATGTGGGACAACGCCTACTGCATCCACGAGTTTGACGGCGAGTTCGTCCCGTTCAAGGATATTCTGAGCGAGTGCGAGAAGTACGGCAACGCCGACATGGTCTTCGAGTTCGCTTCCACGAGCAAGGTGACGCTCCCCGGCGCGGGCATTGCGTGCTTTGCGTGCAGCGAGGCCAACATGGAGTACATGACCAAGCTCATCGGCATTCAGGCCATCAGCTTTGACAAGATGAACCAGCTGCGCCACGTGAAGTTCCTGCAAAACAAGGAGCACACGCTCGCGCTGATGAAGGAGCACGCCAAGATCTTAAAGCCGAAGTTCGACATGGTCGTCGAAACGCTCGAGCGCGAGATCAAGCCGCTCGGCATTGCGAGCTGGCACACGCCCAAGGGCGGCTACTTTGTCTCCGTGAACACGGCCCCCGGCCTTGCCAAGCGTACGCTTGCACTCTGCAAGGAAGCGGGCGTTGTGATGACGAGCGCGGGCGCGACCTATCCCTACGGCCACGACCCTGCCGACAGCAACATCCGCGTCGCCCCGTCGCTGCCGCCGGTCGAGGAGCTTGAGCAGGCGATGGCCGTCTTCTGCTGCTGCCTCAAGCTTGCCGCGCTGGAGAAGCGCAAGAAGTAAGGCATATTTGCATCAAAAAAGCGGACCGCAGTGCGGCCCGCTTTTTCTCATTTCGATTCACTTTTCCGCTTTCTTCTCTTCCCGCTTCAAGCGCCAGACGGCGAGCGTGCGCACAAGCAGGATGTTGACGAGTGCAAGGCGCACATAGTTGTACAGGACGTTGATAAAGAAATACGGTGAAAAATTGCTGTAGTTGTGCATCGCATCTCTCCACAGCGGCATGACACCGTAGCTCATT
>UMKC01054140.1_pt1 | contig 10019 bp, 6 predicted proteins | sample 1966201 | NCBI WGS metagenome assembly UMKC01 (sample SAMEA4836166, study PRJEB28245) | human gut metagenome | biome: gut microbiome; material: fecal sample | place: Denmark | collected 2008 | reverse complement strand
GGTGGTGCGCGCCGCCGCCAAAAAGGGCATCAAGACCGCCATCCATGAGCAGAACGCATTCCCCGGTGTGACCAACAAGCTGCTGGCCAAGGATGTGGACGTGGTGTTTGCCGCTTCCGCCGCTGCGGTGGAAAAGCTTGGCGCGCCGGAGAAAACCCTTGTGGTTGGCAACCCTGTCCGCCCGGAAATTTTGAACCGTGACCGCGCCGCCGCCCGTGCTGCTGTGCACGCGGGGGACCGCACCGTGATTTTGAGCTTCGGCGGCTCTTTGGGGGCCCGCCGTATCAACGAGGTTGTGGCAGAGCTGTGCGCGTGGGAGCAGGCAAACGATCTGCCCGTGCTGCACCTGCACGCCACCGGCAGCCGCGGCGTAAAGCTGTTTGAGGACCTGGAAGCCAAGAACCACTTTGCCCCCGGTGCCAACCTTGTGGTAAAAGAATACATTGATAATATGCCGGATCTGCTGGCCGCGGCGGACCTTGTTATTTCCCGCTCCGGTGCGCTGACGCTGGCGGAGCTGGAAGCCATGGGCCGCGCGTCCATCCTGATCCCCAGCCCCAATGTGGCCGAAAACCACCAGTATTACAATGCACTGGAGCTGCAAAACGCCGGTGCCGCCATTGTGATTGAAGAAAAAGACCTGACCGGTGTCAAGCTGATCGAAACCGTGCATGCCCTGTTGGCAGAGCCTGGCAAACTGACGGCCATGGGCACCGCCGCCAAGACCCTGGGCAACCCCAAGAGCCTGGAACTGATCACCGCAAAGCTGCTGGAACTGGTGAACGGAAAGTAACCTGCCGGAACAAACCGGCAGCAAATAAAAGCTGAAACACAGAAAGGAGGTACACCCCATGGATCGCAATCAGCGCAGCCGAAACCAGAAAAAAAGTGTACCTCCCCGCAAGGGTCAGCCCAGTCATCGCAACACCAAAAGCGCCCCGCCGCAGCGCAGCAGCCGCCCGGCAGGCAGCCAGCAGCGGCCAAAGGGCAGCGGCCAGCGTCCCGCAAAACAGCCCGAACGCCAGCCGCCCAAACAGCAGCAAAAGCGCCCCCGCCCCCAACAGAACCCCCAAAAGCCGGGGTACCGTTCCAGCGCGCCACAGGTGCAGCGCCGCGTTACCCGCGCGGAACAGCTGCGAATCCGCCGCCGCAAGGCCATCATCGGGGTGCTGTGCGTTTTGGCAGTGCTGGTGGTCGGCATTGTGCTTTCCATCAACCTGTTGTTCAAGGTGACGGATTTCCGGGTGGAAAATGCGGACCGCACCACCCCCGCCAATACCGGCATTTATACCGAACAACAGCTGATCGATGCAACCGGCATTCAGGTGGGGGATAACCTGTACGGTTTTTCCACCAAAGAAAAATCTGACCAGCTGTTGGCGCAGATGCCGTACCTGGATGTGGCAGTCGTCACCCGCCAGGCCCCCGGCACCGTGATCATCCGGGTGCAGCCTGCGGTGGAACGCTTTAAGATGGAGTATTCCGGCAGCTGGCTGGTGCTGAGCGAACAGCTGAAAGTGCTGCGTGTGGAGCCGGCAGAGCCGGATAATCTGGTGCAGCTGGATGCCCTGCTGCCAGAGGGTGCGGCCACCACGCCGGGAAGCTTCCTGACACTGGATGCCCCCAGCGAGCCGACCGCCCTGGCAACGGCCATGCCAAGCGGCACCGCAACGCCGGAAAATGCAGACGAAGCCGATACGCCACAGGAGACCCCCAACGAGGTGCTGAACGAACTGCTGGGCGAACTGGACCAGTATGGCCTGCTGGATGGCACCACGGTGCTGACCATGCAGAACATGACCGAGCTGAGCTTTTTGTATCAGGGCCGTGTGTCGGTCCAGCTGGGCACGGCAAACAATCTGGATTACAAGATCCGGTTTGCCGCCTATATCATTCTGGATACTGGTGGCGATGGCCTGGCAAGCAGTGACCGCGGTACGCTGGATGTTTCGGACCAGCAGACGGACGGCACCATTCAGCCGCGATTTTTGTCGGCGGAAAACCCTGTGGCCACCCCGGAGCCGACCCCGGAACCCCCGGCAGAGGATACCACGGATGCTGCCGCCGATGCAGCGGCAGATGGTGCAGACCTGACTGCTGATGCGCCCCAGGATGATACCCAAAGCCAGGAATAAAAGAACAACCAATCCTGCCGATGCCGTTTCCAAGCGGTGCGGCAGGATTTTTTTATCGCTGCCTGTAACAAAACGGCGGCCGCGGCCACCAATATCATGTAAGGCGCCTGAACAAAGCGAAAGGAGGTGGGCCAAAGCATGAAACTGCCGGAGCTGGAGGAACTGTACCGGCGCTACCGGATGGATCTGTACCGCTACCTCTGCTTTTTGACCCACGACCCTGTGCAGGCGGAAGACCTGTTGAGCGAAACCTTTGTGCGGGTCATCAAGCGGCTGCCCACTTTCCGTGGAGAGTGCGAGGTAAAAACCTGGCTGTTTGGCATTGCACGCAATATCTGGCTGGAAAGCCTGCGCAGGCGGCACCAGTCCGTCAGCCTGGACGATTTGATGGAACGCTACATAACCGATGATGCCCTGACCGAAACCACCGCCGCCCGCCAAAAGCTGCGCCGCGTGCAGGCTTTGCTGCAGCAAAAGGACGAGCGCACCCGCAGCGTGGTATACCTGCGGGCGCAGGGGTATTCGTACCAGGAAATTGCCCAAAAACTGCAAATAACCGAAGCATCCGCGCGGGTGGTGGAGCACCGTACCCGCGCCTGGCTGAAAGCAACCCTGCAAAAGGAGGGATACGACGAATGACGCAAGAAAAAGAAACAAACCGGCAAGCAGAACAGGGAAAAGCAGAAACCGAAATTCCCTGCGCGGTCTGCCGGGATTTGATCCCGCTGGTGCAGGATGGCGTTGCCAGCCCGGAAAGTGAAGCGCTGGTAAAAGCCCACCTGCAAACCTGCCCGGAATGTCGCACCCTGTGGCAGGCGGGCGGCGGGCAGGCCCTGCCACAAAGCCTGCCCGCACCCGATGATGCCCGCCTGTTGCAAAAGATCCGCCATAAATACAATACCGGCCTGTTGATGTTTGCCGCGCTGGGCATGGGCTTTGGGGTGCTGACAAGTTACGGCGAACATTCCAACTGGATCATCCTGATTTTCCCGTTTGTGTGTGCTGCGGCCGTGTATCAGGACCCCCAGATGTGGAAGCTGCTGATGGCAGTGGGGGAGAGCATTGCCCTTTGCGCGCTGCTGCGGACCTTCGTGCGTTATTGGCAGTATGGGGCCACCCTGATGGAGTACCCGGTCACCCTAATTGTGTACAGCGTTTTTATGCTGGGGCTGTGCGGCGTTGGCTGCCTGATTGGCTGGCTGCTGAACTATGCCAGCGGGAAAGGAGAGAAAAAAACATGAAAGTGAAAAGTAAGCGGAAGATGGCAGGCATTCTGGCGGCGGTGCTGATTGCTTTGGTGCTGCTGGCCTTTGACTGCATCAACGGCGACCCCATCAGCGAGCGCTGGGCCATGCACCGGGCCATACAGTTTGCGGAAAAACTTTACCCGGACCAGACTTTTACGGCAGGAAACGCAGGTTCGATGCGGGGATTCTGCTATACAGTCAGCGTGCAATCCCAGCAAAGCCGGGATACCCGGTTCTATGTGGAAACGAGTTTCTGGCTCTTTACCAGCGATACCCCTACCGTTGACCACACCCAGTATGTGGATGCCCGGCTCAACACTGCATGGCGCATGAACGAGGAAGCACGGGCTGACCTGGCACCGGCCCTGGTCGATGCCCTGCCGGAATATGACATTCCATACGATGAAGCGCAGCAATGCGTGATGGTGATTCTGCCGTATGAATCAGGGAAAAATATCTCTGATCTGGGCATGGAATACCAGCAGTGGCTGCCATTGGACGCCCCGTTTGAAAAGGAGATTCTGCAGCATGTACCGGCCAAGCTGGCGGTCACGATTCAAACCACATCGCAGCCCCAGCAGGCAGATTTGCAGCCCGCCCTGCAAAAAATAAAAGCCGCCTGCGAAGCAAACGGCTACAATTTTGCCACCTATAATGTGACCATGATCCAGCGGGATATCCCCTATGAGACCGCTCTTGCCCAATGCATAGAATCCGACGATGTGGCGGCGGGGGAGATTTGAAGGATGATAATAAAGCCATCATTTACGGTGCGGTAGGGCGGAATGCCCTCATCCCGCCGTGATGTATGATGGAATATAATCCCCCTAAAACTCAAAAAGGCTGCTCCCTCAACCGAAGAAGCAGCCTTTTGCTTATTCATCCAATCAGGATGCTATCGTAATCTTATAATTCCTCAAGCCCAAATAAATCAAACATTCAGCTCCACATGCTGGCCAAGATCCTCTTTGTTGGCATCCAGCACGGGACGGATAACTTCGGCCAGGAACTCTTCCACCTGCTGCGGGGCGCGGCCGGTGAAATCTTCGGGGCTCAGCTCGGCCTCGATCTCCTCGCGGGTCAGACCGAATGCAGGGTCAGCTTCCACGCGGGCAATCATATCATTGGGCTTGCCCTCCTGCTTGACCACAGCGGCAGCGGCCACGGCGTGCTCGCGCAGGCGCTCGTGCAGCTCCTGGCGGTCGCCGCCTTTCTTGACGGCTTTCATCATGATGTTCTCGCTGGCCATGAACGGCAGCTCAGCCATCACGCGGCTGCGGACAACCTTGGGGTAAACCACCAGCCCGTCCGAAACATTCAGCAGAATGTTCAGGATGGCATCAGCAGCCAAAAAGCCCTCAGCCATGGCGATGCGCTTGTTGGCGGAATCGTCCAGCGTGCGCTCAAACCACTGGGTGCCGGCGGTGATGGCGGGGTTCAGCACATCCACCATCAGGTAGCGGGAAAGCGCGCAGATGCGTTCGCAGCGCATGGGGTTGCGCTTGTACGGCATGGCGGAAGAACCGATCTGGTTCTTTTCAAACGGCTCCTCCATCTCCTTAAAGTTGGCCAGCAGGCGGATGTCGGTGGCCATCTTCATGGCGCTCTGGGCAAGACCGGCAATGGCGGAAAGCACATTGTAGTCCACCTTGCGGCTGTAGGTCTGGCCGCAGACGGGCACAACCTTGTCAAAGCCCATCTGGGCGCACACATCGGCTTCCACTGCCTTGACCTTGGCAGAATCGCCGTTGAACAGCTCAATAAAGCTGGCCTGGGTGCCGGTGGTACCCTTAACGCCGCGCAGGGCCAGCTGGCTGATCTGGTGGTCAATCTCCTGCAGGTCCATGTAGAACTCGTTCATCCACAGGGTAGCGCGCTTGCCAACGGTGGTCAGCTGGGCGGGCTGGCAGTGGGTGTAAGCCAGGCAGGGCATATCCTTGTACTGCTCGGCAAAATCGGCCAGGTTGGCCAGCACGCCGATCAGCTTTTTGCGCACCAGCTGCAGGCCTTCGCGCATGATGATAACATCGGTGTTATCGCCAACATAGCAGCTGGTAGCACCCAGGTGGATGATACCCTTTGCCTTGGGGCACTGCAGGCCGTAAGCGTAAACATGGCTCATGACATCGTGGCGCACCAGCTTTTCGCGGGCAGTGGCTTCCTCGTAATTGATGTCATCCTTGTGGGCTTCCAGCTCGGCAATCTGTTCATCGGTAATGTCCAGGCCCTGCTTCTGCTCAGCCTTGGCCAGCGCAATCCACAGCCTGCGCCAGGTGCGGAACTTGTTATCGTCCGAGAAAGTATACTGCATCTCATCGGAAGCATAACGGGTGGAAAACGGAGAAATATAACGATCATGTGCCATTGGTCGGGTTTCCTTTCTTACAGCATGTCTTACAGTTTGAAGTAGTTCACGCCGCCTTCAAAAATCGGCTGGTACTTATCGCCGGTAACGTTTTTGTACAGGCTGTCGCCGCTGCGCTCAGAATGGCCCATCTTGCCGAACACGCGGCCGTCCGGGCTGGTAATGCCCTCAATGGCCAGCACAGACCCGTTGGGGTTGTAGCGCATATCCATGGTGGGCACGCAGTTGAGGTCAACATACTGGGTGGCAACCTGGCCGTTGTTGATCAGCTGCTGCAGCAGGCCATCATTGCAGACAAAGCGGCCTTCGCCGTGGCTGATGGCGATCAGGTGTTCATCGTCCACATTGCATTCGCTCAGCCAGGGGCTCTTGTTGGAAGCTACGCGGGTGCGCACCAGCATGCTCTGGTGGCGGTGGATGGTGTTAAAGGTTAGGGTCGGGTCGTTCTCGGTAATCGGGCGGATCTCGCCATAAGGCACAAGACCCAGCTTAATCAATGCCTGGAAGCCGTTGCAGATGCCGAGTGCCAGGCCGTCACGCTGGTTCAGCAGACGGTTGACGGCATCGGCCACAGCGGGGTTGCGGAAGAACGCCGCAATGAACTTGGCGGAGCCGTCCGGCTCATCGCCGCCGGAAAAACCGCCCGGCAGCATCAGAATCTGGCTCTGGTCAAGCTCTTTCACCAAGGCTTCGCAGCTGGCGGCAACGTCGGCGGGGGTCAGGTTCTTCAACACCAGAATGTGTGGGTCGCCACCGGCGCGGCGGAATGCGCGTGCAGTGTCGTATTCGCAGTTGGTGCCGGGGAACACAGGGATGATAACGCGCGGGGTGGCCAGGCGCACAGCCGGGGCAACGCGCTGGAAGCAGTTGACCTTGTATTCCAGGGATTTAACTTCCTCGCCAGCCTTGAGGTAGGGGAAGACAGGCTGCAGCTTTGCTTCCCATACATCCTGCAGGTGCTGCAGGTCGATGTTTTCGCCGTTGACGTTGATGACGTAATCCACGGTGGTGGAACCGAGGAACTCACCGGCAGAAGCATCCAGAAGCTCCAGAATAACTGCGCCATAGCAGGGCTTGAACAGGTCGTCCAGGTTGATATCGCGGCTCAGGGACAGGCCCACGTGGTTGCCGACGCACATCTTGAACAGTGCTTCGGCAACGCCGCCGTAACCCGGCGTTGCTGCGGCCAGCACCTTGCCTTCGTCGATCATCTGCTCCACGATCTTGTAGATGGAAAGCAGGCTGCCAATCTCCGGCATGCCGTCCTTGTACTGCGGCTTCAGGATGACAACAGAGCTGTTGGCTTTCTTGAACTCAGGGCTCATGACGTTGGCGGTGTTGCCAATGGCGGTGGCAAAGCTGACCAGCGTGGGGGGAACATCCAGGCCTTCAAAGCTGCCGGACATACTGTCCTTGCCGCCGATGGAAGCAATGCCAAGGCCCATCTGGGCATCCAGCGCGCCAAGCAGGGCGGCCAGCGGCTTGCCCCAGCGTTCGGGGGCAGTGTTCAGGTGCTCAAAATATTCCTGGAAAGTCAGGTACATATCCTTGTGGCGGAAACCGGCGCAAACCAGTTTGGTCACGCTTTCCACAACGGCCATGTAAGCGCCGCGGTAGGGGTCCGCTTCAGTCAGATAGGGGTTAAAGCCCCAGGCCATGCCGGAGCAGGTAGTGGTTTCGCCATCTACCGGCAGTTTGGCAGCCATGGCCATGGTGGGGGTCAGCTGGTATTTGCCGCCGTAAGGCATCAGCACGGTGGAAGCGCCGATGGTGGAGTCAAACCGCTCGCCCAGGCCTTTCTGGCTGCAAACGTTCAGGTCGCCAACCAGGTTTTCCAGCTTTTCGGCAAAGGTGGAACCGGCCCACTGGGGCTGCCATACCGTGCCGGGCAGAACATGCACATCGGCATGGCGCTCGGCACCGTTGGAGTTCAGGAACTCGCGGGAAAGGTCCACGATGGCAACGCCGTTCCAGTTCTCGCGCATCCGCTTTTCCTCGGTAACGGTAGCAACCACGGTGGCTTCCAGGTTTTCCTCATTGGCAAGGGCAATGAACTTTTCGGCATCCTCAGCGGCAACGGCAACAGCCATGCGCTCCTGGCTTTCGCTGATAGCCAGCTCGGTGCCGTCCAGGCCCTCGTACTTCTTGGTAACTTTGTTCAGGTCAATGTTCAGGCCGTCGGCCAGTTCGCCGATGGCAACGGAAACGCCGCCTGCGCCAAAGTCGTTGCAGCGCTTGATCATCTTGCAGGCGTCCTCGCGGCGGAACAGGCGCTGCAGCTTACGCTCAATGGGGGCGTTGCCCTTCTGCACCTCGGCACCGCAGGTTTCCAGGCTGGTCAGCTTGTGGGCCTTGCTGGAGCCGGTAGCGCCGCCAATGCCGTCACGGCCGGTGCGGCCGCCCAGCAGGATGATCACATCGCCGGGCTGGGGCTCTTCGCGGCGGACATGGCTGGCCGGGGTAGCACCCACAACAGCGCCGATCTCCATACGCTTTGCCACATAGCCGGGGTGGTACAGTTCAGCAACCTGGCCGGTGGCAAGGCCGATCTGGTTGCCATAGCTGGAATAACCGGCAGCAGCAGTGGTAACCAGCTTGCGCTGGGGCAGCTTGCCGGGCATGGTTTCGGCAACCGGCTTGAGCGGGTCGCCTGCGCCGGTCACGCGCATGGCCTGGTAAACATAGCTGCGGCCGGACAGTGGGTCACGGATGGCACCGCCGATGCAGGTAGCAGCGCCGCCGAACGGCTCAATCTCGGTGGGGTGGTTGTGGGTCTCGTTCTTGAAGAGGAACAGCCAATCCTGCAATTCGCCATCCACATCGCACTTGATTTTGACGGTGCAGGCATTGATCTCTTCGCTCTCGTCCAGGTTCTGCAGGATGCCGCGCTGTTTCAGGGCCTTGGCGCCGATGGTGGCCAGGTCCATCAGGGTGCGGTTCTTTTTATCGCGGCCGGTCTCGGCACGCAGGGCCATGTAACGGTCAAATGCAGCCTGCACAACTTCGTCGTCAATCTTGACATCGTTCAGGATGGTGCCGAAGGTGGTGTGACGGCAGTGGTCAGACCAGTAGGTATCGATCAGGCGGATTTCGGTAATGGTCGGGTCGCGCTGTTCAGATTTGAAGTAGTTCTGGCAGAACACAATGTCGGCGTGGTCCATGGCCAGGCCCTTTTCATTGCGGAAATTCTCCAACGCAGCGTCATCCAAAGCGCAGAAGCCGTTCAGGGTTTCCACAGCGGTGGGCACGGCAAATTCCATTTTCAGGGTATCGCGGGTGTCCAGGCTGGCCTCGCGGGCTTCCACCGGGTTGATGACGTACTTCTTGATGGCTTCCAGATCCTCTGCGCTCAGCTCGCCGTCCAGCAGGTAGATGCGGGCACTGCGCACAGACGGACGCTCGCCCTGGCTCAGCAGCTGGATACACTCGGAAGCAGAATCTGCACGCTGGTCAAACTGGCCGGGCAGATACTCCACAGCAAACACCGTCTTGGCGGTGGGCAGCTCGGTATAGGTCACATCGACTGGCGGTTCGCTGAACACGGTGGGGATGGCTTTCTCAAACAGGTCGCGGTCAATGCCTTCCACATCATAGCGGTTCAACAGGCGCAGAGCTTTCAGGCCCTTAATGCCAACCAGCTCAACCAGTTCATGCTTCAGGCCCTGGGCTTCGCCGTCAAAGCCGGGCTTTTTTTCTACATAAATGCGGTAAACCATTCTTGTTTAACCCTCCTGTGCTTTCATTGCCGCAAGGGCACGGGCACCAATATCACTGCGGCGGTGCAGTTTGTCAAAATGGATGCAGTCAGCAGCGGCGTAAGCCTTTTTCAGGGCTTCGGGCAGGGTGGCGGCGGTTGCCGTTACACCCAGCACGCGGCCGCCGTTGGTAACCAGCTTGCCATCCTTGATGGCGGTACCGGCATGGTACACGGTCACATCGGCAGCACCGGGCACCTGGCCATTCTCCAGGCCGGTGATCTCCTTGCCCTTTTCATAGGCAACGGGGTATCCGCCGGAAGCCAGCACCACACAGGCGGCAGCGCCATCGCTGAACTTAACCTCGGTCTTGTCCAGCGTGCCGTTGGTGCAGGCCTGCATCACGGTCAGCAGGTCGCTTTCCAGCAGGGGCAGTACTACCTGGGTTTCGGGGTCGCCAAAGCGGCAGTTGTATTCAATCACCTTGGGGCCGTCCGGGGTCAGCATCAGGCCAAAGTACAGGCAGCCCTTAAAGGGGCAACCCTCTGCCTGCATGGCGGCAACCGTAGGCAGGAAA
>UMKC01000499.1_pt1 | contig 10111 bp, 4 predicted proteins | sample 1966201 | NCBI WGS metagenome assembly UMKC01 (sample SAMEA4836166, study PRJEB28245) | human gut metagenome | biome: gut microbiome; material: fecal sample | place: Denmark | collected 2008 | reverse complement strand
TCTAATGAATTACAGAACGCCATAAAGACGGTTGTGGATAAGGCCGGTTATGGTGTTCTTTTTATACCTGAAGGTGAGTATTTGTTAAGCAAGACTATTTATGTGCCAAAGGCAGTCAGACTTATAGGATACGGTGACAACAGACCACATTTTATATTAAAAGATAATGCAGAAGGATTTAATGAACCACATCCTGAGAACAAGGGTGGATTTAAATATTTATTTTGGTTTGTTAACGAACTAAAGGAGAATGAGGCGGAAATTGCAGATGCCAATCCGGGAACTTTTTACAGTGCCATTTCCAATATTAATGTAAGTCTTGGCCAGGGCAATGAATATGCAGTAGCTTTTAGAACTCATTACGCACAGCACTGTTTTATTAACCATATTGACATCAATGTGCAGTCAGGTATGGCAGGCATTTATGATGTTGGAAATGAAATGGAAGACATCTATATTAACGGAGGAAAGTACGGAATTATAACAACAAAGTGCTCTCCGGGCTGGCCTTTTGTAATGGTTGATACAAGATTTTTCGGGCAGACCGTTGGAGCAATTAAGACAAGAGAGGCAGGCTTTAATATTATTCGTACCCATTGTGTTAATACAGCTAAATTTATTGAAGTTGATGATGATTATTTCGAAAAAATATATATAGAAAATTCTGTTTTTGAAGATATGAATTGTATTTTAAACGTGGCAATGGACAACAACTCACTAACACAGGTTTATGTTAAAAATTGTCAGCTTAAGGCAGTGGAAAATGTTGTTGAATATAAGAGCAGTGGCAGACAGATTGCTAATGAAGATTATCAGTGCATTATAAAGAAATACATTCATGGAACTACAGTTAGCGATATTTATCATGATAAACAGATTCACGACCAGATTTACAGATATGCAAAAGACGTAGATTATAGAATCTTAAAAACAGATATACAGCCGTTGCCTGATATGTTAACTTGGGTTAATGCCAAGGAAGTAGGACTTAAAGGTGATGGTGTAACTGATGACACACAGGCTTTAAAAGAGGCAATTGAAAAATATGAAACAATATATTTTCCGCAGGGTGAATATATTTTTTCAGATACAATTAAGTTAAAAGAAAATACATCTCTTATAGGAATGAATCCGGTTTCAACGCAACTTATTTTAAAAGAAAATTCTGAAAAGTTTACAGGATTTGGCAAGGCTAAGGCTTTTATTGAAACTTCAAAGGGAAGAAATATTATGTTTGGTCTCGGTGTTAATACAGGTGGACGAAATCCAAGAGCCTGTGGCGTTAAATGGATGAGTAACAAAAATTCATATATGAATGATGTGAAATTCTTTGGCGGTCACGGTAACCTTGTAAAGATGACAGGAGCTTTTGAACAGCCATATGATGAGGGAAGATGCAGAGATGCAGACCTTAAGAAAATATGGGACTACCAGTATGCAAGTCTTCTTATTTGTAACGGAGGTGGCGGAACCTTTAAGGATATATGGTCAGCAAGTCCATATGTTTCAGTGGGTGTTCAGATTCAGAATACTGAAACTCCTACAAGAATATATTGTCTGTCATTAGAGCATCATTGCAGATGTGAACTTAGAATGATAAATGCAAAGAATGTAACAATATATGGTTTCCAAAGTGAAGAAGAAAAAGCAGAGGGTGAGTTTGCACTTCCAATAGAATTACATAATTGTAAGGATATTACTTTTGCAACTACATATTGTTTTAGAACTGTTTTTGTGCAGAAACCATTTCCTTATTGTGTAAAAACATGGAATTGTGAAAATATTAAATTTTTGAACGTTCATAATTTTTCACAGATGAAATACACCATGGATAATTTCTTATTAGATGTGAATACCGGCATTGAAATAAGACCATGGCAGGCAGTTTCAATAGAAATAACAGGAAAAGGCGAGAAACAGCCAAAAACAGAAAAGCTGTATTCAGGCTTCCAGTTTGCTGATGGTGGAAGCTGTGACGGAAAGGGTAATTTCTATTTCCTTGACAGCTTATATAAGCAGATTTACAGAGTGGACAGGGAAACATTGGAGTTGTCTATGATTTTTGAATCTCCTTATAAAATTAATTCTATAGGATTTGATACAAGGGATAATATTATTGTTATTGGCGAGTATGCCATTCCAAGAGATGCAACAATAAATGGAAAGCCTAACATTAATGTTTTGCCGGAGGATTCATATGGAACATCTTATGGATTCTGGTACAACAGTCAGGCTCAGATTGTGGCATTTACAATTGACAGTAACAGAGAATGTGTAAAATTAGAAAAAGTAAACATTGGCGACATAGAGCCGGCAAGAGTTTTATATCCGGGAAACAGATGGCGTGACGGTTCAGACTTTAAGGATGTTATTCAGTATAATCCGAAAAAAGCATTCTTAGCACCGGATGGGGTAACAATTATTCCTTGTCACTATGATTTGATTAGAGCTAACAATCTTTCAAGATCAAAGCCGGGACGTAAATTATATTCAGTTGATGAAATGTATAAGAGAGTTTTCCAATGTGACATTAACAAAGAAGGCTTATTAACAAACCCTCAGGTTATTATTGAAGAGGGTGACTTTAGGGTTAAGAAGTTTGACGAAAAAATCTATGTTGGTGATGATAACATTAAGGTTTATAAGGATGGAAAGTTAATAGATATTATCAGGGTTCCGGAAAGACCTACAACTTTTGATTTTGGAGGGATTAAGCGTAATACTCTTTTTGTTACATCAAGACATAGCGTTTATGCAATTAATATGCAACAAAAAAAGGATGAGGAGAAGTAATAAAAGTATGAGAAAGCAACTAAAAGCTTTATTAATGACAGTAGCTTTGGTTACATTGTCAATAGGACTTATTGGCTGTAACAATGAGAAAAAGCAGCAACAGACAACAACTCAGGTGGAAACAACAGAAAATAAAGTTGAAAATAATATTGAATTTAAGTCTGACGGAGAGCCGGTAAAGGATGATAGTATTTTGGGAAAGAATACATATGTATTTTCTCCTACAGACAATAAGGATGAAATTCAGGAAAAAGTAAGTCAGATTTTTGCAAGACAGGAATCTAACCAGTTTGGAGATGAAAGATATGCATTACTTTTTAAGCCGGGAGATTATGGAACTTCATTAGAAATTAATGTAGGATTTTATACACAGGTTTTGGGACTTGGAATTTTGCCTACAGATACTAATATTAATAAATTATGGGTTAATGCAGATTGGATGTTTCACAATGCTACCTGCAATTTCTGGAGAAGTGCAGAGAATTTTTCGGTAAATGATTACTGTATGTGGGCTAATTCACAGGCAGTATCTCTTAGACGTGTTAATTTTAATGACGGTATTGTTTTAAGCGATGGCGAGGGCTGGTCATCAGGTGGCTTTATGGCAGACTGCAAAGTGGAAAAGATGGTTTCCTCAGGTTCACAGCAACAGTATCTTTTTAGAAATAACAATTGGGGATATTTTGAAAATGGCGTGTGGAATATGGTTTTTACAGGTGTAAATGTTGATACTATTCCTACAGGCGGATGGCCATATGAACCATATACTAAAGAAGAAACAGTTCCAAAGATTCAGGAGAAGCCTTATTTGGTTTATGATGAGGACAATGGATATGGCGTTATGGTTCCTGAAAAAAGAACAGAATGTCAGGGAATTTCGTGGGAGAACGGAGTTAAAGGTACTTTTTATAGCCTGAATATGTTTTACGTGGCAGATGCCCAAAAAGATAACGCAGATACAATTAACAAGGCTCTTAAAGAAGGAAAAAATCTTCTTTTGACACCTGGAATTTATACTTTAGACAAACCTATTACTGTAGAAGAAAAAGATACTATTATATACGGCATGGGACTTGCTACTCTTGTTTCAACTAATGGAAATGCATGTATGGTAACATCAGATGCAGATGGAATTAAAGTGTGCGGAGTTTTATTTGAAGCAGGGGATAAGCAGTCAGAAACATTGCTTAAAGTTGGAAATGAAAAAGCAGAAGTTTCCCATAGCGACAACCCTATTTGCTTTAGTGATGTGTACTTTAGAGTAGGAGGCGCAAATTACAAGGGCAAAGTTAAGAATTGCGTTACCATTAACAGTAATGATGTAATTGGAGACAATTTCTGGGTTTGGAGAGCTGACCACGGAGACAATGTAGGCTGGGATATGAATACAGCACCTAATGGTATTGTGATAAATGGTGACAATGTTACAATGTATGGATTGTTTGTTGAACATTTTCAGGAATATCAGACCATATGGAATGGTAATGGCGGTAAGCTATACTTCTATCAAAGCGAAATGCCTTACGATGCACCTAACCAGAAATATTATATGAGCCATAATGGTAAGGTGAAAGGTTATGCATCATTTAAAATAGGCGATGAAGTTAATGATTTTTACGGCTGTGGATTTGGAATTTATTGTTACAATAGAGATGCCAACATAGAAATATTCAGTGGAGCAGAGATTCCTGACAAGGATGGAGTAGAAATTAGAAATATTGTAACTGTAAAACTTAACGGTAAGGGACAGATTACACATGTCATAAACGATAAGGGAGATTCAGTTACTTCATCAGGAGATACAGCAAGAATCCAATCTTACGAAAATGGTGAGAAAGAAAAATATTAAAAAGAAGAATAACTGGACTTAAATAATAATTTGCGCGTTCCTACAAGCAATGCAAATTCAGGACGAAATACAGACGTGGAGAGCTTGCTCGCCAACAGTTGTATTTCGTCCTTAATGCATAGCGCGACAGCGCGTCATGAGCATGTAGCGTACGCAAAATGCGAATGAGTATCGCGTAAAACAATAACTTGTACCATATCATAATTTGACTTAATAACGATGAAACTTGAAATTAAAAAAATTATACCTGCCATCCGCCGTCAACGGTAATAATCTGTCCTGTAACATAGGAGCCTGAATTAACAAGACCATATACAGCATTTGCAACATCTTCAGTTGTGCCAAGTCTTGATGCAGGTATTTCTTCTATAATAGAGTCAACATCTTCCTGTGTAAGATGTCCGTTCATTTTGGTGTCTATTATTCCACAGGAAATAGCGTTAACCTGAATGTTTGAAGGGGCAAGTTCCTTGGCAAGAGCCTTAGTGAAAGAATCAATGGCACCCTTGGTTGTGGAGTAGCAAACTTCATAGGAAGCACCGCGCTGCCCCCAGACAGAAGAAATGTTGATTATTTTTCCATAACCTTGCTTTAGAAAAATAGGAATAATCATTTTGCTCATAGCAATGGCAGAGGTAACATTAGTGTTCCAAAGTCTGCTCCATTCACTATCCGTTATATCCTGAAGCAATCCCAACACCGAAATTCCACTATTGTTAACAAGAATATCAATGGAAATATCTCCTAAATTCTTAAATAGCTTTTCAGCATTATTAAAATCAGATAAGTCGCACTGATAATAAGAAAAATCACTTCCAAGCTCTTCTGCAAGCGCTTCAATAGTAGCTTTATTTTTGTTGTAAGTTCCTATTACTTTATAATTGTTTTTTATAAAAAAACGGCAAATTTCACTTCCGATATCTCCGGAAGCTCCTGTAATTAATATTGTTTTCTTCATAATATATCATCCTTTATAATAGATAGTGCCATATAGTACCTTGGTACTGTACTTATTAGAAAAAAGTAGTACCTTGATACTTTAGTACTTTGGTACTATAGTACCATAATTATAGGAAAAAATAGTACTTAGGTACTACTTTTTTTATGAAATTAATATTAAAAAAGTAAAAGTGAACCGGGAAATGAAATTAAATAGGAATAAATTGCTAATATATGTAGGTTGACAATCTATATAAGAGTTGTTATAATTGTAACAAAATTGTAATATTTAGAATTGATTGAGAATAACTTTAGGTATATTTTTAAGATTATATTAAAAAATGTATTGAATATGTAATCAATATGTATTAAAATACTTATTTGATATGGATTTAAACATATACCGAAATTTTAGAACAGAATTAAAACAAATGGAGGCAGAATTTTCATGAGAAGTAATTATGCTAAGAAACTTGTAGCAGGTACACTTGTGGCATCTATGACAATCACAGCGTCTATGCCATTGTTTGCAGATGAATTAGCAACAGAAATACCTAGCGCAGGTGCAGCAGTTATTGTTGAAGATTACATCAATAATAGTGGTAAAGAAACTGATATTGAGAAGTTACTTCCTACAGAAGCAACAGATAGTACAGCAACAGCTAATGAGACAACAAAGACAGAAAATCAGACTGAAAAGACACAGACATCTAATACAGCAACATCAAGTGAGGACAAGTTATTTGCTAACATAGCAATTACTAAGGTTTCAGGTGGTGCAGAAGATTATGTTAATGTAAGAAAGAAACCAACAACAGAATCGAAGGTTGTTGGAAAAATTTATAACAACAGTGGTGCAAAAATTCTTGAAAAGACTAATAACGGTTGGTACAAGATTGTATCAGGTAACTGTACAGGTTATATTAAGTCAGATTTCTTTGTAACAGGAAGTAGTGCTAAGAGCAGAGCTTTAGATAATGGTTATGTACAGGCAGAAGCTAAGGACGCTATCCATGTTAGAGCAGAAGCTAATACTAATTCTAAAGTAGTAACTAACGTTTACAAGAATGAAACATATACTATTAAGAAGTTTGACAAGACTGGCGAATGGATTAAGGTTAAAATTAAAGCCGGTGTTAGTGGTTGGATTTCAGCACAGTATGCAAATGTCAACATTAACATGGAAACAGCTATAACAAGAAAAGAAGAAAAAGCTAAGATTAAGAAAGAACGTGAGGCAGCAAAAGCGGCAGCAAAAGCGGCAGCTGAAGAAGAGGCAAGAAAGCAGGCTGAACAGCAGGAACAGCAGGCATCAAATGATAACAGCCAGAGTTCAAGCGACGGTACATATTCGAACAGCTCAAACTCAAGTTCAAGAAACAACTACAGCAACTCATCATCAAGCAGTAGTTCATCAAGTAGTTCAAGTAGCAGTAGCTCAAGCAAGAAGAGTCATAGTAGCTCGTCAAGCAGCTCAAGCGGTTCGGGAACAGGTGCAGCAATTGTAGCATATGCTAAACAGTTCCTTGGTAACCCTTACGTATACGGTGGAGCAAGTCTTACAAACGGAACAGACTGTTCAGGATTTACAATGTCAGTATACGCTCACTTTGGGTATGGACTTAGCAGATCATCATATACACAGGTTAACAACGGTAGAGCTGTATCAATGAGTAGCTTACAGCCAGGTGACTTGTTATTCTACAAGTATGGTGGTTCTACAATCAGCCACGTAGCTATTTACATTGGTGGTGGACAGATTATACATGCTTCAACAGAAGAAACAGGTATTATAATTAGTGGCATGGGATCACCTTGTGCAGCTAGAAGAATTATTGGATAATTAAATATAATATAGAAACAAGACCTGAATTGGCAACAACCAATACAGGTCTTATTTTTTTGCAAAATAGTGTGGCGAATTTTAGAAAAAAGTCAATAGTTTATGTGTAAAATGTACAAGTTTGGAACATATCAACAAAACATTAGTTCTTTACAGCTGTCGACAAAGATTTACATAAAATGACACACTTTTATGTTGATAATGTTAATAAGTGGGTTAATAACCTATTTTAAGGGAGAATTTTATTGAAAAAAACTGAAAAAACAATGTTAATAACTTTTTAACTATAATTGTGCCAGATAGTTAAAAATGGGTTAAATTTGTATAAAATATACAAAAATAGCGTCGAAAAAAGAATAGAGAAAAATAAGTGAAAAAAGTGTGTTTTTTCTTGTGGAAAATCACCTTAAATGGTATAATTTAATTACTAGTTAACGAAAGGAAGTGGTACCATGAAAATTAAGATTTTCGGTAAGAACATTGAAGTAACAGAAGGCATCAGAAGTGCAGTAGAAGAGAAAATCGGAAAGCTCGATAAATACTTCGCGGAAGAGACTAGAGTGGACGTTACATTAAGTGTTAATAAGAATGAACAGAAGGTGGAGGTAACAATTCCAGTCAAAGGACGTATTATCAGAGCGGAAGAAATAAGTGATGATATGTATGTATCAATCGATATGGTTGAGGAAACAATTGAAAGACAGCTTGTTAAGTATAAGAATAAGATTATTGACAAGAAGAAATCAATTAAGGAAGCTTTTACAGAGACATACATTGAAGCTGATTACGAAGATGAAGATGAGGATCAGATTAAAATCAAAAAGACTAAGAGATTTGGTATTAAGCCAATGGATCCTGAAGAAGCTTGCGTAGAAATGGAATTACTTGGACATAACTTTTTTGTATTCCTTAATGCAGAGACAGAAGAAGTTAATGTAGTTTACAAACGTAAAGGTAATACATACGGTTTAATAGAACCTGAACTTGACTAAAAGATAAAAAGTAACTAAGAAAACTAAATAATATCTAATAAGAGTCCCTGATTGGTTGAAATATATCAGTTAGGGATTCTTTTTATCGTTTATAAGAACAAAAGTTATGAAATGCCTACGTTTACACTTTTTTAACAAATAAATAACACATACTTGTATTGAATAAAACCGATTTAAATGGTATTATATTCCTTAGCGTGTTGTATTTTACAACAAATATATTTGAGGAGATTACCATGGGCGTAATTAATAAAATCGTAGGAACGCATAGTCAGCGTGAATTAAAAAGACATAATCATACAATAGAGAAGATCTTAAGCCTTAAGCCGGAGATGGAAAAACTTACCGACGACGAGATGAAGGCTAAGACAACAGAATTTAGAAATAGATTACAGAAAGGTGAAACTTTAGACGATTTGCTTCCTGAGGCATTTGCCTTAGTTAGAGAAGCGACAAGAAGAACACTTGGAACAGAACATTATCCATGTCAGTTACAGGGTGGCATTATCTTACATCAGGGACGTATCGCAGAAATGAAAACCGGTGAAGGTAAGACACAGACATGTTTGTTGCCTGCATATCTTAATGCATTGGAAGGCAAGGGCGTTCATATCGTAACAGTTAACGAATATCTTGCTACCCGAGATGCTGAGTGGATGGGACAGGTTCACAGATTTTTGGGATTAACAGTAGGCTGTGTTCTTTCAGACATGGAACATGAAGAAAAGAAAGCGGCCTATAACTGTGACATCACATATATTACAAATAACGAATTAGGATTTGACTACTTAAGAGATAACATGGTTGTTTACAAAGAACAGTTAGTTCAGCGTGGACTTCATTACTGTATTATCGACGAAGTTGACTCGGTTCTTATTGATGAGGCAAGAACACCTCTTATTATTTCCGGACAGAGTGGCAAGTCAACTAAGTTATATGAAATGTGTGACATTCTTGCAAGACAGATGGAACGTGGCACAGCTAATCCTGAACTTAGCAAGATGGATGCCATTATGGGTGTTGATATTGAAGAAGATGGAGACTTCCTTGTAAATGAAAAGGACAAGATTGTTACTTTAACAGCACAGGGTATTGAAAAAGTTGAAAAATTCTTCCACATTGACAACTATGCTGATGCTGAAAACTTAGAACTTCAGCACAATGTTATTTTGGCATTAAGAGCACATAATCTTATGCATAGAGATCAGGACTATGTAGTTAAGGATGATGAAGTACTTATTGTAGATGAATTTACAGGACGTATTATGCCGGGCCGTAGATATTCTGATGGTTTACATCAGGCTATTGAAGCAAAGGAACATGTAAAAGTTAACAGAGAAAGCAAGACTCTTGCAACAATTACATTCCAGAACTTCTTTAACAAATATGACAAGAAGGCAGGTATGACAGGTACAGCCTTAACAGAAGAAAAAGAATTTAGAGATATTTATAGTATGGACGTTGTTGAAATTCCAACAAACAAGCCAATTGCAAGAATTGACCATGAAGATGCAATGTTTAAGACTAAGAAAGAGAAACTTCATGCAGTTATAGAAGACATTGTTGAATCACATGCAAAGGGACAGCCTGTATTGGTTGGTACGATTAACATTGATTCTTCAGAAGAAATCAGTGCTTTGCTTAAGAAGAGAGGTATTCCACACAATGTATTAAATGCTAAATTCCACGAGAAGG
>UMKC01047281.1_pt1 | contig 10123 bp, 7 predicted proteins | sample 1966201 | NCBI WGS metagenome assembly UMKC01 (sample SAMEA4836166, study PRJEB28245) | human gut metagenome | biome: gut microbiome; material: fecal sample | place: Denmark | collected 2008 | reverse complement strand
CTCACACAAGTTTAGAAATATAAGAAAGCATTTAAAGGAATATAATGGAGATTTGAAAACACTGCACCGTATTCAGGAATTAGAATATGATGCCATTATTGATGAACTTGGAGAGGGAGGCGATGAAGAATAATGATGGGATTACTTGTATATAAGGAGAAATTAAAGAATTTTTACGCGGAACATGAGTTTTATGTTAATCCGATTATTAAATTTATCAGTGCGTTTATAGCATTAACTCTAATAAAAAAGAATGTTGGTTATAATGATTTATTAACAATGTGGCCTGTAATAATGGGAATATCAGTTATTATGGCTTTTATGCCTTGGACAATTATAATAACAGCTTTAACGGCTATTATGTGTATTAACATATTTACATTATCAATAGAACTTGGGGCATTAGTGGTAATTATTTTGCTAATAATGTTACTTTTGTATTTTAGATTTACACCAACACAGGGAATATTCGTACTTTTTGTTCCCATAGCGTTTTTCCTGAAAATACCATATATTGTTCCGATTATTGCAGGATTAATATGCACACCTGTATCAATAGTATCGGTTACATTTGGAACAATAGTATATTATATGATAGCCGTAATAGGCAAGAATGCAGACGCAATTCAGAATGTTGCATCAGAGGGAACTAACGCAGCAAATCTTAATACAGTATTAAAAATGATTAGTGTTAATAATCAATTATTTTTGGTTATTGCAGCATTTATTATAACTACATTAGTAGTTTATTTTATAAGAAAATCATCAGTTAACAATGCCTGGATTATTGCGATTATAGTAGGCGGAGTGGCAGATTGTGTTATAATTTTGGTTGGAGCACTTACTTTGAACACAGAATATTCAATAATTGAGGTTATTCTTGGGAGCGTAGGCTCTATATTGTTAGGATGCATTATTCAGTTCTTCGTATTTTCAGTGGATTATTCAAGAACAGAACATACTCAGTTTGAAGATGACGAATACTATTATTACGTTAAGGCAGTGCCTAAGATTAACGTGGTAGCACCTGAAATGAATGTTAAAAGAATTAATGCCCAGAGAAAGAAAAAGAAGAATTGGAAATAGAGTTTGCAATAAAAATCAAATAAAAAACGTTATTCTTAATTGAAGAGGTTTTCGACATTATAAAGCAGAGTATTATGGAAAGGGGAAATAAAGTGAGCACAGTATTAAATTATATTTCAAATTTTATAGAAAAATATTTAACAGTGCCGGAAATTTATGCAAGCGACATTGTTGAAATAGTTATAATGTCTGTAGCTATTTACTATGTGGTCTTATGGTTTAGAAAAAGCCGGGCATGGGTATTATTAAAGGGTATTTTTGTGCTTGTAATCTTTATGCTTGTGGCTTCTTTATTTCATTTGACAACACTGCTATGGATATTTAACAAGACATTAAGTGCAGGTATTATAGCACTTGTAATTATATTTCAGCCTGAACTTAGAAGGGCTCTGGAAGAATTAGGTAGAAAGAATGTTATTTTCAAAGTATTAAAATTTGAAAATGGCAACAATGAATCCAATTTTAGCGACAGATCAGTTGAAGAAATAACAAGAGCAACTCTTGAGATGGCAAAGGCTAAAACAGGAGCCTTAATTGTTATAAGACAGCATCACGATTTAGGTCAGTTTATTGAAACAGGAATAAAGATAGACGGACGTATTTCAAGCCAGTTGTTAATTAATATTTTTGAAAAAAACACACCATTACACGATGGTGCAGTTATTATAGATGAAAACAGGGTAGTGGCAGCAACATGTTATCTGCCACTGTCAGACAGCTCTTCTTTAAGCAAGGATTTGGGTACAAGACATAGAGCAGGACTTGGAATTAGTGAAGTTTCAGACTGTATAGTTGTTATTGTGTCAGAAGAAACAGGAAGTATTTCCATTGCAAAAGAAGGCAAGTTAATTAGATACGCAGATGCTTCAATTCTGAAAAATGAGCTTATAAAGGCTCAGGATAAAGAGGAAGTTAAACCAAGAAGATTTTTGAAAGGAAGGGGACGCAATGAAAAAGATGTTAACGAAACTAAAGATGTCTCTGACAAATAATATTGGTTTGAAATTTCTTGCAGTATTAATAGCATTGGTTTTGTGGCTGGCAATTGTTAATGTTAACGATCCAGAGAAAACCATTACTGTATCAAATATTCCAATATCCGTTACAAACGAAAGTGCAATAACCAGCAGAGATATGGTATATAATGTTAAGTCTGAACAGTACTTGAATATTACTGTTTCAGGCAAAAGATCAATTGTAAGTAACTTATCAGCAGAAGATTTCAGGGCTACTGCATCTTTAAAGGAATTGTCAAAAGTCAACTCAATTCCTGTTGATGTAACAACTAAGAATGCTTCTCTGGGAAGAAAGATTACAATTGTAAAACAGTCAGCCCAGACTATTCTGGTAGACGTGGAAAATGTTGAAGAAAAAGATTTTACAGACTTGGTTGTTGAGTATACAGGAAAGGTTGCTGACGGCTATGTGGCAGGGCTTAGCTCAATGTCCACAGACGAAGTTACAGTAAAAGCTCCAACATCAATTATTGACAAAATCAAAAAGGTAGCAGTAAGATGTAGCTTGGATGGAACAAACACTAATATTTCAAAAAAATGTCCTGTAATACTTTATGATAAGAACGACAAAGAAATTAAATCAGATGAAATTGAATTATCAGATAAGAAGATAAGGGTAAATGTTAATGTTTTAAGAGCAAAACAGGTTCCAATTTCAACTATAAATAAAGATGAATTAGGTAAGCCGGCAGATGGTTATGTTGTGGATGATGTGATTCTTTCAAGTGACAGTATTACAGTTTACGGTAGTGAAGAATCTCTTGACAGCATTGAATCATTAGATATACAGGATGATATAGATGTGTCAGATGCCAAAGGTGATGTGACACAGAATATAGATGTAACAGGCAAATTACCAAAAGGATTGTCCGTTAGCGGAGAATCAACTATAACCGTAAAGGTTCTAATTAAGAAGCTTATCACAAGAACATTTGAATATGATGCTTCTGAAGTATCTCTTAATGACTTAAGCAGCGACTTGGATGTACAGCTAGTTACAAAAAAGGTTAAAGTTACTTTACAGGGAGAGGAAGAAGTAATCAGCCAATTAACAAAAGATGACATGGCCATCAGTGCAGATTTGGGGAAAGTTAAGGAAGGAACAACAACGGTACATGTGGACGTAGCAGTGCCGGATAACACTACACTGATGAATAATGTTACAATAAAAATTAAAGCGAAAGCTAAATAATGGAGGTAGAATAATGAGCACTATTTTAGTAACAGGTGGAGCAGGATTTATTGGAAGTCATACTTGTGTTGAATTATTGGAATCAGGATATGATGTAGTAGTTATAGATAACTTAAGCAATGCTTGCGAAGAATCACTTAAGAGAGTGGAAAAGATTACAGGTAAAACTTTAAAATTCTACAAAGGTGACATTGCAGACAAGGAATTAATGGATAAGATTTTAACAGAAAACGATATTTATGCAGTTATCCATTTTGCAGGCTTAAAGGCTGTAGGTGAATCAGTTCAGAAGCCACTTGAATATTACACAAACAACATTTCAGGAACATTAGCTATGTGCGATGTAATGCGTAAACATGGAGTAAAGAATATTATCTTTAGTTCATCAGCAACAGTATACGGAGATCCGGCAGAAATTCCTATAACAGAAAAATGCCCTAAGGGACAGTGTACAAACCCATATGGCTGGACAAAGTCAATGCTTGAACAGATTCTTACAGACATTCAGTTTGCAGACAAGGAATGGAATGTAATTCTTCTTCGTTACTTTAACCCAATTGGAGCACACAAGAGTGGACTTATCGGCGAAGATCCTAACGGAATTCCAAACAACCTTATGCCTTACATTACAAAGGTTGCAACAGGAGAACTTCCAAGAGTTAATGTATTTGGAAATGATTATCCAACACCTGACGGAACAGGAGTTAGAGATTACATCCATGTAATGGATTTGGCTACAGGTCATGTAAACGCAATTGATAAGATTAAAGAAAACCCTGGAGTTAAGGTATATAACCTTGGAACAGGAAAGGGATACAGCGTATTAGACGTTATTAAGAATTTCAGCGAAGCAAGCGGAATTGACATTCCTTATGTAATTACAGACAGAAGACCTGGTGACATTGCTGAATGTTATTCAGATGCAACTTTGGCCAAGGAAGAATTAGGCTGGGAAGCAAAATACGACATTAAGGAAATGTGTGCTGATTCATGGAATTGGCAGAAGAACAATCCTAACGGATACAGATAAGATTAATTATAAGTTACTAAAAAGAAGATGATTGGAGAAAAGCATGAGTTCTAGGAGAAAAACGAAAAGCTCAGAGCAACAGTTAAAAACAGTAAAACGATTAAAAAGATTTGTAACAACAATGGAAGTTATTTTTGGACTACTTATAGTTATGATGGCTGTGATTTTATTTGTGCCATCAGTAAAGACCCAGGTTGTAAAGGCTATGGCAAACACAGCAATAGGCCAGAAAATTATAACCTGGTGGGGAAATAACAGTTACAACGAGAGTGTACGAGATCTTAATTTTGATGATAACAGTATCAAAACTAACAAACTTAAATACAATTATTCAGAAGAATATACTAATTTTGTATTGTTTGGTGTAGATTCAAGAGAAGGAGAAGTTGATGCTTCTAACAGCGATTCCATACTTATTGTTAGTGTACATAACACTACAGGCGAAGTAAAAATGGTATCAGTGTATAGGGATACTTATCTTGGAATTTACGGAAAAGATGGAACCATTTATAAGTACTTTAAGGTTAATTCAGCCTATGCAGGTGGTGGACCTGAAGCGGCGATTAATACACTTAATATGAATCTTGACCTTAACATTACTGATTATGTTACAGTTAACTTTTCAGGTGTTGCTGAGATTATAGACACATTGGGAGGAATAAAAGTTAATCTTACAGATGATGAATTACAGCAGCTTAATTATCATATGAGCAGTACTTGTAGCTCAATTGGTGTAAAACCCAAATATGTTAAGAAGAGTGGAAAGAATATTAAGTTAAATGGTATTCAGGCCACAACATATTGTAGAATCAGAAAAGCTACTTTCTATGATCCAAAAACAGGGGAAGAGGTTAGAGACGATTTTGGTAGAGCTGCAAGACAGCGTTCAGTTATGATGAAGTTGGTAGAAAAGGCAAAGAGTGCAAGCTTTAGCGAATTGCAGGAAATGGTTTCGGGTGTTATGAATGCCAACACTAACAAAAACAAAATTATTTCCACAAGTTTTACTTTTAAAGAAATTGTAAATATGATTCCAATTATATTTGATTTTAAATTATCGGGAAGTCAGGGATTTCCGTCAAACCTTGAAACGGGAACTATTAGTGGAACCAGTTATGTTATGCCAAAAGGCTTAAGTGATAACGTATCGGAGCTTCATGAGTATCTTTTCGGTGAAAAGAATTACCAGCCAACAAGCACTGTTAATACTATCGGAAATCAGATACAGACTGATACAGGTGTGTATTCGGATGGCTCAACAGGTATAGACATGAGTGGAGATGCTAAAAAGAATAAGGAAGGTGAGACAGAATCCGTAAGTTATGATTATGATGATGGCGGCAAGAGCCAGTTTTATTAAAAATGTAGGAGTTGCAAATTGCGACTCCTTTTTTCTGTATATACTGTATATAGTCGCCGAAAATGGCAGCTTGCAAACACGTTGATTTTCTTATTTTGCTCCGTCGTCTATTGTAAAGCGAAAACTTAAACTCGCCTACGGCTCAAACAGTAAGTTTTACGCTTTACACTATACTCGCAAAAATTGCGAAAATCTGCCTATTGTTTGCAATCTGTCATTTTCGGCGACTATACTATATAAAGACAAAATAGATGTTTGAGAGAATTAGGTAGCTTTTCGCAATTTTTTAATAAGTAGAACACAAAATCAACACAACTAGCCGTTAAACTATACCTATAATCAAATAAGGAATAGATGAGGTAATACAAAATTTTGTTCTTTATTTAAAAAAAGAGCCTGAAAGGAGAAAAGGAAGATGTACGATAACGAGAATCCAAATGGATTTGGTTCAAATCCGGAGGAAAACAACGATGACAATATATCAGGGACAGAAAACAATAATTTTGAAGAGGTAAACAGCCAGCAGGTTTCACAGGATGCTGTGAATAGTTCAGAACAGAATACAGAGCAGACAGCTGAACAGGAAAGCAGTGTTTACAGACAGTCATATGTAAATGATGAGCATCATAACGCAGATGATGTAAGTGGAAATAGTACTTATTATTCGCAGGGAAGCAACAACAGTGGCAACAATGGTACTCAGAATGGCAGTTATTATAATAGCAATTCTAATAATTCACAGAATAATGGATATTATTATTCAACAAATGATTCTCAGACAAACAATGGTTACAATTATAACAGTAACAACAATAACAATGGTAATGGTAAAAAGAAGAAAAAGAAGAGAACTTTAATAGCCGTTGTTGCAGTTTGTGTAGTTTTACTTGCAGGAACAATTGGTATTTCAGCAGCTTATTTTTCAAAGAATAAAGATTCATTAACAAATGTTTTGGAAGACGGAACATTAAGCAACAATAATAATAGCAATAGTAACAATGACAATAGCAGTGATTCAGGCAATTACGAATCAATCGGCTCAACAAACACACAGAACGATGCTAATTCTTCATCAACATCAGGCGTTACAGTAACAGATGTTTCAAGTGTTGTAAGCAGTGCAATGCCAAGTGTTGTAGCTATTACAAGCAAGACATTAGTTGAATCAAGAAACGATTATTCACAGGATATTTGGGAATACTATTTTGGTGGTGGAAATAGCGGAAACAACAAGAGCAATTCATATGAAGAAGATGCAGCAGGTTCAGGTATTATTGTAGACCAGACAAGTACAGAACTTCTTATAGTTACAAACAATCACGTTGTTGAAGGCGCAGACAGCTTAAAGATTCAGTTTGCCGGAACAGAATCAAAGGATTCAGTTGATGGATACATTAAGGGAACTGATTCAACAAAAGACGTAGCAGTTGTTGCAGTAAAATTAAAAGACATTCCATCAGATGTATTAAAAAATATTAAGAAAGCTACATTAGGCGATTCAGATAAAGTTAACGTTGGTGAAGGTGTTATTGCAATTGGTAATGCTTTAGGATATGGACAGTCAGTAACAACAGGCATTATCAGTGCAAAAGACAGAAAGGTTCAGCTTGAAAATCAGACAATGACATTACTTCAGACAGACGCAGCAATTAACGGTGGTAACAGTGGCGGAGCATTATTAAATGCCAGTGGCGAAGTTATCGGAATTAACGTTGCAAAATATTCATCAAGCGGAAGCAGCTCAAATGCCAGCGTTGAAGGTATGGGCTTTGCAATCCCAATTTCATCTGTAAAAGATATTATTAGTGACCTTGAAACAAAAGAAACAAGAACAAAAGTATCAGAAGACGAAAGGGGTTACCTTGGAATTTCAGGGTTTGATGTAGATGAGCAGACATCACAGGCTTACTCAATTCCACAGGGAATCCAGGTACAGAGCGTAGTAAAAGGTGGCCCTGCTGAAAATGCCGGAATCGCAGCATCAGATGTAATTACAAAATTTGACGGGCAGGATGTTTCATCAATGGCATCATTACAGAGTATGCTTGAATACTACAAGAAAGGCGAACAGGTTAAAGTAACTATAGAATACAGAGACGGCAGAGAATACAAGACAAAAGATGTTACAGTTACACTTGGCGACAAGAGCGTAATTGAAACAACACAGAATGCCGCAAACTAAAAAAGTTAAAAATTTCTTTCTCATAAAGTGTTTTGTTTATAACAAAGAGGCAATCCGGTAGAGGGTTGCCTCTTTTGAAATGTTAAAAAATATGTAACATTTAAGTCAGAATATGGTCAATTTTGTATGTTTTAATTTTAGTTAATATATGTTAAACTAAGCCATGTATTAAATGGTGTTTCATATTAAATTACTGATGTTCGCAGAGCATGTTGTGGATTAGTATGTAAGATTAAATGTGATATACTTTTTTTATTTGTGAATAATATCGCAGAATGGAGAGATACAATGAACAAAGATGAATTTGAAAACAAGACTTTAGATGAAAATGATTTCCGAGAGGTTGTAGCTGAAAACAATCAAGTTATAGACAATAACCCAAAGGAAAATGATAATAAAGTAATAGCAAATGATGATAACAATTCTACAGACAATAACAATGTTGATAAAAGTGAGAATGGTGATTCATCAGACAAGAGTAATGAAGATGAATACGAGAAGATTTGTTATGTTTGTAGACGACCTGAAAGTAAAGCAGGAACTATGATTGATATGCCGGGTGGAATTTGTGTGTGCGCAGATTGTCTGCAGAAGAGTTTTAATAGTTTCCAGAACTTTGGCATGAATATGAGCATAAGCAAGGATGAATTAGAAGAGTTGCTTAATACTCCAGGAATTCATATGATGACTACGGATGATTTTAGAAGAGAAATTCCAAAGAAACAGAAACTTAAAAAGAAAAAATCTTCAGAAAAGAAAGAAGCACCTGTTTTGGATATTAACAAGATTCCTGCACCTCATGTTATAAAAGGTAAGTTAGACGATTATGTTATCGGACAGGATTATGCTAAGAAGGTTATGTCTGTTGCAGTTTATAATCACTACAAGAGAGTGGCAACAAACACAATGGACGAAATTGAAATTGAAAAGTCAAATATGTTAATGATTGGACCTACAGGTTCAGGTAAAACATACCTTGTTAAGACTTTAGCTAAGTTATTAGATGTTCCTCTTGCAATAACAGATGCAACATCACTTACAGAGGCAGGGTATATTGGCGATGATATTGAAAGCGTTGTTTCAAAACTTTTGGCAGCAGCAGACAATGATGTTGAAAAAGCAGAAACAGGTATTATTTTTATTGACGAAATAGACAAGATTGCAAAGAAACAGAATACAAGTAGCAGAGATGTAAGCGGAGAGTCAGTTCAGCAGGGAATGCTTAAGCTTTTGGAAGGCAGCGAAGTTGAAGTTCCTGTTGGTGCAACAAGCAAGAATGCAATGGTGCCACTTGCAACAGTCAACACAAAAAATATCTTGTTTATTTGCGGTGGCGCTTTTCCAGATTTGGAAGACATTATTAAGGAAAGACTTAACAAGCAGGCAGCCATAGGCTTCCAAAGTGAATTAACAGACAAATACGATAATGATCCTAATGTTATGAAAAAAGTAACATCAGAAGATTTGAGAAAATTTGGTATGATTCCTGAATTTCTTGGAAGACTTCCAATTGTATTTACTTTGGATGGATTAACAGAAGACATGCTTGTAAAAATTCTTACAGATCCAAAGAATGCAATTATCAAACAGTATCAGAAATTGCTTGAACTTGATGAAGTAAAACTTGAATTTACGGAAGGTGCTCTTAGAACAATTGCCAAGAAAGCAATAGAAAAGAAAACAGGGGCCAGAGCACTAAGGGCAATCATTGAGAAATTTATGCTTGATATAATGTATGAAATTCCAAAAGATGACAACATTGGAACTGTAAAAATTACAGAAGAATACATTAATGGAACAGGTGGGCCGGTAATAGGAATGAGAGGCCAGGACCTTATAGAAGGTTAGAAGAGCTTAAAAAATAATAGAAATATAATACCCAGAGTTGTGGAAAATTAATTATCTAAATTTCTATAACTCCGGGTATTTTTGTATTGATTTATATTGTTTGCATTGTTTATGTACCAGAATGCCTGCTATCGGGGTACGCATTGCATAATTCCGTTCATATCTTCCCCCGCTCCTACATAAACTTATATTAATTTTATTTCAAGGGCAATCAATGAAGTGTAATAATATTATTTTGTCAGAGGAATATGGTGATTTCATTGGCAGGTATAACGGTGACATTAGTGAAGCCTTAACGGAGCAGGTTGAATGTACTCAGGTTATAGATGATTCGTACTTTTGTGCATATTACAGGCTTGATATGCTACCTACTATAAATGTTGCTAATTTTACATACAATGTTATTCCA
>UMKC01041710.1_pt1 | contig 10235 bp, 9 predicted proteins | sample 1966201 | NCBI WGS metagenome assembly UMKC01 (sample SAMEA4836166, study PRJEB28245) | human gut metagenome | biome: gut microbiome; material: fecal sample | place: Denmark | collected 2008 | reverse complement strand
CCTATCTTTACCTCAAATTCTTCCGGCTTCAATTCTTTTATATAGTTAGGATTATTGGGTTGCAAAGTAGAAGTAACTTTCGTTAACTCGCCATGTAAATGAATCACATGACTGCTACCGGCCCGTTCATGTAGATTATCAACATTTTGAGTAATAACAGTTACATTAAAATACTTCTCCAGTTCAGCTACCAGTTCATGTCCCCGGTTCGGCTTAACCTGCAACAACTGTTTACGACGCTCATTGTAAAACTGAATCACCAACTGAGGATTCGCAACATACCCTTCGGGAGTAGCCACCTGCTCCACAGGATATTGATCCCATAGTCCTCCCGCATCACGAAAGGTACTAATACCACTCTCGGCACTCATTCCGGCACCGGTCAGAATCACTAAATTCTTCATTTTTAGCCTCCTCTTTAAACTAGACACACAAAAATAAGAAAAATTAAATTGTTAAAATCATAATCATTCAAATAAAAGACCTACCTTTGTGCGTTTTGTAGAAAAACATCTTATAAAATAAACAGTTATGGATAAATTTAGTTACGCTATCGGCCTGGGAATCGGCCAAAATTTGCTGAGCATGGGTGCTCAAGGTATCAATGTGAATGACTTTGCTCAGGCAATTAAAGACGTATTAGATGGAAAAGAGACAGCTATCAGTCATAATGAAGCGCGCGAAATCGTGAACAAATATTTCGAAGAACTGGAAGCTAAAATGAATGCAGCAAATATTGAAAAGGGCAAATCTTTCCTGGAAGAAAATGCTAAAAGACCTGAAGTAGTAACACTCCCCAGCGGCTTGCAATATGAAATCATCAAAGAAGGTAATGGTAAAAAGCCGGGGGCTACCGACCGTGTGAAATGTCATTACGAAGGTACATTGATTGACGGAACATTGTTCGATAGTTCTATCAAACGCGGTGAACCGGCTGTATTCGGTGTTAATCAAGTGATTAAAGGATGGGTAGAAGCCTTGCAACTAATGACGGAAGGCTCTAAATGGAGATTATTCATTCCCTCGGAATTGGCCTATGGCGCACAGCAAGCCGGCGAAATGATTCCTCCTCACAGCACATTGATTTTCGATGTAGAATTAATTGAAGTATTATAATATTAAAGTATTTAAGGCAAATGAAAAAAATTAGTTTTTTTGTAGCTATCGCTGCCGCTGCCAGCTTAGCATCTTGTACAGCTCAGGCACCAAAAGCAAACATGAAGAATGATGTAGACTCACTTTCTTATATGATGGGTGTTGCTAATACACAGGGATTGGATATGTATCTTCAACAACAAGGCGTTGACAGTACCTACATGGCAGAATTCCTTAAAGGTGTTACAGACGGAGCCAACAAAACAAGTCCCAAAGACGTTGCATATATGGTAGGTCTGCAAGTCGGACAGCAAGTAGGCGGACGTATGTTTGACATGATGAGCCAACGTTTATTTGGCAACGATTCTACTCAAAGCTTGGATAAAGCAAATTTCCTGGCAGGTTTTGTCGCAACTCTGAAAAAGCAGAACGTTATGCCTGTAGAAGAAGCCAACATGTTTGTTCAGACTAAAGCAGAAGCTATTCAGGCAAAAGCTACGGAAGCCAAATATGCAGACAACAAAGCCGCAGGAGAAAAATTCTTGGCTGAAAATGCAAAAAAAGAAGGTGTAAAAACTACTCCCAGCGGTCTTCAATACAAAGTTATCAAAGAAGGTAAAGGTGCCATCCCTACCGATTCTTCAACTGTAAAAGTAAACTATAAAGGTACTTTGATTGACGGAACTCAGTTCGATAGTTCATACGACCGCAAGGAACCCTACACTACTCGTGCTAACCAAGTGATCAAAGGATGGACAGAAGCCTTGACTATGATGCCGGTCGGTTCAAAATGGGAACTTTATATTCCGCAAGAACTGGCTTACGGTTTACATGGTACCGGCCAAATCAAACCTTTCTCTGCTTTGATTTTCGAAGTTGAATTGATTGATATCGAAAAGTAATCAACCAAAAATAATTCTATAAAAAAGCGTGGGTTCGTACAGATACTCACGCTTTTTATATCACTACAATGAGATATAAAAAGAACAGCACTATTTCTTCTCTTTCATATCTGTCCGTGCCTCAACTACATTAACTATATAGTCACCCAGCTTTTCACATTCACCGATAAGATCCATATAGTGCACACCCATCTGATAATCATACTCCTTATTGTTCACATCCAGCACATTCTGATTCTTCAGCTGGCTACGATAGTTGTTTATCTCATTCTCAAGATTAAAAGATTTATTCACATCCACTTGATGCCCCTCATCCTCCACCAAAGACACCATTTGATTCAAAGCATCATCAGTCAGTTGGAACATCTGATGAATATGGCTATACTGTTTCTCGGTAAAGTCTTCATTACCCCGATATTTATGGTTAATGGTACGCGCAAGGTTATAGCAACTGTCGCCAATACTTTCTATCTCCGTCACCTCACGCAACATGGCACGAATCTTCAATTTGCTTTCAGAACTCAAGCGACCTTCAGACACCTGATTCAAATAATTGGCAATCTCCAATTCCATATTATCACTAATATTCTCATACTTTTCAATGCGGCTGAAAAGCTTATTGAAATCATTTTCATTCGATGTATGAAGCAAGTCACGTACCATACCAAACATACGGCGGGTACGTTCAGCAAATAAATTGATCTCTTTACGAGCCTGAACAATAGAAAGTTCGGCCGTCGACAACAGTCCACCGGTAATAAAGCGCAGTCGGAATTCTTCTTCATCTTCTTTAGGTTTGATTACCCAACACACTATCTTCTCTATCGGTTTAATAAACCAAATAAGAATCAGCACATTACAAATATTGAATGCTGTATGAAAGGCAGAAAGCTTATAAGTAATAGCCACCTCAGGATTCCCCCCGGGAAAAAGATGTTCAACCATATCACTTACCATATTGACAAACGGATGGAAGATACACAATATCCATATCACACCAAACGTGTTAAAGATAAAGTGTGCCAATGCTGCACGCCTCGCCTGAGCATTTGCTGTCAATGCAGCAATATTCGAGGTTACGGTCGTACCGATATTCTCACCCATTACCAAGGCTATACCCAAATACAAGTCAAGCACACCACTCGAACAAAGAATCAAAGTAATAGCCATTACTGCCGCCGATGATTGGGCACACATAGTTATGATACTGCCAATCAAAAGGAACACCAGGATAGACAAAAATCCCCACTCTTTGCAAGAAGTAATGAAACCAAGGATTGCCGCATTATGTTCCAAATCCATGTGCATAGCATTTTCACGCAATGTCGTCAATCCCAAGAACATAAACGCAAAGCCAAATATAAATTCTCCAAAAGACTTTTTCTGGCTTTTATTAGAAAAAATAAGAGGAACGGCTAAAGCAAAAAGAGGGAAAATGAGGTTATTCATGTCTATCTGAAAACCGAACACTGACATAATCCATGCAGTCACCGTTGTACCGATATTAGCTCCCATAATGACAGAAATAGCTTGAGCCAATGTCAGTAATCCGGCATTAAAAAACTAACGGTCATCACCGTAGTAGCAGTAGAAGACTGTACGGAAGCCGTTACAAACGCCCCGGTCAGCAGTCCTGTAAACCGATTGGTCGTCATTGCTCCAAGAAAATGGCGAAGTTGCCCACCTGTCAGTTTCTGCAGAGCTTCACTCATGGTCTTCATGCCATACATAAGAAGCGCCAGCGACCCTATCAGTTTCAGAAAAATAAATATAGACATTATCTCACTTTTAGTATATAACTCTCGATTTTGTCTGCCGTGTACTTTATATCCAACCTATTCTATCACGAGTGTGAATCCGGGCTTATGCTTTCTTTTCTTTCACATTACTGCCGGCTTCCACTACATTAACTACATAATCACCCAACTTTTCACATTCGGTAATAATATCCATATAGTGTACTCCCATCTGATAATCATATTCCTTATTGTTCACATCCAGCACATTCTGGTTCTTTAACTGATTGCGATAGTTATTGATTTCGTGTTCGATATTGAAAGACTTATTCACATCAATAGTATGATGTTCATCTTCTACCAACGCAATCATTTGGCTCAATGCATCATCTGTCAGCTTAAACATCTGTTCGATATGATCATACTGTTTCTGTGTAAAATCCATTTCACTGCGATGCTTGCGGTTGATGGTACGGGCCAAGTTATAGCAACTGTCACCTATACTTTCTATTTCTGTCACCTCACGAAGCATCGAACGAATCTGAAGCTTACTTTCAGAACTCAAACGTCCTTCCGAAACCTGATTCAGATAATTGGCTATCTCCACCTCCATACTATCACTGATATTCTCATACTTCTCTACACGGCTGAACAGCTTATTGAAATCATTCTCATTCGTTGTATGCAACAAATCGCGCACCATACCAAACATACGGTGAGTGCGTTCGGCAAACAGATTGATTTCTTTTCGCGCCTGTAATATAGAAAGCTCTGCCGTAGAAAGCATACCACCTGTAATAAAACGCAAACGATATTCCTCATCCTGCTCTCTTTGAGGGATAATCTTGCAAACGGTTTTCTCTATCAACTTCACAAACCAAATAAGAATCAACACATTGCATATATTAAATGTCGTATGAAAAGCCGATAATTTAAAAGAAACAGCCACAGCAGGATCCGGCGTCTTCATTATATCTTCTACAAACCATGACACCCCCATTGTGAACGGCTTAAACAGGCATAACACCCAGATAACACCGAAAACATTAAATACCAAGTGAGCTAAGGCAGCCCTCCTGGCCTGCGTATTTGCAGTCAATGCAGCCAAATTAGCTGTAATGGTAGTACCAATATTCTCACCTAATACCAAAGCAGCACCAAGTTCAAAACTAATCCAACCATTGGCACACATAATCAGGGTAATAGCCATTGTTGCAGCCGATGCCTGCACAATCATCGTCAATATTGTACCTATCAATACAAACAGCATCACAGAGCCAAAGCCCATGTCTGTATAATTCTGCACAAAAGACAACATCTCCGGGTTTTTACTCAAGTCCGGTGCATTTGTTTTGAGTAAAGAAAGACCCATAAACAAAAAAGAGAAACCGAAAATAAACTCCCCTATGGATTTACGGTTACTCTTTCCAGAAAATAACAATGGCACACCAACAGCTAAAAGTGGGAGAGCCATTGCAGCGATATCTACCTTAAAGCCCAACGCTGATATAATCCATGCAGTTACGGTAGTACCGATATTAGCTCCCATAATTACTCCAATGGATTGGGATAATGTCAGCAGCCCTGCATTCACAAAGCTGACTACCATGACGGTAGTGGCAGAAGAAGATTGGATTAATGCTGTAATCAGCACGCCTGTTAGAACTCCGGTTACCCGGTTGGTGGTCATCGCCGTGAGAATTTTACGAAGCCTGTCACCTGCAAACTTTTGCAGGCCCTCACTCATGATTTTCATTCCGTAAAGGAATAGCGCCAGTGAACCCAGCAGCTTTAAGAAATCATAAAAAGAATATTCCATCATCAATTAATTTGGTAGGAATTGGCTTATCTCCCTTTTATTCGGTAAATTAACAGCCGATTTCACTACGTTAGTAATAAACATTACGATTATGTTACAAATATGTTGCAAAAATAACAATATTATTAAAAGTTTCCCAATTGGAAGCTCACTTTTGGATATTTATAATGGTTTTAATTTAGATATCCCCTACGGACCTGTCAGTGCCAAGGTTAATAATAAGGTAGAAGGACTCAACTACAGAGCCTATAATAATAAAGATGTAGAATTCCTGAATATATTAAGTTCCTCGGGCATGCGTACTTATGTCCGCTCGTTATGCTTTGTGCTGTGCAAAGCTGTCGAAGATCTTTATCCCGACGGAAGCATCGTGCTGGAGCATCCCGTCTCCAAAGGATACTATTGTGATTTACACATCGGCAGAGAAATAGGGTTGGACGATGTACAGCGCATCAAGAAACGCATGCAGGAAATCATTGAAGAAGATATTCCCTTCCATCGATTTGAATGTCAAACCACCGAAGTGGTAGAGTTGTTCCGCAAAAAAGGAATGATGGATAAAGTAAAACTGCTGGAAACTTCGGGCAATCTTTACTCCTTTTATTATACGTTAGGAGACACTATAGACTATTATTATGGCAGCCTGCTGCCCAGCACCGGATACATCCGCTTGTTCGATATAGTGAAATACTATGACGGACTGTTACTTCGTGTTCCCAACCGACAAAACCCCGACAAACTGGAGGAAGTTGTAAAACAAGAAAAGATGTTGGATGTATTTAAGGAACACCGTCGCTGGAATCAGATTTTAGGCATAGGCACTGTGGGCGACTTCAATGTAGTCTGCAACAATGGTCATGCTACCGACTTAATCAACGTATCCGAAGCCTTGCAGGAAAAAAAGATTTCAAACATCGCCGATGAAATCTATAATCGTGGGAAAAACGGCCAAGGAGTCAAACTGATTCTGATATCCGGCCCCTCCTCATCAGGAAAAACGACATTCAGCAAACGACTCAGCATCCAGCTTATGGCCAATGGCCTGAGACCTTATCCTATTTCGTTGGATGACTATTTCGTAAATAGAGAAGATACCCCTAAAGATGAGAGCGGCAACTATGACTATGAATCCCTCTATGCCTTGGACTTGAAGTTTTTTAATCAACAACTGGAGACTTTGCTTCGTGGAGAGCAAGTCGAACTGCCCCGTTTTAATTTCTCCACCGGTCAACGTGAGTTCAAAGGAGACTATCTGAAGATAGATGATAATATGATACTGATTTTGGAAGGTATCCACGCACTGAACCCTGAACTGACTCCGCATATCCCGGCTGAAAATAAATATAAAATATATGTATCGGCCCTGACAACCATCTTATTGGACAACCATAACTATATCCCTACTACCGACAACCGGCTGTTGCGCCGCATTGTCCGTGACTACAAATATCGTGGATATTCGGCAGAAGACACCATCAGCCGTTGGCCCAGCGTACGTGCCGGAGAAGACAAATGGATTTTCCCTTATCAGGAAAATGCAGATGCCATGTTCAACTCTGCATTATTGTTCGAGCTTGCTGTTTTAAAAGATTATCTGGAACCTATTCTGCGGAAAGTGCCCAATAACCGACCGGAATACTCGGAAGCCTACCGCCTCCGTAAGTTCCTCGAATATTTCGTATCTGTGCAAGATAAAGAATTGCCTCCAACCTCCTTATTAAGAGAATTTCTGGGCGGAAGCAGCTTCAATTATTAATAATATTAGGATGAACCCCTAAAATTATCCCGGCAAAAAGGAAGATTATTACGATACAAATCGCTACTTTTGCCCCCAAAAATAGTAAAGAGATTATGGCACAAGGCTCACGTCAAGTACAAACACAAGCCCAACAACAAGTACAGACACTGTCACCACAACAAATCCTTGTTGTGAAGTTATTGGAATTGCCTACCGTGGAGCTGGAAGAACGTATTCATTCTGAGATACTGGACAATCCGGCCTTGGAGGAAGGAAGAGAAACGCCCGAAAACGGGGAAGAGAGTACTGACTTTGAAGGAAATGAAGATAATAACGATAACTCGGAACCCAACGATGACATTTCACTGGGAGATTATCGTACCGAGGATGACATCCCCGACTATAAATTGCAGGAACACAACCGCAGCCGCGAAAGAGTAGCCGAAGAGATACCTTTCTCGGATGCTGTTTCCTTCTACGAAATATTGAAAGAGCAGCTTGCCATGCAAGACCTGACTGACGAACAACGCGAAATAGCCGAATACCTGATCGGATCGTTGGATGATGACGGACTCCTGCGTAAAAGCATAGAATCCGTCATGGACGAGCTTGCCATTTATCGTGGAATCTATACCACAGAGAACGAACTGAACAAAATACTCGAAATCATTCAGGATTTCGACCCGGCCGGCATCGGTGCACGCAACCTTCAAGAGTGTCTGCTCATTCAGATCAACCGTAAAGCAGATTCCCCACTAAAACAGATAGAACTGGATATTATCGGAAAATGCTGCGATGAGTTCACCCGTAAAAACAAAGATAAAATAATTCAGAAACTGGGCATCACCGAAGAGCAATATAACGAAGCATTGGCCGAACTTACCAAATTAAACCCGCGTCCGGGAAGTTCATTGGGCGAAGCCATGGGGCGTAATTTCCAGCAGATTATCCCCGATTTTATTGTAGAAACATTCGATGACGGTACCATCACCCTCAATCTGAACAACCGCAATGTTCCCGAACTGCGCCTCAGCCGTGAGTTTACCGAACTACTGGACGAACATACACGTAACAAAGAGAATCAAAGTAAAGAATCAAAAGACGCTCTGATGTTTTTAAAACAGAAAGTAGATGCCGCACAAGGTTTTATCAATGCCGTAAAACAACGACAACACACTTTACTCACCACCATGCAGACTATCATCGACATCCAGCGTCCGTTTTTCCTTGAAGGAGACGAGTCACTATTGAAACCGATGATATTAAAAGATGTGGCAGAACGCGCCAAACTGGATATCTCTACCATCTCACGCGTCAGCAACAGCAAATATGTGCAAACAAACTACGGCATATATTCGTTGAAGTTCTTCTTCAGTGACGGCTACACCACCGAAGATGGTGAAGAATTATCCGTTCGCGAAATAAAACGCATACTAAAGGAATGTGTAGACAACGAAGACAAAGAAAAACCCTATACTGACGACGAACTGGCCGAAATACTGAAAGCCAAGGGATACCCCATTGCACGCCGCACCGTGGCCAAATATCGCCAGCAGTTAAATATTCCTGTTGCACGATTAAGAAGATAAAAATATGGAAGCAAACGAAACCACCGGTTCTTTAAAAGAGATTGGAAAAAGTGACCCGTTAGAAATAGGTTCACGCATCATATCAGGCATATTCACACCTTTTATGGTTCCATTTCTTGCCTTTTTCTTATTATTCTTTTTCACCTATTTACGCATCATGCCCCTCCAATATAAGTTGGTGGTGTTGGGTATCGTGTATTGCTTTACCATCTTGATGCCGATGCTTGCCATTTATCTTTTTCAGAAAATAAACGGCTGGGGTATCCATGAACTGGGTCATCGTGAAAAACGATTCGTCCCATACGCCCTAACCATTGTCAGCTATGTAGCCTGCCTGCTTACGATGTACAAGATTCATTTGCCACGCTATATGTCGGGCATCATTGTAGCCACACTCATCTGCATGGTCATCTGCATTGTGATAAACTTCAAATGGAAAATCAGCACCCATGTTGCCAGTAGCGGCATGATGGTAGGCGGTCTGTTGTCATACAGCCTGATCTTCAATTTCAATCCTGTATCATGGCTTTGCTTTTTCATTTTGCTATCAGGAATGCTGGGGACAGCACGCATCATCGTAAAGCAACACACATTATTAGAAGTTCTGGCAGGATTTATTGTCGGATTGTTTTGCGGTGTCATAGGAATTTTGTTTATTTGAAAAAAAATTTTAGTATTAACCTTATAAATTAAAAGCATTATGAATTTCCCAAACAATGTAAAGTATACCGAGGAACACGAATGGATACGCGTAGAAGGTGATATCGCATACGTAGGCATTAGCGATTATGCACAAGAACAATTGGGCGACATCGTTTTCGTAGACATCACTACCGAAGGCGAGACTTTGGAAAAAGGAGAAGTTTTCGGTACTATCGAAGTAGTAAAGACTATATCAGACCTGTTCCTTCCGGTTGCAGGAGAAGTTTTAGAACAAAACGAAGCATTGGCTGACAACCCCGAACTGGTCAACCAAGATCCCTATGGCAAAGGTTGGCTGGTTAAAATCAAACCTAACGATGCAAATGACATCAATGATTTGATGGATGCCGAAGCCTACAAAGCTTTAGTAAACGAATAAAATACAGAAGAAATATTCAATGGAACCTATTGTAAGTATTATCATGGGCAGCACCTCCGACCTTCCTGTCATGGAAAAGGCTGCCAAGCTACTGGACGAGATGCACGTACCTTTCGAGATGAACGCTCTATCGGCACACCGTACACCCGAAGCAGTGGAAGAGTTTGCCAAGAACGCTGCCGGTCGTGGCATTAAAGTCATCATTGCTGCAGCAGGCATGGCCGCAGCATTGCCCGGTGTAATTGCCGCCAACACTACACTGCCAGTCATTGGCG
>UMKC01037080.1_pt1 | contig 10265 bp, 9 predicted proteins | sample 1966201 | NCBI WGS metagenome assembly UMKC01 (sample SAMEA4836166, study PRJEB28245) | human gut metagenome | biome: gut microbiome; material: fecal sample | place: Denmark | collected 2008 | reverse complement strand
AAAAGACGGCAGCGCGGGCTGCCGTCTTTGGCTTTGAAGTATCTTCCGGATCAGAGGGAATAGAGAGGATTTTCTCCATCACCCGGTACTGGCGGAAGCGGGGAGTCTTCACTCGCTGGAGCCGGCTGTTCATCCGGAGAATAAATGGAATGATACTTGAAGAGGTTTTCAACCTGATGATGATTGATGGTTTCGACTTCCATCAGAGCCTTTGCCATAGCATGGAGGACTTCAATGTTGTCGGTCAGCATCTGCATCGTATCATTTAAAGCTTCGTTCAGGTACTTATGCATTTCCTCGTCAATGATCGTTGCTACGGTTTCGCCGTAGTTTCTTTCAGAGCCAAGCTGCTTGCCGAGGAAGATCTGTTCCTGATGTTCACCGAAAATCATCGGTCCGAGGCGGTCGCTCATGCCCCATTCCATGATCATCTTGCGAAGGATGCCGGTGACCTGCTGAAGATCTCCGGAAGCGCCGCTGGAGATTTCATCAAAAATGATCTTTTCAGCGCAGCGGCCGCCAAGAGCGACGCGCAGCTGTGCGAGAAGGTGGGATTTTGTAATGAAGGATCTTTCTTCATGCGGAAGCATCATGGTGTACCCGCCAGCCTGTCCACGTGGGATGATGGTGACTTTGTGCACCGGATCAGCATCCGGAAGAAGGGTAGCCATGATGGCATGGCCGGATTCATGGTAAGCGGTGAGTTTTCTTTCTTCATCGCTGACCTTGTGGCTCTTTCTTTCAGGACCGTAGCTGACTTTTTCACTGGCTTCTTCAAGATCGGCCATGGAAATGGTCTTGCGGTTCTGACGGGCAGCCAGAAGTGCAGCTTCATTCAGAAGGTTGGCAATATCTGCGCCTGTAAAGCCAGGAATCTTCTTGGCAATCGTATTGAGATCGACATCGGCTTCCAGCGGCTTGTTTCTTGCATGGACACGGAGGATTGCCAGACGTCCGCGAAGGTCAGGACGGCCTACGACGACGCGGCGGTCAAAACGGCCCGGACGCAGGAGCGCCGGATCAAGGATATCCGGACGGTTCGTAGCGGCGATCGTGATGATGCCTTCATTGGAACCGAAACCATCCATTTCGACGAGCAGCTGGTTCAACGTCTGTTCGCGTTCATCATGTCCGCCACCCAGTCCGCTTCCGCGCTGACGGCCGACGGCATCGATTTCATCGATGAATACGATACATGGTGCATTCTTCTTAGCCTGGGCAAAGAGATCGCGTACGCGGGATGCGCCGACGCCGACGAACATTTCTACGAAATCAGAACCGGAGATGGAGAAGAACGGAACGCGCGCCTCTCCTGCTACAGCTCTGGCAAGAAGGGTCTTGCCTGTGCCTGGAGGTCCGACGAGAAGAACGCCCTTCGGAATCTTGGCGCCGATAGCCGTATAACGTCCCGGATTTTTCAGGAAATCGACGACTTCGGAAAGTTCTTCCTTCGCTTCGTCCTCACCTGCGACATCATCAAAGTTGACATGGACCTGGCCTTCGCCTGTCATCTTCGCTCTGGACTTGCCAAAGCTCATGACGCGTCCGCCGCCCTGTGTCTGGTTCATGATCCAGAACCATACGATGACAAGGATGACGATCGGAAGAAGTGAAGACAAGAGGCTCATCCACCAGGACGGCTGTTCCGGCGGCTTAGCCGTGATCGTTACGTTATTATCCGTCAGTTTGGGCAGGAGCGTCGTATCATGTGCCGGTGCATAGGTGGCAAATTCAGTACCATCCTTCAGCTTGCCGCTGATGGACTGATCGACCATGGTTACGGAAGATACATTCTTCTTATCTACCTGAGAGATAAAATCACTGTATGTGATTTCGGAATGTTTTTCCTGTGGATGGACGAAGGTATTGAATATGGATACCGCTATGACGATAAGCAGCACATATAGCGCAACATTCTTTAGAAACTTATTCAATCTATTCCTCCTTTTATGTGCACTGATTCAAACAACTGCAGCGGGATCGATAGGGAAATTCATTCCGCGCTTTCCGTTCATGCGGCATCCCCCGTGCCTTCCGGACAGGCACCCGGCCTGTGCGCGTCTCTAAACAAAACCTTTATAGAAACTTTTAAATCAGTAATTAATTTTATCATATTTTACCACATACCTGCAACGTCTATTTTACAATTGAGGCATGCCGCAAGTATATAAATGTGAACAAAAAGGAGCCGCCCGGTCCGATGGCCGATCGGCTCCTTTTTGTTATTTCGCCTGCGCGAAGACCTTATTGTCCAGTTCACAGATTTCCGGAAGGTTTCTATACTTCTGTGCATAGTCGCATCCGTATCCGACGATGAATTTGTCAGGGATTTCATAGCCGATGTACTTGACATTGACTTCCTTCTCACGTCTTTCCTTCTTGTCGAGGAAAATAGCGAGTTCTACGGAAGCAGCGCCTCTCTTTTCAAGAATCGGAGTGAGAGCTGCCATCGTGATGCCGGTGTCAATGATGTCTTCTACAACGATGACATGGCGTCCGCGGATATCGCTGTCCAGATCTTTCTTGATCTTGACCAGGCCGGAAGATGTGGTTGCATCTCCATAGCTGGAAACGACCATGGTATCCAGAATGACCGGAAGGTCGATTTCACGCATCAGGTCACAGAGGAAAGGCATGGCACCTTTCAGAATCCCAACGAGGACGATTTCCTTGCCTGCATAATCTTTGGTGATCTGCTGGCCCATTTCGCGAACCCTCTTTGCGATCTGTTCTCTTGTAATCAATACGGTTTTGATATCATGTTTCAAATTTTCCATTTCAGCACTTAGTCTCCTTCTATCCAGCTTAGTGTTAATAATAAAAATTTCTTTGTATCGGGCGACGGTCTTCCGTAGCGGCTTCCCCGCAGGAATCCTGCCCAGTACACGTGATCTTCATCAGCGGCCAGCGGCCACAGATTTCTTGCTTCCTTCGGCACTTTCTTCGCCTGGAGAAGCTTTCCGATATCCTTTGTCCCTTCCATTCCGGAAGGTGCGATGCGGTCGCCCTTTTGCGGGAATCTGAGGCGGATGGTACCGACCTTGTCCGCATCGAGCAGATACTGGTATTTTTCAAGATGCAGAGGCGCCTTGTCGAGCAGTCTGGTTTCCATAAACCAGCGGCCCAGCTTCTGGCAGTTTTCTGTATCGTTGTTTCCTATTATATCAGTCTTGTGAATATTATCTACCCATTTAGGGCATATCGTTTTATAAATTATTTGTAACAGATTCCATGCATCCGGTTTATCTTCATGCCTTGTATCCCCAGCATAAACAAGAAATCCATTTGATGAAAGCTCAACGGTCACGCCTGCTTCATCCGTTTTTGCGCCTGTTTTTCCGGAGAGGAGAAGATTTCTTACCCTTTCAAGTCCTTCAAAATCAGGCTCTTTGGCACCGGCCCTGATCATCAGTCCGGCAGTCGTCCTTCTTGCAATGGCAGTGGGAAGGCTCCTGTAAATCTCCCTGTCGCAGTAAAGGCAGTTTCCTTCCTCCCCTTTGACAATCCTTTTTGCCGCTTTTTTGGCCTCTTCCTCAAGGAAATGATCTTCCTCGCGAAGAATGCCGGAGGTGCGTGAAAGTGTTTCCACCAGATTCGGATTGTAGGAAAGAAGTTCGGGGATCAGAAGAAGCCTGAGCTTGTTCCTTGTGACGTCGGGAATGTCATTCGTCGGATCATGGCAAGGCTCATAAGGGAAATCTTTGAGGAAATCCTCGATTTCCTTTTTCCTTGCGCAGAGGAACGGACGGATGAGGTCATCCCTTTTGGGGCTGATGCCTGAAAGTCCCTTGGCGCCGCTTCCACGAAGGAAATGGAAAAGAACGGTTTCTGCCTGGTCATCTGCGTGATGAGCCGTCGCAATGACATCGTAATGTTCCTTTTCTTTTACATCTCGGAGCGCCTTGTACCTCAAATCCCTTGCGATTGTCTCGATGGATTCGCCGCCCTTCTGCGCGCCTTTGACGTCGACATCTCTCCTGTAGAAGGGAATCTTCCTTTCAAGGCAGATCTTTCCGACGTAGTCCGCTTCCTCTCCTGATTCTTTGCGGATATGGTGATCTACGCAGCAGCATCCTACCTCTATGCCTTCCTTTTCACGGATGGAATCGAGAAAAAGAAGAAGCCCCAGAGAGTCCGGACCGCCTGATACAGCGGCCAGGATACGGCTTCCCCTTCTCCAGAGCTTTTCCTTATGGGCATAGGAGAGCATGCGCCCCATCCACTGCCTGTCCATCATTTCGGTTCATTCGGAACAAGGACGTCGGCATCCAGAAGCCCTTCCGACAAATCCCTGTCGCTTACAGTAATCTCAGACAGCGCAAGGTATTCCATGAGGCTGTCCAGGATAGCAATCCCTGCCACGATGATATCCGCTCTTTCGGGCATCAGGCCCTTTGTGCGGCAGCGTTCGTCATAGGACATGGCGCTGAGCTTCTTCAGGGCTTCCGTCACATTTTCCTGACGAATGACGAAATCCTGTACTTTTTCAGAATCATACACATCGAGCTTCTGGATCATGGCTGCCAGCGAAGTCACTGTGCCGCCTACACCGATCCAGCGTTTGACGTTTCTGATGTATTCCATGAGGTCCGTTGTGCGGAAGAGTTCGAAGCAGTGCTTCTTCAGCATGCTGAGGCCTCTTGCCGTCGTCGTGTCGAACTGCTTGGAGCAGCGCACGCATCCGAGCTGGAAGCTGTGGCACATGCCGACGTCCGTGCCGAATCCCATGCAGATCTCCGTGGATCCGCCGCCGATATCAACGACTGCCGTCAGCACGCCGGGCGTGCCGGCTGCGCCGATATAGCTGTAGTAAGCTTCTTCGGTGCCTGACAGGATGCGGACTTTGACGCCTGTCGTCTCTTCGACAAGCTTTGCGAAATCCGGTCCGTTTCCGGCATCTCTCATGATGGAAGTGCCGTAGGCGAAGATTTCATCAGCGCCTGCTTCTTTCGCTTCCTTTACAAATCTCTCCACGGCCTGGAGGGTTCTTTCTCTTGCGCCCTGTCCGATACAGGCTGTATCAGTCATCCCTTCCCCGAGACGGCTGCTTCTCAGATCCTTTTTCAAAACCTTCCATTCGTCTTTGTCATCTTTCTCTGCCAGCAAAAGACGAACCGAATTGGTTCCGATATCGATAATCGCACGCATGGTTTCCTCCCCTAAAAGAACAAGGGAGCAATAGCTGCTCCCCTATTTCCATCTGTCAGTCGGAACGGCGCGCGCCGCGTCCGCCCCTCTTAGATTCCACATTACGTTTCAAATCAAGAAGTCTTTCATCACTGTCTTTCAGGAAGCGGCTCAGCTTGTCCTCAAAAGAAGCGGGAGCTTCCTGTCTTGCCGACTGGCGGTATCCGCCGGAGAAGGAACGCCTTTCCTGATTCCTGGGTGCCGGAGCAGATGCTTCGCGATCACCGGAATTTTCTCTTCTGGTGAAATGGTGGAATTCTCTGCCGTTGCCGTGTTCATGATCGCGGTGAAAATGATCCTGCCGCTTTTCCTGCGGGGCAGCAGGCTGTGCCTGCTTAATGGATAAAGCAATTTTGCCTTTGTCATCGATCGTGATGACCTTAACTTTGATCTTATCCTGTACTTTCAGATAATCATTGACATCATTCACATATTCGCTGGCTACTTCTGAAATGTGAACCAGGCCTACACTCTTGTCTGGCAGTTCAACAAATGCGCCAAACTTCGCGATCCCTGTAACTGTACCTTCTACGATATTGCCGACTTCTAAAGCCATGAAAAAAAAAGACATCCTCCCTAAGGTCAAGCTCCCTGGAGCCTTCCTTAAATAAAATAAACATAAATATAAATTATATTATACGAGATTTCACAGGGAATATCAATATCCCGCCAGAATATTCCGCGCCCTTGCAAAAGAGTGCGAAAAAGACGGACTGCATTCTGAAAACCTCATTTTCCGTCATACAGGAAGAACCCTGCCCCCTTATACAGGGAGAAGGGCTCCTCGAAGCTGTCCTTTTATTAAAGATAATATACTAATGTATATTTTGCGTAATATGTGCGTAACATCCTACTTGACGTACGGCATTTCCCCAGGCTTTACAAGGCCGAGTTCGTCGCGGGCCTTCTGCTCCAGCTTCTTGGGATCCTGCAGATCCTGCTTCTTCTGCTCGAGCTCTTCCTTTTCATCCGTCAGCCGGTCCATGTCCTGCTTTATCTCATGCTCCTGCATTTTCAGCTGAGCAAAGTGATAACTCTGGATGCCTAGTACAACGATGCATAAGAATACTGAAACGCAGAAAACGCATCTCAGCATCACGCTGTCCGGAAAAAGGCGCTTCAGAAAAGGCCTTTTCCTCTTACTATGCATGCGGCGCTCTTTACGCACGAGCTTCCCTCCCCAGTACTTGGTTCACAAACTTGTATACCTTAGGTTCTGCTGCCATTTCCGCATCATACTTCTCTCTTGCCTTGGCTGCGCGGAATCCATAATCCAGCCATGCTTTCGTATCATTCCAGCGGTTCGGATCATTGTAGAGTGTCACAATGACAAGGCGGCCGTCACGTTCTGCCGAGGCAACAAGACAGTCTCCGGCAGCTTCGGTCATGCCTGTCTTGATGCCGTTGGCACCGGGATAACCGCTGCTAAGGAATTCATTCCTGTTTTCCACATTGCGGTAAATGCCGTTCCTGTACGTCATCGGGTATGTCTTTCTCTTGACGACATCACGGAAATCCGGATTCTTCATGGCATACGCAGAAATGAGAGCCATATCTTCTGCCGTCGTGTAATGATCCGGATTGGTCAGTCCGTTTGGATTGGCAAAGTGGGAATGCACAGCACCGATCGCTTTTGCCTTTTCATTCATCATTTCAACAAAACGCCCGTAGGAGCCTCCGACGGTTTCAGCCGTCACGACAGCTGCATCATTTCCTGAAATAAGCATCATGCCGTAGAGCAGCTGATGCAGGCTGATCGGCATATCCGTACGGACGCCGATATTCGTTCCATCCTGGCCCATGGCAAGAGGCGTGACAACGACATTCTGGTCGAGCTTTGCCTTTCCTTCTTCCAAGGCGATGATGCAGGTCAGAATCTTCGTCGTGCTTGCCGGGTAAATCTTCAGTTCCCCGTTCTTATTTGCCAGCATTTCTCCCGTATTTCCATCAATCAGCGCCGCTGCGACCGCTTTTGTTTCAGGCGGAGGCGGGAGGACTTCCATTTTCGGCGGAGGCGGCGTCATCACCACCAGTACACCAAATGCAGCTCCCACAAAAACAATAACCAGCGCTAAAAATGCCAGCAGTTTCTTCATAACCAATTCCTTTCCGTCTCATGGCATGGCCAGGAGACCGGGACCGTAATTATTGTTCGGCCTCAGAGGATCCCTGCTCCGCGGCTTCCTTTTTCTGTTTCTCCAATTGCTGGCGGGTTTCGTCGATTTCGAAATCATCCTTCACAGCCTGCCCGCGGTCTTTTGAAATGCCCTTATTGAGTGCTGCCGTGTATTCGAGGCCGTTTTCAGAGCCATTCGTGGTATAAATACCAAGACTTCCGCAGTAAATCGTATTTCCGCGGTATACGGCATCCGGAACATTTCCTGCATGGTAAACCTTTGCCAGTTTCCCTGCTGTCAGGTATGTCCTTTCAAGGTCAGTGTAATTTCCCGAAGCAGCCGGCTTGAAGGCTTTTTCTCCATTGACGACGATCCAGCCGTCATCTACTTTAACATGGTCTCCGGAATATTTCACCATGCGCTTTACATTTTTATTGATTCTGTCGGATGTTTTCGGATGATTGCCCGGTGCCAGAACTGCTTTGAGGCCGGTCGGCGAGCTTTCACCGTACTTGTCCTTCAGGACCTGCATGGCTGCCGCAGGAGCACCCGGATTGTATCCGGCTTCCACCGTATATTCGAAGCCCCTGTCATCTGCCTGTTTTTCCTGATCCTTCGTAAATACAGCATTCGCTACATAGTTGCCTGCGACATTGGCAAGGATTGCCTGGCCCACCGTAGCATCACCGCCAAGATAAATATTGAGCGCCGTAATGAGGCCGACTCTTTTCTTGACACCGTCTACATTGTGACGGAGCTCGCCGTGCGAAACTTCATGAGCCATGATGTAAGCCAGCTCATCATCGTCCATCGTATCAAGTGTACCCTTATTGACGCACATGACGCCGCCAAGGCTCATGAACGCATTGATGTCTTCCTGAGGGGATACGTAGATCTTATAATCCCTCTTGAGCGTTCCCGTGTCGCGGATTCTCTGATAGACATCCTGCACACGTGCATCTGCCGCCGGATCCTCATAGACGCCCGTTTCCTTCTGGCATTCATCCAGAAGCTGAAGCTGATTATGATCATCCATGCGCGAATAATAATTGGAAACAAAGAGCATAGCTGCCGTTCCATAGAGAATCTTCTCTGTTACGGAAGCCGCCTCAACTTCGAGGGGAGCTGCGAATGCGCCTGTTGCGCAGACTGCTGCCAGAGCCGCAGCCGCCATTTTTCTCTTCCAGTGTTTCATGATGCGCCTCCATACCTGTAATCCATCGATATATTACTATTGTATCATTTTTAGCAGTTTGCGTGAAATATCAATTTTCTTCGATTTCCTTGATAATCCATCATATTTTGTTGCATTACGCATCCATCTTATAGAGCTTTATCAAAAAATTTCTATCTTTTTATCTTTAACTCTTGTATTCATTTGATATAATATAAAAGTGAATCTTTTTGAAATATCATTCGCGCTCATTGAAAGGAGTCTTTTCATGACAGCAGATAACCTTACATTCTCTCTGGAAATCGATTTCATTCCGGACATTCAGGAAGGCCGCATGGACCTCAAAGCCAAGATGAAGGAAGTTGCCGCAAAATATGCCGGCACATATGTCCTTGATCCGAAGGCACGCCCGATTATTTCCGGACTTTCCAAGGAAGACGTGGAAAACGCCCTCAAGGATCTAGGCCTGCAGGCATTCGGCACCTGGCCGTCCTGCATTCTGACCTGTACCATCAATACGCCTCTTCCGCTCCGTGCGGTAGGCATGTCCGACGGCTGGGACATTTACACCGGCAAGAAGACATTCTTCGCTTTCGCACAGTTCCCGGCAGATGCACTGGGCCTCATGGTCAAGGCATGCACCTACTACCTCGAACACGAAAATTATCAGTCCCTGGAAGAATTCATTGATTCCATCGGCTATGAAACATTCCGTGACACCGTCCTCGGCAATGCAGTCGCTGACGGAAACGGATCCGCCGACAGCTTCTACGGCAACGGCGGCTGGGATTCCCCGGAAGTTCCGCCTCTGGCGCCCGGCGATTTCGTCCGTCCGGAAAACAACATCATGCAGATCATTGAAGTATATCCGGAAATGGGACCCTTCCTCATGGAATACGGCATGTCCTGCGTAGGCTGCTTCGTTTCCTATGATGAAAATCTCTGGCAGGCTGCTCAGGGCCATGGCATGGACGTCTTCGAAATCATCGGCGAAATGAATGAATTCATCGCTGACAAGTACAAGAAGCCGCTCCTGACTGAAGATACACCGATGGAAACCATCCTCACCATGTATCCGCAGCTCCTGACCGTTTTCCAGAGCCAGAACATCCCGATGCCTTCCGACATGAAGACATCGATCGGCATCATGTGCCGCGATGCAGGCGCTGACGTGAAGACACTCATTGCCAAGTGCGATGAAAGACTTCGCAGCGGAGATGAAATGTAATTCCAATGACGAAAGGCTGAGCCAATGCTCAGACTTTTATTTTGCTCTGAAGAAAGGCTTCCAGTTTTTCCTGGAAGATTTTCCCTGCCTCCCTGCTCCTTGCCGGAGGCCCTTTCAAATGATGCTTGCCGCTTCTCATAGCCTTCTTGGCCAGATGGCGCTTCATAAGGAGCCCGTCTATGTTGTTTTCCGTGTACTGCCAGCCGTCCTGATGAAAAGCATATGCCTTCCTGGCAAGAGCCATGGCCGCTGCGCCGTAGTCCTGCGTCACAACGATATCTCCTTCCTTCAGAAGATTCGTCAGGACGAAATCAGCAGAGTCGGCACCCTTGTCCACCGTCTTCACCCGGCTGTAATCCGATTCAATCCGGTGACTCGTGTCGCAGATGATCGTCACGGGGATCTTGAATTTTCTGGCCGCCCTTTCCGTTTCACGAACGACCAGGCATCCGTCCCCGTCTATCCATATTTCCATAATCCCTCCCATAAAAAAAGGAGCTGTGACAAAATCCGTTAAAACGCTGCTTTTCCTTTTCTCGAGCGAAGCGAGGTTTAAGGG
>UMKC01038623.1_pt1 | contig 10273 bp, 10 predicted proteins | sample 1966201 | NCBI WGS metagenome assembly UMKC01 (sample SAMEA4836166, study PRJEB28245) | human gut metagenome | biome: gut microbiome; material: fecal sample | place: Denmark | collected 2008 | reverse complement strand
GGCATTCCGTCTGACCGTGACCGGCATCGTTCCAAGATGCGGCGTTTCTTTTTCACCGATATGTTCCGCCAGCAGGATCAGACCTGCGCAGGTGGCCAGCACCGGAAGTCCATTTTTGATCATGTCTCGTAGCGCTTCCTTCATATCCAGTTTCTCCAGCAGCTGTCCCTGAACGGTGCTTTCGCCGCCGGGGAGAATGATACCGTCGATACCGGACAGAGCAGCTTTTTTTCTTATTTCGATACAGGGGATCCCGAGCTTTTCCAGCATATGTTCATGCTCGATGAAAGCACCCTGTACGGCAAGTACGGCGATGGTCATTTCTATTTACCCCGCTCTTCCATAATGATCTGAATTTCACTTGGATTAATACCAACCATCGCTTCACCGAGATCTTCGGACAGTTCTGCAATGAGTTTTGCATCCGTATAGTTGGTAACTGCCTGGACGATGGCGGATGCACGTTTGGCAGGATTGCCGGATTTGAAGATTCCTGAGCCGACAAAGACACCTTCTGCACCAAGCTGCATCATCAGAGCTGCATCAGCCGGAGTTGCTACGCCGCCGGCTGCAAAGTTTACGACCGGAAGTTTGCCGTTTTCGTGTACATACAGTACCAGCTCATATGGAACCTGGAGCTGTTTTGCCTCCTCGAAAAGTTCATCTGTACGCATGGAAGTGATGCGACGGATATCCGCATTCATTTTCCGCATGTGACGGACAGCCTGAACGACATCACCGGTACCAGGTTCTCCCTTGGTACGGATCATAGATGCACCCTCATTGATGCGGCGGAGCGCTTCTCCGAGATCTCTCGCGCCACAGACAAAAGGTACCTGGAACTGTGTCTTATCAATATGATATACATCATCAGCCGGAGACAGAACTTCGGATTCATCAATATAATCAATCTCGATCGCCTGCAGTAGCTGCGCCTCTACGAAATGTCCGATACGGCATTTCGCCATGACCGGAATGCTGACTGCTTCCTGGATCCCTTTGATCATTTTCGGGTCACTCATGCGGGAAACACCACCGGCGGCGCGGATATCTGCCGGGATACGCTCCAGAGCCATGACAGCGCAGGCACCGGCTGCTTCTGCGATCTTTGCCTGCTCCGGTGTGGTAACATCCATGATGACACCGCCTTTTAACATCTGAGCCAGGCCTTTGTTTAATTCATATTGTTTTTTGTCCATTTGTAAAATCCTCCATATATTTTAATTCTTTTTTGTTTTTGCAATCCGCACAGATTGTGATCGCTATGCTGTATAAGTGATTTGTAATCATTGTGATTGCCATTTGCTGATGCCTATTATATAATGGAACTGGTTATAAAAAAATAATCAAACTGATAAAAAAACAGATGTCAGACAGGGGGAGAAGCTATGCTGACGTATGTCTTTGAACATAATGATGTACCGCTTTATGAGCAGGTGTATCAATGTATGAAACACGATATTATAACGGGGGTTTTACAGCCGGGGGAGAAACTGCCATCCAAGCGGACCTTTGCGACCCACAATGGCATTAGTACCATAACGATCCAGAATGCTTATGACCAGTTGATCAGTGAGGGCTATATTTATACCATTCCAAAGAAAGGGTATTATGTGTCGGATATCGAAGAGATAAAACGGATTCCGAAAGAGAGTCATATTTCACTGGATATTCGTGTGCCGGCGGAACCGGTGAGATATGACATTGATCTGTCCGGAAATAAGGTAGATTCGGAACGGTTTCCGTTTTCTGTCTGGGCGAAACTACTGAGGGAAGCAATGTCCACTCGCAGCAGGGAACTGATGAAAGTTTCTCCCACAGGCGGAATTTATGAACTGCGAAAAGCCATTGCAGAATATCTGAAGTCCTTCCGCGGGATGCTGGTGGATGCGAATCAGATCGTCATGGGAGCCGGAACCGAGTATTTGTATGGTATGCTGGTGCAGCTGCTTGGAAATGACAGGGAATATTGTATTGAAAATCCGGGATATAAAAAACTGGTACAGATTTATCAGCAACATCAGATCATTTGCCGCTATGCGGACATGGACGAGGACGGGATTACCGTAGAAGGGCTGCGAAAATCAGGAGCTGACATTGCACATATCAGTCCGGGGCATCATTTTCCAAGTGGGATTACCATGCCTGCGCACCGAAGATATGAAGTTTTGGCCTGGGCCAATGAAAAAAATGGGCACTATATCATTGAGGATGATTATGACAGTGAATTTCGTCCAAATTGAAAGCCGTTGCCGACACTTTTCAGTATGGATGCCTGTGAAAAAGTGATTTATATGAATACATTTTCCAAATCATTGACGCCGACGATCCGTATCAGTTACATGATCCTGCCGGTACATCTGGCGAATCAATTTTACCGGCAGCTTTCATTTTATTCCTGTACGGTGTCAAATTTTGAGCAGTATACGCTGGCAGCCTTTATTAATCAGGGGTATTTTGAAAAACATATCAACCGGATGCGGCTTTTTTACAGCAGACAGCGGAAAAAGCTGATCGAGGCAATCGAGCACAGTTCCCTGAAGGAAAAATGCCGGATTATTGAAAATGATTCCGGATTACATTTCCTGCTGCATTTGCAGACTGAATTGTCAGATCAGTGCCTTTCGGAACAATTAAAGCAGCAGGGAATAAAAATGCTTCCGCTGTCAGAATATTTTCTGACAGCAGAAAACAGCCGGGAGCATTATTTTATCATTAATTATTCCTGTGTAGATCTGGAAAAGATACCGGCAGCCTGTGAAAGGATCCATCAGCTGTTGTCAGAAAAAAATGCATAATAAGGGAAGAAAAAGGAGCAACGATGAAAAATATATTGATGATAGGAACCGGAGGCACGATTGCCTCAAAGCAAACAGAATATGGACTGGCGCCCGGCCTTTCCGCAGAAGATATTTTAAATTATATTCCGGCAGTCAGCAAAATCTGTGAGGTAGATTCCCTGCAAGTATGCAATCTGGACAGCACGAATGTGACACCGGAGCACTGGAAACTGCTGGCAAAGACCGTGCAGGAAAATTATGACAGGTATGATGGATTTGTCATCTGTCATGGCACGGATACGCTGGCGTACACAGCAGCCGCACTATCTTATATGATCCAGAATTCCAGGAAACCGATTGTTATTACCGGAGCACAAAAGCCGATTGAGATGGATGTGACAGACGCAAAAACAAACCTGCTGGACAGTTTCATCTATGCATCTGATAACAATTCACAGGATGTCAACATTGTGTTTGACGGAAAAGTCATTGTCGGAACGAGAGCAAGAAAAGAGCGGGCGAAAAGTTATAATGCATTTTGCAGCATTAATTTCCCATATCAGGCGGTGATCCAGGATGGCATGCTCGTGCGCTATATCACAGAAATGCCATATACCGGACCGGTGCGGTTCTACTATGAGATGAAAAACAGCGTTTATGTGCTGAAACTGATTCCGGGCATGCAGCCGGATATTTTGCCATATCTGTTTGAACGGTATGACTGCCTTGTGGTGGAGAGTTTTGGCGTGGGCGGAATCCCGGAGTCACTGCTGGATGAATTTTATACGCAGATGAACAAGTGGAAAGATAAAGGAAAAATCCTTGTCATGACGACGCAGGTGGCCAATGAGGGCAGCAATATGACGGTGTATGAAGTCGGAAAAAAGGTGAAACTGGATTTTAAAATTTTGGAAGCTTATGATATGACGCTGGAAGCAACGATCACAAAAATGATGTGGCTTATGGGAATGGGAGATCAGACCTTTGAGGAGATGAAACGGGATTTTTACCGGCTGGTGAACCATGATATTCTGTTTACGAAGCGCATGGAAGGAGAATTTCGCTAAAAAACAAGAATCACATAAAAGAGAATTAGCGAAAAAGCATTTTAATGATAATCTGCTATATATTATAAATGCAGAAAAAGATCGCGAAACGATACCGATAAAGATGAATGGACGAATGAATGATTGGCAAAAACAGTTTTCTTTGAAAATTCTGTGTGGTATGATAAAGAAAATTATGAGTGAGAACGTCGCATCATCATTGTAGAATGTGGAGGATTGGAAATATGGAAAAAAACATTGATATTGCAGCACTTGGCGAATTATTGATTGATTTTACAGAAGCTGGAACAGGCGCAGATGGTATGCGTTTGTTTGAACAGAATCCAGGTGGAGCTCCGGCAAATCTGCTGACGGTTGCCAGCCATATGGGGTATCGGACAGAATTTATCGGAAAAGTTGGAAAAGATATGCATGGTGCATTTTTGAAAAAGACTCTGGAAAAAGAAAATATTGGTGTTTCTAACCTGATGGAAGATGATCATTATTTCACAACACTGGCATTTGTAGCCATTGATGAAAATGGTGAGCGTGAATTTTCCTTTGCGAGAAAACCGGGTGCAGACACACAACTGCGTGCGGATGAACTGGACAAAGAACTTTTGCAAAACTGTAGAATTTTTCATTTTGGTTCCCTGTCCCTGACAGACCAGCCGGCAAAGGATGCGACCGTAGCGGCAGTAACCTGTGCAAAAGAAGCAGGTGCATTGATCTCTTATGATCCGAATTATCGTGCAACTCTGTGGAGCAGCGAAGCAGAAGCGGCTGAAAATATGAAATCCATGATTTCTTATGCAGATGTCATGAAAGTATCCGATGAGGAAAGCCTGCTTCTTACTGGGGAGACAACCTATGAAGCCGCAGCAGACAAACTGCTTGCGATGGGACCGAAACTCATTGCAGTAACTCTTGGCAGCGAAGGTGTACTGATGGCGACCAAAGAGAAAAAAGAGCGCATGAAAGGATTCTCTGTACAATCTGTAGATACAACTGGTGCAGGTGATTCTTTCTGGGGCGGTACGTTAAGTGCATATTTATCATTGAAAAAACCAATTGAATCTTTGACATGGGAAGAAATTCACCATTGTGCCGTATGTGGAAACGCAACTGCAGCACTCTGTGTGCAGAAACGTGGTGGAATTCCGGCAATCCCGACCAAAGAGGAAGTGGAGCAGATATTAGCAGAAAAATTAAGTTAAACTCTGGTGAGCGGTTGTAGCAACCGATTGCAAGTGTCTGCTTTACACTAAAGTATAACAAAGGAAAGACATCAATATGGGAAAAAAAGTATTAGTAGTAGACGATGAAAAAGAAATTGCAGATTTGGTAGAAGTGTACCTGAAAAACGACGGCTATGAAGTGCTGAAATTTTATAATGCTACCGATGCCCTGCACTGTGTAATGGAAGAACAGGAACCGGATCTGGCACTTTTGGATGTAATGCTCCCAGACATGAGTGGCTTTACACTTTGCCAGAAAATCCGTGAAAAATACCTGTTCCCGATTATCATGTTGACAGCGAAGGTTGAGGATATGGATAAAATTACCGGTCTGACACTTGGTGCAGATGACTATATCACGAAGCCTTTTAATCCGTTGGAGTTGATGGCACGGGTAAAAACACAGCTGCGCCGTTATACCCGGTACAATCCCGGAAGTATGGAACCGGAAGAAACATTGCCGGCAGACGAGATCGACATTCGCGGTCTGCAAATCTGTAAAAATAAACATAAATGCACCTTAAATGGGGTGGAATTAAACCTGACACCAATCGAGTTTGATATTTTGTGGTATCTGTGTGAGCATCAGGGAACGGTAGTATCTTCCGAGGAGCTGTTTGAGGCAATCTGGAAGGAAAAATATCTGGACAACAACAATACGGTTATGACACATATTGCCCGTCTGCGTGAAAAAATGCAGGAGCCGGCGCGAAAACCGAAATATGTAAAAACGGTCTGGGGCGTGGGATACACGATCGAATAAGATGGTATATTGCAGAAATAGAAAAAAATAGTGTTTTTTACATAGTAGCAATATAAGGGATTCCCTGCAAATAGCAGGTAGGATTCAAGTCGAACGCACGTGAGACTTGGTGCGTTGCAGTAGGTAAGGGGATGCATATGGAGCAGAAAAAGAGTGATACGAATAGAAAATATCTGCGCACGCAGCTTACAGGCCAGGTGTTTGGAAACTATATCCTGGCTTTAGTGATATATGTGTCAGCTCTATTCGCAATATTGGCAATCGGTTGGTCAGTAAGCATCAACATCTCATGGCAGCCGAGCAGCATTTATTATTTGTTGCAGTGGGTAAAAGAATGGATCATTGCCATTATGAGTATATTGATCCTGATCGGATGGATTGTTATTACTTTGCGGTTTATGACACGCCCGCTGCGTTATCTGGATGAACTGGTGGATGCATCGGAAAAACTTGCCAATCCGGGAGAAGAACCGATCCGGTTATCCAGAGCAATGAAAAGTGTGGAAGATGAACTGAATCTGGTGCGGGAAGGTGCTTTGCGAAATGCTATGCTGGCAAAAGAGGCAGAACAGCGAAAAAATGATCTGATCGTTTATCTGGCGCATGATCTGAAGACTCCGTTGACCAGTGTGATCGGTTATCTGACATTATTGCGGGATGAACCACAGATTTCAGAGGAAATGCGAAGTCGTTATACAGGGATTGCGCTGGATAAAGCAGAGCGTCTGGAAGATCTGATCAATGAATTTTTTGATATTACACGATTTAATCTGACCAATATTCAGCTGGAGCCGGAGCGCGTCAATATCAGTCGTATGCTGGAGCAGATCGGGTTTGAATTTCATCCGATTCTGGCAGAAAAAGATCTGAAACTGGAAACGGAGATCAAGCCGAATGTGGAAATCCTGTGCGATCCGGATAAACTGGCACGGGTATTTGATAATCTGTTGCGCAATGCGGTGAATTACAGTTATGCGGGCACGACCATTTATCTTTCTATGGATTATGAGCCGATAAAAGATGAAGTGAAAATATGTGTGGAAAATCATGGAAAAACAATTTCACCGGATAAATTGGACCGAATCTTTGAACAGTTTTTCCGTCTGGACAGTTCGCGAAGATCTTCCACTGGTGGTTCCGGTCTGGGACTTGCTATTGCGAAGGAAATTGTGGAATTGCATCACGGAACGATCACGGCAGAAAGTGAAAATGAGAGTATTCGATTTACGGTAGTGCTGCCGGGTGTTCCGGAGAATCTGTGGTAAAACAAAATTGAACGCATAAAAATTGCAAATAAAAGAAAACTATGTTCCTGCATTCTGTCTGTAAGAAAATCGTAAGGATTTCGGGAGAAAAACACAAGAAGCAGGAAAGAAAACCTAAAAGTATGAAAAGCTTTGTTTTGGTACGATAAGCGTATCAAAGCAAGGCTTTTTTTATTGGATAATATGAAAAATAGAAAGCGAAAAAGAAAAGAGGATAAAAAAATGAGCGAAAAATACAGAAAAAAAGTGAAAGTAGCAGTTATTTTTGGAGGATATTCCTCCGAGTACAGTGTGTCTCTGGAGTCATCTAGTGCTGTGATAAAAAATTTGGACCCGGAAAAATATGAAGTGCTTCCGGTTGGAATCACAAAAGAAGGACAGTGGTTTTCTTATACAGGCCCAGTGGAAAATATTGAAAATGATACCTGGCAGCAGTCCGAATACTGCACACCGACTATGATTTCACCGGATCGAAATACACATGGTCTGGTGCTTCTTGGAGAAGACGGTGCAAAAACAATGCCGATCGATGTGGCGTTTCCGGTCATGCATGGAAAAAATGGTGAGGATGGAACCATTCAGGGTCTGATTACCATGGCGGGAATTCCGCTGGCAGGATGTGGTATTCTGGCATCTGCTCTGTGTATGGACAAAGACCGTGCGCATCTGGTGGCAGAGGCAGCTGGTGTCCGTGTACCGAAAGCAATGGTGCTGACGCAGGGAGATGACCGGAAGATGGCAGTTGATTTTGCATTGAAAACTGGCTATCCGGTGTACGTCAAACCAGTAAAAGCAGGTTCTTCTTACGGTGTGACAAAAGTGGAAAAACCGGTGGAACTGCAGTCTGCGATTATCAAGGCGTTTCAGTATGACGATGAAGTTATCATGGAAGAAAACATCGATGGATTTGAAGTTGGATGCGCTGTTCTTGGCAATCGCAACCTGATTACAGGGGAAGTAGATGAAATTCAGCTTTCCGGTGGATTCTTTGATTTTACCGAAAAATATACTTTGAAAACATCTGAGATTCATGTTCCGGCGCGGATTGAATTAAGAAAAATGCAGGAAATCAAACAGACCGCAAAGACAATTTACCGGGCACTTGGATGTCGTGGTTTTGCCAGAGTGGACATGTTCCTGACACCAGATGGCGAGATCGTATTTAACGAAGTAAACACGATTCCGGGATTTACGGAGCACAGCCGTTATCCGGGTATGATGAAGGCAGCAGGAATTGAGTTCCCGGAGATTTTGGAACGGATCATTCGTCTGGCAATGGAGTAATGAAAGATGAAGCTGAGAATTTTGAATCATTGTATTGGAAAGTTAAAAAAGTGATTTTATAAAGTGAGTTTGAGAGCAGAAAAATGTAAAAGTGAAATGTGAGTAGAAAGGAGCAGCAACATGGAATTAAAAGTAAAAGCTGATGACGGCCAGCAGATCTGGCTTTCAAAGGAAGATATTTATCATGGAAGTCTGATTCTGGTCAATGCGGCGCATGCGTATCTGGAAAATACCGGAAACAAGCAGTATTTAGACGAAATATTACAGCCAGTGTTAAAGCAGCGGGAAAAAGATTTTTCCACAAAAGATACCACAAGGATAGAAACTGCCTTGCCGGAAATAGCTGAACGATCGGAACAGAATTCTGAAGAATTTAACATGGATATTTATGACATGAAATTGCAGCGCAGAGCCGTCATTTTATTAAACGAACTGATGGAAAAAATGCATGGTTGGGAGCATATCGTTCCGGTGAGCGCATGGAGACCGCATAAAGAGCAGCAGAGTATCTGGGATACGTCCATGCGTGAGAGTGGACGGGAGTTTACGGAAACCTATGTAGCTGTTCCGGGACACAGTGAGCATGAAACCGGGCTTGCCATTGATCTGGGATTAAAACAGGATGTCATTGATTTTATCCGGCCGGAATTTCCATATGAGGGTATCTGCCAGCGATTCCGGCAGCTTGCACCAAAATACGGATTTATTGAGCGCTATCCAAAGGGGAAAGAAGAGGTGACCGGAATTGGTCAGGAGCCATGGCACTTCCGTTATGTGGGCGTGCCGCATGCGGAAATCATGACAGAAAAAGGCATGGTTCTGGAAGAATATATTGAGTTCCTGCGTGGTTATGAGTACGGAAAAAATCCATACCGTTACTGCAGTCAGGGAAAAGAAATATGGATTTCTTATCTGAATGCCGGTCAGTCAGAGCAGATCTGTCTGGATGCAGACCACAAAACACCGCGAGTGATTTCCGGTAATAACGTAGATGGATTTGTTATCACGGAATGGAGCACTTGTCGTGGGTAAACAGGGCGGTCTTGACCGCTACCGACTGATTGCGGCATTTCTGGTCATTGCGATTCACACGTCACCGCTGTTGTCTGTGAACGAAAATGCAGATTTTTTTCTGACACGGATTTTTGCCCGGATGGCAGTTCCGCTGTTTCTGATGATCACAGGACGTTATGTGGCAGCAAACTTCTGGGAAAATGATCCGGATGAGAAATGTAGTTCCGCAGCAGTGTTACTCAGTTTTTTGAAAAAAATTGCGATTTTGTATGGTATTTCTGTCGTACTGTATCTTCCGGTGGGAATGTATGCAGGTCACTACAAACAAATCACTGTGACAGGAATTTTTCGCATGCTGGTATTTGACGGAACTTTTTATCATCTGTGGTATTTTCCGGCATGCATGCTGGGCATGGTGATCGTGTGGGGCTGTAGCAGAATTGGGAAAAATCATCAGCGTGAAATTAAAAATAACGAAGACAGAAATGATGCAAATAATGTGATTTTTGTAAGTAGGAATCATGCAAATAGAAATGATGTGAAAGAAGAAATATTGGCTCAGATATCAGAGGTAGGTTTCCGAATTACATTTGTGATTGTAATCATTCTCTATATATTAGGTCTTCTGGGAGACAGCTATTATGGACTGACAACACAGATTCCCGTGTTAAAGACCATGTATGACGGAATGTTTCAGGTATTTTCTTATACAAGAAATGGTATTTTCCTGGTGCCGATCTTTCTGATGATCGGTGTCTGGTTTGCAAAGGTTGAACGGGAAAATACAGTGCAAAATGATAGTTACTGGGAAATGTCAGAACCAAAACGCTGGAATCGGAAGCGCGCGGGACTCGGATTACTCATTAGTCTGGTGCTCATGACA
>UMKC01050406.1_pt1 | contig 10395 bp, 10 predicted proteins | sample 1966201 | NCBI WGS metagenome assembly UMKC01 (sample SAMEA4836166, study PRJEB28245) | human gut metagenome | biome: gut microbiome; material: fecal sample | place: Denmark | collected 2008 | reverse complement strand
TGTTTAGTTATCAAGGTTTGTTGTGTCTGTCTCTCGGACAGCTTGTTCATTTTATCTCATTCTCAACTTCTTGTCAAGAACTTTTTTTAATTTTTTCGAAGTATTTAGTCTTCAAAAAAATCAAAACGGAGAAGGAGGGATTTGAACCCTCGCGCCGCGTTAACGACCTACTCCCTTTCCAGGGGAGCCCCTTCGGCCAGCTTGGGTACTTCTCCAAATTGCCCTACTTACTAAGTAGTTCCGATATTTATCTCTGCCGTTCTCAGCGACAGGTGATATTATATCTCGTATCTTTTATGTTGTCAAGTACTTTTTTAACTTTTTTTAAAAAGTTTTTATTCTGTATTTGACAAACGGAGAGAGTGGGATTCGAACCCACGCGCCCTTGCGGACAAACGGTTTTCAAGACCGCCTCGTTATGACCACTTCGATATCTCTCCATATAATGTTTTTCAACATTTTTTGTGCTGTTTTGTCAGCGCATGTTGTATTCTATCATCAAATATCTCCCCTGTCAATAACAAATTTGATATTTTTTTCAAAAAATTGGACATATAGCTTCAATTTCTGCTATATGTCCATATTTACCGGGATTTTCACCCTGTTCTACTCTCTATTCTACTCTCTGTTTTCCTTCAAAAATGCCTCCGCAACCACCAGATCTTCCGGTGTTGTGATCTTGATATTGCGATAAGAACCTTCTGAAAAGCGGATCTTCACCCCGGTCTCATGTTCTGCAACCATGGCATCATCTGTAATTCCTGTCATTTCCTTCTGCCGAATGCTGGTATATGCGCCATAGATCAGTGGGTACTGAAAGATCTGCGGAGTCTGGACGATCCATACACTGCTGCGATCCGGAGTTTCACTGACATTCCCATCCTCATCTGCGATCTTAACTGTATCCTTGGAAGGCATGCCTGTAACACTGGCACCTGTCTGTGCTGCTGCCATAAGTCCTCTTTCAATGATCCCATGATCAATAAATGGTCTGGCACCGTCATGGATCAGCACATACTCTGTATCTTTACACGCACGAAGTCCTTCATAAACAGAATCGTACCGTTCTTTTCCGCCGGATACTACAGCAGAAACCTTTGTAAAACCATATTTTTCCACGATTTCTTCTTTGCACCAGAAAACATATTCCTCCCCTGTTACCAGGATCACATCCCTGATCAGCGGACTTTCCTGAAAACAGCGCAGAGAATAACAGAGCACCGGCATCCCGTCAAGCTCCATAAACTGCTTCTGTATTTTGCTGTGCATTCTCTTTCCCTGGCCTGCTGCCAGGACAATAGCTGTATTTCTGCACTCTCCCATGATCAATTACCCCGGATTCTTTTATCTTTCGCCAAGCTTCAGGTTCGGAACCGCATTCAGATCCCAGCTGTGGCGTGTTCCCCTGATATATTCATAGTAAGCTGCCACACCGATCATCGCTGCGTTATCCGTACAGAAGATCGGTGACGGACGGTAAAATTTGTATCCACGTTCTGTACATGCTTTTTCCATAGCAGTGCGAAGTGCTCCGTTGGAAGCAACACCTCCTGCAATGGCAACCTTTTTCATGCCAAAATCAGCTGCCGCCTGCATGGTATGCTCTACCAGTACGTCAACAACCGCCTTCTGGAAGGATGCCGCGATATCTGCACGGTTTACTTCCTCACCTTTCATTTTTGCCCCGTTTAAATAATTAAGAACTGCGGACTTCACGCCGCTGAAGCTGAAATCATACGGATTTTCGCCGATTTTTGCACGTGGAAACTCGATAGCGTCCGGATTTCCTTCCTTTGCCAGCTTATCAATCTTCGGTCCTCCCGGATATCCCAGCCCAATGGCACGTGCAACCTTATCAAATGCCTCACCTGCCGCATCGTCTCTGGTTCGGCCCAGGATCTCAAACTGGCCGTAGTCCTTCACAATAACAAGATGGGTGTGTCCACCGGATACAATGGCACAGAGAAACGGCGGTTCCAAATCCGGATGCTCAATATAATTGGCAGAAACATGTCCTTCTATATGATGCACGCCTACCAGTGGCATGTTTCTTGCATAGGCAATAGCCTTGGCTTCTGCCACACCTACAAGAAGTGCACCGACAAGCCCCGGTCCATAGGTTACACCGATAGCATCAATATCATCCAGAGTGACATTTGCCTCGTCCAGCGCTTCCTGGATGACCTGGTTGATCCTTTCTATATGATTTCTGGAGGCGATCTCCGGTACAACACCTCCGTACAGTTTATGGATCTCGATCTGTGAGGAAATCACGTTTGATAAGACAGTCCTTCCATTTTTTACAACGGAGGCTGCCGTTTCATCACAGGAGCTCTCAATACCAAGAATTAATGTATCTTTCATTTTTTCAGTCCTCTTCAAAATTCAGTTCCACACTCTTCCCGTCTTTTCCCGGCCATGCCTTTGGAAAGATCTCACGTACTGTATCCATGTAATCATCCGGACGTACCAGAGAAGGGCTGTAATGGGTCAGCCACATTTCCCCCACTTCCGCATCACGGGCAAGAGTGGCCGCTTCACGAAACGTCATGTGTTTGTAGCCTTTTGCCTTTTCGATCTTGTCATCTTCACCGTACATTCCCTCACAGATAAAAAGATCGGAACCTTTTGCATTACGTAAAATAGACTCTGTCGGTCTGGTATCTGTGGTATAGGTAAGCTTGATCCCTTTTCTTGGCGGACCAAGCACCATATCCGGTGTGTAGATCCTTCCTTCATCCTCCACAGTCTGTCCCTTCTGCAGCGGATTCCAGAATTTCAGCGGGATCTCATGCTCTCTGGCACTGTCAGGAGAAAATTTTCCCTGGCGCAGGATCTCAAGGGTATATCCATAGCAGGTAACATTATGGTTCACCCGAAATGCAGTGATCCGGTAACCGTTCAGTTCCAGAACCTCCTCCGGTTTCGTGATCTCGATAAATTTAATTTCAAAGGGCAGCTCCGGTGCGATCACACGAAGTGCACTTACCACACGTTCCAGTCCTCTTGGGCCTACCAGAGTCAGCGGTTCTGTGCGGTCTGCATTTCCCATAGTCAAAAGGAGTCCCGGAAGTCCGCTGATATGATCCCCATGATAATGGGTAAAACAGATCACATCAATAGGCTTGAAGCTCCAGCCCTTTTCTTTAATGGCCACCTGAGTGCCTTCCCCGCAATCGATCATCAGACTGCTGCCGTTATAACGGGTCATCAGTGCGGTAAGCCATCTGCGTGGCAGCGGCATCATTCCTCCGCAGCCAAGTAAACAAACATCTAACATATTTTTCCTCTTTTCCTGTTCTGTGGCAAAGTTTAGCATACTTATCCCGTACAGACAAGTACCTCTCCCGGGTAAGCCTATTCAGAAGCTGCGGTGCGTGTCATAAGAACAGCATCCTCTGTGGGATCTGTATAGTATCCCTTTCGCAGGCCATCCCGCACAAATCCCTGACGTTCATAAAGCCGGATCGCAGTCTCATTTCCTGCCCGGACCTCCAGATGGATCATGGTGATCCCACGCTCTTCTGCCAGACGGATCATACTTTCCATAAGGAAATTTCCGATTCCCTCTCTCTGACGGTCTCTGCGGACAGCCACATTGGTCACATCCCCCTCATCCAGCACCGTAAGAAGACCACAATATCCCAGGATCCGGCCCTTTTCTTCCACAACAAGAAACATCTCGTTCTCTTTCATAAGAAATGTCAGAAATCCCTCTTTTGTCCAGGGGACTGAAAAAAGTTCCTCTTCGATCTCCATAACCTGATCCAGATCATCCACAAGCATTTCTCTTAAGATCATGCGTTTTCCCCTTCTGATCCTTTTTTCAGTTTCTGGGCACGCTCCCGCTCAGCCTGTGAAACACGGAGATAATCCGGTTTGTGCTCAGCCGCTGTCTCGGTTCTGCCTTCTTTATAATAAAGGACACCAAGTGCACCTACAGCACCTGCTCTCTGTCTGGAAAGATGGGCCGGTGCAAAAGAAAACGGTACAGTAAGCTTATCTGCGATGATATCTTTAAATACCGGGACTCCATCTCCGAGGAATGTTACGGCTTCTCCCATCTCATTCAGCATGGAAAGAAGCTCCTCAATTCCCACTGCCATCTGATCCTTTACCGTCATGAGCCTGTGATCCTCGTAACGATAGATTCCCGTATAAACCTGCTTTCTTCTGGCATCCATGATCGGACAGATCAGTCCGTTTACATCATAGAGATTATAGGCCAGTGCCTCCACAGTCGGAATCCCGACCAGTGGTTTGTCAAGGGCAAGTCCAAGTCCCTTGGCTGTGGCAGAGCCAATACGGAGTCCGGTAAAAGAGCCCGGTCCCTTGGCTACCGCAATAGCGTCAATCGTCTTCAGATCCAGCTCTGTCATCTTCACGATCTCATCCAGCATGGGAAGAAGAGTCTGGGAATGTGTTTTCTTATAATTAACTGTATATTCCGCTACCAGTGTATCGTCCTCCACAACGGCTACGGATGCCACGATTCCGGAACTGTCCAGTGCCAAAACTCTCATTCTGTCTTTTCTCCTCTCTCCTCAATGGTGATCTTTCTGTATTCAAAGCCCTTCTCAAGATCTTTTTCAATGGTAACTTCGATCCTTTTTTCCGGCAGGATCTCCTCAATGAGTTCCGCCCATTCGATCAGACAGATTCCCTGCCCGAAAAAATAATCATCGTATCCGATCTCTTCCATTTCTTCCAGATCCCCGATACGATATACATCAAAATGATAAAATGGCAGACGTCCGTCTTCATATTCCTGGATAATGGTAAACGTAGGGCTGTTTACAGGTTCTGTAATTCCAAGACCTGCTGCCACTCCCTGTGTGAACACGGTTTTTCCAACTCCCAGATCGCCTGTCAGTGTGTAGATCTGTCCCGGCTTCGCATTCATTCCGATCGTCCTTCCGACCTCGAATGTTTCCTCAGGATCATGCGTTTCTATGACCATATTTTCCACCTTTTTCTTGCACAATTATTCTTTGCATATTATAATAGAGCGAACAGCGAAATACAATACTTTTTGAAAAGGAGTGCGAAAACTATGGCAAATCCTATCGTTACCATCACAATGGATAATGGCGATGTAATGAAAGCGGAATTATATCCGGAAGTTGCCCCGAACACAGTAAATAACTTCATCAGCCTTGTAAAAAAAGGCTTTTATGACGGCCTGATCTTCCACCGTGTCATCAACGGCTTTATGATCCAGGGCGGATGCCCGGACGGAACCGGTATGGGTGGCCCGGGATACAGCATCAAGGGTGAGTTCTCCCAGAACCGTTTCAAAAACGACCTGAAGCATACACCAGGTGTTCTCTCCATGGCAAGAGCCATGAATCCGAACTCTGCCGGAAGCCAGTTCTTTATCATGCACAAGGCTGCTCCGCATCTTGACGGAAGCTATGCTGCATTCGGTCAGATCATTGAGGGTATGGATGTTGTAAATGCTATCGCAGAGACAGACACGGACTACAGTGACCGTCCTCTTGACGAGCAGAAGATCAGCTCCATGACTGTTGATACCTTTGGTGTGGATTATCCGGAACCGGAGAAATGCTAACAGGAATAATTTTCTGAAATAAAAAAGCCCCGCGAAGAGCAGACTGTAACACAGATCATCTGCCCTCTTCCCGGGGTATTTTTATACTGACATTCTCTTTTCTTTTACTTTTCGAAGGTCCTCACTTCTCCGTTTACTTTCGCAAAATACAGTTCTGCATCCTTCTCAAGTCCGGCTCTTCCGTTTGTTCCTTCTGTGATCGCCTTCTTCACCTCTTCGACCTGATCATCCGGCACAAGAAGCTTCAAGACAACCTTGTCGGTATATTCGGAATCCAGGATCGGCAAACTTCTTTCTCCTGCGATATACTGGATCTTTCCGATCCCTGTATAATCCGTCGTCACCTGAAGAGAGATCCCATGATGCTTCTCAATGACGGTACTTGCCGCCAGTCCTGCCTGGACTGCACCGGAATATGCCCGCACAAGCCCTCCTGTCCCAAGAAGGACACCTCCAAAATATCTGGTCACCACAATGGCCGCATTATAGATCCCGGCTCCCAGAAGCACATCCAGCATAGGCCTTCCGGCTGTTCCGGATGGTTCTCCGTCATCACTGCAGCGGGTGGCTTCCCGGTTCATCCCTACGGAATATACATAGCAGTTATGACGTGCATCCCAGTATTTTTTTTTCATTTCTTCGATAAAGGCAAGGGCCTCTTCTTCTGTTTCCACAGGACGGACGGTTGCGATGAAACGGGATTTTTTTTCCACAAGTTCGCCTTCGCCGCCTTCGTATATGGTTTTATAATGTTCCAGCATGGTTTACGCCTCCGTTATCTATATCCAACCCTCTGTTTCAGGCAGAGTTTTCTTTATTGTATAATAATTATCTTCATTGCACAATGTATAAGATATCATGAATTGTGAAATTTTTTTTAAGGCTTTATTTGGCATCTCATATTTGTTATAATGAAACGGATTATAAAGGAGGAATATTATGAACTACGGAAAAAGATCCACTTCCAAGAAGCGGAATGCTCTGATCTCCCGTACTTCCATGCTGGAAAAAAGAGCACACGTTTCGTTTATCCGGGTTTTATTTACAGCTCTGATCGCAGTCTGCGTCATGGTTGTCTGCCTTGGTATCGGCTCCTTCCGGGGCGTGATCGCCGGAGCACCTGACGTCAACGATGTGGATATTTCACCTCTCGGATATGCAACCTTCCTGTATGATGACCAGGGAACACAGATGCGACAGCTTTCAGCCCCTACATCCAACCGTCTTCCGGTCTCCCTGGACCAGATCCCGGTTAGTCTGCAGCATGCAGTGGTAGCCATTGAGGATGAGCGTTTTTATGAACATAACGGTATTGATGTCCGCGGTATCGCACGTGCCGGAATGAAGGCGATCACCACCGGTAACTTTTCCGAGGGTGCCAGTACCATCACGCAGCAGCTTCTGAAGAATAATGTTTTCACTGACTGGACCAACGAATCCACACAGCTGGAACGTTTCACACGTAAGTTCCAGGAGCAGTACCTTGCTGTACAGATTGAAAAAAAATATGACAAAAATGTGATTCTTGAGAATTACCTGAATACCATTAACCTGGGTGCAGGTTCCTACGGTGTACAGGCCGCTTCCAAAAAATACTTTAACAAAGACGTATGGGATCTGAACCTTTCTGAATGTGCCACCCTTGCCGGCATCACGCAGAACCCTACCAAATTCAATCCGATCACCAATCCAAAAGCAAACTCCAAGAGACGGAAGGAAGTCCTGGATCACATGCTGGATCAGAATTACATCTCACAGGATGAATATAATGCAGCACTGAATGATGACGTTTATTCCCGTATCCAGGCCGCACAGCTTGAGAACACCGAAGAAGAAAGTACCGTTTACACGTATTTCGAAGATGAGGTTACCAATCAGGTCATCAGCGACCTGATGAACATTAAAGGATATACCAAGACACAGGCTACCAATCTTCTTTACAGCGGTGGTCTGAAGATCATGACAACCCTGGATTCCAACATGCAGCAGATCCTTGATGAGGAATATGCAAACCCTGATAACTATCCGGCCAATGTTCAGTATGAACTGGATTATGCACTGACTGTACAAAGCCCGGATGGAAAACAGACAAACTACAGCAAAGAAATGCTGCAGCTGTATTTCCGTGATCAGGATCCGGAATTTGATCTTCTCTTTGATTCTCCTGAGGAAGGTCAGCAGTATGTGGATCAGTACAAGGCCAACATCCTGGCAGACGGAAGCACCGTAGTATCTGAGCGTGTAAACTTTGCGCCACAGCCACAGTCTTCCATGACTGTCATTGACCAGCATACCGGTTACGTAAAAGCCCTGATCGGAGGCCGTGGCGAAAAAACAGCCAGCCTGACCCTGAACCGTGCCACTGATACGACCAGACAGCCTGGTTCTACCTTTAAAATCGTTTCCACCTATGCACCTGCGTTGAACGAAAAAGGCGATACCCTTGCTACAACCTTTATGGATGAGCCTTACGAATACCCGGACGGATCTCCTGTCAACAACGCCTCAAGAAGCTACGGCGGCGAGACCACCATCCGCAAAGCGATCCAGAATTCCATCAACGTTGTAGCTGTTAAATGCCTGGAGCAGGTTACCCCGGCTCTCGGCCTTAAATATCTGGATGATTTCGGTTTCACCACACTAGCTCACGGAACTGAGGCAGATAAAGATGCCAACGGAAATATCTGGAGTGACGCCAACCTGGCTACTGCTCTTGGCGGTATCACCAAAGGTGTCAAGAACGTGGAACTTTGTGCTGCATATGCAGCCATTGCTAATGGCGGGAACTATATCAAACCGATCTATTATACACAGATCCTTGATCATGACGGAAATGTTCTGATCGAGAACTCCTCCGTTTCCAGATCTGTGATCAAAGACAGTACCGCTTATCTTCTTACAAGCGCCATGGAAGACGTTGTAAAAAAAGGTACCGGTACCGCCTGCCAGCTGGACAATATGACTGTAGCCGGAAAAACAGGTACTACAGAGGACTACAATGACCTGTGGTTCGTAGGCTACACACCGTACTACACCTGTGCAGTATGGTCCGGCTATGACAACAACGAAAAAATTCCGGAAGATGCCCGTAACTTCCACAAAAACCTCTGGAAAAAGGTTATGACCCGTATCCACGAGGGCCTGGAGGACAGAGGTTTCGATATGCCTTCCAGTGTGGAAAAAGCCAGTGTCTGCGCAGAAACCGGTCTTCTTCCCAGATCCGGATGCCCGACTATCACAGAGTATTTTGATATCTCCAGTCTTCCCACCGAATACTGTGATCAGCATTTCTACGGCAGCAGCGATTACGATGAAGAGGACAATTATTATAACGAAGATACGGACGCCGATACCGATGCAGCAGCTGAAGCGATTCCAAGCGCAGCTCCGGACAGTACTGACAGCACCGACACTGACAATACTGACAATTCCGATGACGGTTCCGATAATACCGGTGATGATACTGACAATTCCGGAACAGACGACAACACCGGTGGTGATGACGGCAGCTATGATAACAGCAATGATACCGGTGGCGATGACACCGGCGAAGATCCGGTAGAATATTATGAATGATCTCCATTATAGGTATCTTTCATAAACAACATATAAAAAAAGTGGTTTCCTGAAATATGGAAACCACTTTTTTTACTTTTAATAACTTCTTACTGTCTCGCAGTTTATCAGTTCAGGCAAGTCCCACCCACCGCTTATTACTTTTCGCAATTGAAGCAGGGTACTTCCCTGGTTCGGTTAAAGTACCATCTTGGCTGCACCGTAGATTCCTGCATCATTGCCAAGTGTCGCGATCACGATAGGAGTATCCTTGCAGGATTCAAAAGCATACTCTCTGTAATATTTCCGGATACAGTCAATAAGCGGCTGTCCGGCCTTGGAAACTCCTCCGCCGATAACAATGGTCTCCGGATCTGTCACACAGCAAATAATGGCAAGAGCACCACCCAGCTGCTCTCCGACCTTTTCCATGGTTGCTACAGCTACCGGATCATTCTCCTTAAATGCGTCCAGAACTGCTTTTGCTGAAATCTCTTCGGCATCTCTGAGAACACTGTTCTCACCAGAAGCTGTAAGCTCTTTTTTTGCCATGCGGACAATTCCGGTCGCAGAAGCATACTGTTCCAGACAGCCCCTGTTTCCGCAGTTGCAGGATTCTGTTTCATGATGATCCACATTGGCATGTCCGATCTCACCGCCAGCTCCGTGATGTCCGGTCACGATCTTTCCATCAACAATGATACCACCGCCTACACCTGTTCCAAGTGTGACCATGATCACATCGGAGGAGCCTGCTGCAGCACCCTTCCATGCCTCTCCCAATGCCGCTACATTGGCGTCATTTCCGGCTTCCGCATGAAGACCTGTAAGTTCTTCCATCTCTCCCACAACGTTCTTATATCCCCAGAAGAGATTTACTGCACGTGATACTTCGCCTTTGGAGTTTACCGGTCCCGGAACACCGATCCCGACGCCTTCCACTTCCTCTTTGGAGATACCCTTTTCTTCCATCTTGGCATTTACTGCTGCTGCCACATCAGGAAGGATCTGATCTCCATTGTTTTCTTTACGGGTTGGAATCTCCCATTTCTCAACAAGAGTACCATCCGTGCGGAAAAGTCCGCATTTTACAGTTGTTCCACCTACATCGATTCCAAAACAATATGTTCCCATTTCTTACCCTCTCTTATTCTTCGTCATCTGGATTTTCTCTTTTTTTCGCAAGATTTGCCTGTACACGCTTGTACAGAGCCTCTGCCGCATTGTATCCCATCTTCTTCTGTCTGTGGTTGACAGCCGCTGCCTCA
>UMKC01025450.1_pt1 | contig 10570 bp, 7 predicted proteins | sample 1966201 | NCBI WGS metagenome assembly UMKC01 (sample SAMEA4836166, study PRJEB28245) | human gut metagenome | biome: gut microbiome; material: fecal sample | place: Denmark | collected 2008 | reverse complement strand
ATCCTTCTTTTCTGTCATAATCATAACCTTTATTCTCTTATAAATAATGACACGAAAAATCCATCCATGCCATATTGTCCCGGATAAATCTGAAGACAACCCTGTTCACATTTAAGCTGCTCCGGCACAATTCCATTTAATGATTGTAATTTAAAAGGAAGATTGTCCTGTATCCATTTAACATTACTATCATTTTCCTGTCTGTTTACCGTGCAGGTACTATATAAAAGCTTTCCACCTTGCTTAACATATTTGCTTACCTGCTTTAGTATCTTTCTTTGTAATTCTACTAATTCATCGATCTGATTCTGTGTTACATTATACTTTATATCACTTTTATTGCCAATAACTCCAAGTCCTGAGCATGGAAGATCAGCAATAACAATATCCGCTTTTTCAATTGCTTCTTTATCTAATACTGTGGCATCACTTACTTTTGTTATTATGTTTTCATTACCTACTCTGGCAATATTTTCTTCTATAAGCCCTATCTTATACTCTGTTAAATCTCTCGCCTCAACAGTTCCTGTTCCATTAAGAAGTTCTGAAACGTGAAGACTCTTTCCTCCCGGTGCGGCACACACATCAATTATATAGTCTTTTTCTTTAGGATTTGCTGCAATTCCTACCATCATTGAGCTTTCATCCTGAACGGTAATCATTCCTGCCTTAAAAACATCAAGATTTTCTAACTTGTCATAGCCTGATATTTTAAGTGCCTTATCATAAAGTTTAGATTTTTCAACTGTTGTTCCCTGATATTCAAGGCTTTTAACAATTTCTTCTACAGTTGCCTTTGATGTATTGCATCTAACAGAAGTTGCTTTCGGCTTATATAACCCTTCAAGCATCTCTTCTGTTTTTGAAATTCCATACTCTTTTGTCCATTTTTCAATTATCCACTTAGGAACAGAATAAATAACCGACAGTCTTTCTTTCTGTTCCTTTGGATATTCTATTTTTTCAATATTTCGTGCCACATTTCTTAAAACTCCATTTACAAATCCCTTAAGATTTCTAAATTTTCTTTTTTCAGCCAGCTTCACCCCTTCGTTGCAAACTGCCGAAACAGGTACATTATCCATATACTTAATTTGATAAACACCCATTCTCAAAATCTCCCTTATTACAGGTTTCATCTTATTAACCGGAGTTTTTGAAAACTGATTTATAATAAAGTCAAGCTCAATTCTTCTCTCTAATGTTCCCTGAAAAAGTCTTGTAATAAAAGATCGTTGATGTTTGTCAAGGCTAACATTTTTGTCTAATGTGCTTTTTAATGCAACGTGACTTTTTTCTCCTTTATTAACCTGCAAAAGCATTTCCAAAACTATATTTCTTAAATTTACCTGATTTACCGGCTTACTAGTCGTCATTTCTTCCTCCAAAAAGAATTACCAATCTTAATAACTGTAAAATCGATGAAGCTGCTGCTGCAACATAAGTTAAAGCTGCTGCTCCCAAAACTTTTTTAGTATACTTTAATTCAGTATTTCCAAATATTCCTGTGCTTTCCAAAACTCTAATCGCTCTTCCTGATGCATTAAATTCTACAGGCAATGTTACTAACTGGAACAATACTGCCAATGAAAAAGCAATAATACCAAGGTCAAGCAATGTCTGTCCTGTTCCATTGCCATAAAATAATATTCCTACAATAATCAAAATCCATGATAATCTTGAGCCCCAGTTTGCAAAAGGAACAAGGGCGTTTCTAACACTTATAGGTGCATATCCTTTTGCATGCTGCATTGCGTGACCGCATTCGTGAGCCGCAACACCAATTGCCGCAACATTAGTCTGATTATATGTTGCATCTGAAAGGCTTAAAACCTTGTTTGAAGGATTATAGTTATCTGTTAAATCTCCACCTATATGCTGAATTGTAACATCATAAATACCCTGTGATTCAAGAATCATCTTAGCCGCCTGGGCACCTGTTAATCCTGAATTACTTCTGTATTTAGAATATTTTCTAAAAGTAGAATTTACATGGGCTGATGCAGCCATGCAAATAACCATACCGATTACAATAAGTACATAGGTTGGATCAAAATAATATCCGTAAAGCATAATATCGTCTCCTTTCTACTATGCCATATGAAAACTATAACGCAAGCACGCTCCCGCTGCCTTCAGCTCGTAGCGGTACTAAGAAGCCGGTGACTGCTTCGCTATCCCCACCTTCTAAGGACCGACGGCTTCAGAGCACTTGCTAATATAGTTTTCATATGTCACATTACAAGCCTAATATATTTTCTTTAATAGTGTAACCATTCAAGAACGCATCCATTGGCATTCGCTTTTTGCCTGCAAGTTGAATTTCGTTTATCTTTAAATAATTCTCTCCTGTGGCTACTTTTATATAGTGTTTTGCGATTTCTACGATTTCGCCGGGTTGTTCTGTTACGTTTCCTTCCTCTACTGTTGCATCCCATACTTTCATGGCCTTGCCATCTAGTGTTGTGTATGCACTTGGCCAAGGGTTTAGTCCTCTAATTAATCTTTCTATTGTAACTGCCGGTTTTGTAAAATCGATTTGCCCTAATTCTTTTGTTATCTTTCCTGCATATGATGATTTTTCATCATCCTGTTGGGTTCTTGTAGCTGTTCCATTTTCAAGTTTTGATAATGTTTCAACTATTAATTTTCCACCTTCTATTGCAAGCTTATCGAAAAGACTTCCACCTGTTTCTTTTTCGTCTAATTTTATGACTGCTGTGTCTATTACGTCTCCTGTGTCAAGTCCTTCTGCCATGTACATTGTTGTAACGCCTGTTTCTTCTTCGCCATCTATTACAGCCCACTGAATTGGTGCTGCTCCTCTATATTTAGGTAATAATGAAGCGTGAACGTTGATACAGCCGTACTTTGGAAGGTCTAATATTTCTTTTGAAAGTATCTGTCCAAAAGCTATTACAACTATAACGTCAGGATTTATCTCTCTTAGTATATCCACAAACTCAGGATTTTTCACTTTTTCAGGCTGATAAACAGGAATATTCAATTCTAATGCTTTCTCCTTAACAGGTGTATACTGCATCTTGTGACCTCTGCCCTTTGGTCTATCCTGCTGTGTTACAACTGCTGCCACCTGATGTACTTTTGCAAGTTCTTCTAATGCCGGAACTGAAAAATCAGGTGTTCCCATAAATACTATTTTCATTCTTACTGTTCCTCCTCAGGATACAATTCTGAATTATCATAAAGTTTTCCTTCAACTTTGTCTACATAAACAATTCCATCTAAGTGGTCATTTTCGTGAAGAATACATCTTGCAAGTAAACCTTCTGCTTCCATTTCGAATTCTTCCATATTTTCATTAAAAGCCTTAACCTTTACTTTCTGTGCTCTTGGAACCATACCTGACTTGCCCGGTACGCTAAGACATCCTTCGTATCCTGTCTGAACACCTTCTCTATCAATAATTTCAGGATTGATAAATACATATGGTACTGAATTACCTTCTTCATCTCCACAGTCAACTACAAATATTCTTTTTAAGATTCCCACCTGGGGTGCTGCAAGTCCTACTCCGTTAGCCTCATACATTGTATCAAACATATCCCCAATTAAGATTTTCGTTCTTAGATTAACTTCCTTAACAGGTTTACAAATCTTTCTTAAACATGGTTCTCCTAATTCTCTAATATTTCTTATTGCCATTTTATCTTCCTTTCTGCATATCTATGCTTTAAAATCAAATTGTACATTAATATTTTTGAAATTCTGTGAACTATTTATTACATATTCTAAATAATCCTTTAATCTTATAAGATGTACTCTATTATCACTTTTTAAATATATGATTTTTCTATATATGTCATTTATTTTTGAAACAGGCGGATCAGCCGGTCCGATTACGAACAGTTCATTATATTTCTGCTCTTTTACTTTTCTGATTAATTGAACCACTGATTCTGTGGCCATTTCAAGCTCTGATTCCCCGGAACATTGTAACAAAACCGATACCATGTTTGCAACCGGCGGATATCCCATAAGCTTTCTATAAACTATTTCCTGCTCAAAAAACTCATCATAATCCTGATGACTTGCAGCTATTATGCTGTAATTATCCGGTGCATAAGTCTGTATTACTACCTCTCCCGGATTTTTACCACGGCCTGCCCTTCCTGCTGCCTGACATAAAAGCTGAAATGTTTTTTCTGCCGCAGTATAATCTGATGCATACAAAGACATATCTGCTGCAAGCACTCCAACTAAAGTAACATCAGGAAAATCATGCCCTTTTACTATCATCTGCGTTCCAACCAAAATATCTGCCTGATGGTTGGCAAAGGCTGACAGGATTTCATCGTGACTACCCTTAGTTGATGTTGTATCCGCATCCATTCTGAGAACTCTTGCTGTAGGACATAACTGTTTTATAAGCATTTCTATTTTTTGAGTTCCTATTCCAAATCCTCCTAAGTATGTTGAACCACATTTAGGACATTTGGTTGGAAGCTTTGTTGTGTAGCCACAATAATGGCACACTAGCTTCTTGTTATTATGAAGTTTCAGTGTAACATCACAATGAGGACATTTTATTGCTTTTCCACAATCCCTGCAGGAAACAAATCCCGCAAATCCTCTTCTATTAATAAAAAGCATTGTCTGCTCTTTTTTCTCTAATCTGTCATTAATTAATGTTTGAAGTTTATTACTGAAAATAGATTTATTTCCCTGCTGCAACTCTTCCCTTAAATCTACAATTGATACTGATGGAAGATTGCCCTTCTCTCTTGTTGTTAACTTATGAAGAATATAGGTTCCATTCTTAGCCTTATAATAAGATTCAAGAGATGGCGTTGCCGAGCCTAAAACCACTGTTGCACCTGTGTCATATGCTCTCTTCTGCGCCACTTCAATAGCATGATATTTAGGAACCGATTCACTTTTGTAAGCACTTTCGTGTTCTTCGTCTATTACTATTAATCCCAAATTGGAAAAAGGCGTAAACAAAGCTGATCTTGGACCTATCATTATGGTTACGTCACCATTTTTCGCTCTTTCAAACTGGTCGTAACGTTCTCCTGATGACAGCCTTGAATTTATTATTGATACCTTTTCTTTAAATCTTCTTGTAAATCTCATTACAGTCTGATATGTAAGGGCAATTTCAGGAATCAGAACAATTACTGATTTGCCTTTTTTAATAGTATAATCTATTAAATCCATATAAACTTCTGTTTTTCCACTTCCTGTAATTCCATGAATAAGATGCACATTCACTTTGTTTTTTTTCTTAAAATCCATTGTTTCCTTAATTGCTTCTGAAACTTTTCTCTGATTTTCATTAAGAACTATGTCATATTCAGGCTGTTCTTTTAATTCAATAGGATTTCTGTAATTAATTGTTTTCTCAATTACAATGTCCCCTAACTGTTCCATTGACTTAAGAGTACTTGGTGAAACATTTAATTTATCTACCACAAGCTCTCTTGCCATTCTGTTGTTTATCTTTAATTCTTCTAACAACCTAAGTCTTGCTTTTGCATTTTTCTTTTTATATTGTTTTATTTTTTCTTCCAGTTGTTCACTGTTCAAATTTAATACTATTGTCTTTTTTTCAATATTTCTAATCTTATTCTTTACCGGTATTACAGTTTTTAATGCCTGATTCATTGTGGAGCCGTAATTTTCTTTAATCCAATAAGCCAAATTAATTAACTGACTTTCAACCTTGGCTGCTCCCTCTTCAACTGCCATAATCTCTTTCATTTTTGATATGTCAAAAGATGGCTGGTCTGTTATTTCAATTACATAGCCTTTTATCTGCCTGTTGCCTTTACCAAATGGTATGGTAACAGCGGTTCCTACCGTAATCTCTTTTTCCAATTCATCAGGTATAATATATCCAAAGGGACGGTCTAACTTTTCGTGTGAAATGTCTACAATGACATTGGCAAACTTCATATTCTCATTAAACCTCCCTTCAAATATTTTTAATCTTGTATAAGCTATTTGAGCCTATCATATTCGACAGGCTCAAAAATTTTATTTGTTTAGTTCAACGCTTCTTAAGCAGTTTACCAAAAGCATTGTTACTGTCATTGGTCCTACGCCACCAGGTACAGGTGTAATGGCTGATGCCACTTTTGAAACTGATTCAAAATCAACATCACCACATAACTTACCATTTTCATCTCTGTCCATTCCAACATCGATTACAACAGCGCCTTCTTTCACGTAATCTGCTGTTACAAACTTAGCTTTTCCTATTGCTGCCACAATAATGTCTGCTCTCTTTGTAACCTCTTTTAAATCTTTAGTTCTTGAATGTGCAATAGTAACTGTTGCGTTTTCCTTAAGCATTAACATAGCCATTGGTTTTCCAACAATATTGCTTCTTCCAATAACCACACATTCCTTACCTTCAATATCAATGTCTGTTCTTTTAATCATTTCAATAATTCCAGCAGGTGTACAAGGTAAAAATGTATCTTCACCTATTACCATCTTTCCAACATTTACAGGATGAAAACCATCCACATCTTTTGTGCTGTCAATTGTAAGAAGAACCTTGCTTTCATCAATATGTTTAGGAAGTGGTAATTGAACTAAAATACCGTTAACACTTTTGTCTTCATTTAATTTCTTAACAACATTTAAAAGCTCTTCTTCTGTTGTTTCTTCAGGTAATGCCAAAGTCTTTGAGTTTATGCCAGCATATTCACAAGCTTTCTCTTTGTTTCTAACATAAACTGCTGATGCAGGATCATTTCCTACTTTTACTACTGCAAGAGTAATCTCAATTCCCTGCTCTTTGTATTTTGCAACCTTTTCTTTTAATTCATTCTTAATGTCTAATGAAATCTGTTTTCCGTCTATAATTTTTGCCATTTCTTTATTGCCTAAAAGGCTCCTCCACTTTTGTATACTTTAGAATAATCCTGTGATTTTTCCATCGTCTGTTAAGTCTATTCCAAATGCTGCAGGAGATTTTGATAAACCAGGCATTGTCATAATGCTACCTGTCAATGCAACTACAAATCCTGCGCCTGCTGAAACATAAACGTCACGAATATTAATCTTAAATCCTGTAGGTCTTCCTAACTTAGTCTTATCATCTGAGAATGAGAACTGGTTCTTTGCCATACATACAGGATATTCTTTGTATCCCATTTTTTCAATATTTGCAATAGCTTTCTCAGCTTCAGGAGAATATGTAACACCATCTGCTCCGTAAATCTTTGTTGCTATTGTTTCAATCTTTTCTTTGATTGACATATCATCAGGGTAAAGAGGTGCATAGTTAGATGGCTTGTTTTCAATAGTTTCAATAACTTTTTCTGCTAATGCCTTTCCACCTTCTCCGCCTTTAGCCCAAACTTCTGCTAATGCAAATTCGCATCCTCTTTCTTCGCAGAAATTCTTAATATATTCATATTCTGCTTCTGTATCTGTAATAAACTGATTTAATGTTACAACTACAGGAACTCCGAATAACTGAAGATTTTCAATATGTTTTTCAAGGTTTACAATACCTTTCTTTAATGCGTCAAGATTTTCTTCTGATAACTGGTCTTTTGGAACTCCACCGTTGTATTTTAATGCTCTAACTGTTGCTACTAATACAACACAGTCAGGCTTAAGACCTGCTTTTCTGCACTTAATGTCCATAAACTTTTCAGCACCGAGATCAGCACCAAAACCTGCTTCTGTTATAACATAATCAGCCATCTTTAATGCTGTCTTTGTAGCCTTAACCGAGTTACATCCGTGAGCAATATTTGCAAAAGGTCCACCGTGAACTAATGCCGGTGTATGCTCTAATGTCTGAATAATGTTAGGCTTCATTGCATCTTTAAGAAGTGCTGCCATTGCGCCAACTGCCTTAACGTCTTTTGCTGTAACAGGCTGTCCGTCATATGTGTATGCAACAATAATCTTTCCTAATCTTTCTTTTAAATCTGCATAGCTTGTTGCAAGACAAAGAATTGCCATAATTTCTGACGCAACAGTAATTACAAAATGGTCCTCTCGTACTGTTCCGTCTACTTTTCTGCCTAGACCAACAACAACGTTTCTTAAAACTCTGTCGTTCATGTCAACGCATCTCTTCCAAACAACCTGATTAGGATCAATGTTTAATACGTTGCCCTGCTGAATTGAATTATCAAGCATTGCAGCCAATAAGTTATTAGCTGATGTGATAGCATGAAAGTCACCTGTAAAATGAAGGTTCATATCTTCCATTGGTACAACCTGTGCATATCCGCCACCTGCTGCTCCACCTTTAATACCAAAACATGGTCCAAGTGATGGTTCTCTAAGCGCGATAACTGCTTTCTTATTTAACTGACCAAAAGCTTCTCCAAGTCCAACTGTTACAGTTGTTTTTCCTTCACCGGCAGGAGTTGGGTTAATTGCTGTTACAAGAATCAGTTTTCCATCTTCATTGTCTTTGATTTTTTCATAGTATTCATTGGAAATTTTTGCCTTATACTTTCCGTATAATTCAATGTCATCTTCTGTAATTCCTAACTGTTCTGCCACGTTCTTAATTGGCATCATTTCAGCTTCCTGTGCGATTTCAATATCAGTCTTCATCTTTTTTCCTCTCTTTCACAACATCATTTTTGCTTACTGACCACCGTTAACCATTTGCTCAAAGGCTTCAATGGACATAATAACCTTTCTTGGTTTGTTTGACTCTTCCTGTCCTACAACTCCTGCATCATAAAGCTGTTCCATAATTCTTGCAGCCCTGTTGAAACCAACTTTAAACTGTCTTTGAATCATACTTGTAGAACCTTTTTGCTTCTCAATACATAATCTTCCTGCTTGGGCAAAATAAGGATCTAACTCTCCTCCGTTTGCCATTGCTTCCTGATCCGTTGTAAGTTTTGCATCAATGGTATCGTCATATTCTGCCTCACCACTATGCTCTTTTATATAATTAACGGTATCTGAAATTTCTTTTTCTGAAACGTAAGCTCCCTGTATTCTTACAGGTTTAACGTAACCTGCAGGATAAAACAGCATGTCACCGTTTCCTAAAAGCTTTTCTGCACCGTTCATATCAATAATAGTACGTGAATCCGTACCTGATGCAACTGTTAATGCTACTCTTGATGGAATGTTAGCCTTAATCAGACCTGTAATAACATCAACAGAAGGTCTTTGAGTTGCAATAACCATATGAATCCCCGCTGCTCTTGCAAGCTGTGCAAGACGACATATTGCCTCTTCAACTTCTTTTGCAGCAACCATCATAAGGTCAGCCAACTCATCTATTATAATAAGAATCTGAGGCATTTTTTCAACCTGTTCATCTTCTGAATAGTCGCCACTTTCCACTTTGGCATTATAGCTTGAAATGTCTCTTGCTCCAATATTGGCAAATTTCTTGTATCTTGTTGTCATTTCAGCAACTGCCCAATTTAAAATTCCGGCAGCCTTCTTTGGATCTGTAACAACATCGTACAACAAATGTGGAATCTTATTATATACCTGAAATTCTACCACCTTAGGATCAATTACAATAATTCGTACTTCCTCAGGTGTTGTTCTATATAGAATACTCATTAAAATTGAGTTTGTAAATACTGATTTACCTGAGCCTGTTGTTCCTGCTATAAGCATATGTGGCATCTTTGCAATATCTGCCACAACAACTCGTCCTGCAATATCCTTACCTGCCGGAAAAGCAAGTTTAGATTTATGCTCTTTAAGTTCCTTAGACATAAGTAACTCTTTCAGATACACTGTATCTCTGCTGTCGTTAGGTATTTCAATTCCCACTGCTGCCTTGCCCGGAATTGGCGCTTCAATACGAATATCTGCTGCTGCCATATTAAGCTTAATATCATCAGCCAAACCTGTTATTCTGCTAACCTTTGTTCCCATTTCAGGCTGCAATTCATATCTTGTAACTGAAGGTCCCTTGCTTACATTAGTAACTTCAACTTTTACACCAAAATTAGTCAAAACTTCTTTAAGCTTGTTAGCTGTCTGCATTAATACAGCCTTTGTTGTTCCATTAGAACTTCCAGGATTGTCCGCCAATAACTTGTATGGTGGTTTCTTGTAGCTCATTTTTTTCTTCTTTGGTGCTATTATTTTTCCTTCAGAAGAATTTTTCTTTACCTCAGTCTGCGCTGTTACACCTGATTGCTGCATATTCTCAGCCTCTAAATCAATCACTGCATCACTCTGTCCGGCTGTAGCATTTGCACATAACGAAACACTTGTTCCTGATGTTCCCCCTATTCCTGATGCAGCCTGTGCCATTCCATATGGTTTGCGTTTCATTGCATCCTTTGCAGACTGGCTTACAATAATTCTCTCTTTTGGAACAAATTCTCCATTTAAAACAGATTCATCATTCAAACTTTCTTCACCTGAATTGTAACTCTCTTCCGGCTCATATGCCATAAGTTCAGGCTCATCCAATCCTTCAATCTTAATCTGCTTGTTTCCTGCCATTTCTTCATATGTATATGTAACAGGATCCTGTTCCATCTCTTTAAGTGGCTGCTCATCAATACCTTCTATATGTATCTCATGAACATCCTGATTCTTATCCTCAGCTTTGCCACTTTCAGCAGCTTCAGGCTCAATT
>UMKC01013022.1_pt1 | contig 10685 bp, 10 predicted proteins | sample 1966201 | NCBI WGS metagenome assembly UMKC01 (sample SAMEA4836166, study PRJEB28245) | human gut metagenome | biome: gut microbiome; material: fecal sample | place: Denmark | collected 2008 | reverse complement strand
AGTTAGGAGTTAGGAGTTAGGAGTTAGGAGTTAGGGGATAATTAGGAATTAGAAATGAGAAATTAGGAATTGGAGATGGGCCTTGTAGGGCGTGGGCACCCGACCACGCCGAAACTACGCCTTGGCACGCTTTGTAGATCCTGTGCCAAATCTTTCCCAATTTGTAGGGGACGGCGTCCTCGACCCCAATTTGTAGGGGACGGCGTCCTCGACGTCCCGGGCGGGCGTAAAATTTATTGCACATTTGCAAAATAATTGGCCGTGTTGTCATTACCGCACCGTATGACAAGTCCTGCAGTAAATCTCATCACGGCATATGCAAATATGTCCCCGGAACGGTCAAGACCGTTCCCTACAGATTGTTTTTAGGGCTGTGGCAAATGATCTGTGTTCCTCCCCGGCGGGATGAGGTCATCCCGCCCTACAGATAATTTTACTGTTGTCTGCCGACAATAAAATCTTCCGTCCCATACCCCGCTCCACCTCAAATTCCTAATTTCTCATTGCTCATTTCTAATTCTCTCAACTCCTAACTCCTCCCTCCTAACGCCTAACTAAAGAACGGAGGTCCTGCAATGTACGGGCATTTTATCCAGTTCACCATCCCCAAAATCGGCCAGGCCCTTGTGGCGGTGGTGCTGTATTTGAATTTTCTCAAACTGCCGTTTGTGGCCTGCTTTGCGGGTGCTCATCCGGCGGTGTATCTGCTGCTGCCGCTGTTGCTGCTGGCCGTGATGTCCTGGATCGGGCGGGACCCGCTCGGCCCCGGCATGATCGTCAACTCCCATCTGACCGGGCTGTATATTGCCGGGGACATTGTGGGCTTGCTGGCCCGTGCAATCGGCGGAACGGTGCTGACGGTCTGGCAGACCATCTGGATGGGCGGCCTGCTGGCCTGGGTGGGAACGGCCGCCATGATGCTCTGGAGCTATTTCAAGGCTATGTGCCTGGTTACCACCACCTACCGCCTGCAAACCACCAAGCCCCTGCCGGGCGGCAAACTGCGGGTGCTGCAAATCAGCGACCTGCACCCCGGCAAAGGTGCCGTGGACCGCAAGCGCATCCCGGAGCTGAACCGCCGCATCCGGGAACTGAACCCCGATATGATCCTTTTCACCGGCGATATTTTTGACGAGCATGTGGAACGCCCGGATTTTGATTCCTTCAATGCCTTCTTTGCCACGCTGGACCCGCCCGGTGGCAAGTGGTTCGTGTTGGGCAACCATGATCTGTTCCACCACTGGCGGGAGCCGAGCTATGGCCGCGCGGACCTGGAGGGCGCTTTTGCGCGGGCGCACATTCGCATTCTGGAGGATGTTTCCCAGCTGGCCTATGTGGGTAAAGATGCCACCCCGGTGCGCATTGTGGGCCGCAAGGACTGGCTGTACACCCAGGGTAACCGCTTTACCCCCGCCCAGCTGATGCCGAACGGCCCGGACAATGTGTATACCATCCTGCTGGACCACGAGCCGCGCGAGCTGAAAGCCGATGCCGCAGCCGGTGCAAACCTGATTTTGAGCGGTCACACCCACGGCGGTCAGATCTGGCCCACCGGCCTTGTGGCAAAGCTGTTCCGCTATAATGAACTGAATTACGGCATGAAACAGATCACCCCCGCCTGCGCCGCCATTGTCAGCGGCGGCACCGGGACCTGGGGCTACAAGATTCGTACCGAGGGCAAGACCGAACTGGTGATGGTCGAGATCGAACAAAAGAATGCTTGACTTGGATATATTGAACAAATAATACAAATTGTATAACGCTGCGCGCAGAGAACCGCCGCCCGGCGGCCCGGTTTGCTGCGCTGATTCTGCCAAAATCGGATCGCATGGTTTTGCACCCGCCCGGCCAGGTTTTTCCGGCTGGTGGGTGCTTTTTGATGCAAAATGGCCCCAAAACCGGCAAAATAGCAGGCTGCAACCCAAAGTATCGCCCCAGTTGGTGGCGGCAACCGGGTGCTTTCGCTATAATAAGGCCAGCAAAACACAAGGGGCCGGACCATCCGGCCGGGTTTTGCCGGGCGGTGCACCGCCCACTGCAAGCTGTTGATAGGAGATTATAAAATGAAATATCAAGTATTTGGCATTCTTTGGACGGTATTCAATCTTGCGCTCATGCTGGTTATGGGCATTGTCGGTATCTACCTGCTGTGGCTGGTCATCAAGGCGCTGCGGGTTTACATCAACTCCCACGAAGTGCGGGTAGAAAAGAAAGCCACCCGCAAGTCCCTGGCCGAAGCCCTGCGGGAGAACCGTGTGCGCTGCAAAATGACCCAGGAGTTTGTTTCGGAAACCATCGGTGTCAGCCGCCAGGCGGTATCCAAGTGGGAAAACGGCACCTCGGACCCCAACACCTCCAACCTGATCGCGCTGGCCAAGCTGTATGGTATTTCGGCGGAAGAGCTGCTGAAAAACGTAGAACACTCTGCTGGAACCGCCAAACCGAACGAAGGCAGCGAGAAAACCGTGTAAAAGAAAAACAGGGCATGCACCCCTTTTTTGCCACGTTTTGTTGCCCTGGCAACATTCAAAATGCCGGAAACTGGCTATACTAAAACCGTCGGATATGATAAAATATTAACGACCGAGCCGGAGTGTGCCGGAAAACAAAAGAATTCCGGTACGCCGCAACAAGAGGACGCCCGCAGGGCAGAAAAGGGAAAAGTATGAAGATCATTTTTTATGGCACCCGTGATTACGACCACCTGTATTTTGACGTTCTGGCCGCTGACCCGGACTATGGCTGCACCATCAAGTTCCTGGCGGCCAACCTGGACCCGGATACCGCCCAGCTGGCCGCGGGCGGCGATGCCGTCTGCGCCTTTGTCAACAGTGATTGCGGTGCCGAAACGCTGTCCGTGCTGGCCAAAGCAGGCATCAAGCTGCTGCTGATGCGCTGCGCGGGCTACAATAACGTGGACCTTGCCGCCGCCAAAGCCAACGGCATTACCGTTATGCGTGTGCCGGGCTACAGCCCGGAAGCCGTTGCCGAGCACGCCATGGCGTTGGCCCAGGCCGCAAACCGCCGCATCTGCAAGGCATATATCAAGGTGCGCAATAACAACTTTGCACTGGACGGCCTGCTGGGCCAAAACTTTTATGGCGCCTGCGCCGGCATTGTGGGCACCGGCCGCATTGGCGCCGCCATGGCGCGCATCTGCCACGGTTTTGGCATGAATGTGCTCTGCTATGACATGTACAAAAACCCCGAAGTGGAAAAGTTTGCCCGCTATGTTTCGCTGGAAGAACTGCTGCAGAAAGCCGACCTGGTCAGCTTGCACTGCCCGCTGACCGAGGGTACCCATCACATGATTAACAAGGATACCATCGCTATGATGAGGGATTCTGCCATCCTGGTCAACACCAGCCGCGGCGGCCTGATCGACACCGACGCCCTGATCGAAGCCCTGCGCGCCCGCAAGTTCGGCGGCGTGGGCCTGGATGTGTACGAGGATGAGGATGACCAGGTGTTCCAGGATTTCTCCGACGATGTGCTGGAAAACGAGGTGGTGCCGGTGCTGCTCAGCTTCCCCAATGTGGTCATTACCAGCCACCAGGCGTTCTTTACCCGCACGGCATTGCAGAGCATTGCGGCCATTACGCTGGAAAATGCCCGCGCCTTTGCCCGCGGTGAAGAACTGAAAAACGAGGTAAAAGCGTAAAAAACTATCATTTGTGTGCAAATGGGATACACTTGCCGCTATTGCACAAACAAAATTTTTCAAAAAATATTGTCAAATGTGCTTTAGCGTGCTAATATAAATACAGGTGAAAGAAATAGAGGACCGTGCGCTTTCCGCCAGTTTCAAGGGGTCCGGCAGTGCGGCCGGAAGCGGAAAACAGCAGCCCACCAAAAAGGAGAGTGTATACCATGTCTATCAAAAATGCTTATCTGAACGAAGTGTACCAGGGCCTTGCAAAGCGCAATGCTGAGCAGAAGGAATTCCTGCAGGCTGTTGAGGAAGTTCTCGAAAGCCTGGAGCCCGTTGTTGAGGCCCATCCTGAATATGAAAAGGCAAGCCTGATCGAGCGCCTGGTTGAGCCGGAGCGCATCATCATGTTCCGTGTGCCTTGGGTGGATGATGCCGGCAAGGTGCAGGTCAACCGCGGCTACCGTGTGCAGTTCAACTCTGCCATCGGCCCCTACAAAGGCGGCCTGCGCTTCCATTCTTCTGTCAACCTGTCTATCCTCAAGTTCCTGGGCTTTGAGCAGTGCTTCAAGAACAGCCTGACCAGCCTGCCCATGGGCGGCGGCAAGGGCGGTTCTGACTTTGATCCCCACGGCAAGAGCGACGCCGAAGTTATGCGCTTCTGCCAGAGCTTTATGACCGAGCTGTACCGCCACATTGGCCCCGATACCGACGTGCCCGCCGGTGATATCGGCGTTGGCGGCCGTGAGATCGGCTTCCTGTTTGGCCAGTACAAGCGCATCCGCGACGAGTACTCCGGCATCCTGACCGGCAAGGGCATCCCGTTCGGCGGTTCCCTGGCCCGTACCGAGGCTACCGGCTACGGCCTGTGCTACTTTGCCAAGGAAATGCTGGCTGATGCGGGCAAGAGCTTTGAGGGCCAGCGTGTGGTCATCTCCGGCTCCGGCAACGTTGCTACCTATGCAAACCAGAAAGCTACCCAGATGGGCGGCAAGGTTATCGCCATGAGCGACTCCAACGGCTACATCGTGGACGAGAACGGCATTGACTACAAGGTCATCAAGGAAATCAAGGAAGTCAAGCGTGCCCGCATCAAGACTTACCTGGATTACGTTCCCACCGCTAAGTACGTTGAGGGCAGCAAGGGCATCTGGACTGTTCCCTGCGATATCGCTCTGCCCTGCGCAACCCAGAACGAGCTGCAGCTGGAAGGTGCCGAGGCACTGGTTGCCAACGGCTGCTACGCTGTTGCCGAAGGTGCTAACATGCCTTCTACCCCGGAAGCAATCGCTTACCTGCAGAGCCACGGTATCCTGTTCGCTCCTGCTAAGGCAGCCAACGCCGGCGGCGTTGCTACTTCCGGCCTGGAAATGAGCCAGAACAGCCTGCGCCTCTCCTGGACCTTTGAAGAGGTTGACGAGCGCCTGCACAACATCATGGTCAACATCTACAAGAACGCTGCCGATGCAGCCGAGCGTTACGGCATGAAGGGCAACCTGGTTGCCGGTGCCAACATCGCAGGCTTCGAGAAGATCGCCAGCGCTATGATGAGCCAGGGTGTGGTTTGATTTTCCCCCCATGCTTCAAACAGAATATAGCCTGAAATAACACACCGGGCCGCATGCAATATTACATGCGGCCCGGTGTTTGTTGTATCCTTAGAATTTTACGGTGAAAGTTGTGATGAAGGATGTACAGCAGACTCACTCCAAACACTTAATATACGATATTGTTGAAGTCTTTGCAACTTACACATGGTACGGGATGCTGCATAAATATCAGTGCTTAAGTAAAATTCCGGCGAAGAAAAATGTTTTTGAGGAACTGAAGAAAGGCGAGCAAGAGAAAAGCGGTCAGAAGATTCGAGTCTTTTGCAATAATTGGAATATAATGCTGGACAATTTTCTTTTAGTAAAGTTGGAATATCAGGAAAAACTGTTTTATGGATCATATCTGTGGCAAAATATGCAGTGACGGTTAAGTCCATGGGATTTACATAGATATGATTATAATAGTCGATGTCGATAATACAACCATGAATCGTACCAGTACCACCAATGGAGATAATATCGGCAGAAATTTTTTGTTGTGCCAAGGAAATAGTATCCATAGGAGATTTTAGTGCGTTGATAACAGCATTCATATGTTGATAGTAATAGTTGATGTCAGAATGCCCCAGCTTTTTAATAGCTCCGCCATGCATGATATAAAGTTGCCCCTTTAGCGATTGATGGATAAAGCAATAGTAACCATTTCGTTTGAGTAGATAGATTTTGAAAAAAGATTTTGTAATATGTACAGGGGCATTTATACCACGATAAAAATCACAGAATTGTTCACAAGTGATAGTGTGAATACCATCAGGATAATCTACAAAAAGATCATAACTATTATCCCAATAAAAATATTTTAATTTTGGATGTTTAGTACGATATCCGATTTGATTATCGGCATAGATTCGATAGATACCATCATCATAGAAGTAATTATAATGAGTGTGACCATTAACATATACAAAGTCTTTTTGCGGTTTGAAATTTTTATGCCAGTCAGAAGGTGGTGTGTGGGTTAAAATTACAGCTTTATGATTAACCAATGAGTTTGCAACTAACTTATAAAGGTGTTCAAATTTTTGGCTTTCAAGAATCTCTTCTGAGCGGTTAAGGGAAGAACGATAAATGCCATTTTCTGCGTTGAACTCTTTATTTTGCCCAGAAAATGCTGTGCCACCAAATAGAATAAAACGTGCGTTCCGAAGTTCGGAACGTAAAGTGTTAGAGGAGATAGAAGAAAGCTCATCAGAAGTGATAGTGTTAAGTTGGGAAAAATTGTTTCTATAGATAATATTGTTTTGAAGTAGAAGCATTTTTTGCTTAATTAAAGCGGTCTCGTATTTTTGATATATTTCAACGAGCGGTAGATTGCTGAAAGGCCAAAGTTCGTGATTTCCAAGAATAAAAACAATAGGAAAGTCGCTACTTTGCTCATCGAGATATTGGCGTAATAATTTAATGAATAAGCAGAAAACATCAAAATCGGAAGAAGTATCTCCACCAAAGAGAAGAATATCGCGGTCACTAATATGTCTGTCACAAAAAAGATCGAGAATGATATTACGTAGAAGGAGGACTACATCGGCATCTGAATGGCAGTGTGCACGTTGAATCTTGTGGAGAAGGTGAAGGTCCGTAACGTAGTAGATATGCGAAGAGGATGGTAAATATTCTTCTTCGGCGCGAGCAATGGTTAAAGCTTGGCGGGAAAGCGGTTCATTTTGAATAGGGAGAGAAAAGCTGTCCAAAAGATTTGGCGAAAACAGAGTGAGAGAATAGGGTTTTCCTATTTTTTTCATAATAGAACTTTGAAGTAGAGCGTTGTCAAAGTTGATAAACGAAAAATCTTTGAGATTTTTTAATCCGTTGCATTCAAGAAGGTCAGCATTTGATAAATCGTAATCTAAAAAATATAAAAAATCAAAAAAGTAATCGAAAGAGTAACAGTCCTTTTTTACAACCTGTTGGTTTTCGCCAAGGTAAGAACGTTGAACCTGGAAACGGTCTGAATGGGAATCATACCGCTTTGAAGTAGTAATTTCTAGTTTCTTGAAGGAACAGGAGGGATATTTAGTATTTTCATTGGTTTGATATTTTTTGAAATTAGTGGAAGAAAGTGGAGCAGAAGAAAGATCACAATCGGAGAGATCATTGCGCAAGTAAGTGACAAATTCTTCAAATGTATCAAAATAGCGATAAATATGGACGACAGGAGAAGAAGGAAAAGAAGTATAACAACCTAAAAGTTCCGAACAGTAGAATTGAGTATAAGGGTCAAAGTAGTTCTTTGCATGAAAGACTACACGATGTTGGCCTAAATCAATGATGTATTCTTTAATTCGATTCCGGCGGTTATAGTGTGTGCTGTTGCTCACAGTGTCGAAATGTAATGCATCAATTACGCGTTGCGGGTCATAAATCGAACACATAGCTAAAGGAACTGCTTGCGGATGACAAAGACCATCAGCGATACAAGCAATCACGATATCAAAGGCTTTTTCGGGATTTGCAAAAATAAAGCTATCAAGAAAGAAACGCAAGGGATCAGAGTAGTCAGGAGGAATACGCGAAAATTCGGACGCATCAAATTTAGATAGTGCAACTTTGAATTGGTCATATGTTTCACACTGGATGAATTCTGCAAGCAGGGCCTTACGGGCAATTCGGCTTGCGTCAGAGACTTGGATTTGTTGGGACGGACATGATGGAATATCTGTACTAATTGAGATAGGAATATTTTTGAGTTTTTCATGAATGAAAGAGGTAGTGTTTATGCGAGTTAAATCAATAGAAAAATTTTGGATTTCATCTGCTGAAAAATTATATTGGAAATAACAGGCATTATTATATATGTCCCCGTCTAAATAATTATAAAAGGATGTAAAATCAGAAAAATAATGAGAAGAATATTGATTTATAGAGCCGATTTCTACAGAAGAAAGAATCACTTCATCAACAAAGAAATGACTTTTTAAAACGTCAAATCCGCGCTTCTCGGTTTTCAATATACCTAGTTCGCGCTCGACTTTTGCAATAACAGGGAGAGTGGCATACTTATTGGGAACATCAAGGGGAGTAATCTTATGAGATTTTAATTGATCAATAAGTTTTTTCACCTTTAGGCTCTCTGGGAGAGTTGGTACATTAGAATGCATAAAAATCTCCTTTCGTAAATGATTATGTGATAGTAGCAGAAACTTTTACTCAAAAATAAAAATCTCCTCGATCGGTGCTTCTACTGTGCGGGAGATATCCACGGCCAGCTTCAGGGAAGGGTTGTACTGCGCCTTTTCCAGCCGCATAATGGTTTCGCGCCGCACGCTCACGGCGCTGGCCAGCTGCTCCTGTGTCAGCCCTTTGGCAAGGCGGAACTGCTTCAGCCTGCAGGTAAAGTCCGGCATGGGTCAGTCCTCGCTTTCGTCAAAATCTTCTGCGGGCAGGTCATCGTGGTCATAGCGGTACAGCAGGTACTCGCTCAAAAACAGGTAGAGCGCCAGCGTGAGGGAAAGCACGATCAACAGCGCAATCAGCACCGCGTCCCCGCCGCGGCCCTGGGCCAGCAGAATGACCGCCACAAAAATAATGCTCAACGCCGTTTTTGCAGCCGTCAGCTGCGCTTTGGCGCGGTTTTCGGTGTAGCGCTCGTCCATCAGCGTGTGGGACATTTTGCCCTCAAAAAAGAACCCGAAAAAGCCAAGGAACAAAAAGAACGCAAAGGGAAAAACTTCCCCGGTCTGCGGGTAGACCCAGAAGCCCAGTAAGCCTAAAAAGCCCAGCAGCCCCAAAAAACCAAACCGCGGGTCAATGGTGCGGGTGGTGGCGGAGCTTTTTTGCTGTTGCGCATGCTGAAAACCGCGCACAAACAGCCAAATCAAGTAAGCAGCGCACAAAATACAGGCAAGCATCAGCGGCAGGTCCTGCACCCGGAAAACGTAAGTGGAAAAATCCGTGGGAGCAATCAGCCGGGAATGATTAAAAACAACGCTGTACCAAACCGAAGCCCCCAAACAGGCAGCGCAGAAAATGCCGGGCAGAACAATGTTCTTCAAGGTGGAGTGTTTCATGGCAAGAACCTCTTGTGTGATATATTTGTATCTTTTCGAGATAAATATATCACTATATAAGAACCCTGTCAAGCCGCTTGCCGGGAATTTTCGCCATCCGTTTGCACCGGTGCGCGGCAGGTGCTATACTGTTTACAGAACCCATGCGAAAGGAAGTAGCAAACGCCATGAACGATGCAGAACTGGACAGCCTGATGGGAAAGGGGGCACCCGTATGACGACCGCACAGCGCCGGGAAGAAATCTTGGCCCTGCTTAACCAGGCCGATGCCCCCATTGCCGCCAAGGACCTGGCCGCGCGGTTTGGGGTCAGCCGCCAGGTGATCGTGCAGGACCTTGCCGTGATCCGGGCATCCCGGCCCAATATCATCTCCACCAACCGCGGCTATATCCTGCAGCAGCAGGAAACCGGCTGCCTGCGGGAGTTTAAGGTCCGCCACACCCCGGAGCAGGCCGGGCAGGAGTTGAACCTGATCGTGGACCACGGCGGCCGGGTGAAAAATATCAGCATCAGCCACCGCGTTTATGGGCGCATCACCGCGGAAATGGATATCCGCTCCCGCCAGGATGTGCAGGAGTTCTTGCAGGCATTGGCGGGCGGCGCTTCCACCGTGCTTTCCACCGCAACGGACGGCTACCACTACCACCTTGTGGAGGCCGCCACCCCCGACCGCCTGGATTTGATCGGCCAGGCCTTGCAGGATGCCGGTTTCCTGGCCCCCCTGCAGCCGTGGGAAAAAGAAAAGTAAGTAAAATAGAAAAGCGGCCGTTTGAGCTTTTGGGTTCAAACGGTCGCTTTATTTTGGGCTTTTTTCGCTGTAAGGGCTGTGTGGTTCGCCATCGGCAGGTTCAACATAGGTTATCAGGTCCTCAACCCGGCAGTGGAAAATCTGGCAGAAGTCGTCCAGCTTGGCCGTGGTAATGCCCTGCCCCTTGCGGATGCGGTCAATGGTGCCGCTGCTGATGTTGTAGTGGTTGATCAGCGTATAAGTGCTTTCCCCGCACCGCTTCATCGTTTCCCAGAATTTGTCGTATACAATCATTTAATCACCTAGATAAAGCATAAATTATGGTCAACTTATTGACAATGGCTATAATTGTAGCTAGAATATAGTCATAAAAATAGCTATAATGATTTAGAGAAAGGAGAAAATAATGAATAGCTATATCCTTGTGCCAGTCGTGCTGTATACGGCATGGGCAATATACTCTGGCTACAAATATGTAAATGGGCGCTATCCATGGCTGGAGCAACCAGAAATAGCGCATCGCATTTGCAAATATGCAGCTATTTTGGGCATGGGCTATATTGTTGGTGCGGGCACGATTGTGAAATGGGCTGTTGTAGCGGCATTGAGAATGGCAGATCACAAATAGCAGAGCAAAAAGGAGCAATAAAATGGAGAACATTAAAACTTTG
>UMKC01020244.1_pt1 | contig 10848 bp, 10 predicted proteins | sample 1966201 | NCBI WGS metagenome assembly UMKC01 (sample SAMEA4836166, study PRJEB28245) | human gut metagenome | biome: gut microbiome; material: fecal sample | place: Denmark | collected 2008 | reverse complement strand
TTCAACAAGGAGAAGATGGAGTTCACCTACTACGGAAGGCAGAGGATTGAGCGAAGGAGCAACATCCTGATGCGTGAACTGGTGACGGCGGGACAGGTGAAGCGTGTGCCAAGGACGGAGAACAATCCTCATGGACTGCTCATCACGAACTGGAGAACCTTGCTCAACAAGGATATTGAGCAGAAGTCGAAGTCAAACTTCTAATATCCTAGCGGTATGAGTGTAAAAGGAATCAGACGGATGCTTGTGGGCGAGGATATGCCCGACAAGAACGACCCCAAGTACAAGAAGCGGTATGAGAAGGAGGTGGCGGCAGGGCGCAAGTTTGCCAAGACCGCGAGGATAGACCGTGCGGCGGCTAAGGTGCAAGGCTTTGCCAATGCCCACAAGACGCTGTTTCTCGTCATCGTCTTCGGCTTTGTCGCCACGTGCTTCGGCATCAACATCTACAGGATGGTGCGGTATTACGGTCATCGGACGGAGGCTGCAAGTGCCATCGAGCGGCAGGAAGGGCGCATGAAGCAGATGATGAATGCAGCCCATTGCATCACTCCTCCCGTGACGCATCGAACCAACGAGGAGAATCGAGACAAGTCAGTAACATCAAAATCAGACAGCGATGAGAATAACAGATAAGATAAACTTCCGTCAGCCGAAGTACATGCTGCCAGCCATCGTGTACATCCCGTTGATTGCCACAGGCTATTTTGTCTTTGACATGTTCAATACGGAGGTGGCGGAAACGCAGGACAAGAACCTGCAGACCACCGAGTTTCTGAACCCCAACCTGCCCGGAGCGCAGATTAAGAATGGTGACGGCATCGGTGGCAAGTATGAGAACATGGCGAAGTCGTATGGTCGCATAGCAGACTATTCGGCTGTTGATAACATTGAGCGTGACAACGAAGAAGAGAAAGAAGCGTATGAATCCAAGTACACAGAAGAAGACCTTGCGGAACTCGTCCGTCAGGCAGAAGAGAAGGACGATGCAGCCGAAGTGGCCGATGCCAAGGCGCGAGAAGCGGAAGCACTCGAAGCACTCAACAAGGCACTCGCCGAAGCGAGGCTGAGAGGACAGGCGGCAGTTGCCCCCGTGGCCCAGGATACCACACAGGCTGGGCCTCCCAAGGAGCAGATTGAGGTGAAAGGTCAGATTGCCGAGGACAGCAAGGCGGTGAAGGCACTGGACGAGGAGGACAAGGCACAGGAGGTGGTGAAGAAGGTGAAGGTGACTTCGGACTATTTCAACACCCTGACGCAGAACGAGCATGAGCCAAAGCTCATCAAGGCCATCATTGACGAGGACGTGAAGGCTACGGACGGGTCGAGGGTGCGGCTGAGACTGTTGGACGATATTGAGATTGGTGAGACCGTGGTGAAGAAAGGGTCGTACCTCTATGCCACCATGAGCGGTTTCGGTTCGCAGCGAGTGAAGGGTAGCATCAACTCCATCCTTGTGGATGACGAGCTGATAAAGGTTTCGCTTTCGCTTTATGACACGGACGGACTGGAGGGACTGTATGTCCCCGGCAGCCAGTTCCGTGAGACCACGAAAGATGTGGCGAGCGGTGCTATGCAGAGCAACATGAACATCGACCAGAGTGGAGCGAACAACAGTTTCTCGCAATGGGGAATGCAAGCCGTGACCAATGCCTACCAGAAGACAAGCAATGCCATCAGCAAGGCTATCAAGAAGAACAAAGTGAAGCTGAAGTATGGGACGTTTGTTTACCTTGTAAATGGGAAAGAGAAAAGGAAATAGACACTGCCCGACAACGGAATTGTCGGGAACGGTGGCTCATAGAGTATAAACATCAAAAAATCAACTAATATGAATTGTTTTCAGAAAATGAATGTCTGTGCATTGCTTTCGCTGAGCGTGCTTTCAGCCAAGGCGCAGACCACCTACATGGAGATGGAGCAGCTGACGGTCAACGACCAAGTGACCACCGTCATCACCGCCTCCGAACCCATCCGCTTTGTCGATATATCCACAGACAAGGTGGTGGGCGACCAACCCATCAACAACACCATCCGCCTGAAGCCGAAGGACAACGTGTATGCCGACGGTGAGGTGTTGGCGATAGTGACAATCGTGACGGAACGCTACCGCACGCAGTATGCACTGCTCTATACCACGAGGATGCAGGAGGCAGTAACCGATAAGGAAATAGAATGCTCGGAGCGCAATGCCTACAACAATCCCGCTGTAAGCCTGTCCACTGCCGACATGACCAAGTATGCACGTCAGATATGGTCATCGTCTGCCAAATACCGCAACGTGGCGACGAAGATGCACCGCATGGTAATGCGCCTGAACAACATCTACAGCGTGGGCGAATATTTCTTCATCGACTTCTCCGTGGAGAACAAGACCAACATCCGCTTCGACATCGACGAGATGCGCATCAAACTATCGGACAAGAAGCAGAGCAAGGCTACCAATGCGCAGATAGTGGAACTGACCCCATCTCTTGTGTTGGACGATGCGAAGACCTTCAAGTATGGCTATCGCAACGTGATTGTGGTGAAGAAGATGACCTTCCCCAACGACAAGGTGCTGACCATCGAGCTGTCGGAAAAACAGATAAGTGGACGCACCATCTCGCTCAGCATCGACTATGAGGATGTGCTGTCTGCCGATTCGTTTAACCATATACTGTTGGAGGAGGAATAATGAGAATTAGGAATGAGGAATTAGGAGTGAGGAATTGGCTTGTGCATACCTTACTCGTTGTCATCTGTTTTATGGCAAGCATGACTCCGGCAATGGCGCAGCAGAATAGCGACCGCATATCCTTGGGGTTCGGATGCCTGTATGAGCGAGGACTGGACGTGACGCTGTCCTACGAGTATGAGACGAAGTACCACAATGCGTGGGAGTATTTTGCAAACGGATATATCAAGTGGAACGAGTGCGCATCGTGCGGTCATGTCTGTCCTGAGAGTTTTTGGAACAACTACCGCAGTTATGGTTTCGGCTTTGCCTATAAGCCCTGTGTGGCAAGAGGACGCAACCACCATGGCAACATGCGCATAGGAGCATCGGCAGGTAGCGATACTGACAGGTTCTTGGGTGGCATCCACCTCGGCTATGAGCAAAACTATACACTCAGACACGGCTGGAAGCTCTTCTGGCAGGTGAAGACCGATGTGATGATCAAGGGTGAAGACCTGTTCAGAACGGGTATTGTCCTGGGTGTGAAACTTCCTGTAAAATGACTATGCGTATGAAGAAACTGTTTTCAATCTTGGCAGTTGCGGCAACGGTGTTGCTGACTGCCTGTGACGAGCATCAGGACTTTCCCGACACAGCCATGAAGGTCACCCATATCTTGACCACTGACGGCAAGGTGATGCCCTACGAAACCTACGAGCAATCGTGCAAGCAAGCCATTGCAGTGGTGTTCAACGTCAATCAGAGGGAAGAAATGGAGGGAAACGGATATGCCGTCTATCTGTGGGACATCGCTCCCGAAGCCTTTGCTGACAGTATCGGTGTGGAACAGGACACATCCTGTGACCTCACCGCCTACGACGGCAACAAGAACACTTTTGCCCTTTATGGCACGACCGATGTGAAGTCGCCTTTGGCTGAGCGTGTCTTCGACATGTGGCGTTACGGGCAAAGTGCCTATATCCCCAGTGTGGCACAGATGCGTCTGCTCTATCATGCCAAGGACATCATCAACCCATACATCCTGAAATGCGGCGGCACACCTATCCCCGATGAGGATGATGACTGTTGGTATTGGACTTCAACGGAGGTAGAAGGACAAGCGACCGCCAAGGCATGGCTTTACTCACTGGGAAGCGGTGCCATACAGGAGACTCCCAAGTGGCAGCCGCATAAGGCGAGACCCATCATCACGATTATGGATTAGCCCATATACAGACATCGAGTATCACCCGTATCATCATCAAAGTACAACAATTAAAAAAGAAAAAGCATGAAAAAGAATTTGTTTCTAATGTTGGGACTTGGAGCCATGCTCCTCACGTCCTGTGACCAAGACATCGTCAATGAGATTTACCTGCCCGGTGGCGGAGGTTCTGTGGTCGTGACCGACAGCACATCAACCAAGCAGCTTCAGGTATTCACCAATCTGGAGATGCTGCAACCTGCCGTTTCCACACGAGCCGTTGACAACCAGTGGGAACTCAATGATATGATTGGCATCTCTTCCACAGGGATGATCAACAATATGAAGTTCACCCGAAGCGGCGGCACGAATCAGTTTGTGTCAGCCAACAAGGTGTTTTTCACGGACACAGACACTCACACCTTCAATGCCTACTATCCCTATACGGCAAATCCTACCAACGACCTCATAGAGTTCCAAGTGCCGGAGGCAGCTGTACAGAGTGAGCAGAAGGTCAATGATTTTCTGTTTGCCAGTGGAGCGGCATCATACGCCAATCCGAGCCTTACATTGAACTTCACCCATCAGATGGTGCGTGTCATCATCAAGGTCTATACCTCACCAGAATACGGTTTCACCACCAATGATTTTGCAGGAAGCCTACTCACGTTCGTCGGTTATTTTGACAGCGGTACTTTCAACATCAAGACCGGAAAGGTAGAATGCAGTGACGAGTCGGTGACGACCTATTATTTCGGCGACCCACAAAGTGACCACATGGAATATACGCTTTATGTTCCTGCACAGGTTATGCCAGACATGACATTGCAACTCAGCAATGGGGAGAACTTCGTATTCCTCACAAACGACACGTGGAAAGCGGGTCATTCCTACAGCTATTCATTGAAGCCTGTACGCAACACCTTGGAGGTCATATCTGCAACTATTTCTCCGTGGACAGTAGAGTCTGAGAAGACCATCAACGGCTACGAATAAAACTCATAAGAGGATTGGAGGGTGTCCACCGTGGCATCCTTCATCTTTTCTCATTATCACCCAACATCATCGTAAAGTAAATGGAAGAAAGCAAAGAGTTACAGGGTTTTTACAAGATATTCAGGGCGGTGATTTATGTCTCCATCCTGATGGAGTTCTTCGCCTACGCACTGGAGCCGGAGCAGTTGGACTTCTTGGGCGGCGTAGTGACGGATATCCACACTCGCATCAAGCGGTGGATGATTTACCATGACGGCAACCTCGTGTATAGCAAGGTGGCTACGTTCCTGCTGATATGTATCACCTGTGTGGGAACGCGCAACAAGAAGCATCTGGAGTTTGACGCTCGCAGGCAGGTGCTCTATCCGCTGCTGTCGGGAGTGCTGCTGATTGTGCAGTCCGTATGGCTGTTCGGTCATTCGATAATGCCCTGTTTCTACACCCTCCGTTTGAACACTTGGCTCTATATGCTCACTTCCATCGTCGGTGTCGTATTGGTGCATATCGCCCTCGACAATATCTCTAAGTTCCTGAAGGAAGGGCTGCTGAAAGACCGCTTCAACTTCGAGAATGAGAGCTTTGAGCAATGCAGGGAGTTGCAGGAGAACAAGTACAGCGTGAACATCCCTATGCGCTATTATTACAAGGGCAAGTTCCGCAAGGGATGGGTGAACATCGTCAATCCGTTCCGTGGCACATGGGTTGTGGGTACTCCTGGTTCTGGTAAGACCTTCTCCATCATCGAGCCGTTTATCAGGCAGCACAGCGAGAAGGGCTTTGCCATGGTGGTGTACGACTATAAGTTTCCCACTCTCGCCACCAAACTCTACTATCATTACTTGAAGAACAAGAATGCCAAGGACAGCAAGATGCCCCATGGCATGAAGTTCAACATCATCAACTTTGTGGATGTGGAGTATTCGCGCCGTGTGAACCCCATCCAGTTGAAGTACATCAACAACCTTGCCGCAGCGAGCGAGACCGCCGAGACCCTGCTTGAATCCCTGCAAAAAGGCAAGAAGGAAGGCGGCGGTGGCAGCGACCAGTTCTTCCAGACCTCTGCCGTCAACTTCCTTGCCGCCTGCATCTATTTCTTCTGCAACTACGGCAAGGAGCCCTACGACAAGGACGGAAAGATGCTGATTGCCGAGCGGCGTGAAGACCCAAAGACGAAAAGGCTGATACCCACAGGACGGGTGTTCGACCATTCGGGCGCGGAGGTGCAGCCCGCTTATTGGTTGGGCAAGTACAGCGACATGCCACATATCCTATCGTTCCTCAATGAGAGTTATCAGACCATCTTCGAGGTACTTCAGACCGACAACGAGGTAGCCCCCTTGCTTGGCCCGTTCCAGACTGCCTTTGCCAACAAAGCCATGGAGCAGTTGGAAGGTATGATTGGCACGCTACGTGTCTATACCTCCCGTCTCGCCACCAAGGAATCTTACTGGATATTCCACAAGGACGGCGATGACTTCGACCTGAAGGTCAGTGACCCGAAGAATCCAAGTTATCTGCTCATTGCCAACGACCCCGAGATGGAGAGCATCATCGGTGCACTGAATGCCTTGATTCTCAACCGCCTTGTAACGAGGGTGAATACAGGACAGGGCAAGAACGTTCCTGTCAGCATCATCGTCGATGAGTTGCCGACCTTGTATTTCCACAAGATAGACCGACTGATAGGCACAGCCCGAAGCAACAAGGTGAGCGTGGCACTTGGCTTTCAGGAACTTCCGCAGTTGGAAGCCGATTATGGCAAGGTGGGTATGCAGAAAATCATCACCACCGTGGGCAATGTGGTGAGCGGTTCGGCAAGAGCCAAGGAAACCCTCGAATGGCTGTCGAGTGACATCTTCGGTAAAGTAGTGCAACTCAAAAAGGGCGTGACCATCGACCGTGACAAGACCTCCATCAACCTCAATGAGAATATGGACAGCCTGGTGCCTGCAAGCAAAATCTCCGATATGCCCACAGGTTGGATATGTGGACAGACCGCCCGTGACTTCGTAGTCACCAAGACCGGGATGAACGGAAGCATGAACATCCAGGAGAGCGAGGAGTTCAAGACATCCAAGTTCTACTGCAAGACCGACTTCGATATGACGGAAATAAAGAAGGAGGAATCGGAGTATGTCCCTCTCCCTAAGTTCTATAAGTTCAAGTCGAAAGAAGAGCGAGAGCGCATCCTCTACAAGAACTTCGTTCAGGTTGGGGAGGACGTGAAAGCCATGATTAAAGAGATTCAGCAGTTCCGCACTATGATGTAGTGATATTGATTAGAGTGCGGTGAGACATCGCACCTCCTATATAAAATAATGTAATGAGAAGATACATCATCGTACTATTGAGCATGTTGGCCATCTGTAGCGTGCCCTGTCAAAGCCAAACCATTGACAGGGCACTGTTTGAACGGATGGTAGCCATTACCAAACACTTCGAGGGTTGGCACGACCCAAAGACCACACCGGGCTATGTGGGCTATGGTCACCAGCTACAGAAGGGAGAGCGTTTCCCGAAAACACTGACACGTCAGCGTGCAGATTTGCTGTTACGGACAGACCTCCTCCGGCACCTGCGCCTATATGCCCGTTATGGCAGGGATGCTTATCTGCTTGCCACCCTCTCGTACCAGATTGGACCAGCCAAGTTGTTAGGCAATGGACGATACCCGAAAGCGTCCCTGCTCACCCGATTGGAACGTGGCGACAGGGACATCCTGCCACTCTATCTGAGCTATTGCAAATGGAGGGGAAAAGCAGTGGCATCCATTAGGAAACGGAGGTGGGTGGAATATCAGCTGTTGTATGCCGAGCGGTGAGGCACCATCCCTCCTATACCTGTTTGTCTGTCACTTATATTATATATAAAGGTAATAATTGCAATTTCAATGTTAAAGTCAGAGCATTATGGCATCCATCAAATTAAAGTTCAGAACATCATCTGTTCAAGAGAAAGAGGGTCGCCTGTATTATCAGGTGATACACAATCGTGTGGCACGTCAGATCCATACAGAGTACAGAATCTATTCCTCAGAGTGGGATGCGGACCATTCAAACATCATTTTGCCAACTTCCGTCACTCCACAACGTCAAGCCAATCTTCTTTCCTTGAAAGATACATTGGATGCTGACAGGAAGAAACTGCTGTTGGTCATTGCACGGTTGGACAAGGAAGGGCAGTCATATACAGCAGACACCGTCGTTGACAACTTCCATGAGGGAAAAGAATTACATGGCATTATCGGCTATACGCTGGAGTTGAACGAAAAACTGAGACGCATCGGCAAGAAGCGGATGGTAGCAAGGTACAAAACCACCCTCAACAGCCTCCAGCGTTACCTGAAAGGAGGCGATGTGCCATTGGAGGAAGTCGATGGGACAACGATACAAGGCTATGAACAGTGGCTGAAAGACAGCGGACTGTGCCGCAACACCACCTCTTTCTACATCCGCAACCTGCGCACCATCTACAATCATGCCGTAGATGACGGACTGGTCATCTCTTCCTCACCGTTCAAGCATGTATATACCGGCATCGACAAGACCGTCAAGCGGGCACTCCCCTTGGAAATCATCAAGCAACTGAAAGAGCTGGACTTGAGTCTGAACCCCCGTTTGGAGCTTGCAAGGGATATGTTCCTGTTCAGTTTCTATACCCGTGGGATGTCGTTCATCGATATGGCACAACTTACACCAAGCAATCTGCATGGCAGTACGCTCATTTACCGCCGTCAGAAGACCTCACAACAGTTGCACATCAAATGGGAACCTGCCATGCAGGAGATAGTGGCGAAGTACAAAACAGATGATTCTCCCTACCTGCTCCCTATAGCAAAAGGAGAGGGAGCCATATTCTGGAGACAGTACAAGAATGCCTATAGCCGTATCACCAAGCAGTTGAAGAAAATCGGAGAAATGATAGGCCTGTCCGTACCCCTGACCACCTACGTAGCCCGCCACTCCTGGGCAAGCATAGCCAAGAGCAAGAACGTGCCCGTATCTACTATCAGCGAGGCATTGGGGCATGACTCCGAGAAAACCACACAGATATACCTCTCCTCATTGGACACCTCTGTCGTTGACAACGCCAACAATCTCATCATCAATTCTCTTTAGGAGGTGCAGCGTCTCACTGCACCTTTATTTCAATATTTATAACTATTGTATTGCGGTGTGATACCGCAACTATAATAAAAAAGTCGGGGATTGTTGAGCAAAAAGGTGTTTCTCTCTTTAAGAGAAACTCTTCGGGATGCAAAAATATGAAAATAACTCCAATTCACCAAATTATATAGCGACTTTTTTACAAAAATGCTAAAATTTGTTGATTTCCGTCAAGCAATTGTTGAGCAAATATGTCTTTTACGATAAAATGATACCTCAATATCAACTGTTTAGCAAAACGATATTTCTCTTAAAGAGAGAAACATCTTTTGCATACCTTTTCCGACCGAATTTTTATGTCGTAAAGAGGGGCTTTGCAGGGGGTGGACTCAGAAAGATGAGAATAGATGACTATTGTAGTTGAAACACATAGAAAGTTGCTGATATACAGACCGATACGCATATCGGGATGAACCATGAGTACGTTCTTTTCTCAAAAAACACATGTCAAAACAGTATGGTGAATGTATTGGACAAGGATAAGATACTGTGGTATGTCATGCGGGCCTACAAGAACGAGAATACTGCCGAAGATCGGCTCTCTAATGAAACGTATGGCTTAGAGTATTTCATACCCAAGCAGAAAGTCCTTCGCACTGTCAAGGGCAAGAAAGTCTTTTTCATGGTACCCGTCATCCATAGTCTGGTGTTTGTGCATGCAAGTCATCAGAAGATTGTTGATTTCAAACACAATTATTATTACGACCTACAGTTTGTCACATGGAAAAGTGGCGGAGAACTTGTCTATCTGACTGTACCTGATGAAGACATGACCAACTTCATCAAGGTGTGCAAGCAGGCAGATGAAGAGGTACACTTCTACAAAATCAGCGAAATCAACAAGGAAAAAGATAAAATCAACATTGAAAAAGGTAAAAGAGTAAGGGTACATGGCGGACCGTTCGACCAGGTGGAGGGCTACTTCATAAAAGTGGCAAAAAAGAGAGGTCGGCAGCTTGTCGTCATTATTCCCGACCTACTGGCGGTTTCAGCTGAGGTGAAGCCGGAATATATTCAAATCATAGACTGAGATTATGGAAACACGAATTACCCCCCCCCCCGAATTGATTGATACAGAGGGATTAGTACAGGACAGACCGACACAAACGGCCTATTAAAGTTAGATAGAGAATGAGTTTAATTTGGATTGTCAACATCCTGTCGGTATTCTTCCTGTGCGTGTTTTTCGCAGGAATCGTGATACCGCAGATTCTGCTCATCGCCTTCCGCAGGCGACTGTTCGACGAGCCGGACGAGCGGAAGATACATCAGTGTGTAGTGCCTCGCCTTGGCGGTATGGCCTTCAAGCCCGTAGTGTTCTTCTCCTTTGTCCTGCTTTTGGCGGTCAATGTCTCAACCGGACATGATGAGCTGCTTAAGGAAATAGGCGCAGAAGCGTTGCCATTGGCATACGCCTTCTGCGCCATCATCATGTTGTACCTTGTCGGCATTGCCGATGACCTTATCGGTGTGCGCTACCGTGCCAAGTTCTTTATCCAGATAGTCTGCGGCATCATGCTGGTGGCTGGCGGAGTGGAACTGTCCGACCTTCACGGAATGCTGTTCATCCATTCCATGCCGTCGTGGATTAGCATCCCTCTCACCGTTTTCGTTACGGTTTTCATCATCAATGCCATCAACCTCATCGACGGCATCGACGGACTGGCCTCTGGGCTGTGCAGCATTGCCTTCCTGTTCTACGGGATGACCTTCATCTGGTTCCACCAGTATCTCTATGCCATGCTTGCCTTCGCTACTTTGGGCGTACTCATACCATTTTATTATTACAAGGAAATATATATCGAAACCGAACGAATTATCAT
>UMKC01046664.1_pt1 | contig 10912 bp, 6 predicted proteins | sample 1966201 | NCBI WGS metagenome assembly UMKC01 (sample SAMEA4836166, study PRJEB28245) | human gut metagenome | biome: gut microbiome; material: fecal sample | place: Denmark | collected 2008 | reverse complement strand
GCTTTGTTTTGATATTTGTGATTTTGATAGCTGTTCACTTTTTAAGCAAACATTTTTTCAAAAAAACTTTGACACCTATTTTGATGATTTTGTTTTCCGCTGTGCTTGGAATTGTTTTTTGCTAAATTAACTTATTAATTATTTTTATGTTTTTATCTTAATTGCTTATTTTTCCTTTAAATACTCATTGACTTTGCAATCTCACAACGTTACAATTTTTTTGTAAAAAATATACTTAAAGGAAAAAAATTATGAAAGCAAATTTTAAAAATTTTTTATTGCTTACAGCCAGTACTCTGATTATGGCTGTTGGTATTTACTTCTTTAAATTCGCCAACAACTTTACTTTTGGTGGTATTACAGGTTTTGCAGTTTTGGTTGCAAAGTTCACTCCTCTTTCAGCCAGTGATTTTTCTTTTGTAGCCAACATTCTGTTACTTGTAGTGGGATGGATTATTCTTGGCAAAAGTTTTGCTGCAAAAACAGCTTACAGCACAATTCTTTTGTCTGTGACTCTGTCATTGTTTGAACGTGTTTATCCAATGAGCCATCCTTTAACTAATGAACCTTTGCTTGAGCTTATTTTTGCAATTCTTTTACCTGCACTTGGCTCAGCAATCCTTTTCAATATTGGTGCATCAAGTGGTGGTACGGATGTTATCGCAATGGTTCTTAAGAAATACACAAGTGTTGATATTGGTCGTGGACTTATGATTTCCGATGTTCTATTTACGCTTTGCGCCTTTTTCGTATTTGATGTAAAAACAGGACTTTACTCATTGCTTGGTTTGATTATGCGTTCTGCACTTATCGACAACTTTATTGAAAGTTTGAACCGCTCAAAATACTTTCATGTGGTTTGCTCCGATCCTAAGCCAATATGCAATTTTATTGAAAAAAACCTTGTCCGTGGAGCCACAATCGTAAACGCCAAAGGCTCATTTACCGGCGACAACAAATACATAATCCTTACAGTTTTAAGTCCGTCTCAGGCAGTAAAACTTAGAAACTTCATAAAAGAAAACTCACCTGGAGCCTTCCTATTGATTTCAAATACAAGCGAAATCATTGGAAAGGGATTCCATTCAGTATAGATTTATCAAAAAAACTCCCTCCTAAATTGCAAGTTCCAATTTAACCTGCATTTAGAAGGAAGCTTTTTTATTTTTTAATATATTTATTTTTCCAAAATATCTTCTTTCCAACCTCTTATTTGTTGTTCTTACGAATGTTTGCTCTCTTTCTAAGAGTTGGATCTAAGATTTTCTTTCTAATTCTTAAGTTTTCTGGTGTAATTTCAAGTAATTCATCAGTATCAATGAATTCCAACGCCTGCTCAAGACTTAATACTTTCTTTGGTACTAATCTTAAAGCTTCATCTGAGCTTGAAGTTCTTGTGTTTGAAAGATGTTTTGTTTTACAAACGTTTACTTCAATATCTTCAGCACGACCTGTCTGACCAACAATCATACCTGAATATACTTTTTCGCCAGGTCCAATGAATAATGTTCCTCTTTCCTGTGCATTAAATAATCCATAAGTAATTGCTTCTCCGGCTTCAAAAGCGATAAGTGAACCCTGTTTTCTGTACTGAATTTCTCCCTTAAATGGACCGTAATCATCAAATACAGTATTCATAATACCATTACCCTTTGTATCTGTCATAAACTGACCCCTGTATCCGATTAATCCTCTTGAAGGAATTGAAAACTCAAGTCTTGTAAATCCACCGTTAATTGGTGCCATTCCCTGAAGTTCACCTTTTCTGTTACTTAATTTTTCAATTATTGCACCTGAAAATTCATCAGGAACATCAATGTAACAGATTTCCATAGGCTCTAATTTCTTGCCTCTTTCGTCTTCTTTGTAAATAACTTCTGCCTTACTTACAGCAAATTCGTATCCTTCTCTTCTCATGTTTTCAATAAGAACTGAAAGGTGAAGTTCTCCACGTCCTGAAACCTTAAATGAATCCGTGTTTTCAGTTTCTTCTACTCTTAAACTTACGTCAGTATTTAATTCTCTCATAAGTCTTTCACGAAGATGACGTGATGTGACGAATTTTCCTTCCTGACCTGCAAGAGGACTGTCATTTACCATAAAGTTCATAGAAATTGTAGGCTCTGAAATCTTCTGGAAAGGAATTGCCACAGGATTTTCAGGAGAACAAATTGTATCTCCAATATGAATGTCTGTAATACCTGAAATAGCAACAATAGAACCTACTGTAGCTTCCTGAACTTCTACTTTATTTAAACCATCAAACTCATAAAGCTTGCTGATTTTAACTCTCTTCTGTTTGTCAGGTTCATGGTGGTTAACCAAAACAACATCCTGATTAACTTTTAATTTACCATTGTCAATCTTACCAACACCGATACGTCCAACATATTCGTTGTAATCGATTGTACTGATAAGAACCTGAGTATCTGCATTCTCATCTCCTTCAGGAGCTGGAATGTAGTCAATAATTGTTTCAAATAATGGCTGCATACTATCTGATTCATCATCCATATTTAACTTAGCAAATCCCTGCTTAGCTGATGCGAAAACAAATGGGCAGTCAAGCTGTTCTTCACTAGCATCTAACTCAATAAATAATTCTAATACTTCGTCAATAACTTCTTCTGGTCTTGCTTCCGGTCTGTCAATCTTGTTAATACAAACAATAACAGGAAGGTTAAGTTCCAAAGCTTTCTTTAAAACGAAACGTGTCTGTGGCATTGCACCTTCAAATGCATCTACTACTAAAACTACGCCATTAACCATCTTAAGTACACGCTCTACTTCTCCACCAAAATCAGCATGTCCCGGTGTATCAATAATATTAATTTTTGTATTCTTATAAGTAACAGCAGTGTTCTTTGAAAGAATTGTAATACCTCTTTCTCTTTCAATATCATTAGAGTCCATTACTCTTTCAGCAACTTCCTGATTTTCACGGAATACACCACTCTGTTTTAATAATTCATCTACCAATGTTGTTTTACCATGGTCTACATGGGCAATAATGGCAATATTTCTTACGTCTTCTCTAATCATTTCTTCTCTTTCCTATTAAATAATCATAAAATACTTGTTTATAGCTTCACAAATGTTCATTCTATCACATAGATGATATGTTTTCAATAAAATTATTTTTCTTTTACCTCTTCTCTGTACTCCCTGTCTTCTTCATCCTCAAAAACAGCTTTCCCTCCTGTGGCATCTGTTACTTTCGTATTAAATTCATTATATTCATCTTTTTTCATTAAAATGCTTAAAACAACATTCTGACCGTATTCTTCCTGAGCATCCGTAATTCCCATCTGCCCCATAATGTACTTAATCTTTCCTATACTATTATAATCCACCGTAAGTTTAAAACTTATACCTTCACAAACTTTCTGAATAACCGAATTTCTAATACCTTCCTTGGATGACTGGCCGTAAGCCCTGACAAGACCGCCTGTTCCAAGGAGAGTTCCACCAAAATATCGTGTCACCACTATCAAAGTATTATGCAAATTCTCATTTAGCAATGTTTCCAAAATAGGTTTTCCCGCTGTGCCCTGTGGCTCGCCGTCATCACTAAATCTCTGAATTTCATTGTTACTTCCTATTACAAATGCAAAACAATTGTGCCTTGCATCCCAGTATTTCTTTTTTATCTTTTCAATATATTGTAATGCCTCTTCTTCTGTATCTATTGGCAAAACAGTGGCAATAAATCTGGACTTCTTCTCAACAATTTCGCCCTGACCGCCTTCTTTTATTATAAATTTTTCCAATTCTATCCCTTTCTTGTTTGTTGTGTAGAGAAGAAAAACAACAAAAGCACGCTTTCATTTTAATTGTCCCCCCTCCCAACCAAACGCGTTGTATATAGAATAACATAAGTATCAATTTTTTTGAAGATTCTGTGTCTTACATTTTCTGCGACATTTTTCCCCTTTATTAAATTACTGCATTTTGTTATAATCTAAAAGAATAGGAGGTTTGCCAATGAATTTTGAATATAAAGAAACAATAGACAAACAACGTGAACTTGTTTCATTACAAAAGAAGGTTGTTTCTAAGTCCTTGGTTTCTGCACTTAAAGTATTTCTTTACATTATGTGCCTTGCCATTGTTACCGGAGGTTTTTTCGGACTTGGTGTTATACACGGCATTATTAAAAGTGCTCCTTCCGTGGAAAATATTTCTATTGTTCCATCGTCATATTCAACAACAGTTTATGACACCAATAATAAGCAGATTGCTAAGCTTATCACTTCCGGCTCTAACCGTATTAAGGCTGATTTGAAAGATATTCCGGAACATTTAAGATGGGCTTTTATTGATACTGAGGATGCACGTTTTTATGAACATAACGGTATTGACATTCAGGGTATCGGTCGTGCGGCTTTTATAGCACTTACTACCCTTAATCCGTCAGAAGGTGCCAGTACCATTACACAGCAGGTTCTAAAGAACAACGTATTTACAAGCTGGACTGAAGAAGATTCCCTTACTTCTTCTCTTAAAAGAAAGATTCAGGAACAGTACCTTGCCGTTCAGCTTGAAAAAGTTACCAAAAAGGACGTTATACTTGAAACATATCTTAACACTATTAACTTAGGTTCAAATACCCTTGGTGTTAAGGCTGCTTCACTTAGATATTTTAATAAGGATGTTAGTAAGATTACAGTTTCTGAGGCAGGCGTTATTGCTGCCATAACTCAGAACCCGTCACTTTATAATCCTATTACTAATCCTGACGAAAATGCCAAACGTAGAAAAAAGATTCTCACTAACATGAAAGATGCAGGGCATATTACTCAAGAACAGTATGACGAAGCCATGAGTGATAATGTTTATGCCCGTATAAAAAAAGTCAACAACAAGCTTACAAAAAGCGATGATCGGGTATATTCTTATTTTGTCGATGAGGTTGTAAAGCAGGTTCTTTCAGACCTTCAGGAACAGAAAGGCTATACTTATACTCAGGCTTACAATGCCGTATACAGCGGTGGTTTAAAGATTTATACTACTCAGGATTCTGATATTCAAAAAATATGTGATAAGGAATTGTCTGACTCAGCCAACTATCCTTACGCTATTAAATACTCAATTAACTGGGCATGGTCAGTTCAAAATCCTGACGGTTCAGTTGACAATTACAGTGAAAAAGATATTTTGAATTATCATAGAAATTCTTTGAATGAATCAAGTTTTAAATTGATTTTTAGTTCTAAAGAAGAAGCAAAAGCTTGTGTTAAGGCATACAAAATGCACCTTATGAACAAGTATTACAAAAAAGGAATTGATAAGGATAAAGGCTACGCCGAATACGAAAATCTTTATTACAATCCTCAGCCACAGGTTTCATTTACTGTAATGGACCAGTACACAGGCTATGTTAAAGCCGTTGTTGGTGGTCGTGGAAAGAAGAATGTTAGTCTTTCTCTTAACCGAGCTACAGACTCAACAAGACAGCCCGGTTCAACATTTAAAATTTTATCAGCTTACGCACCTGCCATTGATACTATGGGTTACACACTTTCCACTACTATCGTGGACGAGCCTTTCAGTTATTCTAACGGAAGAGCTGTTAAGAACTGGTACAGTGGCTATCGTGGCAAAGTTACAGTAAGAAAGGCAATTGCCGATTCCATGAATATTTGTGCTGTAAAAACACTTACAGATATTACACCACAGCTTGGATATGATTATCTTTGCAATTTTGGTATTACTACTTTAGTTGATAACCGTGTTGAAAAAAATGGTTCTGTTTCATCTGACATTCAGCAGGCTTTGGCACTTGGTGGTATTACAGACGGTGTTACTAACTTAGAAATGACTGCTGCATATGCAACAATCGCAAATCAGGGAACTTATACAAGACCTGTTTTTTATTCACAGGTTATAGACAGCAATGGACGTGTCCTTCTTGATAACACTACTCCTACTACACATACTGTTTTGAAAGCTTCTACTGCAAGCCTTCTTACACAGGGTATGACAAGCGTTATTACAGAAGGTACAGGTACAAGTGCTAAACTTGATGGCAAAATGCCCGTATCAGGTAAAACCGGTACAACATCAAGTGAATATGACCTTTGGTTCTGTGGATATACACCATATCTTACAGCATCAATTTGGACAGGTTATGATGAAAACGTATCTCTTAGCGGTGACCAGGCGTATCACGAAAGACTCTGGGCTAAGATAATGAATCAAATTGACTCAGTCAAGAAATACAAAGCTAAAAGTTTTAAAATGAGTAAAGATGTTAAGAAATATGATATCTGCTCTTCTTCAGGAAAAGTTGCAATTAAAGGAGTTTGTCCTACATCAAAATCAGAGTATTTTGCCAAGGGTACACAGCCTGCAAAATGTACTTATCATTCAGCTTTTTCAAAAAAGAGTTCAAGCTATTCAAACAGTTCAAGTTCATCTGGAAGCTATAGTTCGTCTGGAAGTTCAAGCAGCTCAAGCTCCGGCAATTCAAAGTCAGGTTCTAATAGTTCAAAATCAAGTTCAAGTAGAACCGATTCAGGAAGTTCTAGAACAAGCAAATCAAGTTCAGGATCATCAAGTTCTAAGGGCTCCGGTAAAACTGTAGGAAAATAGCTAAGTATTTATAGTTTGTTATTATAAGAACTTTATATATACAATTTAATATGTACGACTTTTTGAAAGCAGGATTCTCTAATGAGGGTTCTGCTTTTTTATTGCAATTCTTCGCCTTGCGCATTATCTTGTAGGGGGGATTACATAGAATTTCTTGTTTTTTTCTGATTTTATTGTAATCCTACTTTCTATCAACATTTGTTTAATCTAAAAAAATCCCCCGAAAAGAATATATTCACTAATATTCTCTCCGAAGGATTCATTTGTAATCTTATTCATTAATTATGCATTCTTTAGGAAAGCTTTATAGCACTTGTATGTTTCATAAATATCAGCCTTGCTTGTTACTTCCCAAGGTGCGTGCATGTTTAATACTGCAACGCCACAATCAATTACTTCCATGCCATAAAGTGACATAATATAAGCGATTGTTCCGCCACCACCTGCGTCAACTTTTCCAAGCTCTGACATTTGAAAATGTACGTTATGATTATCCATTATATTTCTTAATACTGCAAGATATTCAGCATTAGCATCATTTGAACCTGACTTTCCTCTTGAACCTGTAAACTTGTTAAATACAACGCCTGAACCTAGGAATGATGAGCTATTATTTTTGAACACATCAGAATATAATGGATCAAAAGCTGCGTTAACATCTGATGATAACATTCTTGAGTGCGCTAGACATCTCTTAAGTTTAAGTTCGTTATAATCACCATTAAGATTTAACAATTCTGCTACTGTATTTTCAAAGAATTTTGACTGCATTCCTGTAGCACCTACACTACCAATTTCTTCTTTATCTACTAATAAACAACATGCTGTCTTGTCAATCTTGTCCGTTTCAAGCATTGCCGCTAACGAAGTATAAGCACATACCTTGTCGTCCTGACCGTATGCCATAATCATACTTCTGTCAAATCCCATTTCTCTTGCTCTTCCTGCCGGAACCACTTCTAATTCTGCTGACATAAAATCTTCTTCTTCCATTTCATAGGTGTTTTTTAAAATACCTATAATTCCTTCTTTTACAGCATCTTTTTCTTTGTCTTCAAGTGGAATGCTTCCAACAAGAATATCAAGGTTTTCGCCTTCAATAACTTTAGCTGCATTCTTTTCCATCTGCTGTCCTGCAAGATGAATTAAAAGATCGGTTACACAAAATACAGGGTCGGTATCTTTTTCACCAATGTTAACTTCAACCTTTGTTCCGTCTTTCTTAACTACAACGCCATGAATTGCAAGTGGAAGTGTAACCCACTGATACTTCTTAATTCCGCCATAGTAATGTGTATCAAGGTATGCCATATTGTTGCTTTCATATAGTGGATTCTGCTTAATGTCCATTCTAGGTGAATCAATATGTGCTCCCAAAATATTCATTCCCTGTTCCATTGGAATCTTTCCAATGTTAAAAAGTGCTACTGTCTTATTCATACAAACAGCATAAACTTTGTCCCCCTGTTTTAAAGGCTGACCTTTTTCAATTACTTCTTCTAAAGACTTGTAGCCTTTCTCCCTTGCCTGTCTTACAGTTTCCTTAACACATTCTCTTTCTGTTTTACAGTCTGACAGGAAATCAATATAGTTAGAATTTAATTCTTCCAACTCACTTATTTCTCTCTTGCCATAAGTATTCCATGCATTCTTTCTTTCCATGATAACTCATTCCCTTCTATATTTAATCTTGTACAAAATTAATTTCTGCTAAATTCTTCAAATTCAATGCCTTCATTTCTTTCCAAAAGAAGTTTAATTGACCACTGGTTTGTAAATAATACTAATGGATTGCCCTTCATATCCTTTACTCTCTTGGCATCACTTGGACATTTAACATTATTTAAATCTATTGTTGTATCTTTTACCCATCTGATGTGTCCATAAGGCAATGGCTCCAATCTCACATCACAGCCATATTCGTTTTCCATTCTATACTTCAAAACGTCAAACTGAAGTGTACCTACAACACCTACAATAATTTCTGACATTTCAAGATTGTAATCCTGGAAAATCTGAATTGCACCTTCCTGGGCAATCTGTGTAACACCTTTCATAAACTGTTTACGTTTCATTGAATCAAGTGCCACAAGTCTGCAGAAATGTTCAGGTGCAAAAGTTGGGATTCCTTCATAAACAAATTTTTTGCCCGGTGTACAGATTGTATCACCTATTGAAAAAATACCCGGATCAAATACACCGATTACGTCTCCCGCATAAGCTTCATCAATTACCTTTCTGTCCTGAGCCATAATTTGCTGAGGTCTTGAAAGTTTCATTTTCTTACCACTTTGTACGTGATACACATCCTTAGATGCATCAAACTTTCCTGAACAAACTCTAAGGAAAGCAATTCTATCGTGATGTGCCTTGTTCATATTAGCCTGAATCTTAAATACAAATCCTGAAAATGGTTCTTCAATAGGATCAATTAATCCCTGATCTGACATCCTTGGAAGTGGTGATTCTGTCATTCTTAAGAAATGTTCCAAAAATGTTTCTATACCGAAAGTTGTTAACGCTGAGCCGAAAAATACCGGTGACAATTCACCTTTATCAACCAATTCCTGATCAAATGGTTCGCTTGCTCCGTCAAGAAGTTCAGTGTCATCTACAAGCTGGTCATACAATTCATCACCTATTTCTGCCTTAAAGTTTTCGTTGTCCAACTCATATGTTGTTTCCGCAGCACTTTTTGAACCACCAACTGAAACTGCCTTAAACATTGAAATCTTCTTAGTATCTCTGTCATACACGCCTTTAAATCTTTTACCTGAACCAATTGGCCAGTTAATAGGACATGTTTTAATTCCAAGAACATTTTCAATTTCTTCAAGAAGTTCATATGGATCTCTTGCTTCCAAGTCCATCTTATTAATAAAAGTAAAAATAGGAATATGTCTCATAACACAAACCTTAAAAAGCTTAATTGTCTGTGCCTCAACACCCTTTGAAGCATCAATAACCATTACTGCTGAATCTGCAGCCATTAACGTTCTATAAGTATCTTCTGAGAAGTCCTGATGTCCAGGAGTATCCAAAATATTAATGCAATATCCTTCATAGTTAAACTGAAGTGCTGAAGATGTAACTGAAATGCCTCTTTCTTTTTCAATTCCCATCCAGTCAGACACTGCATACTTAGAATTGGCCTTTCCCTTTACTGAACCTGCTGTATTAATAGCACCTCCATATAGTAAAAACTTTTCTGTTAAAGTAGTCTTTCCTGCATCGGGATGTGAAATAATCGCAAATGTTCGTCTGTTTTCTATTTCCTTCTTTAAATTCTCGTCCATTCTATTCTCCATAAAATAATTATTAAATAATATTGTAATAGTTTTCCAATCCCTGACTTATTATAAACAATATTAACATTTTTCACAAGACTACCTATATATTTTCCCCCTATTTAAAATTTATATTCCATATATCACAAAAGGTGTATCCCATAATGAGATACACCTTTATATATTGATTATTAACTATAACTATAATTAGCAAACACCCTGAGCTTCCATAGCTTCTGCTACTTTTTCAAATCCGGCAATGTTAGCACCTACTACGTAGTTACCTTCAAATCCGTATCTCTTAGCAGCATCACTGATGTTACGGTAAATGTTAACCATGATTGTCTGTAATTTAGCGTCAACTTCTTCGAATGTCCATGAAAGTCTTTCGCTGTTCTGTGACATTTCAAGAGCTGATGTAGCAACACCACCTGCGTTAGCAGCCTTACCACCAACGAACCATACGCCGTTTTCCTGTAAGTATTCTGTTGCATCAATTGTTGTAGGCATGTTAGCGCCTTCACAAACAGCTTTACATCCGTTAGCTACTAACTGCTTAGCATCATCGATAAGTAATTCGTTCTGTGTAGCACATGGAAGAGCGATATCACATTTAATCTGCCATACTCCACGTCCTTCATGATATTCAGCTGAAGGTCTTGCTGCAGCATATTCTGTAAGTCTAGCTCTCTTAACTTCCTTAACTTCTTTAAGAAGGTCAACATCGATTCCTTCAGGATCATAAATCCAACCTGTTGAATCTGAACATGTAACAACCTTAGCACCCATCTGATGAGCTTTCTGAATAGCGTAGATAGCAACGTTACCGGCACCTGAAACAACTACTGTCTTGCCTTCCATGCTTTCGCCATGGTCTTTCATTAATTCCTGTGTTAAGTAAAGTAATCCGTAACCTGTAGCTTCTGTTCTAGCTAAAGAACCACCGTATGTAAGTCCCTTACCTGTAAGAACACCTTCATATAATCCACGGATTCTCTTATACTGTCCAAACATATATCCGATTTCTCTAG
>UMKC01048164.1_pt1 | contig 11149 bp, 8 predicted proteins | sample 1966201 | NCBI WGS metagenome assembly UMKC01 (sample SAMEA4836166, study PRJEB28245) | human gut metagenome | biome: gut microbiome; material: fecal sample | place: Denmark | collected 2008 | reverse complement strand
CGGGCGGCGAGGCACGAAGCGGAGCGCATCCCCTATTTTTTAAGGATGCCAACGGCGTCCTTAAAAAATAATCACGTCTTGATCCCCATCGTCTCCCACTTGCCGCTGCGGTAGCGCAGGAAGAAGATGGCGCCGCGCACCGACCAGTCCACGATCGCGTGTGCGAACCACACACCGATGACGCCGTAGCCCATATACTTGCCCAGCACGTACGCAAGCAGCACGCGCACGACCCACATCGTCAGCATACTGGCGAGCATCGTGAACTTCGCGTCGCCCGCCGCACGCAGGAAGCCCGGCACCATAAACGCCGGTACCCAGATGAAGATGGATGAGATGCCGTGGATCAGCGTGACCGTGACGGCGAGCTTTTCCGCCTCTGGTGAGACGTCGTAGACACGCATGATGAGCGGCAACAGCGCGATGATCGTCAGGTTGACGGCCGCCATGATGCCGTACGTCCACTTGGCGATCTTTTTGAGGTATGCGCGTGCCTGATCAAATTCGCCCGCGCCGACGCACTGGCTCACGACCGCGGCAAGGCCCAAGTTGATGGCCTGACCGGCAAAGCAGTTGAAGTTTGCGATGGTGTTGCCGATGGCGTTCGCCACCATCGACGCCGTGCCGAACGTCGAGATCAGGCTGAAGAGCACGAGGCGTCCCAGCTGGAACATGCCGTTTTCGACGCCGCTCGGCACGCCGATGTAGAAGATGTTCTTCATCAGGCGCATATTGAGGTGGAAGCCGCGGATATCAGAAAGGTGCAGCATCAGATTGCGGTTGAAGAGCAGCGAGAGGATGACGACCGCCGCGACCGTGCGGGACACGAGCGTCGGGATCGCGACGCCCGCGACGTCCATACCGAAGCCAAAGATCAAAACGGCGTTGCCGATCACGTTGATACTGTTCATCAGGAGCGAAACTTTGAGCGACACGTCGCTGTGGCCCATCGTGCGGAACAGCGCCGCGCCGCCGTTGTAGAGCGCGATGCCCGGAATGGATGCCATCACATATAAATAATAGGTGTTCGTCGCCGCCATGACGTCGGGCTCGATATGGCCGAACATCACGGTCAAAATCTGCGTGCGGAAGAGGTACAGCAGCGCCACGAAGAAGATCGACACCGCGCCGAGCAGCGCGATGAGCTGCTGGCCCGCGTTGCAGGCGTCCTCCTTCTGTCTTTGTCCGATGTACTGGCCCGCAACGGCTGCGCCGCCGGTCGCCATCGCCGAGAAAATGTAGATCATCAGATTGCTGATCGAGTCGACGAGCGACACCGCGCTGATCGCCGCGTCGCCGACGGTCGCGACCATCAGCGAGTCAGCAAGTCCCACCGTGATGGCCAAAAACTGCTCGAGCAGCAGCGGCCACATCAGCGCGACAAGCTGTCGGTTCGTAAACATCATTTCCTTGTCAGCGCGCACCGGCGCTGCCAGTTTGCCCATGGTTCCACACTCCTCGTATCGATTGAGCCTGTATCATAAACTATTTGCCTTTCTTTGTCAATGCCGCGTCAATGAAGATACGGCTTCAGTGCCGCGCCCCAGACCTCGACAAGCTTTTCCTTCGTCCATCTGGCGTTGGCCGGCGAGGTGGAGGGAAGCTGGACGGCCTCGCGCCCGAGCTTCGCGCGGCAGTATTTTTTATAGCAGGCGTAGGACGTGCCGCCATTGCAAAAGATGGCCTGAATGTCCGCCGCATCCAAAATGACAGACAGATCGTTCGGCACAACGTTCGTGATGCTCGCATCCGACGAGCCCACGATCTCGCATGAGCCGATGGTGTCCCACATGGCGACGCCGCGGCGCAGGACCATCGCTTTCTTCTCTTCGACCGTCTTCGGCGTTTCCTCGCCCAGAACAGCGGCGAGCGTCGGCCAGAAGCGGTTCTGCGGGTGCGCGTAGAAGAACGCCGCCTCCCTTGACTTGACCGACGGGAACGAGCCCAAGATCAGCACGCGCGACTTTTCGTCATACAGCGGCGAAATATTGTGCAGCTGCGCTTGCCATTCCATCCTCTCGCCCACCTTTCTGTCTTTTTCGCCATTTTAACACAGGAACATCAAATCGCCAAGTCCCGTTTCCTCCGTCTGCGTGCGCTTCGCTGCGGAAATGGGTTGGCTTTTCGGCAAAGTCATGTTATGATAAAGTAGATGTATATTAAATGTAGGTGCCTTGCCCCGCGTGGGCACGGTCATCTTTGAGAAAGGATATCTATGAAAGACGACGACAATCACATTCTCCTTTTAGAAAAGGGCAAACGAGGCCTCGTGCAGATCATCTTCGGCCGCACGGGCATCATCATCGTTTCGCTGATCGTGCAGATCTTGTTTCTCTTTGCCGCCTTTTACAAGCTCGAGGGCTTTCTGCCCTACTTCTGGGGCGGCAACACGCTGCTGTCGGCGGCAGTCGTGCTGTTTCTGTTCGGCAACGACGATAACCCGACCATCAAGCTCACGTGGTTTTTCATCCTCGCGGTGCTGCCGGTGTTCGGCTTGATCCTGTACGTTTACATCAAGACGGACCTCGGCCACCGGCTGATGATCCGCCGCTACAACGACATCCTGTCGCAGACGGAGCACTTCGTCCCCTCGGAAAGCGCGTGTTCCAAGGAGGAATTACCGGATGAGCTCCAAAGCCTTGCCTCCTACCTGAATTCCTGCGGCTTCCCCTGCTATCAATACACACAGGCGCAATACTTCCCCCTCGGCGACGATGCGTTCGAGGTCATGTGCGACGAGCTCCAAAAGGCCGAGCACTTCATCTTCCTCGAGTATTTCATCGTCAGGGAGGGCTACATGTGGGGCCGCATCCTTGAAATTCTCAAGGAAAAGGTCAATGCGGGCGTCGAGGTGCGCGTGCTGTACGACGGCACCTGCGCGGTCGCGCTGCTGCCCTATTCCTACCCCGAAAAGCTCGAAAAGCTCGGCATTGCCTGCAAGATGTTCGCGCCGCTGCGCCCGTTCGTCTCCACGCACTACAACTACCGCGACCACCGCAAGATCATGGTCATCGACGGCAAGATCGGCTTCACAGGCGGCATCAACCTCTCCGACGAGTACATCAACCGCACCTCGCGCCTCGGCCACTGGAAGGACACAGCCATTGCCCTGCGCGGCGACGCCGTGCGCAGCCTGACGCTGATGTTTTTGCAGATGTGGGACGTCAGCTCCGTGCACTTTACGCCCGAAGTCTACAGCAAGTATCTCGACGTGCCGCAGCCGGCGCACGAAAAGGAAGCGGGCTATGTCATCCCCTATGGCGACAGCCCGCTCGACCACGACCTCGTCGGCGAGATGGTCTATATGGATATCATCAACCGCGCCAACCACTACGTACACATCATGACACCGTATCTCATCATTGACAACGAGATGATCACGGCGCTGACCTACGCCGCGCGCCGCGGCGTGGAGGTGCAGCTTATCCTGCCGCATGTGCCCGACAAGGAGATCGCCTTCTCGCTCGCGCACACGTACTACCGCAGGCTGCTTGAAAACGGTGTACAAATTTATGAGTACGAGCCGGGCTTCGTTCACGCGAAGGTCTTCGTCAGCGATGACTGCAAGGCGACCGTCGGCACGATCAATCTGGACTACCGCAGCCTGTACCACCACTTTGAATGCGGCACGTACCTTTATGCATCGCCCGAAGTCGCAAAAATTGAGCAGGATTTCCAGCAAACGCTCGCCAAGTGCGTCCGCGCGGACATGGACCTTCTCAAAAACGACCCGTTTATGCGAAAGCTCATCGGCCCCGGCATGCGCATCATCGCCCCGCTGCTGTAAGAAGTAAAAAAGTCGAAACCGTCCGGTTTCGACTTTTTCTTATCTTCGATCACTTTTCAAGCTGCTCGAGCGCGCTGCACACGGCAGTGTGCTCCTTCTGCACCGCCACATAGAGTGGCTGTACGCTTTCAGGCATCGAATCCTGACCGCGCAGCGCTTCCGTCATCTGAGAGCTGGCGTGGGCGAGCGAGCCGAGGCCAAGGTTCAGCGCCACGCCCTTGAGCGTGTTCACCGCGCAGAACGCCGTAGTCGTGTCGCCCGTGTTCATCGCATTCGTCAGGTTTTGCATGCTGTCGTCGCCAGGGAACACGCCAAGAAAGCGCACGATGCGCTCGTCGTTCTGAAAACGCGCCTTGGCTTCGCCGTAGTCGCCGCCGACGCAGCGGAAAAATTCGTCAAGTTTCACGTTCTTTCGCCTCTCGATAAATTGCTACGCAATCCTTTTTCAATTTGGCCTGATACATCGCAAGGTCCGCCCTGCGGATCGTTCTTGAGATGCGTCCCGCCGCGAACGCGCCGCCGATGCTCGCGCTGATGTGCAGTTCAGGATACTCCTCGATGACGAACTCGTCAAGCGCGGCGCGGATGGACTGCAATTTCTTCTCTAAGATCTGCTGCGGCAGGTCGCGGAACAGCAGGAAGAATTCATCGCCCCCGTAGCGCACGAGCTCGTCGTCGCTGCGGATCTGCGATTTGATGGCCTGCGCCGCGCGATAGAGCGCCGCGTCGCCCGCCTGATGGCCGAAGCGGTCGTTGATGTGCTTGAAGTTGTCCATGTCGATCATGGCAAACGAGAACCGGCCCTCCAGATTCTTGAGCCGCTCGTCGTAATAGCGGCGGTTGTAGACCTTGGTGACCGAGTCCATATACACCTGCCGGTTGCGCACGAGCAGCTGGTTGAGCACATTTTCGCGCTCGAACATGTCGTCGCTCTTGATGCGCTTGACCAGCTCGAGCGAATACGGCCTGCCGTCCACCTCGATGAACGACGCGAGCACATAATAGATATCGCTCTCGCGCGTTTCGATCTTCGTCTGTGGCTTGTGCGTGCGCAGCACCTCCTGCGAAATGCAGTTTTCGCAGCGGCGCTTCTTTTTCCACACCGCGTAGCAGTGCTCGCTCTTTTTAAGCGTGCAGCCCTCATCCGTTTTCGTCAGCTCCACACAGATCGTCGGGGCGACCAGCCGCGCAATGTCAAAGATGCGGCGATATGCTCGGCAATGTTCATGCCGCCCATGATCTTGAGGCGCGAGATGACGGTGCTCTGCAATTCGGAGGGGACCGTAAGCACGCGGCGCAAAAGACCGTCGATACGCATACGCACGACCATTTCGCCGTCCTGCGGCTCCAAGTGGATATCGCTCGCGCGCTCGGAAAACGCGCGTTCAATGAGGCTGTTGACAAAGCGGATCGTCGGCGCGCTGTCGCCGGAGTCCATCGCCTCCTGTGAAACCTGCACGGGGACGATGTCCGGCATCGAAGAGCCCGCCTCGCGCTTCATCTCCTCGATGACGCCGGCCGTGCCCTCGCTGCCGTAGAGCGGGCTGATGGCGTGCTCGGTCGTGCGGCGGGTCGCGATTATCGGGATCACACGCTTGCGCGAGGCAACTTTGACCTCCTCCTGCGCGACGAAGTCGAGCGGGTCGCTCATAGCGAGGTACAGCGTATCCTTGACGAGCTTGACCGGCACGACACAGAACTTCTTGGCGATATTCTTCGGCACATAGCTTGCAAGCTCCACGGAGATGGACACCGCCGTCAGGTCGACGAACTCGACGCCAAGCTGCATCTCCAGCGCCTCGATGAGCTGCTGCTCCGTGATAAAGCCGGCGTTGTATATCAGGAAAAATGCGCTATTGCTATAAACTTTTTTCTAAAAATTGTCAATAATGTTCAGTATTTCTCCCCATTTCGCACATATTTTACAATCCATATTTCTTTTTTCCTCAAATTTACCGTGCATTTTTTACCGTCCGCTGACGGCTCTCCCGTTTTTTTGCGGAAACGCTTCGCCCTTTCCGCTCTTTTTTCAATCATTTCTGACAAAACAGCAGGAAAAACCAGGAAAATTTCCCTTGAATGTTCCGTGGTTCTGTGCTAAGTTTACACTAAGTATCAAATGTTTCTTAAAAACACGCATAAACAGTTTTTGTTTGGCACTGGCTTTTCCGGTGCCTATTTTCTTGTCTGCCCGCCCCGCGGCGGCATTTCTACAAAAGAGCGCGTCCTAAAATGCGTATGAGGTCTGCACTATGGTCGAAGCCAGAATCCTGATCGCGGACGATTCGAAAATGAACCAGCAGATCCTTTCCGAAATCCTCGGCGTCCGCTACGAATACCTCTATGCCGACGACGGCATGCAGGCGCTCGATCTGCTGCACTCCGAGTTCGACATCGACCTGCTGCTCGACATCAACATGCTCCGCCTCGACGGCTTCGGCGTGCTTGAGGTGATGAAGCAGCGCAACTGGCTGCAGGAGATCCCCGTCATCATCACCTCGCCCGAGCATGACGAGTCGTTCATCCAGAAGGCCTACGAGCTCGGCGTAACGGATTACATCCGCCGCCCGTTCAACCTGACGGTCACGCAGCGGCGCGTGAGCAACGCACTCACGCTCTACGCGCGCCAGAAGCACCTTGTCCACCTGGCCGAAGAGCAGGTCTACGAGCGCGAGAAGACGAACAGCGCCATCATTAACATTCTGAGCCACGTCGTCGAGTCGCGCAATTTCGAATCCGGCACGCACATTCTGCATGTGCGTGCCATCACCAACATTCTGCTGCGCCAGCTCGTCTGCACATCTCGGGGCGGCGCGCAAAACAGAAAGGAAGCATCATGGCTCACAACAAATTTCTCCCTCGCGTGCTCGCCGCAGCGGCGGCGATGATGCTGCTCGCAGGCTGCGGCAGCAAGGCAGACCCCGGATTTTCCCCGGCGAACCCTGTCAATATCACGATCTGGACGTACTACAACGGTGAACAGCTCGAAGCGTTCAACGCGCTCGTCGACGAGTTCAACTCGACCGTCGGCAAGGAACAGGGCATCACGGTTGAGAGCTCCAGCCACGGCAGCGTGACCGATCTTGAGAACAACGTGCTCGCTTCTGCCGAGGGCAAGGTCGGTGCCGAGGCGATGCCCAACATCTTCTCCGCCTACGCCGACACTGCCTACGCGCTCGATGAGATGGGTCAAATTGCCGATCTGAGCGATTATCTAAGCGAAGAGGACCGCGCCGCCTTTATTGAGGACTATCTGAGCGAAGGCGACTTCTCCGGCTCGGGCAGTATCAAGATCTTCCCCGTCGCCAAGTCGGCGGAGCTGCTGTTTCTCAATGAAACGGACTGGGAGCCGTTCGCCGCCGCCACAGGCGCAACCTATGACGACTTGGCCACGATCGAAGGCCTCGTCTCCGTCGCCGAACGCTACTACGAGTGGACCGACGCGCAGACGCCCGACATCCCGAACGATGGACGCGCATTCTTCGGCCGCGACGCGATGGCGAACTACATGCTCATCGGCGCCAAGCAGCTCGGCTGCACGATCTTCGACGCACAGGACGGCAACATGACGCTGAACTTTGACCACGACGCCGTGCGCACCCTCTGGGATAACTACTATGTACCCTTCATCAAGGGCTACTTTTCCGCAAGCGGCCGCTTCCGCAGCGATGATGTGAAGACCGGCAATATCATCGCCTACGTCGGCTCGTCTTCGAGCGCAACGTTCTTCCCCACGCAGGTCATCGCCGACGACATGGACAGCCACGACATCACGCGCAAGGCGCTTGAAAGCCCGAAGTTTGCGAACGGCGAGGACTACGCCGTGCAGCAGGGCGCGGGCATGGTCGTGACGAAGGCGAGCGACGCTGAGATTCAGGCGAGCCTCGTGTTCCTCAAATGGTTCACCTCACCCGAGCACAACATCACGTTCTCTGTCGACTCAGGCTACCTCCCCGTCACGCACGAGGGCAACTCCATCGACGCGATCCGCGCAAGCGGTCTTGCCCTCAGCGACGAAATGGACGAAGTCCTCTCCGCCGCAGTCGACACGGTCAACGAAAACCATCTCTACACGCCCCACGCCTTCTCCGGCGGCACGAACGCCCGCGCCATTCTTGAATATTCCATGAGCGATAAGGCAAGCGCCGACCGCGCCGCGGTCAAAGAGGCAATGGCGCAGGGACAGAGCTTTGAAGAGGCCTCAGCGCAGTTTCTTTCCGACGAATGCTTTGAAGCCTGGTATCAGGATACGCTTGCATCGCTTGAGGCCTTTCAGAGCTGAGTGACTGTTCAATGACAAAAAAGGGGCCGTTTTATGTTCTTTCGCAAACCATCGGATCATGTGCCGCATGTCACCATCTTCCATACGATCCTGCGCTCCATGCTCTGGATCCTGTTCATCGAGATCGCGCTGCTTGTCGGCATTCTCTATCTCTGCCGCATCAACACGAGCCTTGAGCAGAATGCTGTCGACATCTTGCAGATACAGACGGAAAACCGCCAAAACTATCTGCAAGGCCAGATGCTCGACGCGCAGGACCTCTCGTCGCTTGCGGGCAAGATCAACGCCGTGACGCAGGCCATGCTCGACGACGGCGAGATCAGCCTCGACACGCTCGACAGCGGCAGCGACGCCGCATCCCCCCTGCTGCTCTCGATCGGCGACAGCCTGATCTCCTCGATGCGCCATCGCCCCGTCACCGGCATTTTTGTCGTGCTCAACACGCACGATCTCGACACACGCGAAAAGGGCGAGCCGCTGCCCTGCCTTTATCTGCGCGACCTTGACCCGAATTCCTCCCCCTCGCAGCGCAATTCTGATCTTATGCTCGTGCGCGCACCCGCACAGGTCGTACAGTCACTCTACATTGCGACCGACACGAGCTGGACGCCCTCGATCAACTATGGGGCCAACGGCAGCAGTGGCTTTCTCTATCCTGTCTTTCAGGCAGCCTACCACGGAAACGGCGAACTGGACGCCGCGGACTACGGCCACTGGACGTCCTCGCCCTACACGCTCTCCGGCGACGATCACTCCGCCATCGCCTACACCATCCCGCTTATTTTAGATGACGGCACGGTCTACGGCGTGCTCGGCGTCGAAATTCTTGAAAGCTACCTGCAAGCCCTGCTGCCGGGCACCGAGCTGCAGAACGACAGCTCGGGCACCTATCTTCTCGGCGTCGCATCGAATTCCGCCATCGGAAAAGACGACCTTACCGTCAGCGTCATCTCCGCCTCCCCCGCTGCAAATGCGCCGCAGCAATCCTATGACCAGACGCTGCTGCTCAAGCCGTCAAAGCGCGGTGGCTACCAGAGTGACTCCCCCCTCGGCCTTTGTCACGCCGCCGTGGCACCGCTGACGCTCTACAACCGCAACGCGCCGTTTTCCAATGAGCAGATGCTGCTTATCGGCTCGGTGCCGGTATCGGCGCTTTACGCCTTTTCAGGCTATGTGGTGCGGCTTTTGATCATCGCGGTCCTCGTCGTGCTCACTGCAGGACTTTTCAGCAGCCTTGTGCTGGCGCGCAAGCTCTCGCGCCCGATTTCGCGCCTTTCCGACGAGGTCGCGCACGCGCGTGAAAGCCGCAGCTCCATCCCCATGCTCTCCGCCACCGGCATCATCGAGCTCGACCGGTTCTCCTCCGCGTTCACGCAGCTCGGACGCGAGGTACTCGATACTTCGACCAAGTTTCTGCGCATCATGGACATGGCAAGCGTGGATCTCGGCGGCTATGAGCTGCGCTCCGCTCCCGACAGCATCTATGTCACCGACAATTTCTTCGACCTTCTCGGCATGCCCGGCGTTGACGCAGACGACTTAACGGCGCAGAGTTTCCGCGAGCTTTTGCAGCGCTTTGAGCGCTCGTGCCCCCACTCCCCCGCGCCCGACGGCGCGATGCTCTACCACATCCGTCTGCCAAGCGGCAAAGAGCGCTACCTTCGCATCGAGACGACGCACGAGGACGGCACACAGGTCGGTCTTGCCGAGGATGTGACCGCCAGCACGCTTGAAAAGCTGCGTATTGAGCACGAGCGCGACTATGACACGCTCACAGACCTCTACAACCGCCGTGCCTTCCGCCGCATCTGCGCCGAGTTCTTCTGCTCACCCGAAAAGCTCGGCCACGCGGCGCTTTTGATGTTCGACCTCGACAACCTCAAGCAGATAAACGACACATTCGGCCACGACTGTGGCGACGAGTACATCCGCCTCACAGGCGAATGCTTTGCCAAGAACGCTCCCTCGCGTACCGTCTGCGCGCGCATCAGCGGCGATGAGTTCAATGCTCTCTTCTACGGCTACAACGATCAGGATACGCTGCGCGCCGACATCCGCGCGCTGAAAGCCGCCCTTGAGCATTCTGTCGTCCAGCTTCCCAGCGGACGTGAGCTGCGCGTGAGCGTCTCCGGCGGTATCGCGTGGTATCCCGAGAGCAGCACAAATCTCATCACACTGCGCAAATACGCGGACTTTGCCATGTATCAGGTCAAGCACTCGCGCAAGGGCGAGCTGCTGGAATTCGACCCTGAGGTCTACCGCACCAGCCTGCAGGAAAGACGCTGCCATGAGGAGTTCCGCCGTCTCATCAACGAGGAGCTTGTCACCTACCGCTTCCAGCCCATTATCGACGCAAAAGACGGCAGCGTCTTCGCCTATGAAGCGCTCATGCGCGTGGATCTTCCCACGCTGCACTCCCCTGCTGACGTGCTGCGCCTCGCGCGCGAGGAAAACTGCCTGCACGAGGTTGAGCGCATCACGTTCTTCCGTGCGTCAAGTGCATATCAGGCGCTTGAAAACGCCGGTAAGGTCGTGCCCAGCGCGCTGCTGTTTGTCAATTCGATTGCAAGCCAGTATCTAACGCCCGATGAGCTTTCGGAATACTCCGCGCGCTACGCCTCGATCCTGCCGCGCATCGTCATTGAGATCACGGAGGAAGAGGTGCTCGACCTCAAGGCGCTGCGCATCAAGCAGACGATTCGTGGCAGCTCTGGTGCGTTCGCGCTCGACGACTACGGCAGCGGCTACAGCAACGAGCGCAGCCTTCTCGAGCTCTCGCCCAACTACATCAAGATCGACCTTTCCATCATCCGCGACATCGACACCGACGCCAACAAGCGCCAGATCGTGTCGAACACCGTATCCTACGCGCACCAGCGCGGCATGAAGGTCGTGGCCGAGGGCCTTGAGACCGCGGACGAGGTACGCACCGTGCTGTCGCTCGGCGTCGACCTTCTGCAGGGCTTCTTCCTCGCGATGCCGCAGGTCGAACCCGGCGGCGCGAGCGAAGAAAGTCTTGCCGTCATCGCCGAGATGCACAGCCAGAGCGATGAGAGTCAAATTTCGATATTTGGCGGCGA
>UMKC01001335.1_pt1 | contig 11199 bp, 13 predicted proteins | sample 1966201 | NCBI WGS metagenome assembly UMKC01 (sample SAMEA4836166, study PRJEB28245) | human gut metagenome | biome: gut microbiome; material: fecal sample | place: Denmark | collected 2008 | reverse complement strand
CAGTCCAAATTTTTCTGTTATTAAACCAGCTTCTTTGGTTTCTGGTCTGTTCACACCATTCGGAATAAAATGCGTCTCCCTACCATAGGTATCTTTGAAGTAATCCTGAACACCTTTACTCAGAACGATGATTTCATCTGCATACTTTACAGCATTCTTTTCACCCTGCCGGATGAATTTAGAGCCAAATCCTGACTTCCATTTTTCCCGCTGCCAGTCTATGCCGTGAATGGTAACCACAACTCTTTTCCCCAGAATCTTAGGTAGCCACGAAAAAAAGGCCGGTCCCTCTGCATGGATATGTACTACATCATATTTTCCGAAGGCACTGTACAAGGCCGCAAAGAAAGAGGAGCTCACCGCTGCAAGACCTTTTCTTTCAATGGTTGGGACAAATTTCTGTCGGATTCCATCATATTCAATTTTATTGTCATACTCTGCACCACTCACGTGATGACCAGATCTGTTGTAGCAGGTAACCTGACATCCATCTCTTGCCATTCTGGTGCATAGTTCTTTTACAACAATCTCTATCCCGCCCTCACGGGACAGTCGTTTTTGTCCGAACATGGACACTGCAAATCTATCTTTCATAGTGTTCTCCAACCAATATTGTCCCCTCTGCTCCTTTATATCTATCTACACATCTGCTCTTCACAGATAGTATTTCTTTTCCTCATTCCGCTCACTCGGCTAAGTGTTTTCTTATGCTGTCGTACCTTTTCGGCGCAACAATCAAGTCTTACGCTCCACCATAGACCATCAGACCTCAACTGATTTTGTTGAGTAGACATTAACTGCCGTAGCAATCATATTTCCACCATTTCCGGCTCATTTTCAACTCCATAAAACATCCATTGAGTCCTCCTATACTGACCCTTCCCTCTTCAGAACCGTCATCACTGTCTTAAACAAAATCTTTATATCCAATCCAAAATTCCAGTTGCTGATATATTCTGTATCCAGTCGCACGACTTCTTCAAAATCTGTGATATCACTTCGACCGCTTACCTGCCACATACCGGTAATTCCTGGTTTGATGGCGATTCTGGCTCTATGATGCAGTTCATATTTCAGTAATTCGTCCTGTAATATCGGTCTGGTACCTACCAGGCTCATGGTTCCATTTAATACATTCCAGAACTGTGGGAATTCATCGAGGGATGTTTTTCTGATAAATTCTCCTATTCCTGTTTTTCTGCTTCCGTCCGGAAGGATTTTGTTTCCAATCACACGTGGGTCAAAGTCAAGCTTGAACATACGCCCGTCGCTCATTTTATTCTGTGCCATAAGCTCTGCTTTGCGTTCTTCGGCATCCATGTACATGCTTCGAAATTTATACATCTTAAATGGTTTTCCATTCTGACCAATTCGTGTCTGTGAAAAGAAGATCGGACCTGGTGAACTGATGTAAATAGCCGGTGCTACAAAAATAAAAATAATTCCTGTAAGGAAACATCCTACAAGTCCTCCCAGAATATCCAGTGCTCTTTTGGCAAATGCCTGTCTGTCTGTAGCATAGTTCATAGTGGTTGTCAGAACCGTATATCCGCCTACTGTTTCTACAAACTGTTTCTGTCCCGAAGTACTTTTCACTTTTGCCAGATTTACATGAACTACCATTCCCATCTCCAGCAATTCCTGTATCAGTTCATCCGGATATGAGTAAGATTCATCTATATTTACAAAGACTTCGTCTACCCATTGCTGGCAGATATAGGATGCTGCATTCTCCAGTTCTGCTACTACAGGAATTCCTGAAATCTTCCTGCCGACTGCATTTTTATCAACGATTATCAGACCATTGATGTTATATCGATTGTAATTGTGTTCTTTTACATTCCGGATTACTTTTGCTGCCTGATCATAGTTCGTTACAATGTATAACGAATGCTCTCCACCTTCTGCCATTTTATGGATCAGATGTTTCTTCCATGCTATTCTTGTGCCATAGGACAGGAATACATAAAATACTCCCATTAGATACAGAACAGTTCTTGAGAAGCTATGTCCATCACTGACAGTAAACAGATACAGACCACTTGCCAGTTCCAGCAGAATCATCTGCCGGATAACAGAATGTAATTCCTGATAATGCCCCCTTCTCAGAACTCCTTTGTAAGATTCAAAAATAATGATCAGAAATAAATCCGCCAATATTACGAAGCTTATCATATTGCGGTAAATTCCCGCTCTGAACAGACTCTGAACAGAACCATTTCGAATCAGATGTGCAATTAGTAAGGACAAAAATAAGCATATTAAATCTATAAGTATGAAATCCTTGTGTTTATACCATCCTCTTGACTTTTTCCTATACATACGCTCTTCCTCATCTTCTCCTTCTTTTTTCTTTTTTTAAGCATCTTCAATCTGGTCTGATATCTTCGGACAAACCAAATAAGCCGCAGTCTTTTATGTTCCGGCTTTTTTATTCTTTAATTAATTTATATTTGTCATATTTCTCTTTCTCATCTTCATATTTGTGCATCACCCTTTTGAAATAATTTCCAGACCTGTGCGCAGTTCCTGCTGTCCATCTCCCGCCGGGAGTACCAGCCACGCAAGGCGTTTATGCCTGTCAATTCTGCGGATAAATTTCTCTCTTCCCTGAAGGGGACCCTGTGTCACATGGGTTGTGCCGTCTTTGATGTAGCCTGTTGACATTGAGATTGTCTTTGTATCCGGCTGCATCAGTGCTTTCAGGAATTCTTCCTGTTCCGGACGTAAGGGTGTTACGCCGGACATGACAGCTTCTGCCAGAGAGTCTGAGCAGTGCTGTCTGCTCAGTGTGGTTTTCAGTTCCTCTTTGTCCTTGCATTCTATGAAGAAGCAGTCTGTAAACAGAGGTTTCTGCTCTACATGCCAGGAACCCTGGTATCTTTTCATGCAGTCATAGGTGGGGATGAAAATTTTTTTCTTATCCTGTTCTGACAATTGGGTGTCGTAAAATTTCTTAAAGTCTGCGATAATATTTCCCGTACATTCGTACACGAATAACATGGCGGAGGTCACCTCATTTCCTAACTGAAGCCGCAGAGTATCACACTAAGTGGTACAAAACCCCGAAACTCCTGTAGTTATCAGGAGCTTCGGGGTTTTTGACCAGATTATATGACTGTTAACAGGCAGGAGAGCTTTTGCATGTTTTGCTGTTTTAGTTCCATGGAGGGATGCACATACCGGTTCAGGGTAATATTTACAGTAGCGTGTCCAAGAATTTCACTCAGGCTCTTGACATCAAAGCCGAGTTCAATACAGCGTGTGGCAAATGTATGTCTCAGTGCATGGAAATTCACAGGAACCAGGCCACACTGTTTCTGTACATAATGGAAATATTTCTGCATAGTGCGGGGTTCAATATATTTTTCATTTACAGCGGCAAGAACATATCCCTGACGGTTTGGAAATTCCTTTTGAATGAGCTGGATCAGACTGTCTGGAATTGGAATTGTACGGATAGAACATTTGCTTTTGGGCGATGTAACCATAATACGGGTTTTCTGTGCGGTGGTGGAATCTGGAATTTGCAGCCGCTGCATTGTGTTGTGGACATAGATAGATTTTTCCTGAAATGAAAAATCTTCCCATTTCAGCGCACAGATTTCACCAACCCGCATTCCCGTAAAAAGACACAGCAGAATCCCAAGATTGCGTTCTGACATATTGGCATAAAGATATCGGCAGAGAATGTCCTGAGAGGAACGCGGAATTACGACTGTATCCGGCGCAGTCTGGCGGATGATGATCTCCTTTCCGGTACTTGGCGGCTGATATCCCTGAATCTGGGCATATCTGAGCAGACTTCTCATCAGAGACAGAATATCCAGAACTGTCTTTGGTGAAAGTCCTTCTCCGGATGAACTGCCATGGGTAAGAAGGTCATCACAGAACTTTTGAATTCGGGATGAAGTGAGTTCACCTAATGGAACATTATCAAATTCCGGAAGAATATAAGTATGAAGTATATTGTAGTATTTAACATAAGAAGACTTTTTGATTTGAGACTGTATGGAATTCATCCAGTCATTTGCCAGTTTTCTGATAAAACATGTTGGCATTGTAGTTTCGGGAACTTTGCGGATAGTAGTCTGGTTCGCTTCTATATTAATAATAGCTTGACTGCGCTTTCTTTTTGCTTCCTTATAGGTGGGGGCATATACATATCCGTAAACAGCTTTTCCGGTCTTTGACCGTGCTTTGATGTATCTTCCTTCCCATCGTCCATCTTTGCGTTTGTAAATGTTTTCACCTTTTCGTGGCATAATTAGTGGTTCTCCTTTCAATTTCCGCGTGACGGTTTTATTTACGGTGAATGAGCTAAGCCATTTAGCTCCATATGGCGAATTAAAGGATGAACCTCATTAAAAATTTCATAAAAACTAATGATAATATAAATATGCTTTGGTAAAACAGCATAGAATTTAGCAGATTGCTTTATAAATATTGACAAGATGTGTCACATTATGTAAAATTATCCGTAGTTGAAAATTATCGAATCCGAAAGAAACTGACTCCCTTAGTGTGATAATCTACGATTTCAAGAAGAACATTCTGGGCTTTTCCGATGTAAAAAATAAAGGAATACGTCTATGATTATTATTCCCTGTTTGTATTGATTTATTCGTATTTTTAATTTACAGAACTTATTGTTCTTATTTTAACAGATTTTTTGTTCTTTTTCAAGGTTTTTGTTCTGAAAATGGACAAAAAAATACCCTGTCAGTTTGAAACCGGCAGGGTTAATACTATCCTTCTCCTGACATACTGGCTTTTCTTTCCTGTCTGTGTCAGATAGCCCGTCGTAAACAAAGCACTCCACATATTGCCTTCCCATCAGACCACAATATACAATACGAAAAACATACGAAGCAATTGACATACGTATAAATACGTATTGCAATATAAGTATGATAAGGAAAGGAGATATAAAAGATCCCAATGTTGCGATACTTAATTGTTTTTTCCATAGTAGCCTTCATGGCTATACTCTGACCACTTCAAGTACATTTCCTGATAGTTCTGTTTGATAAACTCCTGTATCTTTCTGATTTCTCTATCATTGAGAATACCACGATTCTGCAGCACAGTATCGCCGTTGTCTTTTACAAAAAACTTTGCCGAACCTGCCTCGGTTAATTTACGGTCACTCGCATGAACGTGCATACACTCAATCACACAGTAAGATGTGAAGTACAAATAGTATCCTGCAATTTTATATTCATAATACTTCGGCATCTTAATCCTCCATAAACTTACGGTTCTTCTCCAGATAATCTCCAGCAATACGCACTTCAATGTCATCCATGCTTGTTTCAAGTACCTTACCATCTTTTGAAAACACTGCCGCACGATCTGGGCGATTCAGATTCAACACGCGATAGCCCTCTGTGCATCGTGTGAACGCATAGCCGTTCACAATCATGTCCGCCGCATCCGCAACCTGTTTAATATCAGCCATTTGCAACCTTCACTCCTTTTATTGGTTCTAGAAATTTATCAGCATCAAAATAAAGATTTTGAAGAATCGGTACAAGATCAATGTATTCTTCTTCCGGTTCAGCATTCTGCTTATACTTCGCCATCACTACCAAGTAGCCGTTATCCCACTCTTTCACTTCCGTGTAATGCTCCAAAGAATACGGTGCAGCAAAGCGAATCACATGATTACCAAAACGAAATACTGTATAATTTTTCTCATTGCTAAGAGTAGCTTCACCAGTCATGCTGAATCCTCCTTAAAAAGTCTGTCCACCATTTCATGGATTTCATTCACTGTTTCTATATCTGATTTCATTGAACATGGACACGAAACCTGCTGGGAGAGTTCGCTGATTCCTTTCATGAGAAGAGAAAATCTCTTTACTGTAACGTTTTGAATATCAATATCACCGGCTTCCAATTTCTGAACCCAGCGAAGATCCAGCCCTGCTGCATCAGCAAGAGCTTTTTGGGTAATTCCCAGTCCTTGTCTCCACTCTTTTATCTTAACCATGTCAACTCCTCCTGTGCCAATTATACGTCAATATTGGCGCAGAGTCAACACAATTTTCTTTGCTTAGATCCTATATTTATAAACCGGATTACATTGATAATACTATTGATTTGAATTCCAATGCAGCCAAAGAACTTGACTGGATGAGTTTTTGGGAACAATTATTTGTAAAATCTGTCAATTCCTCATTAGATTCTTTTACCCATTTAAATGAAGAATTAAAAAAGGAACAAAACTCTGAAAAAAAGACGCTTCCCATGAATTTGGAAGAAGATGCTCTTACCGCTTCTGAAGAGAAATCCATGATTCAGTCAGGTTATCTGACACGCGATGGAGAAAAATTATATTTACCGGAAATTATACGTCACGCACTTGGATTTCGACACGAAAGAGGAGCACGACCTCGTGTACTGTCGTTACTTCTTAAACATTAACAGTATACTTTTCTCCAATTATCACCGAAAGGCTCCTTACGGAGCCTTTCAAAATCAACAAATCCACTTTTCTGCAGTTTTAGCAATCTCATCTTCTACTTCCTCTGCCATTTCTTTATTCTCAGCACTGACAGAAATATAAATTTTCAGCTTGGGTTCGGTACCAGAAGGACGTACTACCAGAGAGCAGTTGTCTTCCAGCAGAAATTTCAACACATCAGACTTGGGCAATCCATCCAGTCCCTGTACATAATCCAACAGCCTGACAACCTTCTTTCCGCCAAACTCCTTAATGCCACCGCGGAATGCCTGCATGATGCTCTGCATCCTGGCAAAACCTGCGCTGCCATCGAACTCATAGCTGTGCAGGGTGTTCAGGCAGTAACCATATGTCTTATACAGTTCATCCAGCTTGTCCAACAGGCTGATGCCCCGGGTGGCATAGTAGCTGAACATCTCGCAGATCATATACGCACCATCCACGCCGTCCTTGTCGCGGACGTAAGAACCGGTCAGATAACCATAGCTTTCTTCAAAGCCGAACACATAACTGTCTGCTTTCCCCAGCTGTTCCAGCTTGCCGATTTGCTCGCCGATGAACTTAAAACCAGTCAACACGTTGACGGTACGCAGTCCGTAATGGGCGGCAATCTGCTCGCCCATATCCATCGTCACGATGGTCTTAATCATGACGGGGTCGGCGGGCATCTTACCGTGCTTGATGCGCTGACTGCAAATGTAATCCAGCAACAGCATGCCTGTTTGGTTGCCGGTCAGCAGCTCATACTCCCCAGCCTTATTCTTGACAGCAATACCCACACGATCACAATCCGGATCAGTTGCCAACAGCAGGTCAGCGTTACACTTCCTGGCATACTCCATGCCCAGTGCCATTGCTTCCTTGATCTCCGGATTCGGGTAAGGGCAGGTCGGAAAGTGTCCGTCTGGCTGCTCCTGCTCCTTGACCACCGTAATATTCGTGTAACCCATCTCCTGCAGGGTGCGGGTCACTGGCTTCAACCCCGTACCATTCAGCGGGCTGTACACGATGGCGACATTCTTGTTGACGTTCTCACCAAACAAGACAGACTGACTCTTGACCTTCTCTACAAATGCGGTGTAGACCTCGTCCGGAATATACCGGATGCTGCCATTTGCCATGCCAGCTTCAAAATCACTGGTCTTGACATCCGCAAAGATGTCAAGTTTTTCAATCTCGGCAAGAATCTCCGCCGCTGCTTCGGTCGTAATCTGACAGCCATCAGAACCATAGACCTTGTATCCATTGTATTTGCCGGGATTGTGGGAAGCTGTCACCATGACACCTGCAGAAGTATGCAGATAGCGAGTCGCAAAAGATACGGTCGGTACCGGCATCAGGACAGGCCAGATATTGACACTGACACCATTTGCTGCAAACACCCCTGCTGCGACTTTTGCAAACACATCGCTCTTGATACGGCTGTCGTAGCCGATTGCAACAGAAGGTTCTTCAACGTGTTTCTTTAAATAGTCTGCTAATCCCTGAGAAGCCTTTGCAACTGTGTAAATGTTCATACGGTTTGTTCCTGCACCGATCACACCGCGCAGACCGCCTGTTCCAAATGCCAGATCACGATAAAACGCATCCTCGACTTCCACATAGTCCATTGCCTTCAGTTCCGCAGCAACATCAGTATCTGCCACTGCATTTGCCAGCCATCTTTCATATTCCTTCTTAATCTTCATCTTACCTACCTGTCTTTCCCCATACCCTGGAGTTCTGTATTTTATCCTCTGATATCAAGGAACTGCGCCTGTCCGTGAATCGTAAGGACTTCTGAATCCGCCGGCACAAACACACAGTCTCCCTTATAAAAATTAACAGTTCCCTCATCATGGGATATCGTGCCACAGCCATCCATGCACAGTAATACCCGAAATGCCATCCTGTCCGCACGGTAATGCACCGTCTGTCGGCGTTCTGTATTGATAAGCATCCGGTATACTTCAAAATATTTGCAGCGTATCAACAGCTCCGATGCCATCCCCGGACGGTACTTCAGAACCCGCAGCGGCTGTCTCGGCTCTGCACTGCCGTGAAGATCTGCCACATCCAACGCCTTGTCGATATGCAGTTCCCTTTTCTTCCCATCCTTTCCTATGCGGTCGTAATCATACAACCGATAGGTCAGATTTGAGCTTTCCTGGATTTCTGCCACGAGTGCACCTGCCCCAATGGCATGGATCGTGCCTGCAGGGATAAAAAACAGGTCATCCTTGTGAATAGGTACCTTCTGCAGATACTTCATCACTGTACCTTCTGCCAGTGCCTTTTTCATTTCTTTCTTTGTGCAGTCCTGCCGCAAACCGTAGATCAGTTTTGCATCCCTGGCTGCATCCAGCACATACCACATCTCCGTTTTTCCAAGCTGACCATGTTCCTTTATCTTTGCATAGTCATCATCCGGATGCACCTGCACAGACAGATCCTTTCTTGCATCGATCAGCTTCACCAGGATTGGCAGCGTTGTTTCGCCCTTATGCCGTTCTCCCAGATACTCCGGGTGGGCTTTTATGACCGCAGTCAGCTCCATTTTGTCAAACGTTCCACAACACACAGTACTTACCCCATCCGGATGCGTGGAACATTCCCATGTTTCTGCCAACGGAGACAACTCAATATTCTTCCCATATTCATCATTCAGCCTTTTTCCACCCCACAGGTAATCCTTACCTGCCGGGCGGAGCAAAAGGGGTTCATTTCTTCTTTCCATGCATGTGTCCATTGATCACCATTTCTGTCTTTCTTATCAGTCGTATTTTCTATCTTGTTTACCGCTCCAGCTCAAACTTCTGCTTATCGTGGACGTTGATATCCGCACCCAGCTGTACCTCAATCAGCTTCAGTTCCGTATCAGCTATCACAGTATGACGGCAGCCTGCGGACATAGTTATAACGTCACCTGGCTTTACCATCTGCTCCATACCATCCACGATGGTTTTTCCTTCACCGGATATGACTACCCACACCTCATCCCGGTTCCTGTGGCTGTGGTAATTCATACTGTGGCCGGGATTTAAGGTTACCTTAATCGTCAGGGATGTGGTTTCCACATCGACCACCTTAAAGCTTCCCCAGGACTTCTCGGCAAACATAATCTGCTGTTCAAACTTATCTACAAACGGCTTAATGTAAGAACTCTGCTCTTTATCCGAGACCAGAATGCCTTCCGGTGATGCGGAGATCACCACATCATGCAAACCCATTGCCAGTACCGGCACATCCATTTCATTGATGATATGGACTCCGGAGCACTTGTCGTTTAACTCTCCCTTACCAATAATACTTTCGTCCATTGCCTCAGTCAGCGTATTCCATGTGCCAAGGTCTTTCCACATACCGGCAAAACGGACAACCTGAATCTTCGGCTCATGCTCTGCCACAGCATAGTCGAAAGAGATCTTCTTCATGGTATCGTACTTGTCGAACAAATCCTGATAGTCTGTAAAATCCATCAGCTCATGGGCTTTATCCATCACATAACCCAGTTTATAAGCAAACACACCACCATTCCAGAGTGCTCCCTGTGCAATATACTGTTCTGCCACGTCCGCTGTCGGTTTCTCCCTGAAGGTCCTTACCTCAGCTACATGGTCTGTACTCTCTGGGATGATATAACCGTATTTCTCACTGGGATAAGTCGGTTCAATGCCCATCAGCACCAGATTTGCCTCGCACTTGTCTGCCTGCTCTGACAGTTCCTTCAGTGCTTCAAAGTAATCATCCTCCACATAAGGGTCAACCGGGCAGACTATCACAGATTCAGACGGGGCAACATGCATCACATCCACCAGATAAGCTGTTGCCAGTGCAATGGCCGGGAATGTATCACGGCGGCACGGTTCTACGCTGATGCCCACGTCCTCACCCAGCTGGTTGTGGATCGCAGAAACCTGTGTCTTACCGGTAGCAATGGTCACAGTCGCATCTGTGTCCACCTTCCTGATCTGTCGGTAGACACGCTGTACCATGGATTCATAGGTACCGTCCTCCTTTTTGAAAATCTTGATAAACTGTTTGGAACGGATGTCATTGGAAAGGGGCCACAGACGCTTTCCGGAACCGCCGGACAACAAAATGATATTCATAATCTTCTCCTCGCAAAAATAAGATCAGCGTTCAGCGCGCATGGGATTATTCAGGAAGTCCTCATACGCAAGGCGTATGCCTTCCTCAAGCTCGGTTTTATACGTCCATACCTCCACAGTTACTGCATTTATTTTAGTAAAAAATCCGGAAAAGCCTGCCATTTCTCCTATCAGCTTGTGAACTTCCTTGCATTTATGGCTGAACTTCTTCCTGCTAGTTTTCCTCTTTACTCTGAACTTACCGTTTTTGCCATGTGAACAGTAGTGTGTAAATCCCAGAAAATCGAATGTTTCAGGTTTGGGTTCTCCTCGCTTGGCTCTGTTTGCTTCCGCAAATCTTCCAAATTCTATCAACCTTGTCTTCTTCTCTTCCAGGCTCAGTCCAAAGTGTTTCATCCTTTTCTTCAGTAATTCGTAGACAAGTTCAGCATCTGATTTATATTGAAAGCCCATAACAAAGTAGGTAGACCCAAGGAACCTCCCCTTGAGTCCCCATCAGAACCGTACGTGAGCCTCTCGACTCATACGGCTCCCTCTGTGATGTAATTCATATTGACGCAGTTCGTCCTGAAGGATCGGACGAGTTCCTACAAGGCTCATGCTCCCTCCTTATGTCAACTCAGGAACAACTTTTTTTCA
>UMKC01057818.1_pt1 | contig 11468 bp, 5 predicted proteins | sample 1966201 | NCBI WGS metagenome assembly UMKC01 (sample SAMEA4836166, study PRJEB28245) | human gut metagenome | biome: gut microbiome; material: fecal sample | place: Denmark | collected 2008 | reverse complement strand
GATATGGTCCTTGGTATCTACTACCTGACACAGGAAAGACCTGGAAACAAGGGTGAGGGCAAATTCTTTAAGAGTGTCAACGAGGCAATTCTTGCATATGAGAACAAGGTCATCACACTCCAGACAAAGATCATTGTCCATTGTCATAAGACAATGCCGGACGGAACTGTTTTAAGCGGCAATGTTCAGTCCACACTGGGACGTTTCCTGTTCAACGAGATCCTTCCGCAGGACCTTGGATTTGTGGACAGAAGCGTACCTGGAAACGAACTGCTTCTTGAGGTTGATTTCCTTGTAGGTAAGAAACAGCTGAAGCAGATCCTTGAAAAGGTTATCAATACTCACGGTGCAACAAAGACAGCCGAGGTACTTGACTCCGTTAAGTCTATGGGTTACAAATACTCCACACGTGCAGCCATGACCGTATCTATTTCCGATATGACCGTGCCGCCGCAGAAGCCGGAGATGATCAAGCAGGCTCAGGATACTGTTGACCGTATCACAAAGAACTACAAACGTGGTCTTATCACAGAGGAAGAGCGTTACAAAGAGGTTGTTGATACCTGGAAGAAGACCGATGATGAGCTTACAAAGGCACTTCTTACAGGTCTTGATAAGTACAACAACATCTTCATGATGGCTGACTCCGGAGCCCGTGGTTCCGATAAGCAGATCAAACAGCTTGCCGGAATGCGAGGACTGATGGCTGATACAACCGGTCATACCATCGAGCTCCCGATCAAGTCAAACTTCCGTGAAGGTCTTGACGTACTGGAGTACTTCATGTCCGCTCATGGAGCTCGTAAAGGTCTTTCTGATACCGCTCTTCGTACAGCCGATTCCGGATACCTGACAAGACGACTTGTTGACGTATCCCAGGATCTGATCGTTCGTGAGGCGGACTGCTGTGAGAACAGAGCAGAGATCTCCGGTATGGTCGTTCGTGGATTCATGGACGGAAAAGAAGAGATCGAGAGCCTTCAGGAGCGTATCACAGGACGTTTCTCCTGTGAGACAGTTAAGAATAAAGATGGAGAAATCCTTGTTAAAGCAAACCACATGATCACACCGAAGCGTGCAGCCCGTATCATGAAAGAGGGCGTAAGCAACCAGACAGGCGGACCGATCGACAAACTGAAGATCCGTACCATCCTTTCCTGTAAGTGCAAGGTTGGTGTCTGCGCAAAATGTTATGGTGCGAACATGGCTACCGGTGAGCCGGTACAGGTTGGTGAGTCTGTTGGTATCATCGCAGCACAGTCTATCGGTGAGCCAGGTACACAGCTGACCATGCGTACTTTCCATACCGGTGGTGTTGCCGGTGGAGATATCACACAGGGTCTTCCTCGTGTCGAGGAGCTTTTTGAGGCAAGAAAGCCGAAGGGTCTTGCAATCATCACAGAGATCCCAGGTGTTGCCACGATCAACGACACTAAGAAGAAACGTGAGATCATCGTAAACGATCCGGAGACAGGCGATTCCAAGACTTACCTGATCCCATACGGTTCTCGTATCAAAGTCCTTGACGGACAGGTTCTTGAGGCCGGCGATGAGCTGACAGAAGGTAGTGTAAATCCGCATGATATCCTGAGAATCAAGGGTGTGCGTGCAGTTCAGGATTACATGATTCGTGAGGTTCAGCGTGTATATCGTCTGCAGGGTGTTGAGATCAACGATAAGCATATCGAGGTTATCGTTCATCAGATGCTGAAGAAGATCCGTATCGAGGATAACGGAGATACAGAGTTCCTGCCAGGAACACTTGTTGATGTCCTTGATGTTGAGGAAGTTAACGAGAAACTTGAGGCAGAGGGCAAACAGCCGGCAGAGGGCAAACAGGTTATGCTTGGTATTACCAAAGCATCCCTTGCTACAAACTCCTTCCTGTCAGCAGCATCCTTCCAGGAAACAACAAAAGTCCTGACAGAGGCTGCTATCAAAGGTAAGATCGATCCGCTGATCGGTCTGAAAGAGAACGTTATCATCGGTAAGCTGATTCCTGCAGGTACAGGTATGAAGCGTTACAGTGAGATCAGTCTTGACACAGGAATGCCGGAGGTAAAAACAGCTTCCGAGGAGCCTGAGGATACAGAGGAAATTTCCGTAGAGGAAGAGAAGACTGAGACTGCTCCGGAGGAAGAGACCATTGCTGTTGAAGAGACAGCAGAGGAAACTGCACCGGTAGAAGAATAAGTCGATATACCTTGCTAATATAAATAAATCTCCCCCCGGAAATCCGGAGGGAGATTTCTGTTTATAAGCAGGGATTTTCTGAGAGAGGAGGGATTGCGATGGACAAGGAACTGCCAATTTCCCCGTGGCCGGAATGGAAGATCGTAAGCAAGATCGGGGAAGGCTCTTTTGGAAGAGTGTATAAAGCTCAGAGAACTGAGAAGGGACGTTCTTTTTACTCGGCAATTAAGATAATCACAATCCCCGCCAGTAAAGGGGAGCTGGACAGTGTGCGCTCAGAATCCGGTGATGAAAAATCTGTCCGCGGTTATTTTGAAAATCTGGTGGAGGAGTGCATTCAGGAAGTAAGCACCATGGAGTATTTCCGGGGAAATTCCCATATTGTATCTGTAGAAGATTACAAGGTGATGGAATATCTGGACGAGATCGGATGGGATATTTTTATCCGCATGGAATATCTCACAAGCTTCATGGAATATTATGCGGGAAAAAATCTCACAGAAAAAGAAGTGATGAAGCTGGGTATCGATCTTTGCAGATCACTGGAATACTGTGGGCAGCTTCACATCATCCACAGGGATATCAAACCTGAGAATATTTTTGTATCCAGGTTCGGGGATTTCAAGCTGGGGGACTTTGGAATCGCCAGAGAACTGGAAAAAACCATGAGTACCCTTTCCAAAAAGGGAACTTATTCCTATATGGCGCCGGAGATGTACAGGGGAGAACAGTACGACAGCAGAGTGGACATTTATGCACTTGGCCTGGTGTTATATAAACTGATGAATCATAACAGGCTTCCGTTTCTGAATCTTGAAAAACAGCTGATCACATACAGAGATAAGGAGAACGCACTCACGAGGAGGATGTCAGGCGAAACACCGCCACCCCCTGTGGATGCAGGAGAGGCTTTCGGCTCCGTTATCTTAAAAGCCTGTGCTTATGATGCAAAAGAACGATATCAGACTCCTGATAAGTTTCGGGAAGCACTGGAAGAAATCCGGTATGGAGCGGCAAACAGAGAACAGGGAGTTCATGAGAAACCGAAACCAGTGGAGGAAAGACCTGTTCCGGAGTCCATGCCGAAGTTTCTTCAGGAGGGTGCAGCCAGACAGCTGGCAAGAACGAGTCAGCTGAATACGGATGCGATCCGTCAGGCACGTAAAAATCCTGTGCCGGTATCCATACAGCCGGATAAACCGATAGCCGGAGAAATAGCAAAAAATGCAGCCCGGAATACGCCAAAGGCTCAGAGCACAATACAGAAGCCTCAGAAATCTGCATCCGGAAAAACAGCATCCGAAAAGGATAGCCTGTCCGGTTATCCGTCAGGACGTTCCCGTCAGTCAGATCCCGGTATAAGAAAAACCGGAGCTGTAAAGCCCAGAGTTACCTCTATCACAGATCTGGAAGACGACCGTGACCAGAATCTCCAGGAGTGGGAAGGATCCGTGCCAGAGAATGATGGAAATGACGATGACAGAAGGAAACGGAAAGGTATTTTCAGAATGCTTATAACAGCCGGGATCCTTGTTGTGCTGATCGGCGGGATCCTTGCGGTACGAACGATACGGAAACCTGTGGATAACGGGGAACCTTCGTATACAGATTCCGATGATTCTGATGCTCTGAACAAAGGAAATTTCGGTACTGCAGACAATTCGGATAAAAGTTTCGCACAGGCAATGGAAACGATACGTGACCATGCGACAACCATAGAAAATGCTCTGGACAGCTATAGACGTGAAGGTACAGAGGGGGATCGCCTGCGCTTTTATAATGGATCAGGAGAGATCGCCAAAGTACTTGTATATCCCGGCAGTTCCGCAGATGGCGTTTATGAGGAATATTTTTACTGGGGCGAGCAGATGTTTTATACTTATGTATGGGACGGAGATGAGAAGCAGTATTTTTATTATCAGGACGGCCTTCTGATCCGATGGATCGATGCAGATGGTAAGGTTCATGATAAAGAGAGCGATAACGACAAATATGTAGAACTGGGAGACAAATACTGGAGTAATTCTGTAGTGGAGCTTCAGCAGTAATGTCGAAGGGTTTTTACGAAAGGAAAAAGAATGGCCTATCAGATTGATTATGCGTATACATGTCACACCGGAAAGGTGAGGACAAATAATGAGGATAATTTCTGGTGCTGCGGAGTGCGCCTGCCGGTGCACAACCAGGGGGTTGACGGAATCCTGGCAGGTCATACACAGCACTGGCAGCTTCCAATGCTGGCTGTTTTTGACGGCATGGGCGGAGAAAGCTGCGGTGAAATGGCAGCTTCTGCAGCTGTGGAAGCGCTGGGAGGCTTCTATGAAGAAAACAAAAAGACCTTGAAAAAAGAGCCTGTGGTTTTTCTGACAGGAGCCTGCGAAAATATGAATGAGGCAGTATGTCGCTACAGCAATGAAAACGGTATCAGAAGCATGGGAACAACCATGGCACTTTTGTCTTTCAGTGAAAAGGCGATCTATGCCTGCAACCTTGGGGATAGCCGTATCTACCGTCATTTTCAGGGGAAGTTCCAGCAGATTTCCACGGACCATGTGATCGGCGGAAAAATGCTGGGAAAAGCTCCGCTGACGCAGTATCTGGGCTTTCAGGAAGAAAACATGGCACTGGAGCCTTCTATCGTGGAGATCGGTTATCAGCCGGGAAGCTCGTATCTGATCTGTTCAGATGGAGTGACAGACATGCTTTCTGATCAGGAGCTTCAGAAGATCCTTGACGGGACAGAAACCGCAGAAGAAAAAGTAGGTAAGATCCTGGAACAGGCATTGGAAAGAGGCGGCAGAGATAATGTGACACTGGTCCTTGCACAGATCAGCGGCTATGAAGAAAAAATTATTCTCAAACGCTGGGCAGAGCGCCACAGTACCGGACGGTAATAAACCCGGGGAGTAAGAAAAGGGATAAGGAGAAAATTTGCGATGAGAAATCGAATGCAGGATCTTGATTTTGAACAGACAGTTGCCTTCGATTCAGTGAAGGACTTTGAATTTACAAGAAAGGCAGCACAGAAGTTCCGCCAGGTTGTCAGTCTGGATTCCTTTGAGGATGAGGATGCAGATGTTATTTTTCATTATCTTTACAAGGAGATGGAACTGGTTTCCTTTGGTGACTATCTGAAACGATATGTGTATGAGCGTGCAGAGCTTGAGGAGCCTTTTTCCCAGGTGCCGCAGGAAGTCTACAGAGAGATCGTTGTGGAATCCTTCAAGGAAACCTACACACCGAAATCCATGTCACCTACATCAGCCAAGCTGAGTTCTCTGGTGAATAATTGGCTGACTCAGGCATCTGTGAAGCGTGAAACAGTTTTTCTGCTGGGGTTCGGACTTCGGATGAGTACAGAGGATGTTTCAGATTTTCTGACCCGGGTGCTTCGTGAGCAGGATTTTGATTTTCATAATCCGGAAGAAGTGATCTACTGGTATTGTTACCGGAATCATCTTGGCTATTATAAAGCGGAGGAATATAAAGAAACCTACAAACAGATGACTCCGGTGGAAAAAAAGACCGGAGAGATCGTGTATGGCACAGGGCTTTGTCTGGACAGTGAAGAAAAGCTTCTGGAATATCTGGCTTTTCTGAAAGGAAGACATGATGATCCGAAATCAGAGAAGAGCCAGGCTTTTCAGGAATTTATGATCCTTCTGGAGCGGGCAAGGAAGATCATTGCAGCCATGTATCAGGAAGATGAGGAAGAAAACGGTGGCAAAAAGATCTGGAAGCCTGAGAATATCAGTGCTTCGGATCTGGAAAAGGTTATCTGCAGCGGGATCCCTATTAATAAAATGGGAAATCTCAAAAAGATGTCCGCATCCATTCTGGCAAAGCATTTCAGCCAGAAGCGCTTCAGCCGCCAGAGGATCAACAATATCCTGAACCATAAATTTCCGGTGGAGCGGTTTGATCTGATCACGCTGGAGTTTTTTGTGATCTCTCAGGAGATGGCAGAAGATGATCCGTATACGAGATATCGCCATTTCCTGGAGGAGATCCAAGAGATCCTGGCCCGCTGCGAAATGAGTGAGATCTACATAGTGAATCCATATGAGTGCTTTCTTCTGATGTGCCTGCTGACAGACTGTCCGCTGGCAGTATTTTCCGAGATTTGGGAAAAATCCTATGAAGAGGGAGAAGAAAAGAACTGAAAAAAGGATGATGCGTTTCGGTGACGCATCATCCTTTTTTTTGTCCGATCCGGTAAGTCTGTTATTTTGCTTTTCCGGTTTTTACCGCACTTGCAGGTCCGGTCTTTACCTTCTTGTTTACTGTGCGGTATGGAACCAGTCTGTAGCTATATGTAACATTTTTTGCTGTCTTAAATGTATAGCTGGTATTTTTGTAAGAAATAGTTTTTACTTTTTTGAAGGAACCATTTCCTTTTTTCTGATAGATGACATAGCCGGTTGCTCCGGAAATCTTTTTCCAGGAAAGGGTCTGTTTTCCTTTGAGGGTTTTAAGCTTTATGGACGGACGGAGCAGATTCGGTTTCACAGTCACTGCTTTGGAAACTGGACTGTAAATATAACCGGAGGATGTTTTTTTGCTTGCACGGATCACGTAAGAATATTTATTTCCGATAGTGATCTTTGTGTCTTTGTATGAAGTAGTATTTGCGTTTAAAGTTTTGATCTTTGCGTATTTTCCGGAATTTGTTTTTCTGTAGAGAATATAGTTCCGGGCATTGTTTATACGGTTCCAGCGGAGTGTACAGCTGTTCCAGGAGGCAGAGGCCTTAATTGACGGTGCAGTTAATTTCGTGATCACAGGAGCCGGAGTGCCAGATGGCATTGGAGCCGGGGTAGTGGATGGCTTCGGAACTGGAGTAGCAGTAGGTTTCGAAGTCGGAGTGGCAGTAGGCTTCGGAGTCGGGGTAGCAGTAGGTTTCGGAGTTGGATTGCTCGTTGGTGCCGGAGCGGATATTTTAAAGGTCAGGGACTGACTTGAAAAATAATTGTTGATTCCTGTAACCGTTACGGAGCCAGTGCCGGTTTTGGCGTTATCTTTCCAGGTAAGGATATAATCCGTGCCTTCCTGAAGCGTGTCCGAGCCGTATTTTACAGTAGGCTTCGGAGTTACTGCATTGCCGTTGAAGATCTGTTCCGCAATATCCGAAAGATCACAAAGCTTTATAGATGTCATATGCCTTGAACCGGAATAATTCTGCTTATAGGAAAGTGAAAAATCCAGGATCTCATTGCTGGAGGAACAGTATACAGAAGTAATGCGAAAATCATCAGAGGTCAGTTGTGTGCCATTATAGGTGATGATCAGGTTATTTCGCAGATAAGAGGTTACACTTTCACTTTTGCAGTTTGGATCAGCCAGTTGGATGGTCTCACCGGAGATTTTCAGTGGATTGATGGTGAAATATTTGGAAAAACCGCTTCTGTAAATGCCGATACCGGTTATATGGACACGAGGTCTGTTGGTGCCGGAACTTGCCCTGGTGTTATTGAAATAAGAAAGTGTATAGTCAATATCTTTCTTTAAGGTAACACCATTCAGTGTGACGGTTGGCTCTGGCTTGAATTCTTTGCCCGGGGCATATTCATAATCCGGAATGTCGCTGACCTCAGCATCTGTTATCGGTGTAAGGTCAATATAGAAAGACTTGTTTTTTTCGCCGGTGAAATTACCCATACCGGAAAGCGTAACGTATGCATTGCCCTGACAGTCATTGTTATGCCAGGAAAGTGTATAATCTACATTTTCAGTCAGCGTCGTACCATTCCAGGTAACCGTTGGTTTCGGAGTCAGTGCGGTTCCGGTATACAGATAGGAGGACTGGGAAAAAGTTACTTCTGACTGAGAGAGATTGATCTGCCGGATAAGGAAATCATCAGTCAGAGTTCCGGAATAAAGGCCAAGACCTGTGATCGTGAAAGTTCCCACACCGCTGTTCTGATTGTTGGAGAAAGAAATCGTATAATCTTTTCCCTCAGTCAGCGTACGACCATGGAATTTTAGTTCAGGAGAAAAAGTAATGGGACTTCCGGTATAGTTCCAGGAACTTGTATAGCGCAGAGAAGTCTCTCTGGAATTTTCCAGATCATAGTATGCATTGAGATCTGCAGACAGTGTTTTGTCCGGGCAGGATTTCAGTGTGGCAGAAACCGTAGTGGTTCCTCTGCTTTTCAGTCGGATAACACCGCTCTGATCCACAGTGGCAATGGAAGGATCTCCGGTTGACCATGTGAAAGAAGCTGGGTCAAGGCTGGAACTCATAGGGCTGAATCCATTACAGGTTATATAGATAGCCAGTGTTTTCTGTTCTTCTGTGAATGTGATCGGAGAAGCTTCGTTGAAATGGATATTTATCAGCTTTGGAAGCACGGAAATAACAGGTGACACAGTCTGATTGGCAGGTTGTGTGCAGGCTTCTGTTGCGTGAGAAGAAAAGCACTGGATCCAGTAGAGATGACCGTTCTGTGAGTAGCAGCCGATTCCGGCAGAAACATTTTTGGAATTCATGATGTTCGTGTAATGTCCGGAAGATTCGATCCATGATTCCATAACTTCTTCAGGAGTTCCCTGGTTGATCGCAAGATTTTCACTTGGATCCTCAAAATAAGGAAAGGCTGAAAAACAGATGGAACCATTGGGACGGGTATGACTGGCGTAAACGGTCAGTTCTTCTGCTCTGGTCATGGCGCATTCCAGAAGGTTCTTATCCATAGTGACAGGATTCCGGTTCTTTTTGGCACGTTCCTGATTTACCAGATCAAGGACCTGGTAAGCATAATCATAGCGGCGGATACCCTGACTGAGTTTCAGCTGGACAGCAGTCTGGTCAGAGGCAGCCTGCACACGGACAATGTTGCCCGGCGCCAGCAGAAGAAGCAGAAGCAGCAGCGCAGGCCATAATAAGTATCTTGTTTTTTTCTCTTTTGTCTGATTCATGATGTTTTCCTTACCAATATAAAATGAAGATAGTTTCTTTTGTTATTCGTTGTAGTATCCATAAATCGCACGGCTGTCCTGTGCGATGGTGTTCTGTGCAGCAGAGGTATCGTTAAGATCCTGTGACATAAAGCAGACTACCAGGTCGATCCCCTTTGCAGTGTCATAGATGATGCCGACATCGTTTTCTACGTGATCCAGTTCACCGGTTTTGTTGGCAACCTTTACCTCGGAAGGCATCTGAGCCGGGATCTTGTTTTTCCTGGTCTGCATTTTCAGAAGACGATACATATATTCGGCTCCTGCCAGAGTATCGTTGTTATCGGTAGCAGTACCCTTGTCGATCTGATAGATGGTCTTCAGAAATTTTCCACAATCCTTTGCGGAAGTGTAGTTATCCCCATTGGAATTATCTGCAAGAAGAAGACGTCCCATGGAAGTGCTGGTGTATCCGTGATCCTGACAGAATTTATTCACACGGGCCATTCCGGCTGCGTCATCCCCGCCGCCAAGATAATTGACAAGTGTATTGGCAGCATCATTGTCGCTGACTGTGATCATGGAGTTCAGTGCATTGTCCAGCTGATCCTTGCTGTATTTGGAGGAAAGACTGTCATAATCCTCATATACAGCACCCATGATATAGAGCTTGATCAGGCTGGCAGCCTGCATCTGCTGATCATTGATGGTACCTTCGGTATTTTTTGCAAGATTGCATACATATACGGACCAGGTTCCGTTATCGGTGGGAAGAAGAGACTGTACCTGATTCAGAAGGTTGTCCATGCTGGAATCCGAATTGTCTGTGAAAGTGCTTCCGCTGGATGGAGAAAGAGTTCCTTCTTCCTGAGTGGAAGAAGAACTGTCCTTGCTGCCAGAAGCTTCGGAAGAATCGGAGGCTGCAGATGTATCTGTGGATTCTTCCTGTGCGGAAGGACCCTGGACCTCAGCTGAAGATGCTGCGGCAGCAGCGCTGGAAACGGTAGGATCATCAGGATAAAGAGCATCCAGCTGATCGGCTTTGCTGCTGAGCTCAGCGGCAGAATCAGAAACCTCCTGCACACTTTTCTGCAGCTTGTTAACTTTTGTCTGGAGAGATGCAAGCTTGTCCAGGGAGCGGACATTCAGTGCCCCAAGTCCTGCCAGTGCGATGACAAGCACTGCGATCACAATATATAGAAATGTATTTTTTTTCATATATAAACAAACTCCTTTTTATTATTGGAAATAAGCATCGATTCCATTGGCGATCCCTTCTGCCATAGTCTGCTGGAAGGAGGAATCCGCCATTTTCAGATCATCGCTCTGGTTGGTCATAAATCCCATTTCCACAATCGTCACCGGGATCGTGCTCCAGTTAATACCTGTCATGGAATCTGTGTAGATGATCCCGCGGTTCTGGAAGCCGGTAGCTGCGCAGTAGGAATCCACAATGCATTTGGATAGTTTGTTGGAACTGTCATAGAGACTGGAAACATAAGGATTCTGCTGGGACGGACACATGGTCAGAGCACCGGAGACATCTGCAGAATCATCTCCGTTTGCATGGATACGGACACAGATCTCCGCACCCTGGGAAGCGACCAGTTCTGCACGCTCCTTGTTGCTGATAGCGGTATCATTGTCTGTCCTTGTCATTATTACCTGGTATCCACGCTGTTCCAGGATATCCTTAAGCAGAAGAGAAACGTCCAGATTCAGCTGATACTCCGGGAGACCGCTGAAGGAACCTCTGGTTCCGGTGGAAGCCTTGGCCTTCATGGTGGAGGAACCGGGGCCGTTCGGCTCTGTGGCACTCATATCAACATTTTCGCCCTGATGTCCGGGATCGATTCCGACGATATGGCCGTTGTTGGAAGCAGAAGAGGTATCATTACCGCCATCGGTGAATCCCTCACCACCGGCTTCATTGAAAACAGAGGGTTTGGTCGTTTTCTGACTGTTTTCAGCTTCCGGTGCCCGTTCATGTTCACCGGTGTTGTTTTTGACAGCTTTTTCTGTCTGTGCCCGCTGCTGCAGGTATTTGTTGGCTGCCTGTTTCTTTTCGATCTTAGCTGTATAAAGTTCGATATCCTCTTTCATGGATTTCTGCTTTTTCTGGACCGGTTTGATCACGGAGGCCATTTTCTGGTCAACGGCATCGATCTTCCGGTAGGTTTTATAGCTGAGTCCAAAAAGCAGTCCAATACAGATAAGACCCGTCAGAAACAGGACGATCGCCATCAGATGAGGCTTTTTTTCCATAAGCTCAAGTCCTTTCTGGGTGAGTATTTTGTATTTGTAAATATTATAAAGAAGGAGTCTGGAAAAAGCAATTGTGAAATTGGGCTTGACAACAGGGGAAAGTGTGGTACTAT
>UMKC01007374.1_pt1 | contig 11497 bp, 10 predicted proteins | sample 1966201 | NCBI WGS metagenome assembly UMKC01 (sample SAMEA4836166, study PRJEB28245) | human gut metagenome | biome: gut microbiome; material: fecal sample | place: Denmark | collected 2008 | reverse complement strand
CACAGCCGTGCAGCGGCGTTTGATTCAGTTGATGAAAACCGGAACGGAAGCGGGATCAGTCCTCGCTCTCCTCTTCTTCCTCGTCATCCTCATCCGTATCACGCGGCTTATAGAAGATGCCGCTCAGGAAGATGCTGACGAAATACAGCAGCACCATGGGGAAAGCCACCATGCACTGGGACACGATGTCCGGCGGGGTGACCACAGCAGCGATGAAGAAGATGACCACGATGGCCACGCCGCGCACCTGCTTGAGGATCTGCGGGTTGATGATGCCCATCTTGGAAAGGATGATGGTGATCAGCGGCATCTCGAACACGCAGCCAAAGATGATGAACATGGTCAGGCAAAGGTTGACGTAGCTCTCGATACTGGTGGTGGTCTGGATGTACTCTGCACCCTCGATGCCGGTGCTGAGGAACCGCAGCATGAACGGCATCATGAGCTTATAGGCAAACAGCACGCCCACGCAGAACAAAATCAGACCCAGCAGCATGACCAGCTTGAAAAAGGTGCTCTCGCTCTTTTTCAGACCCGGCTTTGCAAAGGCGTAGATGTTGTAAAAGGCCACAGGCACCGTTACCACCACACCGGCCAGAATGGACACCCGGAAATACTGCATCAGTTTTTCCTGCGGGGCAATGGACACGAACTGGTAATAGTCGCGGCCCATGGCGGTAAGCAGATCGATCAGACGATCTGCATACGCCAGCGAGACCACTACGCCCACCACAAACACCACCGCGCAGATGATGAGCCGGTTCCGCAGCTCTTTCAGATGGCCGGTCAGCGTCATGCTGCCGTCCTCTGCCATGACTTCGGCTTTCTTTTTGCGCTTTTTGTTTGTAGCCACAATTACTCCTCGTCTTCGTCCTTCTTATCAGCCTTCTTTACAGTCTCCTCGGACTGCTCGGCGTCCTCGTCCTCCATGCCCTTCTTGAAGCCATTGATGGTCTTACCGAACATCTTGCCCAGCTTCGGCAGGTTCTTGGGTCCAAAGATCAGCAGAACGACAACCAGAATGATCAGCAGCTCATTAGTACCAATACGCATAATAAATATCTCCTTTTTCTTGCCGCGCCGCGTGGCGGGCGTATTACAGAATGTATCTGGCAACCGCGGGCGCGGGTGCATCCATCAATAAGTAGGGGCGCTTACACCTTTGCTTCCTCAGCGGGTGCAGCTTCGGCAGCCGCTTCGGCTGCGGCAGGGGCTTCCTGCACAGGCTCAGCCACCGGCTCAGCGGTCTCGGCAGCGGGCTGCTCCGGCTTTTCAGCGGGAGCCTCCACAGTTTCAGCAGTTTCAGCCGGGGCTTCGGCGGGCTGCTCGGGCAGCTCCTCCACAGCATCCTCGGTCAGGTCGGTGACCTCTTCGGCCTCAGCCTGCTTCTTGGCGGCTTCCTCTTTGCTGGTCTTGCCAATGCCGGTAAAGCTCTTGGTCACGTCCCGCATGCTGCTGTCGATATCCTTCTTGATATCGGTCAGGGGGGCAACAGCTTCTTTCAGGGGTGCCTGAATCTCGTTCAGCGGCTCCACCACGTTCTTCTGAATCTCCTCAGAAGCAGCGCCGGTGTATTTCTTCAGCTCGCGGAGCATCTTGCCAATCTTCTTTGCGTAGACAGGCAGCTGGTCCGGGCCGATGAACACAAACGCCACGATGACGATGACGATAAGTTCCCAAAAACCAATTTTCATAAGTAACGTTTCCTTTCCTGTACCAAGGGCATTTCCAAGACCGCCGCACACCACAGCAGTCTACGCGTTTTTGCCCTTTTTGGCGGGGGTTCGGCGCACTGCGCGCCTTTGTTGCCCTATGTATACCGAAAAGTGGTGTACTGAATGTTAATATATTATTAACATTTTATGAATGAGCGCCTATTCGGCCTGTTTTATTTAACAAAGTGCATTTTCGTCATTCGTTATTACAGTTTGGATAGGATACAACAGCATCCTCAGGTCTGCACGCCCTCGAACTGGCTATTGTAGAGTTTGGCGTAGAAGCCGCCCTGCGCCAGCAGCTGGTCGTGGTTGCCCTGCTCCACGATGTGGCCGTCCTTCATCACAAGGATAACGTCTGCTTCCCGGATGGTGGAAAGGCGGTGTGCCACGATAAAGCTGGTGCGCCCCTGCATCATGCGGGCAAAGGCCTTCTGGATGCGCACCTCGGTGCGGGTATCAATGGAGGAGGTGGCCTCGTCCAGGATCAACATGGGCGGCAGGCAGAGCATCACGCGGGCGATGCAGAGCAGCTGCTTTTGTCCCTGACTGATGTTGCCGCCGTCCTCTGCAATGACGGTATCATAACCCTTGGGCAGGCGGCGGATAAAGCTGTGGGCGTGGGCGGCCTTGGCAGCGGCGATCACCTCATCCATGGTTGCGTCCGGCTTGCCGTAGGCAATGTTCTCCCGCACCGTACCGGCACGCAGCCAAGTGTCCTGCAGCACCATGCCGTAGCTGCCGCGCAGGGAAGCGCGGGTCACATCCCGGATATCGGTGCCGGACACCCTGATGCTGCCGTTGTTTACATCATAAAACCGCATAAGCAGATTGATGAGGGTGGTCTTGCCGCAGCCGGTGGGGCCTACGATGGCGATGCGCTGACCGGGCTGCACGTCCAGCGAAAGCCCTTCGATGAGCGGGCGGTCGGGCAGATAGCGGAAGGACACGTCCTGTAACTGCACATGGCCGTCCGGCTGCAATGCGGCGGCGTTTTCGGCCTCCGGCACCTGATCTTCGGCGTCCAGCAGTTCAAACACCCGGGCGGCGCAGGCCAGTGCATTCTGTAACTCGGTGACCACGCCCGAGATCTCGTTGAAGGGCTTGGTGTACTGGTTGGCGTAGCTCAGAAAAACGCTGAGCTGACCGATGGTGATGCCGCCGCGCACGGCGTACAGCGCACCCACAAGCCCTACGCCCGCGTACACGATGTTGTTCACAAAGCGGGTGGCGGGGTTGGTCAGGCTGGAGAAGAAGATGGCCTTCAGGCTCACGTCCTGCAGCTGTCCGTTCACCTCGTCAAAGGCGGCAAGGCTCTCGGCTTCATGGCCAAAGGCCTGCACCACCTTCTGCCCTTCGATCATCTCGTTGACCAGCGCGGTCTGCTTGCCGCGGACGGTGCTCTGGCTCTGGAAGTAGCCGTAACTGCGCTTTGCCAGAAAGCCCGCCACCACAAGGCTCAGCGGGGTGATGCACACCACCACCAGCGTGATGGGCACATTCTCCCGCAGCATAAACAGCAGGGTGCCAAAAATGGTCAGGATGCCGGAGAACAGCTGGGTAAAGCCCATCAGCAGGCCGTCCGCAAAGGTGTCCACATCCGCCACCATGCGGCTGACGATATCGCCGGAGGGGTGGCTGTCCAGATAGGACAGCGGCAGGGTCTGGATCTTGCGCAGCGCCTCGTTGCGCAGATCACGGCTGACCGAGAAGGTGATGCGGTTGTTGCACACGCTCAAAAGCCACTGCGCAAGGGCGGCTACGGCTGCCACCACCAGAATGCTCACTGCAATGTGCAGCACCCCGGCAAGGTCTACATTGCCCTTGCCCAGCATCTTATCAATGGCGTCACCGCACAGGATGGGGATATACAGCTGGGCGGCTACGCTGACCGCCGCCACCAGCAGGCTGCACACCACAAAGGCGCTGTACGGGCGTATTTTGTGCAGTACCCGGTTCAGGGTGGCCTTGCGCTGCTGCGGGGTCAGCTTGTTTTTTGCTTTTGCACTCATGCTTCTGCCTCCCCTTTCTTGAACTGGCTCTCGTAGATCTCCTCGTACACCGGGCAGCTGCTGCGCAGGGCGCTGTGGGTGCCGATGCCCACCAGATGGCCGTCATCCAGCACCAGAATCTGGTCAGCGTGCTGTAAACTGGCGGCACGCTGGCTGACGATGAACACGGTCAGTGCCCCGGGCAGCGCCGCCAGTGCCTTGCGCAGGGCGGCGTCGGTGGCGTAGTCCAGTGCGCTGGCGCTGTCATCCAAAATCAAAATGTCCGGTTTGCCCACCAGCGCACGGGCGATGGTCAGCCGCTGCTTCTGTCCGCCGGAAAGATTGCGTCCGCCCTGCTCCACCGGCTCGTCCAGCCCAAGGGGCTTTGCACGCACAAAGTCTGCGGCCTGTGCCGTTTCCAGCGCCGCCCACAGGTCGGCATCGGTGGCATCCTTGTTGCCCCACAAAAGGTTGGAGCGGATGGTGCCGCCGAAGAGCTGCGCCTTCTGCATGACCACCGCCACCCTGCCGCGCAAAGCGTCCCGGGGGTAGCTTTGCACCGGACGGCCAAAGATCTCCACGCTGCCCTCGGTGGCATCGTAAAAGCGCGGGATGAGGTTTACTAAGCTGGATTTGCCGCTGCCGGTGCCGCCGATGACGCCGATGGTCTGGCCCTTTTTGGCGGTAAAGCTGATGTCGGTCAGGCTGGGTGCGCCCGCCCCGGCGTAGGTCAGACCTACATGGTCAAAGCGCACGGCATCGCCGGTCTTGTCGGCGGGCACTTCGCCCAGAAGCTTTGCCGGGAAGGTCATGCCGGGTTTGGTATCCAGCACCGCCTGCACACGGCCTGCACAGGCCAGCGCCTTGCTGATCTGTACGATGAGGTTGGCAAGCTTTACCAGTTCCACAAGGATCTGGTTCATGTAGTTTACCAGCGCAATCACATCGCCGGAGGCCATGCCGCCCACGTTGATCTCGATGCTGCCCACATACAGCAGCGCCACGATGGCAAGGTTGATGAGCACATAGGTCAGCGGGTTCATCAGCGCTGAAAGATGACCGACGTGCAGCTGCATCCCGGTCAGCAGGGCGTTGGCATCCTCAAAGCGGTCGATCTCGCTCTGCTCCTTATCAAAGGCGCGCACCACGCGCACGCCGGTCAGGTTCTCGCGGGTCAGGCCCAGCACCCGGTCCAGCCGGGTCTGCACGGTCTTATACAGCGGTCGGATGATCACCATCACGCCGAACACCACCACGCTGAGCAGCGGGATGGTGACCACAAAGATCATCGCCGCCCGGGCGTTGACCGTAAAGGCCATGACCATGGCACCCAGCACCACAAAGGGGCTGCGCAGGAACAGGCGCAAAAACAGGTTGAGTCCGCTCTGCACCTGATTGACATCGCTGGTCATGCGGGTGATGAGGGTGCTGGTGCCCAGCGTATCCATCTCTGAAAAACTCAGGCTCTGGATATGGGCAAACAGGGCGTGCCGCACCGCGGTGGAGTAGCCCACCGCCGCCTTGGCGGAAAAGTACTGCGCGGTCAGGCTGCAGGTAAGGCCGATGAAAGCCAGCAGCAGCAAAAGGCCGCACCGCACCAGAATATAATGCAGGTCATGTGCTGTAATGCCCACATTGACGATATCGGCCATGACCAGCGGCACGAACAGGTCAAAGGTGGCTTCCAGCATCTTAAAGAGCGGTGCAAGCACACTTTCGCGCTCGTAGCCCTTCAGGTAGCCAAGCATCCGGTTCAAAAAAATTCCTCCTTTGGGGGTCAAAATACACCTTATTATAACGCGATGTATACTGAAAATCCAGTGCCGCAGCTGCGTTTTGCATTGTACAAGCTGCCAAATCCTGTTATACTAGAGCTGAGATTGATAGGGAAGTATGGTGAACACAATGGCAAGACGAACAGACGGCGGGGTACGCTTCCGCCCGGTGGGCAGCCGCCGCAGCCGCACCGCACCGGTGTACAGCCCGCGCGGCACCGGCTGCCCGGCCATCGAGCAGGCGGTGCAGGGGCTGTACAAGGGGCAGAATGAGGAGAGCTTCTGGTCTTTAATGAGCGCTTTGAATTACGCGCTGGAGCTGGAGACCCATGTGCTGGTGCCGCTGCAGACGGCGCTTTCGGCGCAGGGTGCGCCCGCCCCGTGGATGGAGCATCCCATCCCGGCGGAAAAGGCCGACGGCCTTGCCTTGTGGACGCTGCGCAACGATAAGGGACGCTGCTGGCTGCCGCTGTTCACCTCGGTGGCAGCGGCCGGTGCGGACCGCAGTACCGCAAGCCGCCCCATGGCTGACCACACCTTGGAGCAGGCCATGCAGCTGGCGCTGGACACCCCGGGCATCGATGGTGTGGTGCTGGACCCGTGGAGCAATTCCGCCTCGCTGGACGGTGCGCTGCTCAACGGTCTGCTGCACGCAGGCCACACCCCGGAGGGTCCCGGCGCAGAGGAGGCCGAAGCTGGTAAAGAAGCTGCCCGTGCCGGACACTGGGCGGCAGCGGCAGAGTGCTACCAGAAAGCCGCCGAGCAGGGCAGTTCTGCCGGGCTATCGCTGCTGGGCGAGTGCCTGTATCAGGGGCGCGGCGTACCCAAAAGCGCTGCACAGGCGCGCAAGCTGTGGAAAGCCGCAGCCGAAAGCGGAGAGCCCACCGCCCTTTTGAACCTTGGCGACGACTGCGCCGCCCGGGGCGACAACGGCAAGGCGCTGTTGTGGTACCGCCGGGCGCGGCAGAACGCGGCAGCGGTGCCGGATATCGAGTATACGCCCCGGGTCTGCCTGCGGCTGGCGCAGTTTGAAACGCGCTACACCTCCCGCAAAAAGGCGCTGGTGCTGGCAGCAGAGGCAAAGCAGGCCTTTACCATTTTGCAGCGGGAGCACGAGCCAGGCGCTGACCGCTGGTTACAGGAGGCCGAGCAGCTGCTCTATGAGCTGACCCACGAGCCGCCCACGGCTCCGGCAGCATATAACATAGAATCTTTACAATTGGACTAAAAAATGGTCACAGCCGTCCGGTAAGATAGACTGGAGAAAAATCAGCCCGCAGACACGGCGGACAAGAAACAGAGGAAACAGTATGAGCAAAGTGATCGGCATTGATCTTGGTACGACCAATTCCTGTGTGGCGGTGGTGGAGGGCGGCAAGCCCGTGGTCATCACCAACGCAGAGGGCGAGCGCACCACCCCCAGCGTGGTGGCCTTTACCAAGGACGGCGAGCGTCTGGTGGGCGGCGCGGCAAAGCGCCAGATCGCCACGAATTCCGGGCGCACGATCTCCAGCATCAAGCGGTACATGGGTTCGGACTACCGGGCGCATATTGACGGCAAGGACCTTGCCCCGCAGGAGATCAGCGCCATGATCCTTGCCAAGATCCGCCGGGACGCCGAGAGCTATCTGGGCGAGCCGGTCACCGAAGCCGTCATCACCGTGCCCGCTTATTTTGACGACAGCCAGCGCAAGGCCACGCAGGATGCAGGCCGCATTGCGGGGCTGAACGTGCTGCGCATCATCAACGAGCCAACCGCCGCCGCGGTGGCCTACGGTCTGGACAACGAAGCCGCGCAGAAGATCCTGGTCTACGACCTTGGCGGCGGCACCTTTGATGTGTCCATCATCGAGATCGAGGACGGCACCTTTACGGTGCTTGCCACCGGCGGCGACACCCATCTGGGCGGCGACGACTTTGACCAGCGCATTGTGGAGTACGCTGTGGCCGAGTTCAAAAAGTCTGACCGCATCGACCTGACCCGCGACCCCGCCGCCATGGGACGGCTGAAGGAGGAAGCGGAAAAGGCCAAGAAGGAGCTTTCCAGTGCGCCCTCTGCCCAGCTGAACCTGCCATTTATCGCGGTGGGCAAGGACGGGCCGCACCACTTGGATATCGCGTTGTCCCGCCCGCAGTTCGAGATGATGACCGGCGATCTGCTGTCCCGCACCGTGACCCCGGTGCAGAACGCTTTGCGGGATGCCGGCATCTCTGCCAGCCAGCTGGGCAAGGTGCTGCTGGTGGGCGGCAGCACCCGGATGCCCGCCGTGGAACGGCAGGTGCGGGAGCTGCTGGGCAAGGAACCCAGCCACAGCCTGAACCCGGACGAGTGCGTTGCCATGGGCGCAGCGGTGCAGGGTGCACTGCTGCAGGGCGGCGGCAAGCTGGCGGGTGCCACCGGCGCGGCAGCGCAGGGGCTGGTGTTGATGGATGTGACCCCGCTGACCTTGTCCATCGAGACGCTGGGCGGGGTCGCCACCCCGCTGATCACCCGCAACAGCATGATCCCCACCCGCAAGAGCCAGATCTTTACCACCGCCCGTCCCATGCAGACCAGCGTGGAGATCAACGTTTTGCAGGGCGAGCGCCACTTTGCGCGGGACAATAAGTCCCTTGGCAAGTTCAAGCTGAACGGCATCCGGGCAAGCTTCTCGTCCAAGCCCCAGATCGAGGTCACCTTTGATATCGATGTGAACGGTGTGGTGAAGGTATCCGCCAAGGATCTTGCCACCGGGCGGGAGCAGAACATTACTATTACCGGCAGCACCAACCTTTCCGAAAACGAGATCCAGCGCGCCATGGCAGACGCCGCCGCTTACGAGGCTGAGGACAGCCGCCGCAAGGAGCGTCTGGACCTGCACAATCAGGCCGAGGTGCTGGCCTACAAGGTGGATGAAGCGCTTTCCAAGTGCAAAAAGGAGTTGGACAAGGACGAAAAAGCCCGCGTGAAGGCCGACCTTGCCAACCTGCGCCACTGCCTGCGCAAGGATAAGCCCGAAAAGATGAACGAGACCGAGGAAGCCGCCCTGCGGCAGGCCAAGAGCCAGCTGGAAGCCTCGGCCAACCACCTGATGCTGTTGTACTCTGCCGAGCAGACCCCCGGCGATGGAACGGACAGCACACTGTAATATTTATAATATAAGGTTTGTGGGCTGCTGCACCCGCCCGGCGCAGCAGCCCTTTTTGCAGAAATAGAAAGGAACTGTTATGAAGGAACTGCAATATCCGGTGCGCCCCGGGCGCTACCGCCACTTTAAAGGCAACGAGTATCAGGTGCTGGGCGTGGCACGCCACAGCGAGACCGAGGAGGAAATGGTGGTGTACCGCGCCCTGTACGGCGAGGGCGGGCTGTGGGTGCGCCCCGCCGCCATGTGGCTGGAAACCGTGACCCGGGACGGCGTTACAAAGCCCCGCTTTACCTATATCGGGGAGTGATGCGCCCGGCTTGAATCCCGTTATTGACCCTAGGATTATTTTGCGGTAAAATGTGGGTATGATACCAAATAACAAAGGAGGTTTTCGTATGAAGGCCAAACGATGGATCTCGCTCCTGCTCGCGGTCAGCATGATGCTTGGTGTGCTGGCAATGCCCGCCTCGGCGGCAGCTCAGCAGCCGGAAAGCACCGCTGTTGTCAGCGAGGAACTGCCCGATGCCGCAGCGCTGAGCACGGCAGAGGATGAAAATGATATCGTCAACATCCGCATCCGGGCGACCGGAAACCTTGTCTATGGCTCCGATTATAAGCTGGAGGTGGAGACCCGGCCCGAAAACACCCAGTATATCGCTGTGGTGCTGGGCACCAGCGGCGAAGCCTACGGCTATGTGACCCTGATGATCTCGGATAAGCTGCGCACCCTGCTCAAGCTGATCCCCCTGCCCAAAAAGATGTCCCAGACCCCGGACCAGGCCGAGGAATTCAATGTATACAGCTACCTCAAGCAGCTGATCGACGGCAACGATGTCGGCGTGCTGCTGCGGGTGGCGGACGAGGTAGTGTCGGTGATGGACACCGTCAGCTTCTTTGTCCCGGCCAGCTACCTGACCACGGTGAAGAATGTTTCCAACGGCATGAAGCTGGCGCTGAGCCTGATCCGCAAGTATCTGCCCGAGGGTGCGCTGAGCCGCATCTATCTGGACGAGCAGCCCAAGGACAGCGGCAAGTACTTTGCCGGTGCCATCGCGTTGGAAAGCAGCGATATCAACGCCGCCGGGTTTGCCATGTTCAAGATCAAGCCCAAGACCGAAAACGTCAGCCTGAGCTGGGCAGCCGATGCCCCGGCCAGCATGACCGTCTCCCAGCTGCAAAGCGCTGATCTGACCGCCAAGGTGATCTCGGACGGACAGGTGGCTGAAAACGGCAAGGTGAGCTACACCTACAAGAAAAAGACCTTCCTGTGGTTCAGCAGCAAAATGAGCGGCGTGCCCACCGAGCCCGGCACCTACACCCAGACCGCCAAGGCGGGGGGCAACTACTCCTGCAGTACCATCAGCCGCACCATTACGGTGACTGCTGACCCGCAGCCTGCTGCCGCAGAGCAGCCCGCGGCATAAGCATCTTTATAGCACATAAACCGGCAGAAAATTATTTTTGAATTGGACGATCCCGGAAAGTCTGCGGACTTTCCGGGATCGTTTTTTTACGGGAGAGGATACTTTTTATTTTCTATAAAAGGGGCTGCTTTACTCTTGCAAATCGCTGCATAATACGCTATTGCTGCATAATACGCTATTATAAAAATAAAATAACCCCTTGCGGTAAAAAAAGGATAAGAAGGAGCAGTTTGTCTATGGAAGAGAAAAAAAGCGGCATCAAAAAGTTCCTTGAAGAGTTCAAGGCATTTGCCATGCGCGGCAACGTGCTGGACATGGCAGTGGGCGTTGTCATCGGCGGTGCCTTCACCGCCATCGTCACCGCGTTGGTGGAGGACATCATCAACCCGCTGATCGGCCTGTTCTTCAAGGCAGATTTTTCCGATGTGGTCATCGGACTGGGCGGCTCCAGCATCAAGATCGGCGAGTTCGTCAACTCCATCATCAACTTTCTCATTGTGGCCTTTGTGCTGTTCGTTGTGATCAAGTTTGTCAACTCCCTGCACAGAAAGCCCGAAGCGCCCGCCGAGCCGGAGGAGCCCACCACCAAGGTGTGCCCCTACTGCCAGAGCGAGATCTCCATCAAGGCTGTGCGCTGCCCCCACTGCACCTCCAAGCTGGAGGGCTTTCCCGAAATGAAGGTCTGAAGCATTCAGCATTGACATTACAACAAAACCCTCCCTGCCGGGCGCAGTCTTTGCGCTTTCGGCCGGGAGGGTTTTGCACATTTTGCGGCTTGGTTGTGGAAAAGTGGAACAGGAAGTGAGGTGGGAAAATCAGGGGTTCTTACTTACCAGCTTACTGTACCTTGGTCAGCTCAGCCAGCTTGTGGTAGATCTCGGTGTTGTCGTATACACCGCCGAACTTCTCGGCACCGACACCCATGGCATACACGTTGACCATGGCACCGGTGTGGGCGTAGGTGGTGTGATCCATACCGGACTTGTGGTTGATGGTGTGGCAGACAGCCATGCTGAAGGGGATGTAAGTACCGTACAGCTCGTAATCCTGCTGGCTCATCTTGCTCTGGCTGGAGGAACCCACCTGCAGGGTGCGCTCGTAGGCCTTGCGCAGGTTCTCCGCCTCGTAGTCGGTCAGCAGCAGCTTGCTTGCGCTGGCGGCAGTGGGGTCGGTGGGCAGGGTCAGGCCAAAGACGTTCTTCACATCCTGCATGGCAGTCTCAAAGGGGGTCTTGTTGGCAATGTAGCCCTGCACATAGGTGGAATCAAACTTTGCGTAGGACATCTTCTGGTGTGCCAGATTGGTCAGGAAGGTGTCGTAGTTGGTGGTTTTGTAGCCGATGGCCATGCCGCCGGTCTCATGGTCGGCGGTGACAAGGATCAAAGTCTCATTGGGGTGGGCGTTGTAGAAGTCCACCGCAGCCTGCACCGCGTTGCTCATCTCCAGCACATCGTGGATGGAAGC
>UMKC01032819.1_pt1 | contig 11509 bp, 10 predicted proteins | sample 1966201 | NCBI WGS metagenome assembly UMKC01 (sample SAMEA4836166, study PRJEB28245) | human gut metagenome | biome: gut microbiome; material: fecal sample | place: Denmark | collected 2008 | reverse complement strand
CGGAAATGCTGAACGGGTATCCGCCGGAATATGCATAATACATATGTATCTTTACCCGGATTTAATGTTGATCCGTTGCATATAGTATCGAAGAAGTTAAGAGAAGCTAAAGAAAGAATTGAATATATATCAAGTAAATTAGCTGCAAGGGCGCGGCTTATCGATTGTTATGAGGGGGCATTTCCATGGATAAAAAGTTATTTAATCCATCCTCTTTTTATGCATACTTTAATGTCGCCAAAGCCTTTTAAAGCAGCAGATTCATGTATTTCGTGTGGCTTGTGTGAAAAGGCTTGTCCTGTGCGTAATATACATTTAAAGGAGAGAGGTAAGCCTGAGTGGGGGAGTCATTGTACTATGTGTCTGGCGTGCTATCATTCTTGTCCGAAGCACGCCATTGAATATAGTTGTTTAACACAGAAAAAAGGTCAGTATCTATTTGATAAGTCAAATAAGGGACTTTAAGGTAAAGCTGGTATATTTGCTTCTACTTGTTTTTCTATGTTATCAGGAAGCTGGGAAAAAAAGTCTAACCCAGTAATTGTTTCTATAGAATCGACAGATACCATATATTTTTCCAGTTTATGATGTCCTGCTTTGTTTTCGAATAGAAATCCCATAGCAACCGGATTTTTGCGGTTATAAATCAATACTACTTTAAAAAAACGGTCGGGTACAGCTACTTTATGTTGCCCGATGCGTTTAGGATTAGAACTGTCATAAATAGGTCCACATACAATATATACATTTCTGTATTTTTTTGCCCATGTTCGGCATTCATTTTCCAAATCTCCCCAATCATCACGATTCAATTTTTGATTTTGAGGGCAAATGTTACTCATATAAAATGACTCTTGCATTGCCTTTTCACTCCATTTCATATCTGCAGCTGGAGCCATATGCCCTCTGTCGTATCCTGAGTGAGTGTAATCAGAATGTTCTACCCGTGGTTCGGGCAAATCGGGATCAGGGAGAAATTTACTTTTACGTTCTTCGTTTCCGGTTGTTTCCTGACGTGTCAATTCCCATGCAACCCAATTAGGCACTTTATAGAAATTATTATATGAAATGGTAAATCCTGTGCGATTTAGTCTGATTTCATTGCGTTTTTTTATCGTAACAGGTATTTCCAGTTGTGATATTGTACGTTTATCTACTTCTGTTTCAGGAGTTTCTTTTTCTAACTGTTGACTTGTGTTGTCAACAACTTCCTTCATTTGTTGCTGAAGCTGCTTGGAAATGGTAGAGTTGTCTTTATTTTGGTAGAAGTAAAGAACTCCTGCTACAAGAATAATTAGAAGAATAAACCCTTTCAGTGAACCTGTAGAGTTTGTTTTTTTCTTACCCATATGTTATTTAAGTTATGCTAATTTAAAGCGAATGCGGAATATCCCATCTTTATAATCAGAACTAATAATGCGGAAAGTACCTATTTCTGAGGTATTTGTAACGTGCAGTCCAATACATAAACATTCGTCATAGTCGCCGACTCGTACAATTCGGACTGTATCTGACGCATTGTCTGGCAGTCGTTTTAAGTCAAATCTTCCAACAGCTTCCTCTTGTGTGATAAATTCTGTTGTGACGGGTAGATGGCGGGCAATTACTTCATTGACAGTTTTTTCAATATTTTCAATATCCTCAACTGAAGGCGCCTTAGGTAAAGCAAAATCAAGTTTGCTTTTCTTTCGTTCGATGTGTGCCGACACAGCGCGTCCACATCCAAAGATGTTTACCATTGTACGGTTTACGATATGTTCGCAAGTATGCATAGGAGGATATTCCTGTTTATTATGCTCATTAAGTAGAGTTTCTTGTTCCATATTTACATATTATTAGAGAGAAATTTGTGCTGGATGAATCAACTCATTATAAAAAGAAGAAAACAATCCGTATGCAAATATATGCGATTTTTAGAGAAATATCTATAAGAATTTAATCTCTTTACTTATGGGCATAAAAAAAGGAGTACCGCTGTACTCCAACCTTTTGTTAACCTTAAATCTAATACTATGAAAAACACATTGCAAAGGTAGGTACTTTTTGTTATACTGCAAACAAAAAAGATATAATTTTCTGCTGTATAACATTGTTTAATATTTGTATCTTATGTAAACCTTTTTATTAACATCTGTTTTACTTATCTTTGCACCTGTTAAAACTGATAATAATATGGCTTTTGAGGCAACAAAAAGAGAATGGGGCGAATTATATGCATTTTTTCGCCTATTGGCAAATGGTTATGTGTATGCCGGTACTTCTGATGTAAAAAAGAATGAGCAACAGTGTATTCCTATAGCTATGGTACAGCGTGAGGAACATGATGGAACGCGTCAGTATGTTATCGAAAAAAATAATATCCATATAAAGGGCGAAAAGATAGATAAGCTTGTTCCTCGCGAGGATTTCGAAACAGTAGCTGAACTAATATTGCATGCTATTCGTAATAGTCGTCAGGATGATGTAACTTCTCCAGATGGAGTAGAAGAATTTCTTGATGAAGTGGCTATTTATGACTTGGAGGCTAAAACTGACGATCGTACCGACTTTAGTGTTGCATTTTACGATGAGTCGGCTCCGCTTACAGGTTTTTGTGTACGTTCGCGCTTGGGTATGATGTTACCATTGCTTGATGGAGGGCGTACGGCTAATTTTAAATTTGAGCAAACAGGAGTAAAATTTGCCGTACCAACAATAAATAAGATTAATGCGGAAGGTGAGGAAGACGACGTCATATCCCGAATGCTGATGATAGAACGTTTAGGAGGAGTTTTGAAATATAATGATGTAGCAGATAAGATATTCCGAAGTAATCTTTCTATGATTGATCTTCACATGGGACGTTTGCTCGCTGAAATGACACGTTTGATGTGGCTGGATGGTATTACGAAAGTATCTGAGCTTACAGAAGCGATAAAACAGCTGAATCCTCTAAAAATAAAGGACGAACTGATAAACAAGCACGGTTTTTATGAGTATAAAATAAAAGAATTTTTATTGGCACTTGCTACAGGTATGCGTCCGGCCAAACTTTACAATGGAATTGAATCAGCTATATGCGGTTTTCTGTTTGTGACAGGTGATGGAGATGTTTTGTGCTATCAGCGTGCTTACCGTCAGGTCTTTGCCGATTTCCTTTTCTATAATTCACGTTTAGAAAAAGGTTCAACAGAGAAAGATAAATATGGATATCTGGAGCGTGAAAATGGAGTTTATTATTTTAAACTGAATCTGAAAATAGGACTCTTGAAACGCTGATTCAGTTACTTCTGTTTCTAGTAAGAATTTATTAGTCAGGTATTAAATATTCTAACATTAATACAGACAAAGAGTATAAATACTTTTAAATAAAAGATAGTAAAGAGATAATAGATTGTTACGCAACCCAATAATTTACTTATAAGGTACAACTACTTGCTGCATATTTACTCTATGTATATCCTCTGAGTACAAATTTGGAAGTCGACAGTATCTTATAGATTGAGAAATGGTGAATTCATCAGCAATACTTTAATGAGTTAGATCGTTTGTAGTTTACCAAACATCATTGATTGTTATTTCTTTTTATGAATAACGGAAGAGCCATAGTATTCCCAAAAACAGATTTACTATGGCTCTTTCTATATCCAGTGAAATTCATTGATGAATTCCCTTTAGTTGCTTTTCTTATTTGCTGTATTTTTCGAGCAACCCAATGGCTACTTCATCGCCCAGTTCTTTAGCCTTTTTCAGATTAGCAATACCTTTTTCTGTCTGTTTCTGCTGAACCTGAATATAACCTAACATACGATAGGCTGGAGCGTTTTGCGAATCAATAGAGATTGCCTTTTCGAGAGCTTGAACAGCTTCTGCTGTTTGGTTGACACGTAAACATACTCCTCCTTTTTCTACCCAGTAATTTACATTTTGAGGATCCAGTTCGATAGCTTTATTAATATCGTTTATAGCTTGTTGGAACATGCGGCATTGCATTTCTGCCTGCGTGCGGATCAGATAAAATTCGGCAGAAACTTGTCCCATCATGGCATCATAAAAATCGTTGTAATCTGCTACGGCTCCCCGGAAATCTTTAACAGCTGTTTTGGCTCCCGCACGTTCATACAGGTATGGAGCTGCATCTTTTCCGTATGGTTTATTAAAGCGTGCTACAGCACTATCCATTAGTGCAACGACTTCTTTTTTGTCTACACCTTCCATCAAGTCTTTTGCTTTTGCACTTGAATAGAATGTAGCTGCCGATGCAAGTGAGCTTTTGTTTACCGTATCATAAGCTGCAAAAGCTTCAGCGTATTTCTGCATGGCAAAATAAATATCTCCCTGTACCTGATAATAGATGGGCTGTTGGGTTATCTGGATAGCTGTATTGATTTCATTAAGTGCCCGTTCGAAAGTCCAGTCTGCATATGTAGACTTGTCTCCTTTATTCAACTGGTAACTGTAAATCAATTTGGCAATATTATAATGGGCATCATCTTTTTGTTTGGCAATGTCGAGCATCTTCTTCAGATCTTCTTCGGCAAGTGCATTGTGACTGTCATCACCGAAATTTATGTAACAGGTAGCACGGCGCAGATACCCTTCCTGATTCTCTGGATATTGGCTGATGAAATCGTTTAACAATCCCAGGTAACTGTCACGATCGAGTGTAGATGCTGCCATGTAGAGATAAACCAATGCTTGTGATTCATCTTCAGGAAGCCCTTTCTTTATACCGATAGAGTTTAGCGTAAAATCATTTACCGATAGTGCACTGATAGATAGTGATGAAGCATAAGTTACTCCAATAGCATAGCTTTCTTTACTTTCCGGATCAGAATTTTTTTGAATAAGTCCCAGTACTTCGCCATTTCCGTTCATTATCGGACAGCTTACAGTTTTATCTGTCGTTTGCATATTCAACGTATAGTAGAAAGAGTTATTCCCTATCGTGTCAATCTTGGCAATCGTTCCATTCTGTCCGTTGGCAGATTTCTGTGTTGAGTAGGGAAGCAGGTAAACTGTTTCTCCTGGTGTAGCAGCTTGTAATGCTGGTTGTAAAGCTGCTGCCTTTTTGTCGAATTCCGTTTTGAACTTAACGACATCGTAAATGTCGTTTGCACCCATAATATATTTTATAGGTAGTTCTTTACCATCAGCGGTAACAATGACTGCATGGTCGGCTCCTTTAAACAGACTGTAGTCGGAAACAGCTGTTCCCTGTTCATCTATATAGAATCCGTTTCCTGTATTCAGAATTTGATTATCCTTGTTGTAGGTGATAACCGAGAATACAGCCTTTTTGGCCTTATTTGCCCATTTGGGGAGTTCTTGTGAAAATCCTGTAAGGAAAGACATTCCACAAGCTAATATGAGTATTGTCTTTTTCATGTGTCTTTAGCATTTACGTTTTATTCTTCATTTGTGAATCCACGTTGCTTGACAGCTTCGTAAATCAGGATTCCTGCAGCTACAGATACGTTGAGTGACTCGATGGAGCCAAACAGAGGTATTTTTATCCATTCGTCGCATAAAGCAAGATGCTCGTAAGGAACACCGGTGTCTTCTGCACCCATAATGATACAAGTTGGATCAGTATAAGTTGCTTTGGTATAGTCGTAGTCACCTTTTTCGGTTGCTGCTACAATTTTGAATCCACTATCTTTTAAGAACTTGATAGTGTTTGTAAGGTTGTTTTCGCGACATACGGGAATGGTATGCAATGCTCCTGCTGAAGTCTTGATTGCATCGGCATTTACGCTGACACTATTTTTTGAAGGGATAATAATAGCATCTACTCCGGCACATTCACAAGTACGTGCAATGGCTCCGAAGTTGCGTACATCAGTCAGTCCGTCCAGCATGATCAGTAACGGATTTTTTCCTTGTTCAAACAGGAAAGGTACAATGTCTTCCGTACGCTGGTAGGTAATAGGAGAGATGAAGGCAACTACTCCCTGATGGTTTTTCTTTGTAATACGGTTGATACGCTCTACCGGTACACGTTGTACAGGGATGAATGTTTCCTTTAATACAGCAAAAAGCTCTTTCGATAAGTCGCTTTGGATATCTTTTTTTACCAGTACCTTATCGATTTCCTTGCCTGCCTGTATGGCTTCTATGACGGCTCTTACGCCGAATATCATTTCATTTTTTTCAATCATATGCTGTTTTCTAATTTCGTTTAAAGATTTGAATTTCCTTCCAACAGTGCACGTGCATTGTTCAGTGCAGCCTCAGTCAGCGTACTTCCACTTAACATATTGGCTATTTCTTTTATACGCTCGTCATTGTTCAGCAGACGAATGTAGCTGTTTGTTCCTGTTTCTGTATCTTCTTTGTATACCTTATAATGCGCAATGCCTCGTGCTGCAATTTGTGGAAGATGGGTAATGCTGATAACCTGACGGTTCTGGCGTCCCATGTCTTGCATGATGAGTGCCATTTTTTCGGCAATAGAGCCGGAAACGCCCGTATCGATTTCATCGAAAATGATGGTCGGCAGTTTTACGGCTCCGGCAATCATAGCTTTTAGTGAAAGCATTACACGGGCAATTTCGCCACCGGAAGCAATGGAAGCCACATTTTGTAAAGTTCCGTTTTTGTTGGCAGAGAAAAGGAACGTCACGCTGTCCATTCCGTTGGCATCTGGTTCTTTGCGCGGAGTAAGCTCTACTGCAAAACGTACATTGGGCATACCCAACGGGACGAGTAGGGACTTCATATGCTCTTCTATATGTCGTGCAGAAGCAGTGCGAAGTGCTGTTAGTTGGGAGGCTTGTTCCAATACAGCGTTATACAGCTTCTCCTTATGCTGATTCAATTCGGCAATGCGATCGTCGAATGAAGTAATAGCATCCAGTTGCTGTCGATAGTGTGCTGTCAGCTCAATAAGTGCTTCTGTTGATTCTACCCGGTGTTTTTGCTGAAGGCTATATATCAGATTCAGCCGCTCGTTTACATATTCCAGTCGTGAAGGGTTAAATTCTATTTCTTCTTCAGCTCCGGATAAATCGTGTGCAATGTCTTTCAGCTCAATATAACAGCTGTTCAGCCTTTCAGCCCAATCGGAGGCAGGAGCATATACACGCGATATGGCTTGCAGGGTTTGCATACACTCTTTGGTATGTGAAAGTGCACCGCCTTCATCTCCGTCAATCAGCTGTTCGGCTTTATATAGTCCGGCTTTTATCTCTTCCGCATGACTTAACGTATCTGCTTCTTGCTCCAATTCTGTTTGTTCGCCTTCTTGTAGGTTAGCTTCCTCCAGCTGTTCCAGTTGGAAACGAATATAATCTTCGTCTTGGCGACTTTTTTCAGCTTGTGCGATAAAATCATCCAGCTCCCGACATACCTGTTTATAGTCGGTATATACTTGCTGATATTGAGCGAGCTGTCTATCATCTTGTGCCAGAATGTCGAGAATGTTCAACTGAAATCCTTCCTTGTTAAGGAGCAGGTTCTGATGCTGGCTATGCACATCAATCAATTTTTCGCCCAAAAGTTTCATTTGTGCCAGCGAAGCCGGAGTATCATTGATAAAGGCGCGGCTTTTACCATTTATTGAAACCTCCCGGCGGAGAATACATTCTTCTGGATCATATTCGATATCATTTTCAGCAAAAAAAGATTCCATTCCATAATTTGAAATATGAAAATGGGCTTCGACAATGCATTTTGATGCTCCATTTTTAATCGCTTTTACATCAGCACGCTGTCCCAATAATAATCCGATAGCTCCCAAAATGATAGATTTTCCGGCTCCTGTTTCACCTGTAATAACCGAAAAGCCGGATGTGAAATTGATATCCAGCTTGTCGATTAATGCATAGTTTTGTATGTAAATGGACTGTAACATATGTATTCCTTTCGGTGAGCTTAGTGAAGTATAGAGGCAAGTTTGTCAATAATATCTTCAGCTACTTCCTTTTTCCCTTTTAGTGGATAAGGAGTTTCTCCTTGTCGTTCGATGATGGTAATTTTATTGGTATCGCAACGGAAGCCGGCACCTTTATCGTTCAAGGAATTGAGTACGATGAAGTCAAAATTTTTCCGTACGAGTTTATCTTGGGCATGCAGAATCTCGTCATTAGTTTCTAATGCGAATCCGACCAGGAGCTGATGTGGCTTTTTCTCTTTTCCAAGTGCAGCAGCTATATCCTGAGTTGGCTTCAGACGTAATACCAGATCGTCTTTCTCACGCTTTATTTTATGATCGGCAGTTTGTTCCGGAGTAAAGTCGGCAACGGCAGCACAGAGGATACCTGCATCTGCCTGAGCATATGCTTCTTTGGCTGCTTGATACATTTGCTCTGCACTTTCTACATCTATGCGGTGAATGTTAGGATGAGATACATTCAGGTTTACAGGACCACTGATTAGTGTCACTTCCGCACCACGTTCAGCACAAACTTCTGCCAGTGCATAACCCATCTTTCCGGAAGAGTAGTTGCCGATGAAACGTACCGGATCTATTTTTTCGTAAGTAGGACCGGCTGTTATCATTACTTTTTTGCCCTTCAAATCTTCTTGTTTGGCAAAAAAGTTTTCCAGTGCTTCCACTATTTTTTCAGGTTCTTCCATTCTTCCTTTACCAACCAGATGGCTGGCCAGTTCGCCCGAAGCTGGCTCGATGATATGGTTTCCGTATGAACGGAGGATATCCAGATTATGTTGAGTAGAGGGATGTGCAAACATATCCAGGTCCATTGCCGGAGCAACGAATACCGGAGCTTTCATCGAGAGGTAAGTTGTGACCAGCATATTGTCTGCAATACCATGTGCCATCTTACCAATGGTGGAAGCTGTGGCAGGAGCTATGACCATTGCGTCAGCCCACAGTCCTAAGTCGACGTGACTGTGCCATGTTCCGTCGCGTTGTGAAAAGAATTCACTGATAACAGGTTTGCTAGTCAGTGCCGATAGTGTAATAGGAGTAATAAATTCTTTTCCAGCCGGGGTGATGACGATTTGTACTTCTGCGCCTTTCTTTATCAACAAGCGTGTCAGTACCGCAGCTTTGTAGGCTGCAATACTGCCTGTAATACCTAATACTATTTTTTTCCCTTTCATTATACTTATTTCACCAATCCGCTTTCGCGCAATCTGATTTTTGTCAATACATTTTTTGTATTCAGTGTAAAGTCTCCGTTTAATATCCAGCCATAGTATCCCGGATCACGCTGTAATACCTCTGCTACAGAGATTCCTTTGTATTTACCGAAATTGAACACTTCTACGCCGTTGTCATCAAATACAATACGTCCTGCAAAATCTACATTCTTGCTGTAGGTAGAATATTCGGACAGGAATTTGATATCATTTTCCAATACGTCCGGATAATGATCAAGCTGGGCCTTCAGCACCTCATAAGTTGCACGTGTGTCTGCTTCAGCGGTATGGGCATCTTCCAGATTCTTTCCGCAATAAAATTTATATGCAGCTGATAAAGTGCGCTGTTCCAACTTGTGATAAATAACCTGTACATCAATAAATTTACGTTTGGTAAGGTCAATGTCTATACCTGCGCGTAAAAATTCTTCGACAAGCACCGGTACGTCGAAACGGTTGGAGTTAAATCCGGCAATGTCTGCTCCTTCCAGGTCGCGAGCAATGTCTTTAGCTATTTCCTTAAATGTCGGACAGTCGGCAACATCTTCGTCGTGAATACCGTGGATGGCAGTAGAAGCTTCCGGTATATGCATCTCCGGATTGACACGCATTGTTTTGCTTTCCTCGTTTCCGTTAGGATATACTTTCAGGTAGCAAATCTCGACTATACGGTCTGTATTTATGTTCGTTCCCGTCGTTTCCAGATCGAAGAAAACCAACGGGTTCTTTAAATTCAGTTTCATATACAATATTTTTGTTTAAGCTTTAAATAGCTCTGAAGTTAGTTTTTTATCAGTCGTTCAGCATCATCGGCATCAGCAGCATCAGGATATCTTCATTTTCTTCCTGTTCTTCCGGTACGATGACTCCTGCACGCGACGGATCTGCCAGTTCGATAACTACATTTTGTGCAGAAAGATTGTTCAGGATGTCAATCAGGAATGATGACTTGAATCCGATACTCATAGCATTGCCTTCATACTGGCAGATGATTGTTTCCTCTGCAGAGGTAGAGAAGTCGATGTCTTGTGCTGAGATTTTCATCTGATTTTCAGACAGACTCAGTTTGATAAGACTGCTGGCCTGAGAAGAAAATACAGAAACACGACGTAATGCGCTGATAAATGCAGCACGGTCGATGGTTGCTTTATGTGGATTGTTTTGAGGAATTACCGAATTGTAATTAGGGTAACGTCCTTCGATCAGACGGCAGACCATGCGATAATTTTCTAAAGTGAATGAAGCATTGCGGTCGTCGAAACCGATTTGTACATCACCTTGTTCTTTCGGCAACAGGTTCTTAAGTAGGTTTGCAGGCTTCTTAGGCAAAATGAATGCAGCTTTTTCATCACTATGTGCAGCAAATGTTTTGCAGCGAACTAGTTTATGACCGTCAGAAGCTACCAGAGTAATGTCTTCTGGAGTTATATCAAAATAGATACCGTTCATTACCGGACGCAATTCGTCGTCGGCTGTTGCAAAGATGCTGCGGTTTACTCCACCCATGAGGACATCAGCAGGGATGTTGACTTGTACGGCATTACTGCCCAGTTCCTGTGTTTGCGGATATTCGTCTGCATTCTGTCCCATTAAACTATATTTACCGTTTTGGTATTGTACAGTGATTTCCAAATTGCTTGGGTTAATTTGGAAACTCAATGGTTGTTCAGGAATTTCCTTCAGAGCTTCCAGTAGCGTTTTTGATGAAACGGCAAGACGGCCGTCGCCATCGAACTCGTTCACTTCGATGGAAGTAGACAATGTGGTTTCATTGTCGGAAGCAGTCATCGACAATGTTCCGTCTTGTAATTCCAGAAGAAAACAATCTAATATCGGTAATGAGTTTTTTGAGTTGATAACACGACTGATAGCCTGTAAGTGGCTGAATAAGGCTGTACTTGAAACAATAAATTTCATGGTCTTTCGTATATTAATTATTTTCTAAATTATATCAAAATATGTCTTTCGGACGAATGTTTTTGTCCGGATAATAAAGCACTTTGCAGTGTGCTGTTAATCTTGCCAAAGTTACGAAAAGATTGTAGATACATTGCAAAAAAGAGGGTAAAAATTAGTTTTCTTCTTCGGAAAAGCGTAATTTCGTGACCGATTTAAAAACTTAAAATATGGAATTAGCAGGAAAAGTTATAGCAGTTCTTGAACCCAGAGGTGGTGTTTCTAAGAGTGGTAATGAATGGAAGGTACAGGAATATGTCATCGAAACTCACGACCAGTATCCTCGTCGGATGTGTTTTGATGTGTTTGGGGCAGACAAGATACAGCAGTTTAATATTCAGGTAGGTGAAGAATTGAATGTCTTTTTTGATATAGATGCTCGTGAATGGCAGGGACGTTGGTTTAATAGTATCCGTGCCTGGAAGGTAGAACGCGTTTCTGCTGCTCAGCAGATGCCGCCTATGGA
>UMKC01047627.1_pt1 | contig 11525 bp, 10 predicted proteins | sample 1966201 | NCBI WGS metagenome assembly UMKC01 (sample SAMEA4836166, study PRJEB28245) | human gut metagenome | biome: gut microbiome; material: fecal sample | place: Denmark | collected 2008 | reverse complement strand
CCGGCGCAGCCGGTTTTGCAGCCGGTGCGGCAAGGGGCTCCGGTGCGTTCTCTTCCTCCGGCACCTGAAAGGTCAGTTCAAACTCGTCCTCGTACAAGAGTGTATCCCTCCTGTTCGGTATTCTCGGCCGGGCGCAGTGCCCAAACCGGAAAAAACCCTGTGCCCATCCCCAGACAGTGCAGCGTTCCGTTTATGTGTCCGGCAAAGGTCCGGTGCTTTGGCGTGCCTGCCTGCAGTTGCGATGGGTTTCGACAAGATTCCATTGAATAATATACCACAATCCAGCCCAAAAAGAAAGTGGGAACTGCAATTTTTTACGCAGTTCCCACTATTTTTCCTTATTTTCCCCTGTTTTCGGGCACCGGGGGCTTCCAGCGGGGTCTGCCCGCCCGCTTTTCCCGCAGAGAAACAAAAAACGCCTGCAAAAGCTGCTGCGCCTCGGCCTCCCGCAGCCCCTTTTCCACCACCGGATGGTGGTTGAAGGGCAGCGCGAACAGGTCGGTCACCGAGCCGCAGCACCCGGCTTTGGTGTCGGCAGCGCCGTACACCACCCGGCGCAGACGGCTGTTGATGATGCCGCCCGCGCACATGGGACAGGGCTCTAAGGTAACAAACAGCTCGCACTCCCACAGCCGCCAGCCGCCCAGCGCCTTGCAGGCGGCATCAATGGCCAGCAGCTCCGCGTGGTGCAGGGCGTTTTTCTCGGTCTCCCGGGTGTTGTGCGCCGTGGCGATCACCTCGCCGTGCCGCGCCACCACCGCGCCCACCGGCACCTCGCCTAAGGCAGCGGCTTTGGCAGCTTCTTCCAGCGCAAGACCCATCAGTTCAAAATCGGTCATGTATCCCATCCTCTCATCCCATCGCCAGCACCAGCAGATTGTTTGCGCTGTGCAGCAGCACCCCCGGCCAGAGATGCCCGGTGCGGTCGGCCAGCCACCCCAGACCCAGCCCGCACACCAGCGCATAGGCCATGGCGGCAGCGCTGCCGTGCTGCAAGGCGAACAGCGCCGCCTGCAAAAGAATAGCCTGTCCCCTGCCCAGCGGCTGCGCCCGGCGCTGCACCGCCCCCCGGAACACCCCTTCCTCCGCCAGCGGAGCCAGCAGGCAGACCCGGAAAAACCGCGCCGCGCCGCCGGGCGGCACGGGCAGCAGCACCGCCAGCGCCTTGCCCGCCAGCAGATACCCCACCGCCCAGCCAAAGGCCGAAAGCAGTGCGGCGGTGCGGGGGTTCAGCTTGTGCATGGTCGGTCTCCTCCTGCTATGGTTCGTTCCCGGTTATAGTACCATATCTGCCGCCGGGTGCGCAAGGTTTGGGCGTTCTGTCGCGGCAAATTTATGCAAATCATTGACACATCGCCCTAAATGGTGGTATAATGATTTCCAACCTTTTTGATGAAAGCGTTGTATATGCTGTATTTTACCGGTAGACCGGAGGTATTATTATGATCCGTATCCTCACCGATTCCGCGTGCGACATCCTGCCCGCCGAGGCGCAGCAGCTGGGCGTGACCGTGATCCCCCTGAACGTGACGCTGGAGGACGGCACTGTCCTGCGGGACGGCATCGACATGACCCCCAGCGAATACTATACCCATCTGGCAGCCTGCCGCAAGCTGCCCACCACCAGCCAGCCCAGCCCGGAGCAGTTCGAGCGGCTGTATCTGGACGCCGCTGCCGCCGGAGACGAGGTGCTGGGCATCTTTTTGTCCGATGCGTTGTCCGGCACCGGTCAGTGCGCCAGACTTGCTGCCGACCTTGCCAACGTGGATAATGTGGTGTTCGTGAACACCGAGAACGTCTGTCTGGGGCAGTCCTTGCTGGTGCGGCTGGCTGTGCAGCTGCGGGACGCCGGCAAGACGATCACCCAGATCGCCGCTGATCTGGAAAAAGCCAAGCAGCACCTGCATCTGGTAGCTGCTGTGGACGATCTGAAGTACCTGCGCAAGGGCGGCAGACTGTCCGCCGCCGCAGCTGTGGCGGGCGGTATGCTGGGCATCAAGCCCATCCTCGCCGTCATGGAGGGTAAGGTAGTACTGGCTGGTAAGGCACGCGGTCTGCCCGGTGTGTATGTGGCGCTGTTCAAAAAGATCGACGAGATGGGCGGTATCCACCCGGGCTACACCCCGCTGCTGGGCTACACCGTCAACCACCGGGAGCTGCAGCCGCTGCTGACCTACCTGCAGGACAACCTGCATCTGGACGCACCGCTGGTGCGCCAGATCGGTTGCGTCATCGGCACCCACACCGGCCCCGGCGCGTTCGGCATCGCGTTCTTTGATAAAGAGCTGACGCTGGAATAAAACCTATTCGCAAAAACAAGTCGGACAGCCCGCGGGCTGCCCGACTTTGTTTTTACCCGTGAAAAAGTAGTTCCGAAACGCCCGCAGGCGTTTCGGAACTACAAATAAAATATTCTTTCCGCTGATTATGGCCAGAGCGCAAGCGGAGGCCATTCCAAATCGTCTCGCCTTGCCCTTACAGCACCGCGTCCGAGATCAGCTTGCCCAGCAGCAGCACCAGCACCACCAGCATCATGGGGCGGATGAAGCGGGCACCTTTTTTCAGGGCAAAATGCGAGCCCAGCAGGTTGCCCAGAATGTTGCTGATGGCGCAGGGGATGCCGATGTGGAACACCACCAGACCGTTCATCAGGTAGGTAAACAGACTGGCGTAGTTGCTGGCCAGATTGAGCACCTTGCCGTTGCCGTTGGCGGTGCGCAGATCAAAGCCCATCAGGGTGGTAAAGGCAATGATGGCAAAGGTGCCGGTGCCCGGGCCCATGATGCCGTCGTACAGGCCGATGCCAAAGCCGATGGCCAGCGCCAGCAGGATCTTTTTCAGGTCCAGCGTGCCGTCGTCCCGGTTCTCATCCGGCAGGTTGCGCTGCCATAGGATGATGACCGCCGCCACCGGCAGGATGATGAACATCATGGTGCGCAGCATCTCATCGCTGAGCAGCAGCACGATGTGCGCGCCCAGCGCACTGCCTGCAAAGCTGCCGATGGCTGCAAGAACACCCACCTTCACGTTCATGGCACCGCTTTTGAAAAAGTTTGCCGTGGCAAAGGTCGTGCCGCAGGCGGCGCTGAACTTGTTGGTGGCATAGGTGTAGTGGGGCGGCAGCCCGGCAAACAGATAGGCCGGCAGACTGATCAGCCCGCCGCCGCCGGCTGCCGAATCCACAAAGCCTGCAAAGCCGGTCATCAGCATGAGAAACGCCATCATCCACGGCGAAATCGTGATACCCATTGTTATAATTCCTCTTATCTTTCCAAGTCGTTTGTTCTTTTTCAGGTGACGCGCGCCTCAGACCATATAAAACCTCCCCTCGCAGGGCAATACACAGCCCGGGATACCTGCACGCAGCAGGGCATCTCGGGCACATTTTGCAATTTTAAGACGTTTTATTACAGATTGTTTTTAAAGAAGCGGTAGGCATTGCGCCAGTAGATGGCCTCTACCTCGTCCTCAGTAAAGCCCTCGCGGCGCAGTGCCTCGGCCAGCAGCGGCATATCTGCCGCCGTTTCCAGCTCGTGCTGACCGCCGATGCCGTCAAAATCGCTGCCAAGGCTGATGACCTCAATACCGCCCACCTGCTTGAAGTGAGCCGCGTGCTTTGCCAGCCGTTCCACCGTGCTGCGGCAAAGCTTGGGGTGTGCCGAGTCTGCGTCCACAAAGGAAGCGCAGTAGTTCAGCCCTGCAATGCCGCCCTTTTCTGCCAGTGCGCGGATCATCTCATCGGTCAGGTTGCGGTTGTGGGGCGACAGGGCACGGCAGTTGGAGTGACTTGCCGCAAAGGGGCGGGTGCTGTGGTTTACGATATCCCAGAAGCCCTTATCGGAAAGGTGGCTCACGTCTGCGGTGATGTGCAGCTTTTCCATCTCCTCCAAAAAGGCAAAGCCTTGCTCAGTCAGACCGGTCTCGGTGTTGGCCACCAGCGGCCCGCCGGGGTTTGCGTTGGGGGCTGCCAGCTCGTTGGGGTAGTTCCATGTCAGGGTCATCATGCGCACGCCCAGCTCCTGCAGCCGCCGCAGCACGCCCAGACTGCCCTTGCAGCAGCCACCCTCTTCCACCGTCAGCATGGCGCTGAACTTGCCCTCGGCGCGGTTGCGCTCAAGGTCGGCGGCGGTGTACACCGGGGCGATTTTTTCCGGGTACGCTGCCATGAGCTGCTTGAAGATGTCGATCTCCTCCAGCACGCTCACCAGCGGGTCGGCCCCGGGAGCGGGGTCGGCCAGATCCACATAGGCCGCAAAGCATTGCAGCAGATAATCCCCCTGCTGCAATTTTTCAAGGTCGATATGCAGATCGTTGTGCAAAAAGCTTTTGGGTGCGCCCGCCTTTTCGGCGCGGCGCAGTTCGTACAGGGTATCGCAATGCAGATCCCAAACCTTCATGATGGATACACTCCTTTATGCTTCTTCTCCCAGCAGCTGCAATAGCTGTTCGGGGTTCATGGACAAAATCGCGCCGTCTGCCCCGCCGGTAACGGTGTCGGCCAGCGACTGCTTGGCCTGTTGCAGTTCCACGATCTTTTCCTCAATGGTATCCTGCGCGATCAGCCGGTACACCTGCACCGGGTTGCGCTGACCGATACGGTAGGCGCGGTCGGTGGCCTGATTCTGCGCGGCAAGGTTCCACCACGGGTCGTAGTGGATGACGATATCAGCGGCGGTCAGGTTGAGACCCGTACCGCCCGCCCGCAGCGAGATCAGAAAGACGTCTGCCTCGCCCTGATTGAACCGGCGCACCTGCTCGGCACGCACCGGCTTCGGGGTAGAGCCTTGCAGGGTGAAGTGGCTCACCCCGGCCTCGTCCAGCCGCTTTGCCAGCAGCTCCAGCATGGAGGTGAACTGGCTGAACAGCAGAATGCGGTGCCCGCCCGCCACTGCCTCGGTGACAAGTTCCAGACAGGCTTCCAGCTTGGCGCTGCTGCCGGTCCAGTTGTCTGCCACAAGGCGCGGGTCGCAGCAGATCTCCCGCAGCCGCATCAGCACAGCAAACACGGTCATCTTGTCCTCCGGCTTTGCCGCCCGCAGCTTTTCCCGGGCGTCCACCACCGCTGCCAGATACAGCTTGCGCTGCTCGGTCTCCAACTCAACGCGGCGCACATTCTCCGTTTTGGGCGGCAGCTCCCGCAGCACCTCGGACTTCATGCGCCGCAGGATGAAGGGGCCGGTGAACTGGTTCAGCCGCCGCACAGCGTTGGCATCCTCGTCCTGTACGATGGGCTTTTCGAACCGGGCGCAGAAGGTCTTGTAGGGGGGCAGATACCCGGGCATCAAAAAGGAGAAGATGCTCCACAATTCGCCCAAGCGGTTCTCCACCGGGGTGCCGGTCAGCGCAAAGCGCACCCGGCTGTTCACCCGGCACACCGCCTTGTATTTCTGGGTGGTGTGGTTTTTGATGGCCTGCGCTTCGTCCAGAATGCAGGCGTAAAAGCTTTGCCCGGCATACAGTTTTTCGTCCCGGCGCAGCAGATCGTAGCTGGTGATGACGAGATCCGCCTGCGCCCACCCATCGACCAGCGCGGCGCGGTGGGCGGCATCGCCGTCCATAGCAACGCTTTGCAGCTGCGGGGTGAACTTCTGGCATTCCTCCTGCCAGTTCAGCACCAGCGACGCCGGGCAGACGATAAGGCTGGGCAGCTGCTGCCCGCCCTCCTTCATGGCCAGCAGGTAGCTGAGCACCTGCACGGTCTTGCCCAGACCCATATCGTCCGCCAGAATACCGCCCATGCCGTAGCCGTCCAGTGTACGCAGCCAGCGGTAGCCGTCCCGCTGGTATTTGCGCAGAGTCTTTTGCAGCGAGAGCGGCGGGGTATACTCGCTGTCCCGCACGGCGTGGAAGCTGCGGCTGATGCGCCGGAAGGCATCGTCCCGGTCGAACCGCAGACCGTTCTGCCACGAAAGCGCCCAGTCCAGCGTGGGGGCACGGTAGAGCGGCAGGGCGGCGTGGCCGTCCTTCAGCTTTGCGCCGGAAAGTTCCAGTGTGTCGTTCAGCTCGTCCAGCCCTTCCAGACTGTCGTCCAGCCGCAGCAGACTGCCGTCCCGCAGGCGGTGGTAGCGCTTTTTCTGGTGCAGGGACTGCAAAAGTTCCCGCAGTTCCTCCACCGGGAAGGCGCCGGTGTCCACTTCCAAGTCCAGCACGCTGCCGTGCACCGATACCCCCACCGAGATCTTAGGCGGGGCCGCTTGCAGGTTGCGGAAAGCATCGGTCTGGTACACCTCGCCCATAGCCAGCAAGGCGGGAATGCCCTCCTCCAGCAGCTGGAAAAGAGCTTCTTCCCCGGAAAGGCTGTAATGCCCGGGCTTGCCGGTCTCGGGTTCCAGATAGGTTTCCAGCAGCCGCTTTGCCCGGTTCTCGGTGCGGGCATCCCGCAAAAGGTCGGGCGGCACCGGCTCGCCGGGGGCTACCCTGTCCTCTCCGTACAGAAAGACCGGGTACGCCGTGACGGTAAGCCCCCGATCGGCGTCCAGATAAAACTGCACCACCGGTTCCAGCGGGATCTGGTTCAGCAGCAGCCGGTCGGGGTCCACGATGTTGACCCGGTTGCCCAGTTCCGGCAGCACATAGCTGCAAAAAGCGGCGGCGTCTGCGCTGGTAAAGAACAAACTGCGCCCGCCAAAGGTGTCCAGTACCGGCAAAACCCGGCGGCATTCCTCCCGCTGCATCCGCCAGAGGGTACTTTCGCCCAGCAGATAGGCATAGTCCAGCCCCTGCACTCCGCTGAGCGCCGGGGTACAGCTCAGCTGCACGCCGCCCTTGCGGCGCTCCACCTTCAGGCTGATGACCGGCAGGCCCTCTTTAAGGGTATAGCCGCCCACAACGCCCTCGGCAGCGTAAAGCTCTACAAGGGCATCCAGTCCCTCGCCGGTCAGCGGCAGACCGCCCGCCGGGCCTTTCTCCCAGCCGGAGCGCATGGTGCCCTCGGCTTCAAACGCCTGCCGGGCGCTCACCTGACGGCGCAGCAGCCGCAGCAATTGCTGCGCATCCGGGGCAAAGGCGTCCCACCGGTGCACAAAGGCCAGCGATTTCCCGTAGCTGACGCTTTCGCCCCGCTCGATCGCATCCAGAAACTGCGGAATGCTTTTTACCAGATACTGCCGCCCGCCGATGCCGTCCGAGACCCGCAGCCGCAGCCAGATACGGCCATTGTGCGGCGTAAGCTCCGGTTCCAGCAGAGCAAAGCCGGTGCGCTGGGCGGCGTTCTGGGGCTGGGGCTGCGCATCCTCCCGCTGGTAGCGCTTCAGCAGCAGCTGGGCCTCATAGTCGGTCTCCGGCTCCTCGCCCCGCCACTTGCGGCCGAACAGCATATCCAGCCCGGCGCTGTAACTGTCCTTGCGGGGCTCGGTGCTCAAGCCTGCCACGCCCCGCTGCACCCCGGGGATGCTCTCCGGCTTTTTTTCCGGAGCAGGCGGATTTTTTTCCGCGTCCTGCAGCAGCAGCGCGCCAATGTGCTTACAGTAGGTGCCGTCGCCGTTTTGATTATAGGGGCAGTCGCAGGAGGCGCTGACAAAGCTGCCGTTTTCCCGCAGCCAGACCTGCGTATAATAGCAGTCCGGCCCGCTGCCCTGCACCAGCGCTGTCAGGTGCCGCACCCCGTCCTCGTTGGTGGTGCAGCTGCTTTGCAGGATGCGCTTGCGGTACTTCTGTGCCCGCTCAAAGATGCTTTTGCCCAGCAATGCGCGGATCTCCTGTGCGTCCATGTGGTCTCCCTCCCCTGTGCTGTCGCGGTTCCGGTCTATTCTATAAGAATACCGCGTTCCACCCCGGGATGCAAGGGCAGAAGGGTAAAAAACGTTTAGAAAGCGCGGGCGGGACGATTTTGAATGGCCTCCGCTTTGCTTTGGCCATCTTCAGCGGAAGAATTATTTTGATTTACAATTTCGAAACGCCTGCGGGCGTTTCGAAATTGCTTTTTCACAGGAGGGGTCGTAGAGGGAAACGGCATTTGCAGTGCCTGTTTCCTGCGGAAACATCCGCACTGCGGGGTTGCTTCTTGGCTCTCAACAGGTCAAAGAAAAAGCACCCGCAAACGCCTTCGGGTGCCAATGCACAGACGGGAAGAGTTGCAGGTGCTTTCTTTATTTTAGGAAATTCCGCGCTTGCGGGTCTTGAGGTGGTACATTTCCTGATCGGCTTTATCGATCAGGTCGTGCACGGTGGCGATGTCCGGCTCAAGGCGGGCGCAGCCGATGCTGATCTCGATCTGGTAGGGCTTGCCGGAGGCGGCGTTGGCGGCATCCAGCTCCCGCTGGATGGAGGCGATCAGGGTGCGCACCTCCACGCTGTTGCAGCCGCAGGCGATGCAAAATTCATCGCCGCCGTAGCGCGCCAGCACGCCGTTATAGTTGGCGCACACCTTTTTCAAAATGCCCGCCAGCAGCACCAGCGCAGCGTCCCCCTCCAGGTGGCCGTATTCATCGTTGATGTGCTTGAAGTGATCCATGTCCATCATGAGGAAGTGCAGCGAGCGGTTGGGGTGGCGGCGGTAGTAGGGCAGTTCGCTTTCCAGATACCGCAGCGCCACGATGCGGTTGCTGACGCCGGTCAGAGTGTCCACCGTGAACTTGGTCTGCAGCACCAGCACATACACGCACACCAGCCCAAGCGTAATGCCGCAGCACAGCAGCCCGCGCCCGGGCAGCCAGCCTTGCAGCAAAAAGCCTGCCGCCGGCGCAAGCGCGAGCAGCAGCAGGGTCTTCAGTTCCTCTTTGGGTGTTTCCTGCTTCCAGTTGCTCAGCGTCCAGCTGCAGCGGAGAAAGACCGCCGCCAGATAGGCAAGCCCCACCAGCTTCGCCCCCCAGAACAGGGTGCTGCCCCGCAGCCCCTCTGCATCCAGATAGCAGAAGCCGTTTTCGTCCCGCGTTGTCAGCAGTGCCAGCAAAAGCAGCGCCACCGGTGCGGCGCTGAGCGCCAGCCTGCGGCCGTCCTCCATCCATGTACGCCCCAGCTCTGCCTCCACATACAAAAACACCAGCTGGCAGCAGCACGCCGCCAGCAGATAAAACAGAATACTGCCCCCGGCGTTCAGCCGGTAGGTCAGGGGGATGCCCAGATCCTCCCACGCGCCCAGCTGCGCCAGCGCACTGCCATGATCTACGATCGTCAGCGCCCCGGCAGACCACAGCAGCGCCGTGAACAGCCGCCCGGGCAGGCTTTTATCCCGCATTTTCTGCTGCGCTCGAAGCAAGACCGCCAGCGTGACCAGACAGACCGCACTGACCTGAGTATGGGCAATCGCATCCATGCCGCAACGCTCTCCTTTACCCTAGGGCGGCTTTGCGCCGTCCCGTCCCTTTTTCGCTCTTCCAACGTTCCTTTTCCGCACAGATTTATTGTACCAAATCCGTAACAGATATGCAACACAAACCGAAAATTTCATACAACAAAAAAAGACACCGGAACGTCTTTCGGCGTTCCGGTGTCTCTTGGAATCATATCACTTTGCCTGCGGATGGGCGGCGTCGTTGCGCAGGGCGCTTTCGCGGATCTTTTCCAGCGTCTGCTCGCTGAGGATGTGCTCTGCCTTGCAGGCGTCCTCGGCGGCGGTCTGCTCGTCCACGCCCAGCTGCACAAAGAAGTGGGTCAGCAGCTGGTGGCGGCTGTAAATGCGCTGAGCGATCTCCAGCCCGGGCTCCAGCAGGGTCAGGTTGCCTTCGCCGTCCACCGCGATATAGCCGTTCTCCCGCAGCTTTTTCATGGCGATGCTCACGCTGGCTTTGGTAAAGCCCAGCTCATTGACTACGTCAATGGAGCGCACTTTGCCCATACGCTGGCTCAGCATCAGGATCGTTTCAAGATAATCTTCTGCGGACTGGTGGATCTGCATGGTTTGTCCGGCCTCCTGCCTTATTCCCTCTGGGGGATTTTTCCGACAGGGGATGTGTACCCTCTGTCGTATGTTAAAGGATATCACATTTTTGCGGTTGATGCAAGTAATTCGCAGCAAGTTTTGTTAAACTAACCGTATTTCTCTGCACAGAACTGCTGTTTTGCCGGTTTTGCACCGCGCCTGTTTTGTGCAAAGGGTGCAATTCTCGGCGTTTTTGCCTTACCGTGTGGCCAGATAGGCCGCAGGGCCTGCCTCGTACAGATCGCCGCCGTGGGCGTCCAGCACAACGGTCAGGGGCATATCCTGCACGGTCAGGCGGCGCACCGCCTCACAGCCCAAGTCCGGCCATGCGATCACTTCCAGCGTCTGTACGCTTTTGGCCATCAGTGCACCGGCACCGCCCAGCGCAGCCAGATATACCGCGCCGTTGCGCACCACAGCCGCCTTGACGGCGGCGTCCCGCTTGCCCTTGCCGATCATGATCTTGTTGCCAAGATCCAGCAGCCGGGGACTCATAGCGTCCATGCGCCCGCTGGTGGTAGGCCCTGCCGAGCCGATGACCTCGCCCGGGCGTTCCGGGGTGGGACCTACATAATAGATGGCGCTGCCTTCCAGATCAAAAGGCAGGATCTCGCCCTTGTCCAGTGCTTCCATCATCCGCTTGTGTGCCTGATCCCGGGCGGTATACACCACGCCGGAAAGCAGCACGGTATCCCCCGCTTTCAGCGGGGCAAGATCCTGCGCGGTGCAGGGGGTAGTCAGTCTGTATTCCATCGTTCTCCCCTCCTTACAGTTCCGCGCTGGCGCGGCGGGTCACATGGCAGGAAACGTTCACAGCCACCGGCAGACCCGCCACATGGGTGGGCATCTGCTCAATGGCAAGGCCAAGACAGGTGGTCTTTCCGCCAAAGCCCTGCGGGCCGATGCCCAGTGCATTGATGGCGGCAAGCAGCTCCTGCTCCAACTGGGCGTAGTAGGGGTCGGGGTTGGGGATATCCAGCGGGCGCAGCAGCGCCTTTTTGGCAAGATACGCCACCTTGTCAAAGCTGCCGCCCACGCCGACGCCCAGCACGATGGGCGGGCAGGGGTTGGAGCCCGCCAGCTTTACGGTATCCACCACGAACTTTTTAAAGCCCTCCACGCCGTCGGCGGGCTTGAGCATCTGGATGCGGCTCATGTTCTCGCTGCCAAAGCCCTTGGGTGCTACCGTGATGCGGCAGCCCTCGCCGTCCACCAGATGCACCGTGATGGCCGCCGGGGTGTTATCGCCGGTGTTACCCCGGCGCAGCGGGTCGGCCACGATGCTTTTGCGCAGGTAGCCGTCCGTATAGCCCCGGCGCACGCCCTCGTGGATGGCGGCTTCAAAGCTGCCATCAATGTGCACATCGGTACCCAGTTCCACGAACACACAGGCCATGCCGGTATCCTGACAGATGGGCAGGTCTTTCTCCTTTGCGGCGCCAAGGTTCGACCACAGCAGGTCTAATGTGTTCTTTGCCAGCGGCCACGGCTCTTCTTCCCGGGCCTTTTCCAGCGCTGCCTGCACGTCCTGCGGCAGCTGGGTGTTGGCTTTAATGCAGAGCCGCGCCACCGTATCCGTAATGCTCTGTGCGGAGATCGTTCTCATGCCTGTATCCTCCGCTTACAGCCGTGCCACGCCGGTCTCGCGGGCAGCCTTTGCCACGGC
>UMKC01006870.1_pt1 | contig 11598 bp, 9 predicted proteins | sample 1966201 | NCBI WGS metagenome assembly UMKC01 (sample SAMEA4836166, study PRJEB28245) | human gut metagenome | biome: gut microbiome; material: fecal sample | place: Denmark | collected 2008 | reverse complement strand
ACCCTTGTGATTTAATACTGCAATTATCTGTGTCATAACATGATACTACTATTAGTGAATACTACTTTACTATTCTACTACTGATAGTACATACTAACCATAGTAAAAGCGGATTTACTACGATTAGTACGTACTACTCTCAGTTGATACTACCCTCAGAAGGGAAGGTCTTCGCTCTTGTCCTGCGGTGCATCGGCTGGCGGTACGGGAGCCTCGCCCTCTGCCTTGGCTGCCTTGCGTGCCTTTGTTGCAGGTGTGTCGGTTGCATCCTTCTTCCCTGCATTGACAAAGGCGATGGAGTCAGCTATGATGCTATGCTGTATGTGGTTCTCTCCGTTGCGGTCTGTCCAAATGGAAGAAGTCAGTGTGCCTTCCACAAGCACCATACGACCCTTGGTGAGGTATTCAGCCAAACGGATATGGTTCTCCTTGCTGCTCTTCACCCTTACCCAAGTGGTGATTTGCTTGCCCTTACTGTAGTCGTCCACTGCGATGTCAACAGCCATGAATGTTCCGTGTGTACCTGTGATGACGCGGCAATCCTTTGCTCCGATGCGTCCGATAGTGTGAGTGTAAATCATAATGTGAAAATGTTATAGTGGCAAGTTGGTTAGACTTGCCGTTACCTTGTTATTTAAATGACTTTTCTTGTTGATTGAACATAAGCTATTGCTTCATTCATAATTTCTGCTCGTGACCTACTCTTGTTATCTTGCATCCACTCATCAATTTCAGATTTGAGGAACATGATACGTTTCCCCTTCTTATGGAATGGTATTTGTTTATTGCTTGTCCAACAATAGATTGTGTGTTCAACTGGATGGGTAGGGAGATACTCACTCAATTCGGAAACACTAAGCCATTCCAATCCCTTATCGGGCTGAATTTGAGTCATTAGTGTGGAAAACTTTTCTTCTAAAATCTCCAGCTTGTTTATTACTAATGACAATGCTGATGGCAAGTCATTAAAACTCAATATTTGCTTTTCCATATCAATATATGTGTGGCAAGTTGGTTAGGCTTGCCGTTACCTTGTTATTAATATCCTTTCTTCGTCTGCCTTGTATTGGCGACAAAAGACTTGTTGCTGCCTGTGAGACTGATAGAGCCGCAATTAACAAACTCTCCGTCGGAATAGACTCTGTACTTCTGTCCGCTTACCTCATGCTTCTGTTTGATGCGCTCTCGCATCCACTTCTTGGCTGCGGTCAATGAGCAAAAGGTCTCGCTCTCCTTGGTCGTCTCGTCATATACGATGCACTGGGTCATACATGCTCCTACTTCATCCATGCACCTATACTCGACGTGACATAGTCCAACTGACCGCCAAATATGTCGCTTGGCTCTATGTCGTATTGTCCATCCCTCACTTCCTTGTCCTCTCCAAGAAGCGACAAGTTTCCGTCGGCATCCAAACGTGCTGCGTCTATGACGATGTCACGAGGCTCGTCAAAGAGATAACCTGCCACGATGGGCTGCTCTCCCTCGAAATGCACCTCAAAGCCTCCGTCCACCTCCGTGCCGTACTTGCGAAGAGCCGCTTTCAGCTCGTCCTGCTCCCGGTGCTGCAATGCCTGGAGTTGTCCGTGGATAGTGAGGTCTTGCAGTTCTGCCTCTCGTTTGGTGTGGGTTGCCTCGCCGGTCTTGCAGTCGATGTCATACTTGTGGTAAACCACTGGGATATGGTCTGCCGATGTGACAAGCCATGTGATGTTGTTCACTGAGAAGCCCTGTCTGGTGAGGAACTCCTCGATGTCTGAGCCGAGAAGGTGGTCGGCTACGTCAAGATACTCGATGCGTGCGTCAGCATCATGCAGGATGATAATCTTCATTGCCTTTCTATTTTTAGTGATACAAATAAGTTTGTCGCCCATGTCGCTGGACTTGTTTAACTACGTTGAAGAAACTTACGCTCAGCATAGTGAATAAATTCCCTCTGCGTTCGCTTAACCGTTTCTTTCTCTTCCCTCCTTTCGAGACCTTTCAGCCTGTGGAGGGATATTTTCTGCTCCCACAAGCCGCAAGAAAAGACATAAAGACAAATTATGTGTGAAGAATACTCTTTTCCGAGGAAAAGGAAGATTGTTCACAGTCACAAGACCTCAAGCAGAATTTGACGATTGTCTCAGACGCGGCTAACTTTGCAGGAAATATGCCTACCACTGCGCTGATTGGAAGAAGATTATTGATATTGGCTGCAAGAGGAATGATGTGTTATATATAAAGAGGTAAGAAGAAAGATTGAAACAGTAAGGGTGGGCAGTGAAGTGTTTGCAGGTCTGCTGTACCGACATAAAGCGAGTGTGTTGGCTGACCGGGATGCAAGTCATCAAAGCTTCAGCCTTGATAGCTTGTAGCACGGACAGACAATTCTCTCGCGTCGGTACTTCGGCATACTGTCAGCTTTGGCTAATAGCAACGTGTTGCCATCAGCCAAGGATGTCTGTATGACGACAGACCATGTAACGCTTCGCAAAGGCGTGGGGCAAAGCAGTATAATTTAGAAGTAGATAGTAACGTATATCAGGCAAGAAGAGACAGTTGCGCAACGGACAAATCGGGCACTCCTGTCAGCATGACAAATGTGCCTTGTCCTTGCCGCAGGACACTGAGGCAGATTGGACGTAGCAGACATGTCTGCCACATTCAATATGCCTGAGTGGACAAGAACTGCCTCTTGTATAGCAGAAGAGAAATTGTAAAACAGTTGATTAGTGGTAAAGGTGGTATGGGTGGGCAGAATGGCATTACACGGACATTGCCGAAGCCCGATAATGGGACAGCCAGACAGCAATAAAGGCAGTTATCAGAAGTGTCAGTTTCTGATAGTGACATTGTTGGCTGCCTGTCACATGGGATTCGTGCGGTGTCCGTACAGTAATGCCGTTCTGAAGGTGTGGGGCGAAGCGATACAACGCACTTGGACGAAACCACCGCTTATAACAGAAAATATTTTGCAGTCAAAGAGAAGAAGAATAGTAAAGCAGGTGTGGGTGGGTAGTGAAGCTGTCGCAAGATTGACGGTCTGAATATCAAGGCGAGTGGATAGCCAGTAAAGGACACAATTATCAGAAGCCTCGGCTTCGGCATCTTGTGGCATAGATGGCAGTCCTCTCGCGTTCAGACCTTGGCATACTGTCTTTCTTGGCTAATAGCGACTTTGTCGCCATCAGCCGGGAATATCTGTATGCCAACCATCTTGGTGACGTTTCGCAAATGGTGAGGGACGAAGTGGTTAGAATAAAGGAAGACGGCGTTGCCGTTATGGTTAATAAATGCACATGGTTGTTATTAGAGAAGATTATCACACGCTATAACAGCAGATTGATGTCCCTGAGCAAAACAAAAGCGACCCGAAGGTCGCCTTGTTATGGAGAGGAAAGGCTATTTCTTGCCTTTCTTGGTTGCTGGCTTGGCCGGCTCTTCCGCAGGAGTCTCCTCCTTGTCGGGACACTCGTAGAACTTGGTTGCAACCATGATGATTCTGGAGTGCTTCACGCCATCCTTGTCTGTCCACTCCTCTGGCTTGAAGAAACCCTCGACGGTGAGCAACGTGCCCTTGGTGAGCTTGTCGAATGATTCGGTGTGCTCGTTCTTGCGCCATGCCTCCATATTCATGAAAGCCGATACGCGGTTGGTTTCCTCGCCGTTCTTCTCCTGACGGCCTACTGCCAATGAGAAGCGTGCTACGCTGGCGTTTGCGAACTGACGGATTTCTGCATCCTTACCTACGAAACCTGAAACTGTGAAGTTGTTCTCGATCTTTTTCATTTTGAATTGAATTTAAAAGTGAAACTTAATTTTTACATGCATTCAAAAGCAGGGATGTGGCACCATGTGGGAAGCACCATGAAAATCGTTCGCAATACTCTTTTTGTCGTTGGCGGTAAGGGAGAAAAAGGAAGATTACGCACTATTTTATTGGTCACAGCGATAGCGGCCACACAAGAAGGAGGAAGTCCTTCGCAGCATCACGCTACCTTTGCATGGTAAAAATAAGTGGCTTTCAAATAGCTCAATTCAGAAAAAGACGGGGCCAAACAATGGAACAAAGGTTGTAAGCAAGGAGGCAATCCGTATGCAACAGACAGGGGCACTGCTATGGCTGTATGCCTGGAGAAACGAAGCGGGAAATCCGACCTTACAGCTGTATCATCAGAAGAGTGAGGAGCATGAACACTGATGCACGATGAACGACAAGCCTAAGGGTCAGCTTAGCAATAGAGGCATCAAGCCAAAAGAGGACAGACATCAGAGGATTGGCGATAGCACTGTCATCATGCTAAGACCAAGTTCTGTGTCCGACAAGGAAGAGTCGCAAAAGACAGACGAGTAAAACCAAAAGGCGAAATGACCATTCCTATAACAAGGTACAGAGACGCTTAAAACGGCGAAGGGACTTTGGCGACGTATCGCTATACAGGTGTCGAAGCATCGCTTCTATAACAGGACTGGAGCAAGTGAGCAAACCGCACAACTTGCTCCCAAGGTATTTCAGTTACAACAGCCATAACCTCATTGGAGGATTGTCCTAAAAGAGTTTTTGCAGTCAAAGGAAGAAAGAGTCTGCAAGCCACATAGCCAACAGACTCTCTCCTGATTATTCACAGATGACAACATCATCCTTGTACTCCGTCACTTCCTTGCCGTTGATGAGCTGGACAATGACCTCACAACCCAAGTCCTCGACAATCGTTCCCTCTGTCTGACCTCTTCGGGGATAAAGCAAGGTGCAGAAACACCCTACAACGCCGTCCAACTGCTCCATGTCTATCGTTGCCATATCCGTTCCTCCTTGTTAGCCGAATGTGATTGGATTGATGCAGAAATTCGTGTCCTCTGCCTCATACTCGTATTCATTGATGAAGTCAATCATCTTCTGTTCGCTTCTTCCGTCCTGTGAGACACCAGTCTTCTCACACCACAACTTGATAGCATCACCAAAGGTGGAGTAAGCACCCTCACAATCCTCAAAGAGTTCTCCGTATGCAGTGACGTAGCACTCTTCGGGGAAGAAGTCGTTCTCATCGTGCGTATAGAAGATGTCGCAACCTGGCTCAACCTCTCGCCAACTGATTGAAAGTTCATCGCCAAGTGCCTTGTTCACCTCCTCAAAGAACAAGTCGCATGAAGACCAAGCACTTTCGGTGTCAAAGGACAAGAGGGCATAATCGTCTTCCACGTTCTCCTCATACTCTGCCCAATAGATGTGTCCTCTCACCGAGATGCCTTTCTTCTCGTAGTCAATGCCATAGTGTTCTGCCAAGAGATACAGATACACATTATTACTGTTCACCTCCAACTCTTGGAGTGTGTTCCAAAGGTCTGCCACGGCTTTGCGTGAGCCTGTCACCTTGTACTGAGTGTCGCAAATGTTAGCCATAAGATAAAATTTTTATTTTCTTCCCTTATGTAGAACCAACTACCATCGGGATTGATTAAAGAATTATGTTGCCCCAAAAGGTGTTATGGCTCATCAATGCAAGGTTTTGCCGTCAAATACTACCTCTGCCACAATCAGAGCGTGGAGATTTCACGGACAAACCACAGGCACCGACCTTGCAGGATGAACGCCATGACAGGTACCTTTGCAACACAATTCTTATCAAAGCCCGATGGGGTGGTACATGGCAGACTGCATGGTACAGCAGTGTGAAGTGACGTTATAGGTGGAGATAAGGCTATAAGAGGTTTTTGCAGTCAAAGGAGAAAAGAGTCCACAAAGTGCAGTATCTACAGGACAAAAACACTTTAGTTTACCTTGGTTAGCTCTTATATATATGCTAACCTAAAGTAAACTGTATATATGTCCGTCTAAAACCCGAAAACCGTACGGGTCAGCTTACGTCAGAAACAGAAGTATAGAACCATAGAAGTGGTTCAAGAAGTCTTTCTTCCTTTGACTGCAAAATATTATCTTTGCACGAATCATAATTGCCCTGTAGGATTTAATATAATTTAACACTCTTTGTTGAATGCAAGGAAGAACAGCTTCAATATGCTGAATATCAGTAGTATAACATTGTGTTAACCCTTAATCTGTAGAAAAGGATGTTATCATACAAAGTAATGTCCATTTGTACTTTTTCTATATGGTTTTATACTTACATTTGCATATCATTTGTATCTTGATAACAGTAACTAACTGATTATCAATATACTTTATATTTGAGGAAGTTACTTATAGTGGTGGAAGTGGATCCGAACAAGATTGGATGACAGCTCTGCAAAATACGGTAAATGAATGTGCCGGCGATTATGATACTTACAGAATATTTGACAAGGAAATGACGCCGGATGTTACTTTGGGAGATGTCGCTGGACAAATTATATTGAAAGCAAACTATAATAGCGATAATATGATCTCTGGAGCAGGAACGGCTCCGCTGATGTACACAAAATGGGAAAAACCTTATGTTGAAGGCGGTCTGCCAATGACATGGGGAAATCCGAATGGCAATGCAAAGCTACACTGGTTGTATCAGGAGGTAACCTCTGTCAAAGATGATAGTAGAGGTTGTGGACATGGAGATGCAGAAGCAACGAAAGACGAGAAAATATCATATATAAAGAAAATTTTCCAAGAAAGTGTTACTGCTTATAAAAATGATACTTCTCATAAGACATGGTTTATGAACGACTTGGGCGGTTATTATTTCTATCAAACAGAAGAAGGTATATTAGGTTGGCGGCATGAGGATCATCAAGATCCAGAAGGACTTGCTACAGATATGAACAGTTTGGGTGTAAGTGAACTTCAGAACCGTACTGAAAATGCCGGATTGGGATTAGTTTATATGAACTTTGCTGATAAACAGGCAGACTCTGGTGCTAAATACAAGAGCGACTGGCTGATTCAGACAATTATCGACAACAACTTTAAGTTCGCGTTGCGTAAGAAAGGCTCAAGCACAACGCCTTCATCAAAATACAATGCCACTTATTCAAATGGCGGAAATGCCGTTGGTTGGGATAAGTAATCACTATTTGACAATGAAACTTTCGCTGAGTTTTTCAGCGAAAGTTCATTGTTGAAAAATGTATCATATAAGATAAATGAGTTATCCTATACGAAAATACGCGGCATTAGTAATTGCGTTAGCCTGCTTTGCTTCATGCCAGGACGAGTCTTTGCTCAGCGGCGACGCTGCCGGCAAAGTGAAGATCCTTGCACGCATGAGCGGCTCAACACCTACGCGTACTTGTGTTGACGGAGTTACGACAGACGGTTCGGTGGGCATATTGTGGTCGCCGGGCGACCGTATCGGTGTGTATGGAAGCGCCGGAACGGCAAACGCCTTGTTCGTATCTTCAAATACGAGTGCCGCGCCTGAAGCCGTCTTTGCAGGCAATCTGAAGCAGGGCGAATCTCCCTCTTACGCCTACTATCCCTATGACGAAGGCAACTCTTCGTCGGATGTCTCGGCTATTAAAGGAAACCTGAAACTTGTTCAGGCATACAACATGGCCGACGGAACGTTAGAGGCCGACTATAAAGTAGGCAAGCCAACGTTCTCATCAGCTGATGGCGGACAATATGAGTTCTCGTTCGAGCATCTGTTCTCCCTTATCAGGTTCAGCATCAACGCCACGGGTACTCTTCTCGAAGGCGATAATCTTGAAAGCATCATCCTGACTTTGCCCGACGGGCGCAGGCTCGGCGGCGAGTTTACGTTTGACGCAGCTTCTAAGGCTGTGACATGGACAGGTGCTGCCGACGGGGTGAACCAGCTGACCATGAAATGGAGCGATGCTCCGGCGCTTACGAGCGGACAGGAGCTGACGGGATATATGACCTGTGCCCCTGACATACATCAGAACGACGATATAAAAATCACCATTCTGACACATCAGTACAAGGCAGAGTTCACCCGCCGTTCGCTTGCAGACTTCGCTGCTAACACATGCTACACGTTCCCGCTGACGCTTGCCAACTATTCTGATATGGTTGTAACCAAGCGTCCTGTGTTCAACAGTTTCTCATTCGATGTAAGTGCCAACGAAGGCAAAATTCTTGGCACCAAACTGGTGTATGAGAACGGAAAGACACAGCCTGTGGATAATACGGCAGAGATGATGACGGTAGGTACTGACAGCGTTACCGGCTGCATACCTTATCTGTTTGACTTCAAGCTGAAGCCCACGTTCACCATACCTGAAGGCATGACCGTAACAGTGGACGGAAAAGCACAGACGAGCGGAGCCGACGAGCAGGACTTCAGCAAGCCGGTGACATATGTAGTGTCTAACGGCGAGGAAGACCGCGCCTATGTTGTTGAGGTTACAAACACCGGCCTGCCAGTGGCAGTGCTTGAGCAGGAAGGCGGCAACGTCTATTGGGATGAGGCCGGCATAAATGTGCGCGGCAAGGATGAAGACTGGGGCGGAAACGACCATTTTACGCTATACAATGCAGATGGAACGGTAGATGTGGAAACTGCTTTATGCAGTTCGCGCCTTCGCGGTAACTCCACGCAGAACTTCCCGAAACTTCCCTTTGCGCTTAAATTCGACAAGAAAGTAGGTATACAAGGACTGCCTACCGACAAGCGCTGGGAGCTGCTTGCCAACTGGATGGACCGCACTTCGCTGCGCAATGCAGTTGCTCTCGACATAGCTCATCGCACGGCCGGTGCACATACAGACGGCCTGGGATGGAGTCCTAATGGTGTGAATGTGGAACTGGTTATCAACGGACGTCATGTGGGAAATTATTTCCTGTGTGAGAAAGTGAAGATTGATGCCGACCGCGTGAACATCAAGGACTGCTATGAGGACGTTGTGGACGGTGGCAACTCCAATCCTTCTGTTGCCGACTGCGGTTATCTGCTTGAGTTCGACGACGCTATGGATGAGGTCAACCGTTTCCGTACAGACCGCGGACTGCCTGTCATGTTTAAGGATGAAGTGCCGGAAAACGGAACGCTGTTTAATGCCATAAAAGATAAGATTGAGGCAATTGAGCAGAATCTGGAAAACGGCAACTACTCTGAAGCCTACAAGCAGCTGGACATCAACTCCGTCATTGACTATTTCTTTGTGCAGGAACTTACGTTCAACGATGAATACAAGCATCCTAAGAGCGTATATATGTACATCGACGGCGAGGATAAGCTGACAGCAGGCCCGGTGTGGGACTTTGACTGGCAGACGTTTATCATTCCGGATCAGGTGCGTGCCTACGGCGGAACTTACGACTGCCGTAACACGGACGAGTGGCTGTATGGAGCTTCGGCGTTGGCCGAAAAACAGTGGCCATGGGGAAATCCTGATTATGTCAACGACAAGCCCTATATGTGGTATCCGCTTCTGTTTAAAGACCCGACGTTCAGAAGTAGCTTACAGGCGCGCTGGACGGCTGTTTATGCAGCTCTGCAGGCTGTAGTGGCAGAGATAGACCGGCTGGCACTTCAGAATCGTCTTTCAGATAAGTTCAACTCGGCAATGTGCCCTACCACACGCACTCTGAAAAACGAGTGTGGCGCTGCGTTCAATGGTGATGAGGATATGACCTTCGACCAGGCAATACAGTCGATGAAGAAGGCATATACAGACCGTCTGAACTGGATGAACGCACAGATAATAAGTGGAAGTTTCGTGACAGACGCAGACTAATGAAAATATCTAACGAATAAAAATTCATAATATGATTAAAAGAACAATCGCGGCAGCCATTGTAGTATTGGCTGCAGGTTCAGCCTTTGCCCAGGCTGAACAAAAGACCAGTTCCACAGAATATGTGGAATACAGCTCAAGTAAATATAAAGTGGAGACAAACGGCTTCTGGAGCAACTGGTTTGTCAGTGTTGGCGCTGGTGGCCAGGTCTACTTTGGCGACCATGACCGTCAGGCTTCGTTTGGCGACAGAATTTCGCCGGCTCTCGATGTTGCTGTTGGCAAGTGGTTCTCGCCGAGCATAGGCGTAAGGCTTATGTATAGCGGCCTTTCGGTTAAGGGTGCCACACAGAAGGGTTCTTTGGCTCACAGCACCGGTGAGGATGTGCCCGGAAAGGGAGGTAACGGCTATTGGCTGGAGAAGCAGAAGTTTAATTACTTCAACTTCCATGCTGATGTGCTGTTCAATCTCTCTAACATGATATGTGGCTACAATGAGAAGCGCCTGTATAACCTCAGCGCTTACGGAGGTCTCGGCGTGATGCACGTGTCAGAAGAGCCGTCAGCCACAGACATATCAGCACACTTCGGTCTTCTTAACACCTTCCGTCTGTGTTCAGCTCTGGACCTCAACCTTGACCTGCGCGGAACGCTGGTTAACGATGAGTTCGACGGCGAGGGCGGAGGCCGCGGCGGCGAAGGTATGTTCACCGTTGCAGTTGGTCTTACCTATAAGTTTAAGCCGCGCGGCTGGGAGCGCAGCAAGGTCGTTACACGCACTGTGTATAACAACGACGAAATCAACGCCATGCGCGAGCAGCTCAACCGCATGAGTGAGGAGAACGCACGTCTGCAGGAAGCTCTCAACCAGAACGACAAAGAGAAGGCTGAGACCATAGTTAAGCAGATAACATCTGCCAACCTCATCGTGTTCCCGATAGGCAAGAGCACCTTGTCTAATCAGGCTCGTGTAAACCTCGGCATGCTTGCAGAGGTAATCAAGCAGGGCGATCCTTCAACGGTTTACACCATCACCGGATATGCTGATGCCGGAACCGGAACAAAGGCCGGCAACGAGCGTCTGAGCAAGAAGCGTGCTGAGGCTGTATATAACTGCCTGGTAAAAGAGTTTGGTGTTAACAAGTCACAGCTCCAGATTGACTATAAGGGCGGTGTGGACAATATGTTCTATGACGACCCGCGCATGAGCCGTGCCGTAATCACCAAGACAAAGTAAATATATCTGTCTGACTTGTTGCGATGCGTACCTGCGTCAGCAACGCAGTGGCGCGAGGGTGTGGCAAGGAGTCAGGGCTGGTTAGCTCATTTTATTGCAGTCGGATTTGCTCTGCTGCCTGAATGTGTTTTCGGGCATACAGTGTCAAGTCTGGTATGAGTTTGTCTGTTTCTATAGCCCCTCTTCGTACACATCCTCGTTTTCTAATTGAAAGTTTTGTGTTCAATCCCATTTGCTGTCTTTTTGGCAGTGAATGGGATTTTTTGTTTTCGGGAGTTTCATCTGTCCGCCATGATTCTGATGAGGCATGCCGAGAACATGATCAAACGGCAATGTAAACAAGACGACGGGCTGAAAGCATGGACGCACAAAACATATAACGCTATCTGCGGGCTGATGGCAGATTCGCGTTTAAGGGCCTGCATAAGGCTTATGTGACAGATATTCCGCTGACTGACGGAAAGGCCGTCAGAAGGCGCAGAAATGCTCCGTGTGGGCATGCAGCATAGGGAAGCCTGTGCCGGCCATGCGTGGTGAGGTTATGTCATTGTGCATATCCATTCCGCGTCAGAGTTGCTCATGCCGATAAAGTTGCCGGTTGAACGGCATTATGCTTAATGATTTTTTTGAGACGTGCCTTGAAGGTATACCGGCGACCTGTGTGAAAAAGTCAGTTGCTTTTCTGTTGTTTTGGCTTAGCTGCATCGTAGGTTTTTCGGCTCACCCGATAAATAGTGGGGAAAGAA
>UMKC01002397.1_pt1 | contig 11610 bp, 10 predicted proteins | sample 1966201 | NCBI WGS metagenome assembly UMKC01 (sample SAMEA4836166, study PRJEB28245) | human gut metagenome | biome: gut microbiome; material: fecal sample | place: Denmark | collected 2008 | reverse complement strand
CCCGGCCTGTGCGCCGAGGAAGGGCGGAAAGATGAGGTTGCCCGCCCCGAAGAACATCGAGAACAGGGTAAACCCCACCAGAAAGAGCTTTTTGCCCCGGAGGGCCTGCGTGGAATCGTGCATGGTCATCTCTCCCAGTCGTGCGCAGGAGCGCGTAAAATATGAAACACGGAGTGCTTTATTACAGTGTAGAGTCTTATCCCCTTCATGTCAAGAGAAGAAAAGATGAAGGATTGTATTCTTTCACATGATGTGATATTCTGAAAGCGAAAAAAGAAGAGGAGCAGAGAAACAGATGGAAAAAACAAAAAAGCGCCGCCTTCAGCTCTTGGCGGCGTCGGTCTTCTGGCTGGGCGTCTGGCAGGCGGCGGCAATGGCCATCGGGCAGGAGGTCTTTCTGGTCTCGCCGGTGCAGGCGCTGGGGACGCTGGTGCAGCTTCTGCCGCAGGCGGAGTTCTGGCAGCGGGTGGCGTTCAGCGCTGGGCGCATCCTGCTGGGCTTCGGGCTGGGTGCGCTGTCCAGTACCGTGCTGGCGGTGGCGGCGGAAAAATGGGAGTGGGTGGACGCCCTTCTCGCCCCGGTGATGCAGCTGGTCAAGGCCACGCCGGTGGCCAGCTTCATCATTCTGGCGCTGGTGTGGGTGCGGGGGTCCTCGCTGTCGGTGCTCATCAGCTTTCTGATGGTGCTTCCGGTGCTGTACGGGGCCGTGCGCACCGGCATCCGGGCGGCAGACCCGCAGCTGCTGGAAATGGCAAAGGTGTTCCGTCTGCCGCTGGGCCGCCGCCTGCGGGCCGTGTGGCTCCCGGCGGTGCTCCCGGCTTTCCGGCAGGGGTGCAGCGTGGCGCTGGGCATCTGCTGGAAAAGCGGCGTGGCGGCGGAGGTCATCGGCCTGCCCAACGGCAGCATCGGCGATGCCCTTTACCGGGCTAAGATCACCCTTTCCACCGGGGAACTGTTCGCCTGGACCTTTGTCATCATCCTGCTCAGTGCGGCCTTTGAAAAGCTGTTCCTCCGGGCGCTGGATGCTGTGAGCCGGGCGTTGATTGGCGGAGAGGAGGATGCCGCATGCTGACCATCGACCATCTGGAAAAGCAGTTCGGCAGCACGGTGCTGTTCCGGGACCTGACCTTTACGGTGGACGGCCCGGCGGTGCTGTGGGCCCCCAGCGGCTGGGGCAAGACCACCCTTCTGCGCATCCTCATGGGGCTGGAAACGCCCACTGCAGGCCGGGTGCAGGGCGCCGGGCGGGTGAGTGCGGTGTTCCAGGAGGACCGGCTCTGCCCCCAGCTGACGGCGGTGCAGAATGTGCTGCTGGTGCTGCCGGATGACCGGCAGGAAGCGGCCATCCGACAGGACTTTGCCCGGCTGGGGCTGGACGAGGCTGCGCTGGCCCTCCCGGCCCGGAAGCTGAGCGGCGGGCAGAAGCGCCGCACGGCCCTGCTGCGGGCCCTCTGGGCACCGGGGGACACCCTGCTGCTGGACGAGCCCTTTACCGGTATGGACCCGGCTGCCGTACAGGCCAGCATCGCCCTGCTGCGGGAGCGGGTGGAGGGCCGTCCGGTGCTGCTGGCCACCCACGACCGTGCCGCCATCGACGCACTGGGCTGGCCGGTGCTGGAGCTGCAGAAGCTGGCACAGCCGGGTGCGGCTTGCAATTCCACAAACAAAGGATTACAATAAGGGTTAGCAGCGCAAAACGGCTGCATGTTAAGAATCCTGAACCTGAAACGGAGGTTTTTCAGTTATGGCTTGTACTACCATTCTGGTCGGCAAAAAGGCGTCTTACGACGGCTCTACCATGATCGCCCGCAACGACGATTCCGGTTCCGGCCATTTCACCGCCAAGAAGTTCACCGTGGTGCACCCGGAGGACCTGCCCAAGGTCTACCGCAGTGTGCTGTCCCATGCGGAAGTGCCCCTGCCGGAGGGTGCCATGCGCTTTACCGCCATGCCCAACGCCGTGGAGGGCAAGGGCATCTGGGCGGCTTCCGGCGTGAACGCCGCCAACGTGGGCATGACCGCCACTGAGACGATCACCTCCAACCCCCGCGTGCTGGGCGCGGACCCGCTGGTGGAGTACCGCCCCGCCAAGGGCGGCCAGCCGGAAGTGCCCGGCGGCATCGGCGAAGAGGATATTGTGTATCTGGTGCTGCCCTATATCCACACCGCCCGCGAGGGCGTGCAGCGTCTGGGCCAGCTGCTGCGGACCTACGGCACCTACGAGATGAACGGCATCGCTTTTGCCGACGTGAACGAGGTGTGGTGGCTGGAGACCATCGGCGGCCACCACTGGATCGCCCGCCGTGTGCCGGACGACGTGTATGTGGTCATGCCCAACCAGCTGGGTCTGGACAGCTTTGACCTGACCGACGCCCTGGGCGAGCAGAAGGAATACATGTGCTCGGCCGACCTTGCCGAGTTCATCGCAAAGAACCATCTGGACCTGTCGCAGGATGGGGCACTGAACCCTCGCGATGCCTTTGGCAGCCACGACGACTCTGACCATGTGTATAACACGCCCCGCGCCTGGTACATGCTGCGTACCCTGAACCCCACCACCTGGGTGTGGGACGGTCCGGATGCCGATTATACCCCCATGTCCGACGATCTGCCCTGGTGCATGGTGCCGGAAAAGAAGGTGACCCCGGAGGACGTGAAGTATGTGCTGTCCAGCCACTATCAGGGCACCCCGTATGACCCCTACCGCAGCTACGGCGACAAGGCAAGCAAGGGCGCATACCGTTCCATCGGCATCAACCGCAACGACTTTATGGCCCTGATCCAGCTGCGCCCGGACGTGGACGCCGAGAACTGCGCTTTGGAATGGATCGCCTATGCCTCCAACGCCTTCAACACCATGGTGCCCTTCTACGCCAATGTGGACACCACCCCGGCTTATCTGGCCAACACCACCGGCGAAGTGTCCACCGACAACTTCTACTGGGTCAGCCGCATGATCGCCGCCATGGCCGATGCCTCCTATGCAAAGTCGCTGTTCCACATTGAGCGCTATGAGGAAGCTGTGCTCAGCGCGGCCCATGCACTGGTGAACCAGTACGACGCGAAGCTGGCCGCGGCAGCGCCTGCAGCCCGTGCCGCCCTGCGGGAGGAAGCCAACCTTGCCCTGGCCGCCATGATCCAGGAAAAGGCCTCCGACACGTTGGGCAAGGTGCTGTTTGAACTGAGCAATCAGATGAAGAACGCCTACTCCCGTTCGGATGCGTGATCTTTTTAATAAGAACGACTGAACCGTAAAAAGGCGGGCTGCAGTGCAAACTGCGGCCCGCCTTTTCTGCGGTTATTTCTTTTTTCTTGCCGGTTTCTTTTTGCGCACGGTGTAACCAAAGGTGCCCAGCTTTTTGCCCAGGGCCAGATACTCGCCGTGGCTGTACACGATGAGCTTTGCCTTGTCCAGACACAGCTTGCCGGTCTCATCCAGCAGGCTCTCGTCCACATCGCAGGCCACCACTTCGGCAAGGAACAGATCGTGGCTGCCCAGCGGGATCCTCTGGGTCACTTTGCATTCCAGGTTCACCGGGCTTTCCGCCAGCACAGGGCAGTCGGTGAGCACGCTGCCCGGCTCGGCATGCAGGCCGCAGGCGGCAAACTTGTCCACATCGCGGCCGCTCTTCACGCCGCACCAATCCACCGACCGCACCAGTGCTTCGGTGGGCAGGTTGATGGCAAACTGCCCGCTCTCCTGAATGAGGTGGTGGCTGAACCGTTCCGGCCGCACGCTGATGCTCACCATGCTGGGCTGGGTGCAGATGGTGCCCGTCCAGCCGATGGTGATGAGGTTGGGGTTCTCCAGCCCGCCGCAGGACACCAGCACCGGCGGTTCCGGGTTCAGCAGGGTACTGCCCCGCCAGCTCTGTTTGCTCATCCGTGATACTTCCTTTCGTAGGGGGCCCAGGTGCGCTCCGAGATGATGTAGCGCGGGCGGGCCTTGGTCTCCATGTAGATCTTGCCGATGTATTCGCCGATGACGCCCAGGCATACCAGCTGCACGCCGCCCATGAAGCAGACGATGCAGACGATAGAGGCCCAGCCTGCCACCGACGAGCCCAGAATGGCCTGCACGATGGCCCAGATGACCCCGATGAAGCCGATCAGGCTCACCACGATGCCGGCTCCGGTGATGATGCGGATGGGCTTGTTGGACAGGCTGGTGATGCCGTCAAAGGCCAGTGCCAGCATCTTGCTCAGGGGATAGTGGCTCTCGCCGGCCAGACGCTCGTGGCGCTCGTAGGTGACCACGTCGTGGGGGAAGCCCACCAGCGGCACCATACCCCGCAGGAAGATGTTCACCTCGTGGTAGTCGGCAAAGCTCTCCAGCACACGGGTGCTGATAAGGCGGTAGTCGGCGTGATTGAACACGATGTCGGCGCCCAGAGCGTTCATCACATGGTAGAAGCCCTCGGCGGTGAACCGCTTGAAGAAGGTGTCGGTGTCGCGGCGGCTGCGCACGCCGTACACCACCTCGGCACCGTCCAGATACTTCTGCACCATCTCATCCATGGCGTTGATGTCATCCTGCCCGTCGCAGTCGATGGAAATGGTGATATCGCAGCTGCCGCTGTGCAGCGCCTCCATCAGGCCTGCCAGTACGGCATTCTGGTGGCCGCGGTTGCGGCTCTGCGCAATGCCGATGAAGTGCTCGTCCTGCTTTGCAAAGCCCTGAATGAGCTCCCAGGTCTTATCCTTGGAGCCGTCGTTGACGAACAGCACCCGGCTCCTGTCGCTCACAAGGCCGCGGGCGGCGAGGTCGTTGATTTTTTGCAGGAACAGCGGGGCCGTGATGGGCAGCACTGCTTCCTCATTATAACAGGGGATCACGATCCAGAGAATCGGTTTGGGCATGGTAAAAACTCCTTTTTATCCTTTATTGCACCATCTGCTTCAGAGCGTCCGGGTCCAGCAGTTTGAAGCTGCTTTTAAAGGTATCCAGCAGGCCGTCCTTCTGCATCAGGCTCAGCTCCCGGCTCAGGGCACTGCGGTCGCAGTTGAGGTAGTCGGCCAGCTGCACGCGGGAGAACGGGATGCTGAAAGTCAGGCTCCCGGCCCGCTCGCTCTCGTTCAGCAGGTAAGCGCACACCTTGGCGCGCAGGCTCTTCAGCACCAGCAGGTCCACCCGGCGGGAGAGCAGGAAGTATTTGTCGCTGATGGTGCGCACCAGATTCTGCAGCACCCGTTGATGGGCGGGGCTGCCGTCTGAGAGCAGCAGCTGCTCGTAGGGCACCAGCAGCACCTCGCAGGCGGTGGCCGCCAGCACCGTGACCGGGCTGGCCAGACTGGACCCGCCCAGCACATCGCCGAATACCCCGCCCGGTTCCACCCGGGTAATGGGCACACGGGCACCCTCCGGGCCGGGGTGGTAGGCTTCCAGTTCTCCGGACAGCACCACGCCCACCCGGCGGCTGGGCGCACCGGCCAGTACGAGCACTTCGCCCCGGCCAAAGCTGCGCTCCACGGCCCCCAGCCGGGTCAGCAGTGCTTGCAGCTCCTCGGCGGAAAGACCGGAAAACAGGGTGGTGGATTGTAACAGCGGCAGATCGTTTTTCATCGCAACTCCGTGGGAACCGCAGCGGCCCCCACAGTCCTCCTGCAATTCCGTTGCATGCGCAACGGTATTTTCCCCCCTATTATAGTAAACTAGGACGCGCAAAGCAAATATTTTTGCAAATTTGCCTTGTAAAATTTTGCATTGCAGGGTCTGCACCGGTTCCCATGCGGGGAACGGCACCCCTGCGGGAAGAAAGAGGACATCATGAAGAAATTTGTATCGCTGCTGCTGGCGTTCAGCCTTGCGCTGTGCCTGGCAGCCTGCGGCGGCAGCGCAAGCTCTGCCGTTTCCGGCTCTGCAGCCTCCAGTGAGGCCGCTTCCTCCGAGGCTGCTTCCAGCGAAGCCGCACAGGAGCTTTCCACCACCGACGCCCTGCGCATCGCGGGCCTGAAGGGCCCCACCACCATGGGTCTGGTCAACCTGCTCAGCATGGAAGCCGACGGCACCGCCGCCATGGACTACGACCTGCAGCTCTACGGCGCCGCCGATGAGATCGTGCCCCTGCTGATGAAGGGTGAGCTGGACATGGCTGCCATCCCGGCAAACCTGGCCGCGACCCTGTACCAGAAAACCAACGGCGGCATCCAGGCCGTGGCTGTGAATACCCTGGGCGTGCTGTATGTGGTGGAACAGGGCGACACGGTGCAGTCCATGGCTGACCTGAAGGGCCGCACCATCCTGTCCACCGGCAAGGGCACCACCCCGGAGTATGTGCTGCGCTACCTGCTCAACGCCAACGGCATCGACCCCGACAAGGACGTGACCATCGAGTATTATAGCGAGGCCACCGAGGTGACCGCCCAGATGGCCACCACCGAGGACGCCATTGCCGTGCTGCCCCAGCCCTATGTCACTGCCGCCGGTCTGCAGGACGAGACTCTGCGGGTGGCCCTGAACCTGACCGAGGAGTGGAACAAGGTGGCCGATACCCAGCTCATCACCGGTGTGACTGTGGTGCGCAAGGAGTACGCCGAGGAGCACCCGGATGTGGTGGCCGCTTTCCTGACCGACTACGCCAGGAGCGTGGAAGCTGCCAACACCGACCTGGACGGCACCGCTGCTCTGTGTGAGGAACAGGGCGTGGTGGCCAAGGCTGCCATTGCCAAAAAGGCTCTGCCCAACTGCAACATCGTCTGCCTGACCGGCGACGAGCTGAAGGCAGATGCTTCTGCTTACCTGCAGGTGCTGTTTGACGCCGACCCCGCCGCCGTGGGCGGTGCGCTGCCCGGTGACGATTTCTACTGGACGGCTGAATAATTCCGAGCAAACCATCTCTCCGGAGCCGCTGTGCATTGGTACGCACAGCGGCTCTTTTTTGCGCTTTGGCAGGTGTGCACAAAAATCGGAGAGAAATTTTGTGCGTGAAATTGACTGAAAACGATTGATTTTGACGGGATGTTTGCTATAATAAAGATGCAAACCACCAAAACCCGTCAAAGAACGCTAAAAACCGTCAGAGACGGGGCGCAAAGGAGAAAACAGCCCATGTTGGCAGAAGAACGGTTTGGGCAGATCCTAGATCTGCTGAATAAACAGCGCACGGCTACCGTGCAGGAGCTGTGCGAGGCGCTGGGCACCAGCGAGTCCACCATCCGGCGTGACCTGACGGAACTGGATCGGCTGGGCAAGCTGAACAAGGTGCACGGCGGTGCCACCCTGCCGGACAACCGCTTCCAGGCCGAGGAACCCACCATGCAGGCCAAGGAGACGCTGGCCGTGCCCCAGAAGCGGGCCATTGCGGCGGCTGCCGCTGCCCTCATCCACGCCGAGGACTTTGTGTTCATCGACGCAGGCTCCACCACGCTGGAACTGGTGCGGGCGCTGGAGGGCGAGGCCCTGCAGGCAAACTATGTGACCAACGGCGTGGCCCATGCCCGCACGCTGGCCCAGAAGGGCTGCCGGGTGTTCCTGCCCGGCGGGCTGCTGCGGCCCCCGACCGAGGCCATCGTGGGCGCGGCAGCCGTGAGCAGCCTGCAGCAGTACAACTTCACCAAGGCGTTCATGGGAGCCAACGGTGTGGCGCTGGAAGCAGGCTTCACCACCCCGGACCCGGAGGAAGCCACCGTGAAAGCCACGGCGGTGCACCGCGCACGGGAAAGCTGGTTCCTGGTGGATGACGCCAAGTTTGCACGCATCTGCCCGGCGGTGATCGCAGACCTGCATAGCGGTGCCATCCTGACCAACCGCTGCCCCAACCCCAAATACAAACAATACACGCTGGTAAAGGAGACGGAACTATGATCTACACTGTCACATTCAACCCGGCCATCGACTATGTGGTGCGGCTGGACGCCCCGCTGGAAGTCGGGCAGGTGAACCGTGCCTGCGGTGAGGACTGCGTGCTGGGCGGCAAAGGCATCAACGTGTCCGGTGTGCTGGCCCAGCTGGGCTGCCCCAGCGTGGCGCTGGGCTTTGTGGCCGGGGAGACCGGTGCCTGGCTGGAGCGCGGTCTGGCCGCGCAGGGCCTGCACACCGACTTTGTGCATCTGGAAAACGGCATGACCCGCATCAATGTCAAGATCAAGGCGGGGCAGGAGACCGAGCTGAACGGAGCTGGGCCGGACATCCCGGACGAGGCCCTGCACCAGCTGGAAGAAAAGCTGGACAGCCTGACCGAAAATGACGTGCTGATTTTGGCCGGCAGCATCCCCGCCAGCCTGCCGCAGGACGTGTACGAGCGGCTGCTGGCCCGGCTGGACGGCCGGGGCGTGCGCTGTGTGGTGGACGCCACCCGCGCCCTGCTGGTGAACGTGCTGCCCTACCACCCCTTCCTCATCAAGCCCAACAACCACGAGCTGGGCGAGATCGTGGGCAGGGAGCTGCACACGGATGAAGAGATCGCGGCAGCGGCCCGCACCCTGCAGGAAAAGGGTGCCCGCAATGTGCTGGTGAGCATGGCAGGCGACGGCGCTCTGCTGCTGGATGAGCAGGGCCAGACCCACCGCATCGGCTGCTCCAAGGGCAGGGTGGTGAACAGCGTGGGGGCCGGCGACAGCATGGTAGCCGGTTTTGTGGCTGGGTATCTGCAAAGCGGCAGCTACGCGCAGGCGCTGCGTCTGGGCACCGCCTGCGGCAGCGCAACGGCGTTCAGCCTTGGGCTTGCCACAAAGGAGAAGATCGACGAGCTGCTGGCGCAGCTTTGATGGGATAAAAGGAATAAGGAGAAACATTTATGCGCATCACCGAGTTATTTACCGCACAGTCCATTGCGCTGGACGAGGCGCTGCAAACACAGGAGGAGATCCTGAGCCGTCTGGTGGAGCTGCAGGCCACCCACGGCAACATCACCGACAAGGAGGCCTACAAAAAGGCCCTCTACGCCCGCGAGGCCGAGGGCTCTACCTATGTGGACAACGGCATCACCGTGCCCCACGCCAAGACGGCTGTGGTCACCCGTCCCAGCCTTGCCGCCCTGCGGCTGAGCACCCCGGTGCAGTACAACGCCGAGGATGACGGCACCACCGACCTGCTGTTTGCCATTGCAGCGCCGGAAAACGGCAGCCTGCATGTAGATATGCTGGCCCGCATGATGCAGATGTTGATGAACGAGGACTTTGTGGCAAAGCTGAAAGCCGCAAAGACTCCGGCAGAGTTTCTGGACTGCATCGACGCGCAGGAGGAAGCCCAGTTTGGTGCCGAGAGCTTTACCCAGCAGGAATTGCCCCAGAATGGTTACCGCATCCTGGCGGTGACGGCCTGCGTCAACGGCATTGCCCACACCTACATGGCCGCCGAGGCGCTGACCAAGGCCGGTGACAAGCTGGGTCTGCCCACCAAGGTGGAGACCAACGGTTCGGACGGCGCAAAGAACATCCTGACCCGTGCCGAGATCGCCGCCTGCGACGGCATCATCGTGGCCGCCGAGAAAAAGGTAGACACCGCCCGCTTTGACGGCAAGCCGGTGCTGTTCACCCGCGTGGATGACGGCATCCATAAGCCGGAGGAGCTGATCAAAAAGATCGCCCACGGTGAGGTGCCGGTGTACCACGCCGAGGGCGGTGCCCCGGCAGAGGATGCCTCCACCAAGGACAGCTTTGGCCGCAGCCTGTACAAGAACCTGATGAACGGCGTTTCCCACATGCTGCCCTTTGTGGTGGGCGGCGGCATCATGATCGCCCTGGCCTTTTTGCTGGACGACTACACCATTGACCCCTCCAACTTCGGTATGAACACCCCCATTGCCGCCTTCTTCAAGACGGTGGGCAATGCAGCCTTTGGCTATATGCTGCCCATTCTGGCAGGCTTCATCGCCATGTCCATCGCCGACCGTCCGGGCTTGGCTGTGGGCTTTGCCGGCGGTGTGCTGGCCATGAACGGCACCAACTTTGCGGGTATCGCCAATGGTGAGACCACCGGCATCTCCGGCGGTTTCCTGGCTGCCATGCTGGCTGGTTTCCTGGCGGGCTACATCGTCCAGTTCCTGAAAAAGATCACCGAAAAGCTCCCTGCCAGCCTGAACGGCCTTCGCCCTATGCTGATCTACCCGCTGGGCGGCATGCTGATCATTGGTGCCGTGATGTGCGGCATCAACCCGGTCATGGGCATGATCAACACCGCCATGACCAACTGGCTGAACGCCATGGGCGGCAGCTCCAAGGTGCTGCTGGGTGCCATCGTGGCCGGTATGATGAGCATCGACATGGGCGGCCCCTTCAACAAGGCAGCGTATGTGTTCGGCACCGCAGCCCTTGCTTCCGGCAACTATGAGGTCATGGCCGCCGTCATGGTGGGCGGCATGGTGCCTCCCATTGCCATCGCCCTGTCCACCACCTTCTGCCCCAAGAAGTGGACCCCCGACGAACGCCGCAACGGCATCGTGAACTACGTCATGGGTCTGTGCTTCGTGTCTGAGGGTGCCATCCCCTATGCAGCAGCCGACCCGCTGCGCGTTCTGCCCAGCTGCATCATCGGTTCGGCCCTGGCCGGTTCCCTGTCCATGGTCTTTGGCTGCGGCCTGCGGGCACCCCACGGCGGCATCTTCGTGTTCCCGGTGGTGGACCACGCCGCTCTGTACTGCGTGGCGCTGGCTGTGGGCAGCGTGGTGGGTGCTGTGATCCTGAGCCTGCTCAAGAAGGACCGCACCGACGCCTGATCCGCCATTTACTCCCTCCATTGGAGACTTCTTCATACAGCACAAGGCCCCCGGGAACCCGGGGGCCTTGTGTCGTTTCAGTGGCTCTCTTTACACAAAAACGGCTGCCCGGTGTGGAAAACCGGAGCAGCCGCTTTGCATGGATGAAATCTTATTTGCCGTGCTTCACGCGCTGGATCTCGCCCAGATCGTAAGGCGTGTTCTGGTAGACGTAGTAGTTCAGCCAGTTCTCGTACAGCAGGTGAGCATGGGCGCGCCAGCGGAACAGCGGAGGCTGCTCCGGGTCATCGTCCGGATAGTAGTTGACGGGCACATGGATGGGCAGGCCCTTGGCCACGTCCCGCTTGTACTCGGCATCCAGCGTGTACTTGTCGTACTCCGGGTGGCCGGTGACAAAGATTTGCCGTCCGTTCTCGGTGCTCATGAGGAAGGGCCCGGCCACATCGCTCTCGGCCAGGATGCGCAGGGCGTCGCAGGCATCCACATCGGCCCGGCGGATGCCGGTGTGACGGCTGTGGGGCGCATAGAACACCTCGTCAAATCCGCGCACCAGCGGGTTCGCCGGGCGGGTGACCCGGTGCTCGAACACGCCGAACATCTTTTCCGGCAGCAGCTCCTTGTGCACACCGTAGTGGTAGTACAGGCCCGCCTGGGCACCCCAGCAGACGTGCAGGGTGGAGTAGACGTTCGTCTCGCTGAAATCCATGATCTCGCACAGTTCCGGCCAGTAGTCCACCTGCTCAAAGTCCATGGTCTCCACCGGGGCACCGGTGATGATCATGCCGTCGTAGCGGTTGTTCTTCACCTCGTCAAAGGTCTTGTAGAATGCATCCAGATGGGCGGCCGACACATGGGTGGCGGCGTGGCTGGCCGTCTGCAGCAGGGTCATATGCACCTGCAGGGGGGTGTTGGCCAGCAGACGGGCGATCTGAGTCTCGGTGGCGATCTTGGTGGG
>UMKC01020335.1_pt1 | contig 11774 bp, 8 predicted proteins | sample 1966201 | NCBI WGS metagenome assembly UMKC01 (sample SAMEA4836166, study PRJEB28245) | human gut metagenome | biome: gut microbiome; material: fecal sample | place: Denmark | collected 2008 | reverse complement strand
GGCAGCCGCCGGGGGTTGTGGTTTTGTGCTGTAACATTTTTGGCCTTATTTTTCCGGTTTGTTTACCCGCTTGAAATATTGGCGGTACTGCTGGGGCGAAAGCCCTGTGGCATCTTTGAACACCCGCCGGAAATGCGCGCTTGTCATAAAGCCTGTCTTTTCCGCCACGCTGGAAATGCTTTCGTTGGTCTTTTCGATCATGTTCTGCGCCGCTTTGATGCGTACGCCGTTGATGTATTCGATCAGGCTCAGGTTGATGGTCTTTTTGAACAGACGGCTGAGGTAATACGGGCTGATGTAAAACTGGTTGGCAATGCTTGTCAGGGTCAGCTTCTCGGCGTAATGCTCCGCAATATAGCCTTGGATCTGACTGACGATGCGGTTGGTCACCCGGCCGCTGTCGCCCCTCAGCTCATGCTGGTTTTCGCACATCTTTTTCAGCTGCAACAGCAGCGTGGCCAGCAGCATTTTGCGGGTCACAGCGCTTTCGGAGCTGTTTTCGTCCTGCATCTGGATCAGCTGCTGCAGGATGGCGTAGATATAGTTCTGCTGCTTAACCGTGATGTTGCTCAGCAGGTGGTTGTTCTCCTCGCTCATAAAGCTGAACAGGTCAATCTCCGGGAAAGCCCCGCTGATCTCCTGCAGATACTCGCGGCTGAAATTGCACACAATGCGGCTGGTGGGGCCATCCCCTACCGAACCAGTCTTGTGGATCTGGTTTTCCCCAATCAGGATCACATTGCCTGCATTGACGATATAGGCGGAATCCTCAATAAAATAGCGCCGCGCGCCTTCCACTTCATAATACAGTTCATATTTGTGGTGTGTGTGGAAACTTCCCATATCGTAGCTATGCTCGCGGTCGATCATATCGATATAAAAGTCCACATGGGGGGAATAGGTATATTCCTTGACCATCCTGTTCAAACCTCCCGCCACGCCCCACCCAAGCATTTTTGCCAGTTTTAGGGCAGAACGCGCTTCAATTTTGTTGATTTATTTCATATTAACACATTTCTTGTTGAATTTCAAAACTTTTTTCATCTTTTATGGAGGAAATTATCGTATGAAACTCGCTCTCGTTCGTGCCTGCACCCGCAGCGCCTGTTTTGAGCTGCAAAACAACACCTGCTATACCGCCCCTGCCCCGTTCCGGGTTCAGCTGAACGGCCAGACTGTGCTGGAAGCCTGCGGCACCAACGTGTTCAGCGTGTTCAGCCTGGAACCCGGCAAAACCTACCACCTGGAAGTGCTTGCCACTGATGGCGATACCGGTACCCTGGACTTTGCCACCGCGGCGGAAAGCTTTTTTGTAGATGCTTCCCGCTATGGCCTGGTGAATGACGGCGTGACCGACAACACCGCCTTTTTGCAGGCTGCGCTTTCCACCTGCCCGCCGGGCGGCACGGTGTATGTGCCCGCCGGTACTTACCGCACCCAGAGCCTGTTTTTGTGCAGCAACACCACCCTGTACCTGGAAAAAGGCTGCACCCTGCTGGGCGGCACCGACCGCCGCGAATATCCCATCCTACCCGGTGTGCTGCCCTGCGCCGATGAACAGCACGAAGCCTATCTCGGCGGCTGGGAGGGAAACCCGCTGGACTGCTTTGCCGGTTTGATCAATGTCATCAATGTCGAAAATGTGACCATCACCGGCGAAGGCTGCATCAACGCCAACGCCGACAACGGCGACTGGTACCAGCACACCAAGGTGAAACTTATCGCCTGGCGGCCGCGGCTCTTCTTCACCAGCAAAGCCAAGAATGTGACCCTGCACGGTGTGGAGGTGTGCAACAGCTTCTCCTGGACCATCCACCCCACCTACTCGGACGGGGTGAACATCCTGCAGTTGCAGATTCACAACCGTGCCGACAGCCCCAACACCGACGGCATTGACCCCGAAAGCTGCAAGAATGTGAACATCATCGGTGATTCCATCCATGTTGGCGATGACTGCATCGCCCTCAAGTCCGGCAAACTCTTCCTTGGCACTGTGATGCATACCCCCTGCGAGAATGTGACCATCCGCAACTGCAACCTGAACCGCGGCCATGGCGGCCTGGTTATTGGCAGCGAGATGAGCGGCGGCGTGAAAAATGTGGTGATGACCCAGTGCCTGATGGACCACACCGACCGCGGCCTGCGCATCAAGACCCGCCGCGGTCGCGGCAAGAACGCCGTGATCGACGGGCTGGTGTTCCGCAACGTGGAAATGCGCCATGTGCTGACCCCATTCGTCATCAACATGTTCTACTTCTGTGACCCGGACGGCAAGAGCGACTATGTGCAGAGCCATGAACCCCTGCCGCTGGACGATGCTACCCCCCGCCTGGGCAGCCTGACGATGGAAAATATCACCGCCACCGACGCCGAGTATGCAGGCTGCTGGTTCAGCGGTCTGCCGGAGCAGCCGGTTGAAAAAGTGGAGATGAACAATGTCAGCATCTCCTTTGCCGAAAACGCCGGGGCTGGCCACGCCGCCATGATGTGCGGTGCCGCCGAATGCAGCAAGCTGGCGATCTGGGCCGAAAACGTGAAGGAGATTCACTTCCACAATGTCAAACTGGAAGGCTATGCAGGCGAACGCCTGAACTTTATCAACGTTGGCAGCTTTAAGGAGGATTAAGCCATGACCCATGAAGAGATTTTGACCACCCTGGGCAATTATGTGGATTATCTGATTGCCGGCAGCTCTGCCGAAGCCCCACTGTGGAACATTGAAAAGGTGCGCAGCGGCAAGCCCAATAAATGGAACTATGTGGACGGCTGCATGATCACCGCCTGCCTGAGCCTGTACAAGACCACCGGGGATGAAAAGTTCCTGAAGTTCTCCCGCGATTTTGTAGACTACTTTGTCAAGGATGGCGGCGAGATCTACACCTTTGACGCCAACGAGCATAACCTGGACAACATCAACCAGGGCAAAAACCTGTTTTCCCTGGTTGATTTGACCGGCGAACAGCGCTACCGGGATGCCATCAACACCATCCGCGCCCAGCTGGACACCCAGCCCCGCACCAAGGATGGCAATTTCTGGCACAAAGCCATCTACCCGTGGCAGGTTTGGCTGGACGGCACCTATATGGCACAGCCATTCTACATGGAATACGAGACCCGCTACAACGGCATGAAGGGCTGCCAGGACAGTTATAAGCAGTTCATGAACATCAAAAAGTACATGCGAGACCCCAAAACCGGCCTGTACTACCACGGCTATGATGAAAGCCGCCAGATGTACTGGGCCGATCCTGTAACGGGCTGCAGCGCAAACTTCTGGCTGCGCGCCATGGGCTGGTTCCTGGTTGCCATGGTGGATGTTCTGGAGCGCATGGACGAGCAGATGTATTACGAATACCGCGCCATCATGGCCATGTTCAAAGAAGCAGTGGAGGCCATGATCCAGTTCCAGGACGCCGAGACCGGCATGTTCTGGCAGGTCATTGATAAAGCCGGCGTACCGGGCAACTATCTGGAAACCTCCGGCAGCTCCCTGTTTGCTTACGCCGTGCTCAAAGGCGTGCGGCTGGGCTACCTGCCCAAGCGGTTCCGCGCTTACGGCGAAAAGGCATTCTATGGCACCTGTGACAAATACCTGGGCGTGAACGATAAGGGCGAGCTGCAGTTGTCCGGCATCTGCCTGGTAGCCGGTTTGGGCGGCGCCACCCGCCGCGATGGCAGCCTGGAATACTATTTCAGCGAGCCAGTTGTGGAAAACGACGCCAAGGGCGTTGCCCCCCTGCTGCTGGCCTATACTGAAATGATCATCCAGTAAGGAGGTTCCGCTGTTATGGCCATATTTACCGTTGGTGCCCGCCTGCATGATTACGGTAAGGGCACGCCCGATGAGCTGTTTGGCAAGGTTTCCGCAGACGGGTTTGCCTGCGTGCAGCTGGCCTACAAAAAATGCGTGCCCGGCGTTGCCAGCTATGCGGACGTTACCCCGCAGCTGGTGCAGAACACACTGGAAGCGCAAAAGAAGCACAACATCGCTGTTGCCGTGCTGGGCACCTATGTGGAGCTTGCCATCGCGGACGAAGTGCAGCGCAGCGCCAACGCAGCGGATTTCAAAAGCCAGCTGGCCGTGTGCAAGGCGCTGAACGCGGGCTGCATTGGCACCGAGACTACCGGCATGCACAAGCAGCCCGCCGGCACCACCCGCGAGCGAGCCCAATATATGCTCTGCAAAAGCCTGGAAACCATTCTGCCGGAAGCCGAGCGCCTTGGCGTGACCGTTGCCATTGAGCCCGTTGTTGGCGACAGCACCAACACCCCGCAGGCAGCGCGGCACATCCTGGATATGATGCAAAGCCCCGCGCTGGGGGTCATCCTGGACATGAGCAACCTGGTCAGCTTTGAGGGCAAGGACAACCAGCAGCCCCTGTGGGACGCCATGGGCGAGCTGCTTGGGGACAAAATCAAGGCCGTACACTTTAAGGGCAAGAACTTTGCGCCGGACGGCACCATGCTGCACACCAGCCTGGAAGATTCCTGCACCGATTACGCCGGTGCCTTTGCTATGCTGCGCACCCTGCCGCAGCCGTTGCCCGTTCTGCGCGAGGAAGCCGTGCCCGCCCGCGCTGCCAGCGACATTGCTTTTATCAAACAGTTTTTCTAACCGCTTCTTTTTGCCCCACCGGACCGGAGTATTTGCACTGATACCATGGAAGCCTTTTTGTGAAAGGAACCGATTCAATATGGAACGCAAGCTTGTAACCGTTGCCGTGGATGGCAGCGCTGAATTTACCACCCTGACCGCCGCTGCTGCCGCGCAGGACCCAGCCCAGCCGCTTCACTTTGTGCTGGGGGCCGGGACCTATTATGAACGCCCGTTTTTGGAACTGGCGGATTACATCATCACCGGTGCCGGGATGGGGCAGACCGTGATCTCCGCCGGGGCCGCCGGGCGCGACCCCTGGCCCGGCGAGGAGCGCACCGGTACCTTTCGCAGCCAGACGCTTTTCCTTGGCGGCGGCAGCGCCCGGCTGGAGCACCTGACCGTGGAAAACACCGCCGGTGATGGTGCGGACCGCGGCCAGGCGCTGGCGGTATATGCCGATGCCAGCCGTGTGTGCATGGTGGATGTTTCCCTGCACGGCAACCAGGATACGCTCTTCACCGCTCCCCTGCCGCTGGCCGTGCGGCAGAAAAACGGCTTCCGCGGTCCGCGGGAGAACACGCCCCGGCTGGACACCAAACAATACTACCGTGACTGCGAGATTTCCGGCAACATTGATTTCATTTTCGGCGGGGCCAACGCGGTGTTTGACCATTGCCGCATTGTGCCCGTTGCCCACCGCGGCGTTACCAGCTATATTGCCGCCGCCAGCACGCCGCAGGGCAAGCCGGGCTACCTGTTTGCCAACTGCACCGTGCAGGGCAACAGCCCCGCAGGCAGTGTCTATCTGGGCCGCCCGTGGCGGCAGTATGCCCGCGTGTACTGGCTGGACTGCGATTTAAGCGATGAGATCATCCCCCTTGGGTGGGACAACTGGTCTGACCCCGCCAACGAGGAAACCGTTCACTTTGGCGAGTACGGCTCCAAAGGCCCCGGTGCCCCCAAAGCAAGCCCCGCCCGCGCCGGTTACGCCGCCCTGAATGATGAAGCCTCCGCCCAGGAAATGCGCGCCATGCTGGCTGAATTCCGGGCCTACTTCGGTGCAGAAGCGTAACACGCTCTTTGCGGAGCCGCCAATTATAACATTCCACCTCCTCCTAAAAAAGCAGCAAGCCCGCACTGCGCCCCTGTATGCGCCTGCGGGCTTGCTGCTGTCATACCGCCGCTTTGATTCCAGAAAGGATTTTTTAATGAGCTATACCAAACTGGACCTTCTGCAGGACCTGGCTGATATGGGCCTGACCGGGCAGGAAACCATTCTGATCCATTCTTCCATGAAGTCCATCGGCCCGGTGGACGGCGGTGCCGATACTGTGCTGGATTGGTATACCTTCTATTGAGTTTATGTTTTATAGGCAAAGTAGCAAAGTATAGGAAAGAGAATTGATGGCAAGGCTGCCAAACGGGACGATGGCAAGCATCGTCCCCTACAAATTATCTTTTAGGTGCACAACGAATGATTTTATGTTTCTCCGCGGCGGGGTGAGAGCATCCCGCCCTACTGGTATTTTAGAAGGTTAGCCGCGCAGAATAAAATGTTCTGTAGAGGATGGTCTTGACCGTTCCGGGGCCTTGTCCAAATCTGGCATAATGAGATTTGTGATCGGGCCCGTCCGACGGCCAGAGGGCTGGCCGCCCCACTTTCCCCTACCGCCCTGCTACCCACACTCAGGATATAACAACAGCCCCGGCTCTGCAAACGCAGAACCGGGGCTGTTGTACTTAAATGATACCTATGTACCTTATTTACCGCCCATGAAAGCCGGCAGAGGTTTGCCCTCTTTGAGCCACTGGTGGTATTCGGCGGTGGCGGCAAATTCCACGTCACCGGCGGAGTTCAGCGCAGTCTCAACGGAGTCCTGAATAACGCCAATGATGAAGCCAACGCCGACGACCTGCATGGCAATATCATTGGAAATGCCAAACAGCGAGCAGGCCATGGGGATGAGCAGCAGCGAACCGCCCGCAACACCGGAAGCGCCGCATGCGCCCAAAGCCGACATGATGGACAGCAGGATGGCGGCAGGCACGGAGACCTGCATGCCCAGCGTGTTGGCGGCAGCCAGCGTCATGATGGTGATGGTAATGGCAGCGCCGTCCATATTGATGGTTGCGCCCAGCGGGATGGAGACGGAGTAAATATCCTTATCCAGGCTCAGCTTTTCGCACAGAGACATGTTGACCGGGATGTTGGCGGCGGAGCTGCGGGTGAAGAAAGCGGTCAGGCCGCTTTCACGCAGGCAGCGGAACACCAGTGGGTAGGGGTTGCGGTGCAGGTAGATAAAGATGATGAACGGGTTGATCACCAGCGCCATCAGCAGCAACAGGCGCCCGTACTGGGTAAAGATGGACAGGCCGTTGTCCGACACGTTGGTAAACACCAGGCCCATAATGCCAAACGGTGCCAGGTTGATGATCCACCGCACAATGGTAGAAATTGCATCCGCCGTGTTGGCCATAAAGTTCTTGGTGGTATCGCTGCCCAGCTTTTTCATGGCAAGGCCGAACAGGCAGGCCCACATCAGGATGCCGATATAGTTGCCGTTCATGATGGAAGCAACCGGGTTAGAAACAATGTTGGAAAGCAGGGTGTGCATCACATCACCCAGGCCCTGAGGCACCACATCCGCCGTGGCAGCTTCCGCCAGAACCAGCGTCTGCGGGAACAGCTTGCTGGTCACAACGCTGAGCGCAGCCGCCACAAAGGTGGTGAGCATGTACAGCCAGACCACCGTACCAAAGCGGCGGTCCAGCTTGGAGGAGCCCTGCGCCAGTGCACTGGCAACAATAACAAACACCAGCACCGGTGCAACGCCTTTCAGCGCGCCGACAAACAGGTTGCCGAATTCTTCGATCCATGCAGCACCGGGGCAGATCAAAGCCAGCACCGAACCGACCACCAGGCCAATTGCAATGCGCAGGATCAGGCTGGTGGAGTTGTACTTGGCGGCCAGCGTTTTGGCCGCTTTTGTGAGTTGATTCATAACGATTCCTCTTCCCTATTTTAATTGGGTTTGGCAGATGTTCCGCACCTGCCCATTCCGCAGCCGCCCGCACAAACGGTTTCGCGGAATGTTTTCCATTATACCGCAATCGTTCAAGATTGCAAGAGGCGGACAGGTGTGCCCTGTGGAAAAACAATCTATTTTTATCGTTGATACGAAGTAAAAAATATTTAAAAAATGTTTTTGTGGACAATATATCTGTGTTCCGTCCGTGGACATTTCGTTGTATGAAAGAGGCCAGCATACGAATACACTGCCCTTTATTGGGAACACGGTTTAGAGCCAGATTCAGGGCCACAGGGAAACGCAGGCATATGGAAATTCGCCTGACAGCTTGTGGTAAACCTTCATATGGCCTTTTTTCCTCACTGATACCGGAGCGGTAATCATCTCTCTGCTTTTGGCAGGGTAATAAACAACTTAAAAGCCAAGACAAAGAAAAAGAGCCTCAAGCCAAAGCTTGAAGCTCTTTGGTGCGGATGAAGGGATTTGAACCCACACTCTTTTAAGGGAACTAGAACCTGAATCTAGCGCGTCTGCCAGTTCCGCCACATCCGCTTATTTTGTTTGGCCGCCTCACCGGCGACGAATATTATTATAACCAAGTATCCCCCTTTTGTCAACACTTTTTGAAAGTTTTTTTATTATTTTATGCCTTTTTAGTTTCGTCAAAATACAGTTCGTTTCATCGTCATTTATTCCCCATATCTTACAAAGTTTTTCCTGTTTTTGTTTCCCGAACTCCCCTTTTTCATCCGAAATTCCTCTTTCCAAAAGAAAAACACAAAATTCCCTTTGTGATTTTTTCAAAAAAGAGTAGCGATATTTTTCTTTTTCCCGTAAAAGGTTGACGTTTTATAAGGCTGCGGAACGGTCAATCCCGTTCCTTACAGCATTTTTTCAGCATGTGGCTAATGATACAGTGCCCTATCGTGCTTTTCATCCGCGGATGGATTTCAAAGTTTTATTTTAGGCAACACCGCACAATTCCCGCCTGACGGCTTAAGCACCGCTCCGGCGGCTGCGGCACGGCATCTGCGTTGTCAAAATGCTCGATAAGACATCCAGTATTATCTGCGCTTTTGGCTTAGCAGCTGCCGCACCTCGCTCGCCGTATCGGCACTTAGAATTATGCGGTGTTGCCTTTACAACTTCACAAGTATCTCCCCCGCACCGGAATCCGATTGCCCTTCTCCCCTATCCCCCAACCGCGCGTACCGTTCATCTTCATCCGCTCCCCCACCCCAAAACAAAAGGCATGTGCCCCCTTATCTCTATCATAAGGTGGGCACATGCCGTTACATTATCATGATTTTATCACGCCAAAGTCATCAGGCAATGCAGCCATCGGCAAAGCTGTTGCGCTTGGCTTTCTCTTTCTGCTGGTTGCGCTTGGCGATGATTTCTTTGCTCAGGCCAATACGGTTGGTCTTGAAGTGGAAGAACGGGCGTTCCGGTACGGTGAAAATCTCCACCGGACGCATGTAACGTTCCGGCAGGCAGGCATTGATCTTATCGCGCACATCGTCCAAGGTGTAGCCATCTTTGAGCTGGACGTACAGGTACGGCAGGAAGCAGCCCTCGTGCTCATCATCCGGCACGATAACAAAGAACTCGTCCTTGATGCCCTTGATTTCGGCATCGGCCACGATGTTCTCCAGCGGCTGCACCATCAGGTCGCCGCCGCCAAAGCGCGGAGATGCGCCGCGGGTCATCGTGTAGAGCACACCGTCCTCGGTCATATAGCCGATATCGCCGGTGTGCAGCCAGGTCTTGCCGTCTGCGTGGACCTGCAGTGCCTTGGCGGTTGCTTCGGGGCGGTCATAGCCCAGCATCACGCCGGGGCCCGCCATGCAGATCTCACCGGGGGTATTGTAGGTCAGCTCTTCCTGGGTGCCGGGCTTGAAGATGCTGATGACGCTGCGGATCATCGGCACACCAACGTTGCCGTCACGCACCGGGAACGGAGCCATGGGCAGAGTGGCGTTGGAGCCGGCCTCGCTGCTGCCGTAGCCGGCAGTAAAGCGCAGGTTGCAGTTATGCTGCTTGAGGAACTCCTCAACATTGCGCAGCTGCTTGTTGTTGAATGCCTCGCAGCCGGCGCCGATGGCCAGCATGTGGGACATATCATAGTCAGCCGGAAGACGCTTGCTGCGGCGGATAACCTCCACAAACATGGGGATCAGGGGCCAGTTGTTGGGGCGGTAGCGCATCATTTCCAGGTCAACATCGTACACATCCACAAACGGATCCAGAATGAGCAGCATACCGCCGGCCAGGGGCAGCAGCACCATGGAAACCACAACAGCGATCAGAGCCGGGGGCAGGATGGTCAGCAGCCAGGTGGGGCGGAATTTATCCGAAGAGCCATAAAAGTTCATCTGGGCCAGCACGCCGATGATGCTGTGTGCAGAATGGATGACCTGCTTGGAAGGGCCGGTGGAACCGCTGGTGTAGGCGCGCAGCAGCGGGCGGTCAATGTTGACAGGAGCGGGCACAAAGCCGCAGAAACGCTGGCCCATGTTACAGAAATCAGCCCACATCATGGTATCAGAGCCACGGGCGGGAACATCCGGATACAGGGCATCTAGGGAATGCTGCAGGTAAACCGGCATAGCGGCGCGGTCGCCGCTTTCCAGAGCGGGAACGATAACATAGGTATTCACGTTGGTCTGCTCACGGTAGGCTTCGATTTCGGCCTTGGAGAAGAAGTCGTGAACAAAAATCACCTTGGCATTGGCTTTCTGAACAGCTTCAATGTTTTCTTCCAGGGTGTTGTCACGGCACAGCAGCGAAGCGCCGATGCGCTCGGCTGCCAGCAGCAGATAAATGAATTCCGGCACAGAACGCAGGAACACGGGGATCTGGTCCCCCTGCTTGATGCCAAGCACCTGCAGAGCGCGGGCGGTGGCGTCCACCTTACGGAACACGGTACCCCAGGTGATATCCACGCCATAGTAGTGCATGGCAATCACGTTAGGGTCTGCAGCGCGCACGGAGAGGTACTGCTCCACGGTGCAGGCCGGAACCTGGATACCGCGCAGAACATCCGGATAGAACTTCATCCAGGGGCGGTCAATGCTGGGCTTGCCAGTCAACATCGCGTTTTCATTCATTGCAATTTCCTCCAAATGTCTTTCCCTTATAGTTGCAGGGAATTAAATTATCCAAATCAAATCACGCCAAACCTTTATGGCGCTTTCCCCTGCTGTGCACATCGTTGCACAGCGTCGCCGAACCATAATGCTACAATTATCTTCGGTGCTGAACATAGTATACCATTCCTGTTTACGGAAAGCACGAGAATCCCATGGCACAAATTTCCAGAAATTGATTCCGCATGATTCACTTTTTTCACATGGATTTTCACGCTTTGGCATGGAGTTTTCTTGCAATTTCATTTTCCTCGGTGCAACAAAAGCCCCAGCTACCGCAGCAGCCAGGGCTTTATGTTTATGCGTATGTATGTTGTATTTTTAGATTTTGTTCATCCAGCTCTCTTGCAGTTCTTCCATTTCATCACTTTTGGCGCGGGTAATCAGATGGATTCCCTGCAGGACATGATGGATGTGCTCCGCAATGGCGTTGCGCTCTTTTGTCACGTTCTGGTCATCCAAATTCCAGACCTGATCAAAATATTCACTCAGGCGGTCTTCCATCACACTGTTGTTGACCATTGCAATCCGGTTGATGGGGCAGTTGTTATCCAGCCGAAGATACGATACAACGCCAGAAAGAAACACATTGGGGTCCGGCACATACTGGAAATCGTTCACAATGCGGCCGCTGATCAAGCGGAATTCAAGTTTTTCACGCTGCTTGCAAAGCTGCAGCACATAGCTGATGCACCGGCTGCGCTGATCCGGGGTAAGGCTGACCTTGTAACTGAAAAAGTCCAGCTCGCCGGAAACCGCCATGGAGGAAAATGCAGCTTCATAAATCAGGATGCGGATGTTTGTTTCCTCCACCACACCTTTGGCAAGGTTGTGTATGCCACGCAGCTCCGCAGGGGTAGCACCCAAAAAATCTTTCAGCTCGGCCTCGTGGGCGGTCAGGATCTCTTCAAACAAGTCATCCGGCAGCAGAAGCTCATTCAGGTGGCCGAACATCCACCGCAGATTGGAGGCCAGCAGCGTGTGCATATAGTCGTACTG
>UMKC01005361.1_pt1 | contig 11884 bp, 10 predicted proteins | sample 1966201 | NCBI WGS metagenome assembly UMKC01 (sample SAMEA4836166, study PRJEB28245) | human gut metagenome | biome: gut microbiome; material: fecal sample | place: Denmark | collected 2008 | reverse complement strand
GCCGGGACGAGGGTGGAGCAGGTACGAAGAGATCTGGAACGGCTGGTTCGGATGGGGGTAAATGTGATCCGGCTGGAAGGAACCGGGACCGGGGCAGAGGGGGTGAACTGCTCCGAAGTGAGAACGTTTTACAGCCTGTGCAGAAAGCGTGGATTCCTCACTGGGGACCTGTGGATAAGACCGGAAAATCTCCCAGTGTACCGTGGATTACCCGGAGAAACGACATGCCAAGCACTCCTGGCGGCGGACGGCAGGACACTGACAGAGCGATACTACTATTATCAGGCGAAGTGGAGCAGCGAACCGGTGCTCTATCCGGCACTTTCTACCCTGCATCGTCAGAAGAACGGGCTGGTCTCCCTGACAATTTACAGCAATCAGAAAAAAGTGGTGCTCTATGTGGAGGGGGTACTTTTCTTATTCCAGTCGGCCGCATCCGGTGATCCGGAATTCATTTTTGAAGATATTCCTGTGGCGAAGCTGCCGCTGCATCTGGCGGCGGAGGCAGGAAATTTAAGCATTTCGCTGACCGTGACGAAGCTTTAAGGGTTGCGGCTTCACAGATTTTTCACAAATGTTTCACCTTTTCATGACATTTGAGACATATACTGATACAAGGGTGTAAAGGTTAACCGCTGTTCATGCTTGCATGATAAAGCGGTTGAATTTTACACCCGTAAAACATGAGGAAGTAGCGATTTGCGTAGCAAATCAGCGGATTCCGAATGTTTTTAGAATTGCGGGAGCAGCTTGCTGCGAAGCAATTCGGGGTATCAGTTCTGGGTACCTGTGGGTATCAGTTACGGGTACCCGTAGATATCAGGTGGGGGTATCACATCATATCCGGGAGGCAAATATGATAGAAGTAAGCAATCTTACAAAAAAATATGGTGACCATATTGCCGTAGATCATCTCTCTTTCCGTGTGGAAAAGGGACAGATTTACGGCTTTCTTGGTCCAAACGGCGCAGGTAAATCCACGACCATGAACATCATCACGGGTTATCTGGCAGCCACGGAGGGTACTGTGACGATCGATGGCAAGGATGTCCAAAAAGATCCGGAGGAGGCAAAGCGTGCCATCGGTTATCTGCCGGAGCTTCCGCCGCTGTATGTTGACATGACTGTCAGAGAATACCTGGATTTCGTGGCAGAACTGAAAAAAGTGCCGAAAAAAGAGCGGAAGCAGCAGATTGATGAGGTCATGGAAATGACACAGATCACCGATATGCAGCAGCGTCTGATCAGGAATCTGTCAAAAGGTTACAGGCAGAGAGTCGGACTGGCGCAGGCAATCCTTGGCTACCCTGAGGTTATCATTCTGGATGAGCCCACGGTAGGTCTGGATCCGAAACAAATCATCGAGATCCGTGATCTGATCCGCAAGCTGGGGGAGAATCATACCGTGATCCTTAGCTCCCATATTCTGTCGGAGGTCAGTGCGGTCTGCGACCATATTATGATCATAGCCCACGGTAAGCTGGTAGCCAGTGATTCTCCGGAGAATCTGCAGAAGCTTATGAGTGGTTCCATGGAACTGGATCTGGAAGTAAAGGGAAGCATCGCTGCGGTGAAGAGTGCATTGCAGGAGATCTCACAGATCGACCGGATCGAAGAGAACACGGAGGCATCCCAAAATATTGCAAAGCTGAAAGTGATCTCCAAAGAGAATGCAGATATCAGAGAGCAGGTATTTTATGCACTGGCAGATGCAAAGCTGCCTATTTTAGAGATGACCCATGCGGAGAAGTCTCTGGAAGACATCTTCCTGGAACTGACCGAGGATGTAGCACCCACACAGCCGGAGAAGCACAAACTATTCTCAAAAAGAAAAAGGCCGGAAATGTCAGATGCTGCCGCACAGCAGACAGAAGCTTCGGAAGAGGAAGCACAGCCCGGAGAAGAGAAAAAAGAAACTGTAACTACAAAGGAGGCGGAATCATATGCTAGCCATTTATAAGAGAGAATTGAAATTCTATTTCCGTTCCTTTATCGGATTTTTATTTATTGCAGTCACCCTGTTTTTCCTGGGACTGTATTTCAGCGTTTATAACCTGATGAACGGATATCCTTATTTTGCGTATGTGGTATCCAGCGTTACCTTTCTATTCATGCTGACCGTGCCGATCCTGACTATGCGTATTCTGGCGGAGGAAAAGCGGAGCAAGACGGATCAGCTGATCCTGACAGCACCGGTGTCCGTAGGCGGTATCGTTATGGGAAAATTCCTGGCTCTGTTAACTATATTTGTCATTCCCGTAGCGATCATCTGCTTTTACCCGCTGATCATGGCGCAGTACGGCAGTGTTCCCATGGGAGAGGCCTATCTGTCGATCCTGGCATATTTCCTCTTCGGGATGACCGCCATTGCCATCGGCCTGTTCCTGTCCTCCCTGACGGAGAGCCAGGTCATCGCAGCAGTACTTACTTTTTTAGTATTGTTCCTGGGATATATGATGGATTCCATCTGCTCCATTATTTCCAGCACCGGCAATCTGTTGACAAAGCTGCTACGTTGCTTTGACCTTTATACACCATTTTCCAACCTGTTAAATGGCACACTGGATGTATCTTCTATCGTATATTATGTATCCGTTACGGCACTGGTTCTGTTCCTGACGGTACAGTCCATTCAGAAACGCCGTTACAGCATGTCCGTGAAAAACTTAAGCTTCAGTGCTTACAGTACCGGTATGATCGCTGTAGCTGTAGCGCTGGTAGTAGTCGTTAATATTATCATGGGCGAGATGCCTTCCAGCTGGACAGCAATCGACATGACCAGCCAGAAGCTGTATTCCCTGACAGATCAGACCGTCGACTATGTGAAAAATATGCAGGATGATGTGACAATCTATGTGTTGGTAAATCAGGACAATCAGGATACCACACTGGGGCAGACTTTGCAGAGATACGATGATCTGTCGGATCATATCACCGTGGAATATGTGGATCCCACCGTTAACCCGATGTTCTATACCCAGTACACCACCGGCAACATCAGCACAAACAGCCTGATCGTGGTCAGCGACAAGCGCAGCAAGGTCATTGATTACAATGATGTGTATGAGTCTTCTTATGATTTTGACTATTCGACGTACAGTTATAACACCACGACCACCGGTTATGATGGCGAAGGACAGATCACCAGTGCGTTGGATTATGTGTTAAATGACAATATGCCCAAGGTATATATGACAACAGGACATAATGAACTGAGTTTAAGCAACACTTTTACATCCGCACTGAACAAGGAAAATGTGGATTATGAGACTGTGAATCTGATGGATCTGGATGCTATCCCCGACGATGCGGCTTGTCTGTTCATCAACGGTGCCACCAGCGATTTTTCATCCGATGATAAGGATAAGGTGATCGACTATCTGAACAACGGTGGAAAAGTCATCCTGGTAACCGGTTATACCGATGAGGAGACACCCAATATAGATGCTATCTTAAGCTACATGAATTTGAGCATTGCCAAAGGACTGGTAGTGGAGAATGATTCCAACGGCTACTACAGAAGTCCGTATTATATCCTGCCGACACAGAGCTCTGACAGCTATACCTCAGGCACCTATGGAAAATATCTGTTCCTGCCGTATTCTCAGGGCATCATTGTTCCGGAGGAAGTAAGTACCGACGAGACAGTCACCGGCGATATTACCTATGATGTATTCCTGAGCACCTCCGACAGCTCTTTTGCAAAACAGGATGTCAACAATACACAGGATTTTTCACAGAGTGAAAATGATATGAATGGTCCCTTCGCATTAGGTGTTGAGGCAGTAAAGACTTTGGATGATGGGGATGCGACAATGGTCGTGTACGGTTGCGAGCAGCTGTTCACGGATGATGCAAATTCTGTCGTCAGCGGTGCGAACCTGACCCTGTTCACCAATACATTCAGTGGAATGACAGATCATGAGACATCGGTATCCATTCCGGTAAAAAGCTATGAGGTCTCTAATCTGGTAGTGGATTCCGCACAGATTCTGTTGTTGGGCTTGTTGGTTACCATGATCCTTCCCGTCGGTTGTATGATCGCCAGATTTGTGATCTGGTTCCGCAGACGGAAGAGATAAAAACGCTTGCTGCAAAACAGGGCAATAAGCATAAGGACAGAAAACGAAGACAGAAAGGTCAGAGTGTTATTATGAAAAAGAAAAAAAGACAGATGATTGAGATGCTGCTGGCACTGGTAGTGCTGGCAGCGGTCTTTCTTGGACTCAGGCAATATAACAAAAACGAATCAGCGGATACATCCGCGGCGGAAGATACAGATGAAACCGTCCTGGATGTGTACTATGATGACATTACAAACTTCAGCTATGTATACGAAGGGGAGACCTATTCTTTTGAAAAAGAGGAAGATACCTGGTATTACACCGGAGATCATTCCCTAAACCTGAACCAGAACAGGATCAAGGCGATGCTGTTAAAAGTAGCGCCCTTGAAAGTGAATCAGGTGATTGAAAATGTGACGGATATGTCACAGTACGGATTGGCGAATCCGGAGCGTACCATTCAGTACGAGACTGCAGATCGCAGCGTGATCATTAATGTCGGTAATCTGAATTCCATGACCAGCCAGTATTACATCGCATTTCCCTCTGAAATGAAAGTGTATGTCGTGACCACCAACGTGGTCACCGGATTCAACTATACACTGGATGATCTGGTGGAGGAGACTACCGAGGAGACAGAAAGCACCGAGGCGGCAGAGACCACGGAAATGGAAAGCGAGAATTCAGAAGCTGCGACGGAGACAACTGAAACTGTGGAGATTGTGGAAATAGCAACTGAAGAGACAATGAGCACAGAAGCTGTGCAATAAATAAACAACAGTAAAAAGGACTGTACATTCTGAATAGAGTGTACAGTCTTTTTGTTTGCCTGATGTATCAGGACAAAGTGGTGGCGGGAATAGTGATCCAGATGGCAGTACCAATTAAATATTTGCTTTTAATAGAAAAGGACAACTGATCACCATAGAGTAGTTTTAAGCGGCGAAAGGTATTAATAACACCAATATGTTGATAGTTATCATTTCCGGTATGCAGAGAATTCCGTAGAGTGGTTAATTGTTCGCGGGTAATACCTTTGCCATTATCAACAATCTGAATATGGATTTCATCGGATTTGAGATAGCAGCGAATGCGCAGTTTTCCATTACCTTCTTTTTCTTTAATGCCGTGATAAATTGCGTTTTCAATAAAAGGTTGAAATAAAAGCTTCATTACAGAGTACTTATCTAAAGCAGGGTCATAATCCCAGGAGACCTGCAGTTTTTCTTTATAACGAAACATCTGTATGTTCAAATAACACTTTGTATAATTCAATTCGTTAGAAAAAAGTACAGTAGAGGTGGGATCAGACAGAGCGTACCGAAGGATATCCGACAGATTTTCTATTAAATTACTGACAACGTTCGGAGAATTTGTTAAGGCTATACTTCGCAGATAAATTGTCTCCAGGGTATTGGACAGAAAATGAGGATTAATCTGGGACTGGAGCATTGTTAATTCCAATACTTTTGTATGATAGGCTTTTTCGGAGAGCTGCACCTGCAGATAATCGTTTTTAATAAAGCTGTCCACAAGTCCGGTAATAATATAATTATATTCATCGTTTGAAGAAGAAACCGATGATACAATTTTTCCATTTTTGGCGGAGTTGATTATTTCAATCATAGAATTAATGCCGGCATAATTTTTCTTAGTATAATGGAACGCAAGAACAAAAGACAGCATAAGAGAAAATACTGCCAGTGCAACAATGAAAATTGACAGATAGCGTTCTATGAAATGGATATTATAATTAGGTGTAATCGATACATAATGGAAATTCTGATCCGATGACGACAGATAGAAAACGGTATTATTATTTTCCGTAAAGATACCATGATCTTCTTCTGCTTTCATCAGAAGAGGAAAAAGGGAAGACAGCTGTTCCGTAGAAGCATTGTCTGTGTAGTACAGTAAATCCCAGTTCTCATTGAAGATATATAATTTTTGTTCGGGATATACGGTTAGCTGATTCGCCAATTCCTGCAAATATTTATAATCCAGATTAATTATAATGATACCGTCATTCCCCTGCAGGTCAATAGAAAAAGGCTTTTTATAAAACGTAACAGCATTAACATCTTTACGATAAGAACTGAAGAAATTTTGATCAGTCTCTGAAAAAGAAACAGCAGAAGAGAACCATGAAGTATCAGCAAAGGAATTAATATCGCTGACGCCATTCTGGGAAGCAAGGAAACGCTGATGTTCATTGGGAAAATAGATATAAACAGAGTCGATATAATCGTTAAAATTTACGGTGGAGTCGAGGATATTGCAATACACAGACAGTTTTACAGCGCTGGCATAACTGATTTTAGGCATTTGGAGAATTCTATGCAGACTCATAGAGGGATTTGCACTGATGCTGAATATCTGACTGAGAGCATCGGTGTTATTAGTGATCAGTTCCATGCTTTGATTGAGTTGCTTTAAAGATTTTTTTGCGTTTTCTAATGAGTTGGTTTGAATATATCGGAAAACAATGATATAAGAAAAACATCCCAATAGCAGTGTCGGAATAAAAGAAATAAATAAAAACATTCGTAAATTACGATAAAACAGTTTTCCGTATTTGTGTAACATTATTGTCTCCTATTTGAAAAATGACGATAATCCTGTGGGGCTATACCAAAGAATTTTTTGAAAGCACGGGCAAAATTATTTGGATTTGAATACCCGATAAATTCACTGATCTCATATATTTTATATTTGCCAGAAGAGATCATTTCAGCTGCTTTCTTCATGCGGACGTTTGTTACATAATCAATAAAATTAATTCCGGTATGTTGTTTAAAAAGCCGACTGACATATACGGGACTTAGATAGACTTGATTAGCAGCCGACTCTAAGGTGATGTTTGCATAATCATTTTGAATAAGCTCTTGCAAAGTGCTGATTAGGGCATCCGGTTCAGGATGATCTTCTATTTTTACAAAATTTTCCTGATCTAAAGTCTGTTTCAGAGAAGTAAAAACAGAGACCAGTTCATTGTATTTTGTAGGTTTTAATAAGTAATTAACAGCGCCGTAAATAAGAGCCTGTCGTGCATATTCAAATTCACTGTATCCGGATAAGAAGACGATTTTAATAGATATATTCTCTTCTTGAATTTTTTTGGCAAGTTCAATTCCATCCATGATAGGCATTCTGATATCACAGAGGAGAACATCTGCGGAATGCTTTCTTAACCAGGAAAGAACCTCTTGACCATTGGAAAAAGAGCTGACAACTTCAAAACCGATTTCTTCCCAAGGAAAATAATTTGCAATACCTGATGCAATTTCAAATTCATCATCAGCAATGATTAACTGATACATGGCAGTTTCTCCTTAAATCGTGTGATATCTTATTTATTATATATATATATTTGAGATTTTAAAAGATAGATTCGTACTATTGTCAAAAAAAGACAGATGGTTAAAAAATGATAGAAAAAAATGATAGAAAACAATAAGCCAGCTACCTATTTTTTCAAAAGTGAAGAAGATAAAATAAAGCTAGCATTTATAACAAATGCATTCATCAAATAGGAGGGTTACAAGTATGAAGAAAAAAGTAATTGCAATGATGACGGCAGTAAGTATCATGGCAGGGATGCTTATCGGATGTGGATCAGACACGGGATCAGCAAATGATGCAACCGTCGCACAGACAAAGGAAGAAGGAAGTACTTCCACAGAGAATACGGGAAACGGAGATAAGGTAGTTCTCAGATTTTCCTGGTGGGGTGGTGAAGAGAGACATCAGGCCACACTGGCAGCAATCGAAAAATATGAGAGCCTGAATCCTAATGTGACAATTGAGGCTGAGTATAGTGGATTTGACGGATATATGCAGAAGGTAATTACGCAGCTTGCGGGTAATACCGCTGCAGATGTAGTTCAGATTAACTGGGTTGATATGCCGGCGCTAGCAGACCAAAACCTTTTGGCTGATCTGCGGGATATGCCGGAAATAGAATTAGATGCTTTTGATGAGTCTGCTATAAGTCCGGTTCGCTTTGATGATAAAGTGCTTGGCCTTTTGACTGGAATCAGTACCAATACTTTACTGTATAACAAAGAATTTACGGATAAATTTGGTCTTGATATGACGCAACAGTGGACGTGGGATGAATTTCTGGAGTATGGAAAGAAAATCCATGAAGAGAATCCAGACTATTATTTATTAAATGCAGGTTCTGCGGATATCCGTAATATCATGTTATGGTATCTTGCACAGAAAACAGGAGAATTTTGGATTGATTCTGACTACAATATGCCCTATACCAAAGAAGATTGGACAGAAGCTTTTACATTGTATAAAAACTGGATTGATAATGGCATTTTACAGCCGTTGGAAATCAGCAGCGTATATGATTCCAAAAAATATGAAGATCCTGCATGGACAGATGGACGTCTTGGAATCTGTCTTGGATGGACTTCGGATAAAAACTCAATGAGTGTTAGTAATACATTGGATATTCATATTGGAACATTTCCGGTGATGGAGGATGGAAAGGCATCAGGATTATTTATGAATCCTGCACAAATATACTCAATTCCAGAATCTTGCGAAAACAAGGAAGAGGCAGCAAAGTTCCTGAATTGGATGTTAAATGATCCGGAAGCAGCAGTATTGTTAAAGGAGTGTCGTGGTGTACCGGCATCTAACACAGCAAGAACGGCATTGGTAGATGCAGGACTGTTATCTGCGGAAAGTTCAGAAGTTATTGATCATGCAAATAGTCTTGGAAGTATGGAATATGCAAATGTATCTACGGGAGACGCACAGGCTACCATGATGGAAATCATCCAGGAAGTAGGATTCGGATTAACCTCACCTGCAGATGCAGCAGAAAAATTGATGGAACAGAATGCAATAATTATAGACAAAATTAAAAATAGTCATCAGTAAATACAGAATGGAGTGAAAACATTTGAAAAAAGAAAAATATATTGGATTAATTTATATTATGCCATGGTTAATCGGATTTTTGGTCTTTACATTATATCCGCTGGCATCTTCATTATATTATTCCTTTACGGATTTTTCTATTGCAAATGAACCCAAATGGGTTGGTCTGGATAATTATATTGAGATTTTTACATCGGACCGTTTAGCAATTCCATCTCTGGTTACTACTTTTAAGTATGTATTTATGGTTGTTCCCGCAAAACTGGCAGCAGCACTGTTTGTAGCGGTTCTGATGAATCAGAATATTAAGGGAATGCGATTCTATCGAACAATTTACTACCTGCCTTCCATTTTGGGAGGCAGTGTAGCAATCTCTGTATTGTGGCGTTTCCTATTTAGAAGAGATGGAATTGTAAATATGATTTTAGCAGTTGTTGGAATCGCTCCCGTAGACTGGTTGGGAAGTCCTAAACATGCATTGGGAACAGTTGCATTATTGGGAATCTGGCAATTTGGTTCCTCCATGGTATTATTCCTGGCAGGTTTGAAGCAAGTTCCGGCAGAACTGTATGATGCAGCAAAAGTAGACGGAGCGGGAAAAATCAGGACATTTTTTTCGGTTACATTGCCCATGATCTCATCTATTATATTTTTTAATCTTGTTATGCAGTTGATTAATGCATTTCAGGATTTCACGGCACCTTTTGTCATTACCGGAGGAGGACCGTTGAATGCAACCTACGTTTTTGCCATTCATTTGTATAACAGTGCTTTTAAATATTTCAAAACAGGATATGCGTCTGCACTTTCCTGGATATTATTTGTGATCATTATGTTGTTTACAATGCTGGTATTCAAATCATCAGCTTACTGGACTTATTATGAGGACGGAGGAGATTTTTGATGAAACGTGTGCATGGATACAGAAAAAAGAAAAAAGAAAATAAAATCTGGATACATGTTCTGGTGGCAGGAATAGGATTTGTAATGATCTATCCATTATTATGGTTGTTAGCCTCCGCCTTTAAAAGGAATGATGAGATTTTTAAAAGTATTGACCTGATTCCTACAGTATATAATTTTCAGGCGTTCAGAGATGGATGGAAAGCGGTGGGAGATTATACATTTGCCACTTTTTTTAAAAACAGTTTTCTGATTGTGGTACCGGTAGTGATCTTTACAGTGATATCAGTATTATTAGTAGCTTATGGATTTGCGAGATTTCGGTTTCCATTAAAAAAGGTCTTTTTTATGATGATGATATCGACTATGATCGTTCCCGCATCGGTACTGACAATTCCTACGTATGTAATGTTCCGTTCTTTTGGCTGGATTGATACATACTATCCGTTAATTGTTCCCAGCCTTTTTGCAACGAAAGGATTCTTTGTATTTATGATGATCCAGTTTTTCCGGGGAATTCCAAAAGAGATTGATGAGGCAGCCAAAATTGATGGATGTAATTCTTTTCAGATTCTGGTTCAGATCTTGACACCATTGTGCAAACCAGCGATTTTTTCTGTGATTATCTTTCGATTTATGTGGACATGGAATGATTTTTTCACAGACTTAATCTATATCAATAGTGTAAGAAAATATCCGGTATCACTGGGACTTCGTATGGCCGTGGATAATACGGCGGGAACCGTGGCGTGGAACAACATTATGGCAATGTCGGTTATCTCTATTTTGCCTCCGCTTATTTTGTATTTTGTAGCACAAGATTATTTTGTAGAAGGAATTGCCACTTCAGGATTGAAAGGTTAAAGAACAGCAAAAAAGAAAGGTGGATATAGGAGTAATGGACGATTATTATTTTCTTGATGATGCGGAAAGCTTCGTATTTTCAGCAGAAAATCAAACAGGAACAAAAGAAGGCGGTGGTCGAGGAGGGGATTGTACAAAACTTTCTCCCAAGATTTATATGGAGCCCGGACAAACGGTTACAATAGCGGAAATAGACGGTCCCGGTGAGATTGATCATATGTGGTTTACAGGAGTAATAAATCATGGCTGCATCATTCGCATTTATTGGGAAAATTCAGAAATTCCGTCTGTAGAAAGCCCATTACCTGCCTTTTTTGGTTGTGCTTATTGCGAAAACATGCGGGATGTTGATGGACGCTATCCATTTTTAAATTCCTCCATGATTATGGTAGCTCCGGCAAGAGGTTACAATTGTTATTGGAGAATGCCGTTTCATAGTCATTGCAAGATAACAATTACTAATATCGGAGTAGAAAAGCAGATACTATATTACGTAGTAGCCGGAAAAAGAAAAAAACAACCGGAAAATATCGGATATTTTCATGCTGCTTACAGACAAGAACACCCGGTACAAAAGGGTCGTGCATATACAGTCATCGATCAGATCAACGGCCGAGGAAAATTTATTGGAGTAACTTTATCTGTGGGCTTGAATGGTACCAACCACTGTTGGGTGGAAGGAGAAGCCAGAATGTATGTGGATGATGACAGATATCCATCTGTACATTATACAGGCACAGAGGACTATTTTGGTGGTTCCTATGCGTTTGGAAATGACCAGGAAATACATAAATATCAAACTTATAGTGCACTGTACAGCGGAATGTATTCTGTCTTGGGACAAAATACGGAAAGATATAATACGCAGCAAAGGTTTATGTTATACAGATTTCATATTGCAGATCCCATATACTTTAAGAAAAATTTCCGTATGACTTTTGATAATATGAGTCTGGCATCTCCCAGGTATGATGATTATACTTCAGTTGCATATTGGTATCAGACATTGCCGGTATCCCCTCAGCCGTCATTGCCTGCATTTGCGGAATTAAGCATGAAATAAGGGGAAACAGAAGGAGTTAATTATTCTCCCCACGAATGACAATGATGTCATTTAACTTTAATATCGTATCTTTTTGAGGCAGAATGGACAG
>UMKC01032795.1_pt1 | contig 12230 bp, 8 predicted proteins | sample 1966201 | NCBI WGS metagenome assembly UMKC01 (sample SAMEA4836166, study PRJEB28245) | human gut metagenome | biome: gut microbiome; material: fecal sample | place: Denmark | collected 2008 | reverse complement strand
CGCCGCCGCCCCATCGAGAAGAAGGGCAGCGAGTTTGAGCTGGACGTGGACACCGTGATCATGAGCCTGGGCACCAGCCCCAACCCGCTGATCCGCTCCACCACCCCGGGTCTGGAGACCAACAAGCACGGCTGCATCGTCACCGAGGGCGACGAGGGCAAGACCAGCCGTGACGGCGTGTACGCCGGCGGCGATGCCGTGACCGGTGCCGCCACCGTCATCAAGGCCATGGGTGCCGGCAAGGCTGCCGCCAAAGCCATGGATGAGTACATCCGCAACAAGTAATTTCTGCCAAACGGCGCAAATCCCCTGTTTCCTTTGGGAAACAGGGGATTTTTCCTTTTTTAGGAAGACTAGACAGATTATCTATATTTCATTTACAATTCGTCCCACTTTATGGTATACTATTTCCATCTTACGAAAGCACCAGGGGCTGCCGCAGCCCTTGCTCTGTTTGCAGGAGGTGTGCCCCATGCACTCGTTATTGATCCTGGTCCTGATCCTGGACGCTCTCATCGCCATTTCCTCGGTGCTGAACCTGGTAAATATGGTCCGGGTCAACCTGCTGGTGGAAGAAAAGCAGGCCCAGGCCCTTACGGTGCAGCTGGTGCGCGTGTGCAAGACAAGCGCTGGCAAGGGTGGGCTGCTGTCCTCCTGGTTTGGGGTGTACGCCTGCCCCGGGGAGATCGGCACTGGTGAGTTTACCTCCACCAACCCCTACGGCAGCCCAGAGGCCGTGCCCAAAGCCACCACGGTGGTGCCCATGAAGGCCTCCGGGGTGCTGGAGCACTGCGATATCGGGGCTCACCTGGGCCGTCGTCTGGTGCCGCTGTGGCTTACGGCAGGAGGCTTTTCTCTGCTGCTGGCAGCGTTTATCCGCCTGTAAGGCATTTTCTCTGGACTTTTCGGCGTAGTGCCGACGGCCTGCCTGCTGACCCACAGGCGGACCGCCAGCACAGCGCCGGGAAAATATAAGTATAAAGGAAGGCAATTATGGAACTACTGAAACTACTTGGCATTGTCATCGTCATCGCTGGCTTTGCACTGAAGCTGGACTCCATTCTGGTCATTCTGGTGGCAGCCGTTGTGACTGCACTGGTTGGCGGTCTGGGCCCGGTCACCCTGCTGGAAACGCTGGGCAGCACCTTTGTGGCAAACCGCAGCATGGCCATCTTCATCATCGTGATGCTGGTCACCGGCACGCTGGAGCGCAACGGCCTGCGTGAAGCAGCCGCTGCCCTGATCGGCAAGTTCAAGGGTGCCACCTCCGGCCTGGTCATCGGCATCTACGGCGTGATGCGCTCGATCTTTGCAGCCTTCAACGTGGGCTTTGGCGGCGTGGCCGGTTTCGTGCGCCCCGTCATCATGCCCATGGCCGAAGGTGCCATTGTAGCACAGGGCTATGAGCCCAATGAGGAGCATGTCGAGGAGCTGAAAGGCATGGCTTCCGGCATGGAGAACATCACCTGGTTCTTCGGTCAGGTCCTGTTCGTGGGCGGCTCCGGCGGCCTGCTGGTGCAGAGCACTTTGGCCGGCCTGGGCATCGAGGTGGAGCTGGCCCAGCTGGCTGCCATCGAGATCCCCGTGTGCATCATTGCCACTGTGGTCGCCATCGTATTCTATGTGATCAAGGATCGCAAGATGATCCAGAAGTACTATAAGTAAGGGAGGACAGAAGAATGAGCTTTTTTATGAGTGCTGATTACAGCCTGTCCACCAAGGTGATGGAGATCATCTACTTTATCATCGGCCTGCTGTGCATCTACTGCGGTGTGAAGAACCTGAAGGATAAGGAGAACCCGGAACCCATGGGCACCTTTATCTTCTGGGCCGTGCTGGGCGTCGTGCTTGCCCTGGGCCGCTGGCTGCCCTCTCTGGTGAGCGGCATCCTGGTGGTGGTGATGTGCATCCCCGCCATCCTCAAGAAGGTCAAGAAGGGCGCTGTCTCTGCTGCCACCAAGGCCGAGACCGAGGCTACCTATGAGAAGATCGGCATGAAGATCTTTGTCCCCACCCTGAGCATCGGCATGCTGGCCGTCATCTGCGCCATCACCGGCCTGGGCATCGGCCTGTCCGCCCTGAACGGCGTGGCTCTGGGCGTTCTCGTGGCCATCATCCTGCTGATGATCATGAACCGCGACAACAAGCCCTCCACCTTCCTGAACGATTCCGAGCGCATGCTGTCCACCGTGGGCCCCCTGTCCATGCTGCCCATGCTGCTGGCCTGCCTTGGCTCCGTCTTCACCGCTGCCGGTGTCGGCGATGTGATCTCTGACCTGGTCAGCCACATCATCCCCGAGGGCAATGTGAACGCCGGTATCGTGGTGTACGCCATCGGCATGATGCTGTTCACCATGATCATGGGCAACGCCTACGCCGCCATCACCGTGATGACCGTGGGCATCGGCTACCCGTTCGTGCTGGCCCACGGCGCAAACCCGGTGGTCATCGGCATGCTGGCTTTGACCTGCGGCTTCTGCGGCACCCTGTGCACCCCCATGGCTGCAAACTTTAACACTGTGCCCGTGGCACTGCTGGATATGAAGAAGCCCATGGGCGTCATCAAGAATCAGGTTCCTGTCGCCATCATCATGATGGTGGTCCAGATCGTGATGATGATCCTCCTGAAGTAATTTTTTTGTTAGATCGAGTGATTCAATGGAACAGGCAATTCAGCACGGAGCCGATATCATTATTCGCGACTGGGTCCGGCTCCGTGCAGGCGAACGCATCCTGATCGTATCCAGCCAGAAGTATGCTGTCGAGGTGGCAGCCATGCAGCAAGCCGCACAGGCGGTGGGCAGTGTGGCGGATGTGTTGATGCTGGACGACCTGCACGAGCAGGTGGGCCAGTATTTCGACGACCGCGAGGACGCCTTTGACCCCTACAACGCCGTGATCGGTGCTGCCGAGTATTCCCTCATCACCACACGGGCCGTCAAGCGGGTCATCGCCCGCCGCAACCGGTTTTTGTCGCTGCCGCTGAGCACCAGCAACGGGCAGTCACTGCTGAGCTACGACTTCCTGAACATGAGCCTGCCCAAAAGCAGGATCATGGCCAGCATCATCATGGCCTGCTACCAGAACGCCAGCCACATCCATGTGACCACGGAGCTTGGCACGAACCTGGATTTCAACATCGAGGGGCGTGTGCCCGGCTTCTTCAACGGCTGCTGCCACGACGGCAAGGGTCTTTCCTCTGCCAGCGTGGAAGTGTATGTGGCACCGGTGGAGAGCGACACCAACGGCACCCTGATCCTGGACGGCTCCATGGGCTATATCGGCATCGTGGACAGCCCCGTGCGGGTGGAGCTGCGCGGCGGCCGCATCGTGGAGATCGAGGACAATGCCAGCGGCAGGCGGCTCAAGCAGTTTCTGGCCCGCTTCCACGACCCGGAGAACATGGTGGTGGCGGCGGAGTTCGGCATCGGGCTCAACACCCACTCCCGCTGTGCAGGCAACTGCTACATCGAGGACGAATCCACCTATGGCACCTTCCACATCGGGTTCGGGCGCAACATTGCGCTGGGCGGTGTGCAGGATGCTTCCGGCCATTACGATCTGGTCACCCACGCTCCCTGCATCTATGTGGACAACCGCATGATCATGGATCACGGACAGCTCACCGTTCTGGAGCCGTCCATTTATATCTGAGAATCGAGGCTTTTTACTATGAAGATTCTGCTCACTGGTTTCGACCCCTTTGGCGGCGAGACCGTCAACCCCGCTTTTGAGGCGGTAAAGCTGCTGCCCGACACCATCGCCGGTGCCGAGATCGTCAAGCAGGAAGTGCCCACCGAGTTCATCCGTGCCGGTGAGGTGCTGGAAGCTGCCATTCAGGCAAACCAGCCCGATGTGGTCATCTGCATCGGTCAGGCCGGCGGCCGCTCCGCCATCACCCCGGAAAAGGTGGCCATCAACCTGATGGACGGCCGCATTGCCGACAACGCCGGTTATCAGCCCATCGACGTGACCATCCAGGAGGACGGCGAGACCGCCTACTTCACTTCCCTGCCCGTGAAGGCCATGGTGCAGAACATCAAGGACGCAGGCATCCCCTCCGCCCTGTCCTACACTGCAGGCTCCTATGTGTGCAACTACCTGATGTACACCCTGCTGTACCTCATCGACAGGAAGTACCCCAACATCCGGGGCGGCTTCATCCATGTGCCTTACGCCATGGAGCAGGTGGTCAACAAGCCCCTGGGCACCCCCAGCATGGACCTGCACCAGATCGCCCGCGGCCTGGAGAAGGCCGTGGAGGCCGTTGTGAAGAACGACGCCGACCCGGCTGTGAACATGGGCACCACCCACTGAGCATCCCCGCAGAGCCCTTCAAAGCACCCGCTGTGCATCCGCATGGCGGGTGCTTTTTTGTAATGTTTCTCATGCAGAGTGCAATCGCGTGGGGCAGGCCCGATGGCTTTTGCAAGCGGCATCGCCGCCGGGGTCGCTCCGCTGGGCCAGAGGGTGAGAGGGGTGTTTCGACTCCCCCCTCTCTCCCTCTGGACACCCCTCTCCCCTGGACAGGTTGTGGCTCCCAGCGTATGCTACGGCCCTTGAGTGGGCCTTGCATCCTGCTGGCCACGGCCCCAACAACTCCTCCCTGTTTCTGCCGCAGGCAGCGGTCGTCGTCGTTGCAAGAAAGGGGCTGCTCGCCCCTTTCAGACCCCAAAGAAGTAGGCTCCACCCGAAAATACTGAAGATTCACGCCTGTTCGGCGTGAAGATCTTTTAACCGTATTTTCGGCTTCCACCGATTGGAACGCCCCTCAGTCGCTGCGCGCCAGCTCCCCGGTGAGGAGCGTTGCCGTAAAAGGCATTTGATTTGCTGCGCTTTGGCCGCAGGCCAACAGCAGCCGATGCCACTTCCCGGAACGCCCTCTCCCGTGAAAAAGCAAATCCGGCGGGGCCGCAGCCCTGCCGGATTTGCAAAATCTAAAATAATTTTTCTGCTATTTATGCTCAGAGCAACGCGGAGGGCATTCTAAATCGTTTGCCTTCCAGAGAACAGGCCACTTTCCTTAACGCCCATCCGTGAAAAAACAATCCCGGAAAATCCGCAGATTTTCCGGGATTGCATATCTTTAAAAATAATTTTCCGCTGATATTGCCAGAGCAAAGCGGAGGCAATTCCAAATCGTCCTGCTTACTCCGTGATCCGCCCTGCCGCGCTGGTCTCCAAGACCGGGTAACCGGTGCGGGTGCAGCGCACGGCGCAGCGGGCGCGGCCGCCGGTGGTGCAGGTGAACAGGGTCAGGTCCCAGGCGTCCTCGTCGCTGGCCGTGATCATCTTGTCGATATCCGTGGGCTGGATGGTCTCCACGTTGGACACCTCATAGCTCCAGCGCTGGCCGTCCATGTCGGTAAAGTACACCTCGCTGCCCAGGGCCAGCCACTTGATGGGGCTGAAATGCTTGGCGTAGTTGTGGGCGCAGACCACCATGTTGTCGGCGTAGGTGGAGCCGGAGTAGCGGCCCGGGGCCACCTTGAGGCCGGCATAGCTCCACTCGCTCATCACGGGCAGTTCCAGCCCGATGGACGGGATGGACAGGTAGCCGATGTAGCCCCAGCCGTCGATGTCGGTGACGGTCATCTCCTGCTCCGGGTCCAACTCCGGCTGGACCACCGGCTCTTCGTCCTTCGTCTTGTCCTCAATGGTCTCGGTCAGGGTCTCTTCCAGTTTGCCCAAGGCGTCCTGGGAGGCCTTGTCGGCGCGGTTGGCGTCCCACTGGTTATAGCCCAGCAGGGCCAGTGCGCCCAGAATGAGCAGGATGCCCACGATCATGCAGGCGCGGCCGATCTTCTGCTTTGTGTTCATGCCAGCGTCTCCTTCCGGTCCAGCACCCAGCCGACGGCAAACAGCAGCACGCCGCTGCAGGCCATGAACGGGATGGGCCAGTTCAGCTGGCCGCTCTGGGGCAGTGCATTGCCGTCCGGGCGGCCCGGAGCCACCGGGTTGTCCGGGCTGCCGGGGGCCACGGGGTTGTCCGGGTTGCCGGGGTTCACCGGGTTATCCGGCGTACCGGGCGACACCGGGCGGTTGGGGTCGTTGGGGTCCACCGGCATGTCCGGGTTGTCCGGCTCATCCGGGGTGCCGGGCTGGGTGGGCTTGTCCGGTTCCGAGGGCTTCTCCGGCTCGGACGGTTTGTCCGGTTCCGAAGGCTTGCTGGGAGTTTCCGGTTCGGGCGGGGTCACCTCCTGCGTGGGCGCGCCCACCTTGGGGGTGGCGTCCACGGTGTACAGCCAGCCGCTTTCGTCCGCCATGGGCAGCGACACCAGGAAGGAATTGATGGCCTCGTAGCCCTTGGAGTTCTCGGTCTGCACCACGAGGTACAGGCCCAGCGGCAGCGCGTCAAAGGAGACGATGCCCTGCTCGCTGATCTTATGGGTGGTGCCGACGGCGCGGGCGGGCAGCTTGGCTTCCAGCCTGGAAGCCAGCGTGCTGTCCGTCAGGTCGCCCAGCGCGATGCCGCAGCCTGTAAAGTCGGCGGTGTACACAAAGTGCAGGTCGCCGTTGGTGCGGGCCACGTCCGCCACCTTGTACACGGTGAGTGCGCCGCCCCGCAGGGGGACGTCGTTCTGGTGGTCGTACAGGGTCACGTCCATGCTGCCGGTGCGGCTCAGGTCGATGTTGGCGCTGGCCGCGGGGGCTGCCAGCGCGGGCAGTGCACAGCACACGGCCATGCACAGCGCCAGCAGAAGAGCGGCAAACCGGTTGTTTTTGTTTTGTTTCATGGCTGCTCACTCCTCCTCGTCCTGTTTCCGTTTGCGGACCAGCAGCAGGGCTGCTGCAGCGGCCAGTGCGCCGCCCAGCACCCCGAAGGGTGCCGTGCCCATGCCGCCGGTGGACGGCAGCTCGTAGCCGGTGTAAACACGGTTCTGGATGGTAATGTTGCCGGTCTGGACCCCATTGTTGTTGGCAATGTAAACATTCCAGTTGCCGGTGGTCACTTCCTCCACCAGGTAGTGGTACGCCTTGCCGCTCTCCTTGTCCGTCAGGGGCAGTTCCTCGCCGGACCAGGTAGCAGTCCAGTGGTTCTTCTCGTTCAGGGTAGCTTTCTCGAACGGCTCCTTACTCTCCACATTGTCGGTATAACGCCACACCTGGATCTCAATATTCTCTGCCGCAGGGTCTACCGGCTGGTTGGTATCCTGGTCCAGCCACAGCTTGCTGACGGTCAGGTTGCTGTAGCGGTTGGTATACTGGGCCGTGGTGGTCTGGGCGGCATTGCCCACCTGGACATTTGCAAACTGGATGGTATTTCCATCATCCATGGCAGTAGTTCCACCTGTAGCGGTTTCAAAAGCCTTCTCGGGGGTCTCGCTGCTCTTATGGAACAGCACATAGTGGGGAGTATCGTCCTTCTGGTAGTTCTGGGGTGCTTGGGTCTCCACGATCTTATACAGCAGGTCCGGCTTCAAGGTCTGGACGCCGCCGTTTTCCAGCACCGTCAGGCTCACCTGGCCATTTTTGCCGGTGGTAATAACGCCCTTATCGCCGCCGCTCCAGCGCTGCCATGCCTTGGTTTGCGGATCATACTGCCAGATGGTAAACTCTGCCCCCTGCAATGCCACACCGGAGTAATCGTCCACCTTGTGGAGCAGGAACTGTCCGGTGGAGGCTGTGGCGGCAGATGCATAGGTAAACTTGATGGAATCCGATTGGGTGGAGTCCCCATTGCCCAGCCTGACGGTGTTGTCCACATTGTAATCTTTGGCAGCACTGCCCTGCTTTACATCACATTGGTACACCAGGATCATGGCGGTCTTGTTGGGGATCTCCATGTGGAGCCAGCCCTTCTCGTCTGCTTGCAGCACCCGGTACAGGCGGTGATCCACTTCTTTCCCTAGGGTCACGGTGTTGGTGACTGCATCGTACTGGAAGTAATACAGCTTTACGGAATCCAGGTCGCCCCGGACAATGGCACCATTCTGGGCCGTTACGTTGTCCCACAGCTCAATGTTCTCAGCCTCGTTGGCTCCCGCCGACAGGTCATCCTGGGCCGGGTTCACCACTACCTGGTACTCGATGCGGTCGGGTCCCACCAGCTTTCCGGTCTTTTTCAGGGGGTCCACAGACCTTTCCACCGTGGTGTGGACAGTCTCGGTAATCTCGCCCCACTGGGCCGTGTTGGTGTAGATCACCTGGCCCACCGAGGGGTTCTGCCAGGCAGGGTCACTGCCGACCCCCACCTTGTACAGAATGCGGAACTTGTGTTGTTTGTTCTTGTTGTAGCCGCTGATGGTAATGGTCAGCTTCCGGGTGGTTTTCTCGTAGGTTACAGTGGCAGCGGCCCCTTTCAGCGCATTGACCTTATCCGGGGTCCCTTCGTCCATGCCGATCGTTACCCAGTTCTCCTTGAACTCAGTGTTTTCCGGCAGGGTATCGGTGATGACGATGTTGGCATCCTCCTTAGCAGCGGTCTGCACCACCAGCTGATAGTGGAGGTTTTTGCCGTCGAGTTTACTGTACTGGTAGGTCTGGTCTCCGCTTTGGTAACCAGATTCGTCCTGATCGCTGTTAGCCGACACCCGTTTTTCAAAGCTCTTGTAGCTGTGGTAGGTGTCCTCTGCCTCAGCCCTCTGAGAGCTGCCTTGCACGCTGACGCTGTTTTTGTAAGTCCATTTCTCTCCGGTGGGCACATTGCTCTGATCCTCGTGGGTAGGGAGGTCCTTTACCTCCACACGCCGCACCGGGTTGTCATCTGCCTTGTTTATCTGGATGGTAAAGCTCCGCACCCGGGTGGAGGGGTCGTTGGCAGTCACCGTGCCGTCGGCACCGCTGTAGTAGGTGACGGTAATGACCTTGTCGGCCTTAGCCTGGGCATAGGTCATGGTGCCACCGTCGTGGAGGGTCAGGGTCAGGCCCTCTTCCAAAGCCTTCTCCAGCTCTGCGGCGTAGGCGTAGTGGGTGTTCAGCTGGGTCTGGCCGCTTTCGTTCACAGCGTCCTGGAGGCTCTCTACCAGGGTAAAGCTGCCTGCCCCTGCCGCATTGGCGGCAGAGATATTCCATTTGGCCAGGCCCTTGCTGCTGCTGGACAGCTCCTTGCTCAGGGTCCAATCCCCCTGCCCGATGGTCTTAGTAGCCGAGGCCTTAAAAGTGTGTTTGCTCTTGGTCTCGATCTGTGCTGTGTTTGTCACCGAGCCGCCGCCCAGGGGGGTGGTGGTCTCAAAGGTGATGGTCAGCTCCGTCCCCGTGAAATCCTCCGGGATGGTATAGCCGTTTTGCAGAAATTTCTCTGCCGATATCGTATCGTCGCCTACCTTTACATCCCCTACGATCTGCACACGGTCCGGCAGCCTATCCGTGATCTTACTGCCCTGCAGAAAATAGGGCTTCAAAAAAGAATGGGGCGACTTTACAGTGATCGTCCACTGGATGCGGCCTGTCTTGGGGTCGTACTCGCCTTTCTTCTCAATGCGAGAGGTTTTACATGTGTAGTATGCGTCGTCTGTAGCCTTATTGCCCCCTGCCTGCGCTGTTACAGCGTTGTAGATGGTACCCACGCCGTTGGGCATTTCGTCAAAGTCCGCATAGTTCCGCTGAATATCGTAGTTCCAGATGTACTTTTCTCCGATCTCCAGCGGATCCAGCGGATCAAGGACCACCTGGAGGTTGCCTCTGCTGTCCGTCTGGAACGTGTAGGTGGGTTCGATCTTTGTTTTTGTGCCCGAGGCGTCCACCTTGTAGAATTCAAAGGACTTTTCCAGGTATGTACCGCCCTTCAGGTAATCGTCAGCGCTGTTGCCATCTTTATTCGTGTTCAGGGTATCCGTAAGGGTCACCGGGTCTTTGGTGCCGCAGGTGGTCTCCACCGTTACCACATAATGGTTTACAAAGGTACCATCCGGATTGTTCGTAAAAGCACCCCAATAGGACCTGCCCTCTTTTTTGACTTTCACATCCGCTGTTTTCCGCTTGATGGTCAGGGTATAGCCCTTTTCAAAGGTGATGGTCTTGTTATTCTCAAAATCATCTGCCCATACTTTCTGGGAGAACTTGAAGGTTCCGGTAAACTCCAGGTTGCCTTTGGCATCCGTACCGGTGAACTTCTCACTTTTGTCAAAGGTCAGCTTTGCCAGGCCGTTGGTGTCGATGGTATAGGTGCCAATGACCTTGTTGTTGTCGGTCTCGTCCAGGATATTGCCGGAGGTGGGCTGCTTGGGCTTCATGGCATCAGGCAGCTGGTAGCACAGGGTCCGCCGGTCCGGCTTCAAGGTGCCCGCAGGCAGCTTGTAGGTCACGGTGACCTGCACGTTGGTACCACTTTTCACTTCATTCCCCACCAGGGGCTTCCAGGAGCCATTGATCTCCTGCTCGAACTCCGTTTTGGTAATCCAGCTGGGGTCCAGATCCACCTCCGTACCGGCAGTTTCTGCCAGCAGAGCCGGGGCATCGGGGTCCAGCTGCTGGGCCTCGCCGACCCATTCCACCGTGGCACCAAAGCCATCCTCATCTTCCAGCAGCGCATAGCTGCCGTCCAGCTCCTCCTGGGAGCCTGCCGGGTCCTCCGGGGCCGCAGCGGTGGTCTCGGCGGCATAGGCGCCGGTCACCGAGATGACACTGGTCACGTCGGACATGGCAGTGGACACCTCGGCCACCTTGCCGTCCACGTTGCCGGAGATCACGGTCAGGGTCCCGGCGTCGGGGTCCACGGCGGACACGACGCCCACCGTCTCGGTGGTCACGGTGCGGGTGTCCACCTGCGGCTCGGAAGCCGTGAGCTGGGCGGCGGTGTCGGGGTCCTCGTCCAGGTCCAGCAGGGCGATGCCATAGGAGCTCTCGTCCACGGCCACCTGCTCGGTGGTGAGGGTGTTGTAGATGACGATATCGCCGGGCCTTGCGGTGGAGCCGTCGGCGTCGGTGAGCCACTGGGAGCCGCGCAGGTCACTGTGCAGGGCCATCACGCCCGCACGCTGGGGCACCACCGTCTGGGGCACACCCGCAAAGTGCAGGCAGTAGGACAGGAACATCACGTCCCAGGCACCGTAGGGGTTGCCGTACCAGGCACCATAGCGGGAGTAGCCGCGCAGCACCTGCTGGTCCTCCACATCCAGCTTGAAGTTCTTGTCGCTCTGCTGGTAGTCCAGCTGGGACTTTGCCACGGTGAGCAGGTCCTCGGCCCAGTTGCCGTTCAGGGCCACGTTGGCCGCGGCCTGCCATTCCTCGGCAGTCTCCACGTCGGCCTGGGTATCGGCCAGGCACTCCACGGTGTGGTGGTGCTCCGGGATGGTGCACACCAGCTCCTCGGTGTAGCAGGCGTCGGTGTGATGATGCAGCACCGGCTCGTCCGGGGTGGTCTCGGCCGGCTCAGTGGGCAGGTCCACCACGGGGCGGCTGGCAGGCATTTCCTGATAGGCGGGGTTGGGCTCCTCCACCAGTTCGCCTTCGTCCAGGCCGCACACCAGCTCATACTCGGTGGTGTAGCAGCTGTCGTCGTGGATATGCTCGAACTCGCCGCAGATGAGCGCACCGTACTCGTCAAAGCAGTCGTCGGTATGCTCGTGCTCTTCCTGACAGCAGGTCAGCACCCGGTGCTCCTCGTAGCAGGCATCGGTGTGCTCATGGGGCACCCAGATGGTCTCCGGCTCGGTCTGCACCGGCTCTTCCGGCTCTTCCGGCTCGGCCGCGCTGTAGGCGGACACCGGATCGGTGCTGCTGTCCGAAGAGGTGACGGGCGTTTCCGGTTCGCCCTCCTCGTAACCGCAGGTGAGCACTTTTTCGTAGCAGGCCGCCGTGTGCTGGTGCTCCTCGTAGCCGCAGTGGTAGTCGGCAGTCATGGAGATGCCCACCCCATGGAGCTGCCAGTTGACGAACAGGGTGGTGAGCAGGGCCAGCACCAGCATCAGGGCCACATAGCGCCGGGCCTGTACATGCTGCCTGCGGAACCGCTCGATCAACCCGTTGATGATATCCTTCATAGTAAACACGTCCTCTTGGTTCGCTCTGTGCCCTGGCAGCCGCACACCGCTGCAGGCCCACAGAAGGGTCCGTTTATCATTTGTGCAACAAAAGCGTCACAAAATTTGTTCGATACATTGTCATTATACCATTTTAAGGCGTTCATTTCAACTCAGGGGGGCGTGCTTTTCCGGCAAAAGAATGCACACGATGCGCACCATGCAAGGGGTCAGGGGCAGCCACAGCACCGTGCAGCCCAGATTGAACAGGGTGTGGGCGTTGGCGATCTGCCGGGCCAGCACGGCGCTCTCCGGCCCGTGGGGCGA
>UMKC01010877.1_pt1 | contig 12247 bp, 9 predicted proteins | sample 1966201 | NCBI WGS metagenome assembly UMKC01 (sample SAMEA4836166, study PRJEB28245) | human gut metagenome | biome: gut microbiome; material: fecal sample | place: Denmark | collected 2008 | reverse complement strand
TCTCTAGAACCTTATTCTCCATCGCAAAGTCATCAATACACACCTTCATGATCTCAGCCTTGTAGTAGCGCTCTTTATAGCGAATATGGGCATACTTCTTCTCTTCCTCATCATCCGGAAGCATCTCCTGCTTGATATCCGGAATCAATGTACTGATATTCTTCATATCAATAAATTCACCCATTATCTCTTTCATACAGGAATTCGCCCATAAAAGCTTCCCTGTTTCATCCAGAATGGCATAAGGAATCTCAAGATCATGAATCAGATTATGCTGGACCTGTGCAAATTCGATGGCAAAATTCACCAACTCATCCACAATAGACGGCTTTAAATAAAAATAAATCACGATGGCTGCTGCCACATATAAAACAAAACAGGCAGTCATCAGAAGACCTGCACGGTAATCAACCAGATACATCAGCACTGTTGCCACCAGCAGCAGTGCACTCAATAGTACCGGCCAGCGCATGTACATATTCAGCCGTCCTTTAAGTTTGACCTTCTTATTCATACGATAACCTCTTAAAAACACTATGAAATTTGCTTAGAGGTGGGAAAACACTCCCATCTGTTACTATGTGCTGAAGAATTCCGCTAAAAGGCAGAATCCCACTTATACGCTCTAGTATATCATTTTCCACCCTTTCAGTAAAGCATTATTCCACCCAGCCAACCTTCCTGCATGAGATAATCACTCAAAATCCCCACAAACCACCAAAACTGTGATATACTTCAAATATGCACCGCTGCACGGGCTGGCAGCGAGAGCGGCCTGCGTTGAAACATTTTCTTTGTACACTATGCGAAATCTTTGATGTTTCGCAATCACTATTCATTAGAAGAAAGGAAGAATTTTATGAACACAGCAATTTTCTTTGCAGATGGCTTCGAAGAAATCGAAGGTTTGACAGTTGTAGACATGTTTAGAAGAGCCGGTATCCCGATTCAGACAGTCTCCATTTCAGACTCTCTGACCGTTACCGGCTCCCACGATATCAAAGTTCAGGCAGACTGCCTGCTTGCTGATTTTGATTTTAATACTGTAGAAATGCTGATTTTGCCGGGCGGCATGCCGGGTACCACAAACCTCAGCAAATGTGAACCGCTTTGCGATGCCCTTATGCAGTTCAGCCGTCAGGGCCGTTATCTCGCTGCTATCTGTGCAGCGCCAAGCATTCTCGGCAGCCTCGGCATCTTAAACGGACGTGTTGCCACATGCTACCCTGGCTTCGAAAAGAAACTCTTTGGTGCCTATATCACCACTGATCCCGTTGCCAAAGACGGTCATGTCATTACAAGCCGCGGCATGGGCACAGCCATCGAATTTGCCTCCACATTAATCGGCATTATTCAGGATCCTGAGTCAGCGGATAAGATCAAAGCAGCTATTCTTTATTCCTCTGACGCTCCTCAAATTCTTTAATCTTTTTCTCAACCTTGTAGATATTCCGGCATTCCGGATATCTTGCAAGGAACATATTCTTGAAGGCGAAGAACGAAGACACTTCATATAATTCGCCTTCTGCGCGCAGCGCAGGCTCTTTTCGTTCAATCAAATCCTGCATGAAACTGTCTTTCTTCAATGCCGCATATTTCTTCATAAATTCAATGGTTACCGGCAGTCTGCGAAGTCTCGTCACATAATCCGGATGTGCCGCTTTCTCGGCATCATATTTCTTCTTTTCATTCGAATTTTCATCATTCAAGGCTTCCTCAAGTGCTTCATTAATATAGATCACTTTCAGTTCATCATGGATCATCATCTTCGGTTCCATAACTTCCAGTTCTGTCAAATCCATATCCTGTCCATTATTCTCCAAACTTGTCATTGCCATATACCTCCATTTTCCTTACTCTGTCACATTCATCTGTCTCTATTATAATCTAAGCCTGCGCTTTTGCAAAGCAATAGACCGTATAAACCTAAAAATCCCCGCCGAAATATACCGATGTTCGCGGCTTTGCACGCTGTCTGCACAATCCAAACAGGCGGCCCGCATATGCAGACCGCCCGATTTATTACTTTTAAATACCTTCTCTTATGAATTTCACTTTAATACCTTATGTACTTCAATCGACGCTTTGTAATAACCCCTTATTATGCGCCAACGAAACAGAATACACAAAGGATAACCAGATATAATACACACCATCCGATTGTCTTGCTCATGATCTTACCATCAGAACCAGGAAGGTTGATAGCTGCAACACCAAGAGCGATACTCTGTGGAGAAATCATCTTACCGGCTGTAGCACCTGCGCCATTTGCAGCCACTAACCAGATTTCGTTGATACCTAACTGCTGTGCAACAGACTGCTGTAATGTTGCGAACATAACGCTGGCAGATGTAGCGGAACCTGTAACGAAGCATCCGATACCACCGATCAGTGGAGCGATTGCGATATAAGCATTGCCCAATAATGATGAAAGGGCATTTGCCAGATCCATAACCATACCTGCATAACCCATAACCTTAGCAATGGAGATAATGAAGATAACAGTCAGCATTGCTTTCCAGTAACCCTTGAAAGTCTTGCCAAGCTCTGCGCCCATGTCGCTGATACTTGCGCCCTGAACAGCTGTACCGATAATCGTTGCAATGATCATCAGGATACCAGGTGTGTTGATCCATGATAAACCAACCTTGGCACCGCCTTCGCCGCAATAAATAACAAATGATGACTTAAACTGTCCCAGGAACTGATTGATCGGAGGAACAAGTTTGGATGTACCTAACAGGAAAATAACAACTAAGATGTAAGGAAGCCATGCTTTAACCATGCTCATCTGAGGCTTATCAGAGGAAGCTGCTTCTTCTTTGGACTCAAGCATATATTCTTCCGGAATATTCGTGTGTTTTCTACCCATAACGATTGTACAAACGAGGCAAACCAGAGAACCGATAACTACGCAAAGCTCAGGACCTACGAATGTGGCTACAAGATAGAAAGGAATAACAAATGATAATGCAGATACAAGTGTAATACCTACAACACCCTTTAATGCCTTTGTACCACCGCAAAGAAGGATGATAACAAATGGAGAAACAACACAAAGAGGAATCAGCAGACGGGCTGTCGGCTCTGAGAGCATCTGAGCAAACACACTTGCATCGGCTGCACCTGTAATGGTTGTAGGGAATGCAGTATTCGCTGCTGACAGAGTAGGTGTACCAATGGCACCAAACTCAGGAGATGCAGCATTACCAATCAGACAGATAACACAAGCTGTAACCGGATTAAATCCAAGTGCAACTAACATCGCTGCAGGAATAGCTACGGCTGTACCGAAACCTGCGATACCTTCCATGAAGTTGGAGAAGCCCCAGCCGATAACAAGAGCAGCTACACGTTTATCATTGGATACAGATGCCAGCATTGCTTTGATGACATCCATCGCACCTGTTCTTAAACTCATGTTGTACAGGAACATGGCACCAACGATAATAACACAAATCGGCCATACCGCTGAAACAACACCTTCTAAAGTACCTGTGATCGCTTCCGGAACTGTCATGTGATAAACAGCAACACCTTCAACGATTGCAATAACCAAACCAATACCACATGATTTGTAACCGGCCATCTTCAGACCAGCCATAGAAATAATAAGCCAGGCAATAGGAATAATAGCAAGAATAATTTCTAGTAACATAAAATCTTCCTTTCTCTCATCAGACTCCAACTGGTCAACCAGTCAGGTGATAAAAATGGTCTTATTCCATCTTACGCATTTCTTGAGTTCTGCAGGCTACCATCCCTGCCAGACTCTGTGTCAATGAAATAAGACTTGTCGTCCTTAACCCTACCACAGATTAAAAACATTCGCTCCACACCGACCGCTAGCCTGAAGGTGTGAACCATTTGATTTGTCTAAATTATATAACTTTTATATCTGAATGTCTACACTTTTATTTAATGTATACAATATCTTTATAATTTTTTTGTCTATTTTTTCACATTTCATATATATAATGGAAACTATTTTAGACATAATTTGCATTTATTATACATCATTTCTTCGGGTATTAATGTATAAATTGTTATTTTATGTTTATTTTTCTGTCCCCTTTTCCTTTCTTTGATAAGAAAATAACGGACAAATATAAAAAAACAGAGCGTTTTCTAAAAAAATTATAAAAAATTTCATAGAAAACACTCTGTTTTTTATTTATTTAGAGAAAAATATCTGGCAAATTAGCCCATGCTCTTAGCTGCAAAATATGTTGTACCATATTTTTCGGAAGCTTCTGCTTTTGCTTTCTCAAGATCTTCAATTGTCAGTGCATCAAGTGCTTTAACAACAGCTTCATGATCCAGTGGTGCAAGACCAAGCATTTCACGTGCTTCTGCAGATGTAGCAACTTCGTTGCCGTAAGCTTCAACAGCTCTTGCAGCACGTTCAACGAGCATCAGGTTGTTGGCAAGGATCTTCTTGCCTTCTTTATCGTAACCATAGACAACGTTATCTTCCATACCTACACGTACGTGGCATCCGTTAGCCAGTGCAGAGAACATAACCGGCAGATGACCTTTACCGATACCGAAACCGGAAACTGTAACTTCCTTAGGAAGGTTGCCTTCTGCCTGAAGACGCTGGATGTATGCAAGCATATCCTGAACATCAGCTGGTGTAGCTGCAAGACCGCCTACAACACCGAGACAAAGCTGGAAGTGCAGAGGTGCTTTTACGATACCTTTCTTCCAGTATACACCTACGGCACGGATCATACCCATATCGAATACTTCGAATTCAGGTTTGATATTTCTTTCCTGATACAGATTACCAAGAGTTGTCAGGAATGTTGGAGAGTTGCTGAAGATACCGCCCGGGATCCCCCAGTTGAATGTACCTGCATCGAATGTACCCATTTCGATACCAGGAACATTTGCATGATGCAGCATACGAACTGCGTTGCCGTAAGGTGAGTCATCAGATACACGGTTATCACCTGAAGATGTGCAGTTGATGATAACATCGCAATCTGGGTAGTTCTTACGGATCAGTTTGATTGTTTCGTAGAATTTAACAGGATCCATAACACCTGCGCCGTTGTCATCACGCATATGCAGATGAACGATAGCTGCACCGGCTTTCCAGCACTCATAGGCTGTTTTTGCGATTTCTTCCGGTGTTTCAGGAACATCGTAACCGTGAGGTGTGATAGCACCTGTTAAGGCTGCTGTGATAATTGTCTTTGCCATAATATAATACTTCCTTTCGTGAAAATAATAAAATACTTTGTCATAATTGTACAACTCTGCTTCCAAAATGCGCTGCATTTCGTTCAATTACATTGTATTGATATTTCTTCGCATTTTCAAGTCCATTTCCGAAAGTCATTATGCCTGCTTTGGCGAGCATTATGTGAAAAAAGCATAACAGCATCCGACATCAAAATCCCCTTAAACACCTCTCGATATGGTATCATAGATGTATGTATGCAATTAGCATTTTTATTACTAAATTAAAATACTTCGATGCATTGCAAAATCAATTTTCCTTTGATAGTTGTATAAAATCATCAGTTCCTGGTTTGCAATGCCCCATATTTAAGGAGGAAATTTTATGAACTTATATGATACCCATACAATGAAGCGCGGCGCAATCCTTGTGGATGTCTGCGGTTACACCGGCGAAGAAGATTTTTATGCCATGCACAAAATTATCGATGAAGTCATCAAACCGGAGGATTCCGGCTTCAGCGTGGATTCCATGTGCATCGGCGGCTATTTTAATAAGGATGGTATTCTTGTCCGTACCAGCAGCGAAAGCCCTTATGACGGCCTGAGTTTTTTCTACGAGCCGGCCAAAATGTCCGCAGAAGATGTCAAAAAAATCGAGGATTGGATTGAAACAGTTGTCAAAGAGCTGCATGCCCGTCTTCCTCGATAACTGTTTTTGAGTCTACTCCCAAAGTCATCATGCCAAATCATGCATGATGGTTATGCACATTTTGCATAGACTTGGGTTTATCAATTATTTCACAGTCTTTTATTTATATGTTAAGATGAAGAGGACGAAAGCTGTCAAGGCTCGAAGCCTTACAGTCTATAAGTAATATTTGGTGAAAACAAATAAAAATATAATTTTAATTTTTGAAAAACAGGAAGGAGACTCATAAGATGGAAATCGAAAGAGGAAAAGTCAGAACAAGAGAAGAAATCATGGCTTGTTTCAAGGATGGTCAGACAATCGCCGTTGGTGGTCAGGCCGGCGCTTACATGCCTTGGGATCTTCTTGATATGCTTGAAGAAAGCGGTGTTAAGCACCTTACAATCTGCTCTATTGATGCCTGCAACCCAGGTTTCGCAATCAGCCGTCTGATTGAAAATGGCCAGGTTGACAAAATGATCACAACTCATATCGGTACAAACCCTGTTGCTCAGAAGTTGCTTGCAGAAGGCAAACTGGAAATTGAATTCTTCCCAATGGGCAGTTTCATTGAAAAGATGCGTGACGGTGGTGCCGGTATCGGTGGATTTCTTACCAAAACAGGTCTTGGCACAGATATGGAAAAAGGCAAACAGATCGTTACAACATCTGATGGCGAACGTTATATTCTTGAAGAAGCCATCCATGCAGATGTAGCACTTACAAGATGCCGTCGTGCCGATCCTCTCGGCAACCTTGCTTACCACGGAACAGGTACAGCTTCACACCCTGTTATGGCAACATGTGCAGATATCTCCATCGTACAGTGCGACCTGTACTGCGACTTAAACGAAATTTCTCCTGATGATGTAAAGGTACCTGCTATGTACGTTGATATGCTTTACACAGACAGCCATGAACAGAACCATATTATTGGTCGAATCAAGAGAAATCAGTTGGAGGGTATGTAAGATGAATAACAGAAGATTTATTGCCAGAAGAGCTGCTCAGTATTTTAATGAAGGTGACACTGTTAATCTTGGTATCGGTATTCCAAGTGCCTGCAGTGATTATGTAGATCCGACAATCGCTTTCCAGACAGAAAATGGTATGATCGGTGTCGGTCCTGTTGCTAAGAAACTTGCTATCTGCGATACTTACCAGAACGCAGGCGGCATCAACTTCGTACCAGTTATGGGTGCTTCCGCATTCGATACAGCTTATTCTTTCGCTGTTATCAGAAGCGGTCGTATGGCTGCCACTGTTCTCGGCGCCCTTCAGGTTGCTGAAAACGGTGATATCGCCAACTGGGCAAGCCCTGGCCGTGCATTCGGCATGGGCGGTGCTATGGACCTTTGCAACGGTGCAAGAAAAGTTATTGTTGCCATGGAACTCACAACCAAAAAAGGCGAACCAAAGATCTTAAAGAGATGTACTTATCCTTTAACAGCTCAGGGTTGTGTGAACCACATCGTTACAGAGCAGTGTGTCATCGACGTGACTCCGGAAGGTCTGAAGCTTGTTGAAATCCGTGCTGGCAAAACACCTGAAGACATTCAGGCACAGGTTGAGCCAACACTGATCATCGCTGACGATCTCAAAATTATGGACGAAGAATAAAAATTGAAAGGTTTGCTTGAAGTTTTGGCACGATTCAGTGTCATCCAGAAAATCTCAAGCAAACCTTTTTTGTCAGAAATGTCAGCAACGCAAGCGGGATTTATGCACTGACACTCCATCAAAATATCTTGTCATTCAAACAACTATAGCAAATTAAATTCTTTCAGCAACTGTTCCTGATATTCTCTGTCCGCAGCCGCTTTAACAATATCTTCACTGCGGTTTTCTTTTGACAGCATAATAATTAATTGATTAATACGCATTAAAGTTTCTTCTCTTCCTTCTTGCCTGCCATCTTCTATCATCTCTTCAATCGCTTTACACATATCGAACTGTTCAGCTCCTTTCTCCAGCCGAATTGGCACATGATTGATTGCTTCTATGACTCTGGCTGCTTCTACTTCCATATTCATTCTTGGATTATGACTAATAAAAGCCGCCAATTTATCTTTATCATTCGAATATTTAATGCAGCCCATCACTTCTCTCAGACTAGAATGAAATTTTTTCAGTTCATCATCCGTTAAACTTCTTGGGTCAATCAAATAAATCGGATAATCTCCGACTAGCCGTCGTACAGTTGGATTTGTAATCTCCATCATATCCATCAATGATCTCGGTCCATCCCATTCATCTGCATTAAAAAAGAGTACCAATGTAATAACCGGAATCAATTTATCATTTTTATGAAAACCAGATATAAACTCCGCACCAGTTGCATTTTTATGTTCTGCCTTACCTTTTTGACTACGATGTACATCAGCAATTCTGCTTACTTGTCTCACATACTGTAAAGCATCATACAACATATTTCTAACTGGCATCGCATAATTCACATCTGTCTGATTCTCAATACCCAAAAGAACATATGCCGTCTCTCCATCTTCCATGATTGCTGCAGATTTCAAATGATCGCGGTATTTCTGAATAATTTCTTTTTTAGTACTTTGCCTATCTTGTGTATCATTCTCATTAAAAAGTATTGCAATCTCCGTCGGATCCAACTCCCTTAACTGATCTGGTTGAATCATTTGAGCACCATCATACATAAAGTAATTGAAAGCATCTGCAAATACTTCATTTTTTCTTATGTAAGCCTTCATAATTGCATCTATCGCGCCTATATAAATTCTCCTTCCCTCTCAGACAATTTAGAGCCATGCAAATCAACTCCCGCTTACGTTAAATTTATAGTATCATTATATAAAGAAGAAAACAATAGCCGCTTCGGTCAGTTTTTATCAAAATAAGCTGATATTGAACAATTGTCTTTGAAAACGTTTCGCATTATTTAAATGCGTGTTTTCAAAGACAATTGGATCAACTCAGCTTATTTGAAAACTTTGGCCGAAGCGGCTAATTGTTTTATTCGTCTTTTTCGGAAAATGCCCGGTCTGCAGCCGTACGTACCATTTCATCCCATGATGTGAAGCGTGTACTTTCTCTGACAAACCCATCAAACACTTCCTCATTATAAACCATTATATCGGATTTCCAGTTGGTAAATACCGCACTGGAAGACTGGAAATCTCTAAAAGCTTCAAAATTCGTCTCCGCCTGCATGAATTCATCAGTAAAAATCATTTCCAGCAACTTCTTATCATCTGGAGACATTGGAACATACGCAAATGCCATTTTACTGATTCTCCGGATTCTCGTAGAACTCTTTTGCTTTCTGTTCTACATATGCACGCCACTTCGGATGGTCAGCTTCCATGCTAGGACGAATAATATTTTCGATACAGCCTGGAATTTCACCATCAACAACCTGGCCTGTCTTAACTGTCAGGTAAAGACCTGTTTCTCCTGGAGGGCATCCTGGGATCCACATACCTTTATCTGCAAATCTCTTTGTACAGTTACCATGAAGGATGATCTTATCCTTTGGCTTATCCGGAATAGTATTTCTAGGACCTACAACGATTGTCTTATCAGAATTTTCTTCATAGATACCAAGTGCCTTAAGCGTTTCCATGTTCAGTGCAAGCAGAGCCTGGCAGCTTGAGCATGCGCCCTCGCAGCGGATATCGTATTCTGGCCAACGATCAGCCATGTTGCCAAGGTATGGAATCCACATCTTCCTGTAAACGTCTTTAACCTGTTCACCAACAACTTCAATCTTATCACGATCTGTTGTACCAAGACCAGCTTCATCAGCTGCTCTGAAGTAGTCAACCTGGTTTGTATCGATACCTACAACATCACATGCGATAAGGTCAAGAGCAACTGGATCGTAACTGCCCATGATGATACCTACTTCCAGAGGAGTTGGTGTATGTGGGCTGTAACCGGATGCTACATTGATAGCGTCTACGATGTTGATATCAGGACGTACTGCCCACCAAACATCCATCATAGCCATTGTCAGGTTCTGCTGATGCATCTGGGAATGTACCTGATCCTGTACAGTACCTTTGATGTTCTTTAATGCACAGCTGAATACCATGGAAGCATGTGCTTTCATGATAGGCAGGTTAATGATATGATCTGCTTCCAACAGTAAACGAGGGATTTTACATCTCTTGATGTTGGATTTGTAACCTCTTACAGCCACATTAACAAGGTCTTTTTCAGCCTTGATATCGTAAAGTTCAACACCTTCTTCTCTTGCTACATCAGCCTGACCGGATACTTCGAAACATTCCATTGTATCACAGCCGATAGCTGCTGATTCTGCAACAATGATTCTTGAAGGCTGAGCTTTCTTAACTTCGCGGATAACTGCACGAAGTGTTTCAGGGCTTGTACATACAGCTGTATCCGGACCTTCTGCATGACCTGCATTTGGTTTCAGGATAACTGTTTCGCCTCTTTTAATCATGTTTGTAACGCCGCCAAGAAGATCGAATACCTTAGTGACACTTTCCTGGACAGTAGGTTCTTTCGCAATGGCTACAACTGCTTTTTTATCTTTTGCCATTAGTTAATTCCTCCCATTCATTTTATATGTATAATTAATTTTTATTATACTCCAACTCATTTAAAATTGAATTTTAGTAAGTACCGTATTTGTAAACACGGTCCGGTACATCATTCATATCATCTTTGTCGATGAATGCAACCATACGCACCTTGCTGCCATCACCCATATACCAGCGGGATGGGAATGCACAGATGACACATCTCTTACCTAAAACTTTATCTTCCTCCTGTATTGACTTGCAATTATTATTATAGTTTCTCACACCGCATTTGCAATGCATTTTATCTATATTTCGACAAAATGTTGATATCTTTTTCGAATTATGATATGGTTTAGTTATGAATTTTACATCAACATTCTGACGTTTGCTTAATTATATCAGCATTTTTGCTGATAGATTTATGGTAAAGGCATCACTTTTTGAAAGGAGCACTTTTGTTTATGGATATTAATCGACTTAACGAATTCATCACACTGGCCACGCTGCTGAACTACAGCAAAGCTGCCAACCAGCTTTATCTGACACAGCCTGCTCTCAGCCGTCATATTCATGACCTGGAACAAACGCTGGGAACTCAGCTTTTTATCCGGGATACACACAACGTGCATCTCACATCCGTCGGCGAAATCTTTCTCAAAGAAGCTCAGGAAATCATCCAGCGTTACAATCATGCCCTTGATCTGATCAAAGAAGTTTCTTCAACCTCCACCGGAGAACTGAAAATCGGTTTCCTTGGAACAGCTTCCCAGTCTTTCCTGTCGGATTTTGTCATGGGGTTCACCGCCAGCCATCCACAGATCAAGCTCTCTATGACCAGTGATGCCCTGGATATTCTTGTTAAACAGCTCAATGACGGTCTCACTGATCTCGCTTTCGTCACCCATGTAGATAAGAATTACCTCATCGGTCTTGAAAGTAAAACGATCATGAAGAGTCCGTTAATCGCAGTGATGCACCCAACGCATGCTCTGGCTAACCGTGACTCACTTTCTATCAAAGATCTGTCCGGGTTCCCAATGATCAATTTCTCACCTCAGGCGAATCCGATCACCAGTGACTTTAATAAACAGATTTTCAAGAAAGCCGGTGCCCAACTCAATATTGTACGAGAAGTCCCAAATATTGAAACCGCTGCTTTCTGCGTCAGCATCAACGAAGGGATCTTTATCATGCCCGAGTATCTGCGTTCTTCTATTGGCTCTCTCAGAACAATTCCTCTGTCAGACCCATTTGCCTATGTTACACTCAATCTTATCTGGAAAAAGAAAAATCCAAACATCTCCATTCCTGTGTTTGTTGACAGTTTCTCAACTTATATACAAAACAGAAATCCTAATCTGACACCTGATGATTAATCAGGGGGAGGGTTGGAGCAATTGCTTAGTGCAGTTGCTCCTTTTTTAATGTTTGTAACAATCAAGTAAACTAATATGTCGTATTCTTCTGTATAGTATAACTTGCTTCAAGGTGAGTATAACAATTTTACCCTTCAAATGGAAATTCTATCTATAAAAAAGCGTTATGTAAAAAAAACATAACAATATTTCATGTTTTCACTGCTTTTTGGCATAGCATTTTTCACAATTTTCCCGTGCCAACTTTCATGCAGAAAGTGAAAGAACGATTATTCGTCTTTTGCATAAACCTGTTTGGAAACGACATTTCCCATCAAAGACGGACTATTGTATAATACACTTAAGCGAACAGCGAATAAAAAAACGCAAACATTAAATTAATTTTTAAAGAATGTATGTAAAACACAGGAGGTATTATTTATGTGCGACAATAAGCCAATGGCACCTTACGCCAAACTGCCGGAACTCGA
>UMKC01019402.1_pt1 | contig 12354 bp, 9 predicted proteins | sample 1966201 | NCBI WGS metagenome assembly UMKC01 (sample SAMEA4836166, study PRJEB28245) | human gut metagenome | biome: gut microbiome; material: fecal sample | place: Denmark | collected 2008 | reverse complement strand
CCGCCCCCGTGAGCCGGGCCGCGCTGGCCGGGGCCATCGCCCGGCATCTGCTGGCCCTCTGCCCCGCCTTTGACTGTCTGGACGAGTACCGCGCCCGCTGCTTTGTGCCTGGACACTGGGTCACCGTGTGCACCGGCACCGAGACCTACGCCGCAAAGGCCCTTGCCATCGACGAGGAAGGGCGGCTGGTGGTGCAGCGGGAGAACGGCCGCCCGCAGGCATTACGCTGCGGCGAGGTGACCACCCGCCCAGCCCGGACCGAATAAGATGCAAAAAAGCAGCCTTCCCGGAATGGTTCCGGTAAGGCTGCTTTTGCCTTTTGTTTATACTTCGTCCAGTGCCTGGGCTTCCAGCACCGGGATGCCCTCGGCTTCCAGCACACGGCGCAGGATGCCGGGCAGGCCGGCCTTGGGCACCTTGTTCTCGATGCACAGGGTGATGATGCCGTTCAGGGTGGAGGCCTCCACGCAGAGGGAGCCGCCCTCCGGCGGCACCCACACCCCAAAATCGGTGGTGTACTGCTCCAGCTCCGGCGTTGCCGGCATGAGGGGATTGCCCAGATAGCTGAACCAGAAATCTGCCGGGATGCCGCTGATGTACTCGCCCATCTGGAACACACGCTGCTTGATCCGCAGAGGGGCCTTCTGCTGGTCCACCTTGTAGACCCAGCCCATCTGGTCAGCCATCCGGCGGCGTTTCCGCTCCGGGGTCAGGCTGGCCTTGACGGCGGCGTCCATCTCCTGCACGAACTGCTCCAGCCGTACCCCCTGGGGCAGGTCCACCCCACCCTGGAAGGAGCATACGCAGTTGTAAAGGGCATCCGGCACGTTTACAGCGTCCCGCGTGTCGGCGGAATAGGAATACTGGATGGTGTCCTTGCCCAGATACTCTCCCAGCGCGATGCACAGCAGGCCCATGAGGGCGCAGAACGGCTTGACGCCGTTCTGCACACCTTTGGCCACCAGATCCTTTTTGGCGAACCGGATTCGGATGCGGTGCATGGGCTCCTCGCAGGTCTCCACCACCTCCCGCTGCATCGTAGTCTCGTCCATGACCTGCAGCGGGTACTGCTCCACCAGCTTTGCGATGTCGTAGGCCGGGCTGCAGGGGATGGGCGGGTTTGCAAAGGCGGTACCGTAGCGCAGGTTACAGTACAGCTCCAGGATGCGGGTAAGGAAGGGCGATACCCCGTGGCCGTCCGCGATGAAGTGGAACCAGTCGAAGTACACGACGTTCTGTGCGCAGTGCACGGCAAAGAAGTAGCCGTTCGTCTGCTCCGGCATCTCCCGCATCACGCTGTCCGGGTAGACAAGGCAGGGCTCCGGATTCGGTTCCAGAAAGGCTTTGCGCTTTTCCCACACCAGCCGCACCCGGTAATAGGGGGCAGCTTCCAGCGCGGCATCCAGCGCTTGTTGCAGCAGGGCCGGATCCACCGGGTCCTTCAGGGTGAACTGATACCGGGGGCACACTTTTTCCCGGCGGAAATAGTACATGATGCCCTGAAAGACATACTCCGCCGAACGCTGTGCTGCTTCCATCGGCTCACCCGGCATTGGCTACCAGATAATCGGCCAGGTCACTGATGGTGACAAAGTTGCGCAGTTCCTTTTCCGGGATGCGCAGGCCAAAGGTCTCTTCCAGGTCAGCCACGATGGTCAGGATCTCCATCGAGGACAGATCCAAGTCGTCCATCAGAACGCTGTTCTCGTTGACATCCTCCGGCGCGATCTCTGCCACATCCTCCAGGATGGCCAGGATCTGGGACATGATTTCTGCTCGTTCCATAGAAATGTTCTTCCTTTCCGTGACGGATTTTGGGTGTGCCGATCAGGATCAGCACGGTTCTGCCCTCAGTATAGCACAACCCCTATGGGTTTGCCCAGTTTTTTTGCAGAGTATGCGGTACAAACCGCAAAATCAGGGCTGCAGGCCTCAGCGCATCAGCTTGCCCATGGCGTTGCGGGGCAGGGGCTGGGCGGAGAATTCCACTGCGCTCATGCGCTTGTACAGGGGCAGGGTGCGGTTGGTCTCGGTGATAAAGTCCCGCACCGTCTGCTGGTCGGCTTCCTCGCAGCAGACCACAGCACAGATCTTTTTGCCCTTTTCCTTCACCAGGCATTCCTTCACGGCAGGGCATTTTTCCAGCAGGCCCTCCAGCTCCTCGGGGCTGACGTTCTCGCCGCTGCCCAGGATGATCACGTTCTTTTTGCGTCCGGTGAGGAAGTAGTAGCCATCCTCGTCTACCCGGGCCAGGTCTCCGGTGTGGAACCAGCCCTCGGCGTCCACCACCTCGGCGGTGCCCTCCGGATCCTTATAGTAGCCCAGCATCACATCGCCGCCCCGCATACACAGCTCGCCGTTGTCCAGCTTGATCTCGCAGTGGCCGTCGTCCTTGCCGATGGAGCCGATGTGCTCAGCATCCTCCGCAAAGTTGATGAGGCCGCCGCCGGTGGTCTCGGTGCTGCCGTAGAGCTGGGAGATCACCATGCCGTGGTCGTGGAGGTCCATCAGGGTCTGGGGGTCAAACATCGCAGACATACAGTTCAGAGCCCACAGCTGGCCCAGCTTGTCCTGCTTGCCGGTCATCAGGTCGTGGTGGATGGACTGCACCAGCACCGGCACGGCGGCCATGGCCTGGCTGGGCATCCGCTTCAGGTCCTTATAGAAGGACCGCAGGCTGCCCAGGTTCTGGGCCCAGCCCATCCAGGCCCAGGTGAACAGGCAGCCAAAGGCACCCAGGTGGAACATGGGCAGCAGGGTCATGTGGCTGACCAGCAGGTCCGGGTCATTTTTCAGCTGGCAGAATCGCTGCCCCACCCGTACATGGTGAGGCATCACCGCAAAGAAGTTCCGCTCGCAGAGCATGACGCCCTTGCTGCGGCCAGTGGTGCCGGAGGTGAACATCAGCACCATCAGCTCCTCGGGCTGGATGCGGTTCACAAGCTCTGCAGGCTCGTAAGCCTTGTAGGCATCCATGGGGCGCAGCAGGCTGCCGTAAGCCGCCTGCATCTCCTCGTTGCAGCCGTAGTCATCGCCGTCGGTCAGGATGGCGGAAGGCTCCACCAGCTCCAGCTCCCGGTGCAGCTCATCCCAGCTCTTGCGCTGGTTCATGGGCACGATGACGCCGCCCGCCATCATGACACCGTAGCAGTTCACGGCGTAGTGGTAGCTGTTGTTGCTCCACACGCACACCCGCTTGCCCTGAATGTCCGGGATGGTGCTCAGGTAGTAGTTCACCGCGCGGCGGATGTCCTGCGCATACTCCCCGAAGTGCTTTTCCACCACCACATCCTGGTCGGCGTCGTACCAGCGGAAGGCCACCCGGTTCGCAAATCGCTGCTCCATGTTCAGCGTCAGCAGCTCATACAGATTTTTCGGTTTATGTAGTTCCATTATCGTTTCCCTCTCTATTCTTCAAAAATGCCAGTCTCACGGCCATAACGCCTTGTGGGAACTTTCCCACCATGAGACCGGCTTTTTCCGCTAAGATTCAGGACCGCAGCAGCTTGCCAGCAGCGTTGCGGGGCAGTGGCTGGGCCGAGAACTCCACCACCATGTGCTTGTACAGAGGCAGGGTGCGGTTTACCTTGGTAACAAAATCCCGTACAGCGTCCTGCTGGTCCGCCTCGCAGCAGACCACGGCGCAGATGCGCTGGTTCCGCTCGCAGACCCTGCACTCCCGGATGGCAGCGCAGGGAGCCAGCAGCTTTTCCAGCTCCTCGGGGCTCACGTTCTCGCCGCTGCCCAGGATGATCACGTTCTTTTTGCGGCCGGTCAGGTACATATAGCCGTCCGGCTCCACCCGGGCAATGTCGCCGGTGTGGAACCAGCCCTCGGCGTCCAGCACCTCGGCGGTGGCCTCCGGGTCCTTGTAGTAGCCCAGCATCACCGGGTCACCACGCATGCACAGTTCCCCGTCCTCCAGCTTGTACTGGCAGCTGTCGTCCACATGGCCCACGCTGGTCAGGTACTTTTCCTCCTGGGAGGAGTTCCAGGCACCATCCCCGCAGGTCTCGGTAAGGCCGTACATCTGGGCAATGAAGAAGCCCCGGTCCATCAGGTCCTGGAGCATGGCAGGGTCGAACATCGCTGCGCCGCAGGTCAGCACACGCAGGCCGTTCAGACGCTCCCGTTTGCCCTTCATCACATCATGATAAATGCTCTTCAGCAGCACCGGCACCACCGCCATCACGTCGCTCCGCATGGCCCCCAGGTCCCGGTAGAAATATTTCAGGTCGTTGCACAGGTTCACGCAGTGGCCGGTGACGCTCCAGGACACCAGGCTGGTCATGGCCGAAATGTGGAACATGGGCAGGCAGGACAGAGAGCTGAACGCGTCGGTGTTCCAGCCGGTCTGGCTCCGCACATCCTCAAAGGGGGTCAGGAAGGCAGGCATGGCGGTGAACAGGTTCTTCTGAGACAGCATAACGCCCTTGCTGCGGCCAGTGGTGCCGGAGGTGAACATGATAAAAGCCATTGCGCTGAGGTCCGGCACCTCGGTGATGTCCATGGCAGGCTCAAAGGCAGTAAAGGCGTCCATAGGCACCAGACGGTCCCCGTACGCCTGGCCCAGGGCCGGCTCCCGGCTCAGGTATTCGCCGTCATGGAGCACGCACACCGGCTCCACCAGATCCAGCTCGTAGCGGATCTCGTCCCAGTTCTTGCCGGTGTTCAGGGGCACTGCCACAGCTCCGGCCAGCACTGCGCCGTACATGCACATCACATAGTGGTAGCTGTTGCGGGCCAGGATGGCCACTCGCTGCCCCAGGGGGTTCGGGGTGCGGCTGCGTAAAAATGCCACGAACCGCCGCAGGTCTGCAGCGTACTGCCGGAAGGGCACCTCCACCACGCCGCCCTTGGCCTCATCATAATAGCGGATACCAATCCGGTCTGCGTAGATCGTTTCCAGATTGTTCAGAGACTGATACAGCGAATGAACCATGTTAGCCTCCACGTCACTGTTTTTTACATTCCTGCAGCCGGGCCCACCCGGGGCCGGGCCGCTTTTTCGATTGTGTTCAGTATACAATACCGCCATTGGCAATGCAATACTTTTGCAAGATTTAATTTCCATTTTTGGCAATTAAATCTTGCACATCTTGTTTTTTCCATCCGGCAGCCTGTGCCGTCTGCCCAGAAATTCGGCCCTTCTGCCGGGCTTTTTTTATCGGTAAAGACAACAATTGCCACCCGGCGGTGGGCAATTCAAAATTGACAGTGTGCACAAAAAGCATTATACTAGCCTTATATCCTTATAAATGGATCATTTTTTACTGTATGCGCCTGTTGGTCACATGTTTCCGGACGGCGCAAGGAAGGACCCTTTTCATGGAAGGCACCAGACCCAGCACCGTCAACTCCATCGGCATGTTCGACATGCTCAAGGGCGTGGGCATGATCACCATCGTGCTGGCCCACACCGCCGAACTCTACCCCATGCAGATCTCCGGCGGGCTGTCGCTCACGGCGTTTTTCCCTTTTATCTATCGTGAGGCCCTGATGGCGGCCTTTTTCATTGCCAGCGGCTACGGTTTCCGCAAGCGCTCCATCGGCAAGTGCATCCAGCAGCAGCTCAGAGCGCTGCTCAAGCCCTACTGCATCACGGCGGCGTGCACTTCGCTCTTGCATCTGCTGTGCCACTACATGGCGTTCCATTACTTCCCCAGCAGCGTCACCGAGACCCTCAAGGTAGCCGGCGGCTTTCTGCTGGGGCTGCCCCACACCACTACTTATGCCGGGCAGCAGTTCTTTTCCACCGGCCCCATGTGGTATCTGCTCTCGCTGCTGATCGGCTGGGTACTGCTGGACGCCATCCTGAATATCTTCCCGGAGAAATACACACACTGGGCTGTGCTCGGCATCATGCTGCTGGGCTGGGGCACCACACTGGTGTGGGAGCTGCCCTTCAGCCTTTCGCAGGGGGCCGTGATCGTGCCCTACCTTTACATCGGCTATCTGGCCAAGAAGAACCGTTGGCTGGACAAGCCCCTGCCCCGCCGCACCCTGTACATCCTGCTGGGCGGCACAGCTCTGACCGCTGTGGGAGCTCTGCTTGCCCAGAGCACCGACTGCATTTCCATGGGCGAGTGGACCCTGGGCCCGCTGAGCATCCTGCTGGATGCCGCCACCGGCTTTTTGTTCATCCACCTGTTCATGCGGCTCAACCGTTTTACCGGCCCCATCGCACAGGGCCTGCAGGCCATCGGCCGCAACTCACTGAACATCTTCTGCATCCACACGGTGGAGCTTATCGCCATTCCGTGGTATCTGTTCGCGGCTCACTTTACAGACCACCCGCTGCGGGGTATGCTGCTGCAGAACGTGATCGCGTTTGCCTCCATCGGGCTGGTGTGCGCCCTGCTGAACCTGCGGCGCAGCTGGATCGTCAAAGCCTCGGCCGCACGGCGGCAGGCCCAGCGGCGCACCCCCGCGCTTTCGCAGCATTGATTTCCCCGGCTGCTGCGGTGCAGCCGTATCCTATAAAACAAGAGGAGAATCCGGTTATGAACAACGATGCCCCCCAGACCCTGGACGCGGCAGGCAGCCGCGTGGCCGAACTGGAACAGCAGCTCCGGCTGTCGGACGAAGGCGTTTCCCGGCTGGCACAGCGGTGCCTGGAGCTGGAGCAGCAGGTGCTGAAATATGAGGCCGTACTGGCCTCACAGGGTGCCGACACCGAGCAGGGCGCTCTGCTTCTGCCCCAGCTGTTCTACGACTCCGGCTCCGGTTTTTCGCCCCATGAGTGCCTGACCGTTGCCCCCGACTCCTACGACGAGCTGACCCACGAAGTGTCGGCTGTGTTCGAGTTGCCCGTAGAGGCCAGGGCCCTGCGGCTGGACCCCGGTGAATTTGCCTGCTGCATCACCGATTTTTCCCTCTCAGACGAGCGGCTCAGCTACCACATTCTCAACGGCAACGCCCTGCAGGAGGGCACCATGCTGTTCATGAACATCGACCCCAACCTGACAGTGGAAAGTGCCGTAGGCTTTCCTGCCGGGCTGCGGTTTGCGGTGAAATATCGCTACTATCCCCTGGGCCGCTACCTGCATGAGCAGCCTGGCAAGGCCCTGCTGCGGGCGCTGACCGTGCTCAAGGAAGAGACCGAGGCCGTGTCCCGTCAGGGCACCGAACAGCTGCTGGAGGCAAACGCTGAGATCCAGCAGCTGCGCAAGCAGCTGGCAGAACAGCAGCAGCATCTGGCCGACCTGCAGAACAGCCGGGCCGCCTACGAAGCCTCGCTGGAAAACGTGCTGGGCAGCAGCAGCTGGAAGCTCACGGCACCGCTGCGCAAGCTGCTGGGCCTGTTCCACCGGCATTGAAGGGGGTTCGTACATGTACAGCAGTTACAGCCCCCTGCAGCGCCGCCAGCTGCGGGAACAGACCTATACCGACACCCAGAGCACCTATCTGCTGGTGTATGCGCCGGGCCGCCGCAATGCCCTGACCCTTTCTCTGGCCGAGCAGCTGCACCGCAAGTTCCGGCTGGTGGACCGGCTGGAAGGTGAGCTGACCCCCTCCGTGAACGGTGTGCTGCTGGTGAGCGAGGATGTGGAGTGCACCTCCACCGCCCTCACCTATTTTGCAGCCGCCTTGCAGCAGGGGGCTGACCTTGTGGTGTGCGATGCCGTGTTCGGCTACGACGGCGGCAGTGCCCTGTACCAGACCGACCAGCACCTGCCCGGCCAGCGCTGTGCCCTGCTCTCCCGCGCCCTGCTGGACCGCTGCCGCGCGGCGGCCCGCGGCAAAGACGATGTGCTGGAACTGCTGCGGCTGGCAAACCAGCTGGCGCAGAACTGCCGCTGCGTCCCGCAGGCACTGCTGCACTTCCGCCGGGAGCTGTGCGCCGAGGACGTATTCTCGGCCACCGGCAAACGCGCCGTGGTGCTGAGCCATGAACTCACCATGACCGGTGCGCCCATCGTGCTGGTGAGCGCCATCCCGGTGCTGCGCAGTCTTGGCTATGAAGTGGTGGTGCTGGGCCCCTCGGACGAGGGCTCTCTGCCGCTCTTTCTGGAGGCCGGAGCTGCCGTGGTCACCCGCCGCGACTGCGTGACCTCTTCCACCCTGTGGGAGCTGGCTTCCAGCGCAGACTTTGTGCTGGCCAACACGGTGGTGGAAGCCCCCGCCGTGTGCACCCTGAACGGCGGCTTTGTGCCGGTGCTGTGGTGGCTGCACGACGCCTTTGCAGGCTATCCTTTCATCACCCACAAGATCCCCAAGGAGCTGGCCGACAACGTGCACATTGCCGCTGTGGGCTCCCACGCCACCGCCGCCATGCACTCGGTGCGGCCCAAATTCAAGGTGGAGCAGCTGATTTACGGCCTGCCCGACTACGCCCGCGAGAGCTTCCCTCGCTACGACCTGAGCTATGCCGGCGGGCGGCCCCTGTTTGTCACGGTGGGCTCCATGGAGATGCGCAAGGGGCAGGACATCTACTGCGAAGCCATCCGTCTGCTGCCGCCGGAGGTGCGGGAAAAGGCCTCCTTCCTCTTTGTGGGCAAGGCTTCCGACCGGGACGTCTCCGCCCATGTGCACGCCCTGACCGAGCAGTTCCCTCATAATGTGTTCTACCGCAAGCGGCTGGAACGCCCAGAGATCAAGTCGCTGATGGAGCAGTGCACCTGCATCGTGTGTGCTTCCCGCGATGACCCTATGCCCACCTTTGTGACCGAGGGCCTGATCTTCGGCAAGCCTTCCATCGTGTCGGAGCACACCGGCACCGCCGGGCTCATCACGGAAGGGGTGGACGGCTTTGTGTACCGCAACGACGACCCCGTCCAGCTTTCCAAAGTGCTGGCCCATGCCATCGAGCACCCCGACCAGCTGGCCGCTATGAAGGCCGACTGCCGCAAGCTCTACGAGCGCTACTACACCAACGAAGCCTATGTCTCCACCCTGGTCCGTCTGATCCGGGAGCTGACCGAGTCCCGCTAAGCCTTTTGTTTTATTCTTGTTAAATTCAACGCCCCGGAAAATCTGTGTGATCTTCCGGGGCGTTTTTGCGCGCAGTGTGTCAAAACAATCTGCAATATTTGTCCGTTTCTTTCCGTTCCGGACATCTTTTTTATCATCCGGGCCGGATTGCACAAGAAAATTCGGCTTCCGTTCACAAAGACGGTCGGCGGCTGTGCTATACTTTTAAAAAAGTTTCATCCTGTCTGAAAGGAGTCCCTGCCCTCATGAACCAATCTGCCGCCTCTCAGCCTTCCCGCAAAAAGGCCGTATTATCTCTGCTGATCCTGCTGGCGCTCACCTGCGTGATCGTGCTCATCTTCCGGGATCACTGGGCCGAGATCACCGCCGCCCTTGCCCAGCTGAACCTGTGGCAGGTTCTGGTGGTGCTGGCGCTGGGCATCAGCTACCCGCTGCTGGAGGGCTGTGTCTCCTATGTCATCGTGCGGGGGCGGCTGCCCGGCTTCACCCTGCGGCAGGGCATCGACAACGCCTGGTGCGGCACCTTTGGCAACGTGGTCACCCTGGGCGCGGGTGCCGTGCCGGTGCAGACCTGGTATCTGCATCAGGCCGGGCTGGACATTGGCCCCGGCGTGGGCCTGATGACCCTGCAATATGTGTTCCACAAGACCACGGTGCTGCTGTACGCCACCGTGATGCTGCTGCTCCAGCACAAATGGCTGGCCGCCAACACCACCGGCGTGCTGAAATATCTGCCCATGGCATATGCTGTGGTAGCGCTGGTGATCGTGGCGCTGGTGCTGGTGTGCGTGTCGACGCTGGTGCAGAATCTGGCCCGCTGGGCGCTGGGCTTTTTGCCCAAGACCGAAAAATGGCAGCAGCGCCGGGCCGACTGGCTGGAGCAGCTGGATGTCCTGGGCACCGAGAGCCGCCTGCTGCTGGCCGACAAGGCCCGCTGTGTGCAGATCTTTGCCCTGCAGGCGCTCAAGCTGTTTTTGCTGTTCTGCCTGCCGTGGCTGTGCATCCGGTTCATGCAGCTGTCCCCGCTGAGTTTTGCGCGGGTGCAGCTGCTCACCAGCCTGATGTTGTTCGTCTCCAACGCCCTGCCCAACGTGGCAGGCATGGGCTCCATCGAGACCGCCTTTCTGCTGCTGTACAGCAGCTTTTTGCCTTCCGGTGAGGTGATGAGCGTGCTCATGCTCTACCGCATCGCCAGCTATTATTTCGTGTTTGCCGCCAGCGCCGTGGGCTTCTTCCTCGCCCAGCGGCGTCTGACCCGGACACCGCCAAAGGAGGCGTGACTCTTTATGAAGAACAAGAGCATCCTGTACCGGTTCGGCCTTGTGGTGCTGGTGGTGCTGTTTCTGGTGCTCATCCTGCCTTCCAGCAAGATCGACCTTTCTTCCAGCCTCTCGGCCTGCTCCCAGATGACCGTCCGCACCGAAAAAATCACCAGCTTTGCCAGCGGGGACGACCTGCAGTACCACCTGCTCTCCATGGACGATGCCGAGTACGGGCAGCTCCGCGAACTGCTGTCGCAGGTCACCTTCCGGAAGAAGTTCAACCAGACCTATTCTTCCTACTCCCACGACTACCCCGCCCAGTCCGTGACCCTCAGCGGCTACGATGACGCAGAGAATCATCAGCTGCTGCTTACCGTCTATTCCGACGGGGTGTGCATCCTGAACAATGCCTTTGTCTCGGTCAAATACCCCGGCGGCGGGGCCGCAGAGCTGTATCAGGCGCTTGCGGAGATCGTGGAATAAATCGTTCCTTTTCTATATAAAACAAAAATCGGGGCGTGCAGGTGGTCAAGCTGCACGTCCCGTTTTTGTTTTCTTTGCACGCGATGCGGTACCAATCACACCGAATGCCGCGCCGGAGGCCGCAGAGCAAACCATGCTGCAGCTTCCTTTTGAAAAAGAGAATGGAATGGAGGAATTGGCGTTTGCGCAGCAATGAAAGCCCCAGTGAGGCTTTTAAGCCACAAGGTGGTCTTGCGCAAGCAAGATGGAGTGGCCTCGCCACGACAAACCTGACGTCCGGTATAGCTTAACCGCTATAGCAGACTTGAGTTTTGCGCAGAAGCATTGCAGGCACCTCTGCTGTTCTGGTGCAACGCGTTTCAAGTGGTTAGGTTTATCTAACCTCGTTGCGAGAACAGAATACCATACGCAGTTAGTCTTGTCAACCCTTATTTGAAAATTTTCCGGAACTTTTTTGCAGTAAAGTTTTTTTCTGCCCGATTCGTGCACCCTGTACAGACACAGCTGGCTAAGGCTGTGCAAAATCCACCAGTTTCCTCTTGCTTTTGACCGATATCTTTGTTATTATAGTTCCTGCAGCACTGCAACTCCACATCTCGCCGCTGCTTTTTGGCAGCAGGGCGGTTCTCAAGGGTGCAGTGTGTCCAAGGAGGCGCTTTGACAAATTTTTGTTCAGAGCTGCTCCGATCAGTCCGCCCCCAGAAAGCCGCCAACAAGGAGCGGCTTTTCAAAGGCTCAACAGTTAGGCTATGCTAACCAATGCATGGAATGGAGCAAGGAGGTTCCAATGATCAATTTTGAACAGTGGGAAGGCTTTGAGGGCCGCATCTGGAAAGAGGAAGTCAATGTGCGCGACTTCATCCAGAAGAACTACACCCCGTATGACGGCGACGAGAGCTTTCTGGCCGGCCCCACCGAGGCGACCGACAAGCTGTGGGGTGCCCTGCAGAAGCTGCAGAAGGCCGAGCGCGCCAAGGGCGGCGTGCTGGACATGGAGACCGAGGTCGTCAGCGGCCTGACCGCCTACGGCCCCGGCTACATTGACGAAAACCTGAAGGATCTGGAGCAGATCGTGGGCCTGCAGACCGACAAGCCCCTCAAGCGTGCTTTCATGCCCTACGGCGGCATCAAGATGGCCGAGCAGGCCTGCACCACCTACGGCTACCAGCCCAGCGAGGAGCTGCACAAGATCTTTACCGACTACACCCGCACCCACAACCAGGCCGTGTTCGACGCCTACACACCCGAGATGAAGGCCGCCCGCCACACCCACATCATCACCGGCCTGCCCGACACCTACGGCCGCGGCCGCATCGTAGGCGACTACCGCCGCGTGGCTCTGTACGGCGTCGACGCCCTGATCCAGTTCAAGCAGGAGGATCTGGCTAACTGCGGCGACGGCACCATGACCGATGACGTCATCCGCCTGCGGGAGGAGATCGCCCGGCAGATCAACGCCCTGAAGGGCATGAAGAAGATGGCCGAGGCCTACGGCTGCGACATCTCCCAGCCCGCAAAGAACGCCAAGGAAGCCTGCCAGTGGCTGTACTTCGGGTATCTTGCCGCCATCAAGACCCAGAACGGCGCTGCCATGAGCGTGGGCCGCATCTCCACCTTCCTGGACATCTACATCCAGCGCGATCTGGACAAGGGCATCCTGACCGAGAGCCAGGCC
>UMKC01045745.1_pt1 | contig 12416 bp, 9 predicted proteins | sample 1966201 | NCBI WGS metagenome assembly UMKC01 (sample SAMEA4836166, study PRJEB28245) | human gut metagenome | biome: gut microbiome; material: fecal sample | place: Denmark | collected 2008 | reverse complement strand
TGCAGTGGAAGATGGGAGAAAAAAGGAACCAGAGATATCTGGAATTGTGGATGCCGGTAAAACGAAGATAATAAAAAAATCTCCAGACTTTTTGTCTGGAGATTTTTTTATGCTTTGAAAAATGCAATCAAACCGGGTTCTGTTGGATGATCTACAACCAGAACATCCTTTTGCGGGATGAGGAGAAAGGAAATAGCAAGATCCCCGATTGCGGCAGCAATGTTCATTGCGCCAAACAGAGCAAGACTAAAGTTTGGAATTAACAGAGAAAGCAGATAAGTGCCTATGCCTAAAATCAAACAGGGCATCAAGGTGCCAAGCAGATAGGGGAATTTTTTTAAAGGCTGTGCACAGTGGCAGTAAGGAGTAAGCGTTTTTAACTGAAATCCAAAATGAATGCTGTGAAACCGATCCGGACAAAAACAGGACCAGGTAAGGCCATGGATCAGCTCATGAATAAAAATGCTAGCAAGGAAGCATACAAAAAATATTGGTGTGATCGCAATGATCTCGGGATTCACCTCAAGAAGGGAGTTCCATCGAAGCAGAAACAGAAAGATTGTCACAGCCAAAAGAGGGACAATCAGCAGGAACGCGATGATATTAAGATTTTTGGCAGGGAGAATCAGTGGTTTTTGTTCAAATCCATTTGCTTCCATCTCTTTGCAGGTGTGTTCGAACAGTTCCTGACGAGATAATTTTTGCACCGTTTTCACTTAAAAAACACCTCCCCATAAGATGGAATTATGATACACCCAAAGGTATAGTCTGTCAATTAAGATTTTATAAAAATTTATTTTAATTTCCTATCGACAATTGAGTGCGGTTATGCTATATAATATTAAGAACAATTCAAATTGAAAAAAGGTTTATGAGAGGAGAATGGATATGCAGGAAATGGAAACCAAGGAAAACCAAATTATACATGGTGTAATTTGGAAACAGCTGCTGATCTTCTTTTTCCCCATCCTGCTCGGTACGTTTTTCCAGCAGATTTACAACACGGCAGACACCGTAGTCGTGGGACGTTTTGTGGGAACAGAGGCTTTGGCAGCAGTTGGTGGTTCAACCAGCCAGATCATTAACCTGATCGTTGGTTTCTTTACAGGTCTGGCTTCCGGTGCAACGGTTGTCATCTCGCAGCACTATGGTGCAAAACAGGAAGATGGTGTGCAGAAAGCCCTGCATACTGCATATGCTTTTTCTGTTGTGGGCGGTATTATTATTTCCATCATGGGAATTCTGATAACACGTCCGCTGCTCAAACTGATGAATACCCCGGATAATATCATCGATTTATCCGCAACCTATCTGTGCATTTACTTTGCAGGCCTTGTTTTTGTTTTTATCTATAACGTGGGCGCAGGTATCCTGCGTGCAGTCGGTGATTCCCGCAGACCATTATACTTTTTGATTTTATGCTGCTTTATCAATATCATTTTAGATATTATACTGATTGTATTTTTGAAGATGGGAGTAGCTGGCGCTGCTATCGCAACGACCTTCTCTCAGGGAATCAGTGCAGTGATGGTTACAGTGACTCTGTGCCGTACAACTGATATCTTCCGCCTGAGGGTGAAAAAGATCCGTTTCCATGCGCAGCCGATGGGCATGATCGTAAAAATCGGTTTGCCTGCTGGTTTGCAGTCGGTTATGTACAGCCTTTCCAATGTAATCATTCAAAGTTCTTTGAATACCTTTGGTACCGAAACAGTTGCAGCATGGACAGCATTCAGTAAGATCGATGCAATTTACTGGATGATCAGCGGTGCATTCGGTATCGCAATTACCACCTTTGTGGGTCAGAACTATGGTGCAGGAAAATTTGGACGAATGAAAAAGAGCGTTCGTGTCTGTCTGGCAATGGATATAGGTGCCTCGATTCTGATTAGTGCTGTGCTGTTCTTCCTTGGCGGATATGTATTCCAGCTCTTCACCGGAGATGCACAGGTAATCGAGATAGGTGTTAATATTCTTCGTCGAATGGCACCAGCTTATTTCTGCTTTACCTTTATTGAGATTTTTGCAGGTTCCCTGCGTGGTATTGGCGACGTTGTGCTGCCAATGCTGATGACCTGTGGTGGAATTTGTGTATTCCGAGTTATTTGGATTGTCTTTGTTCTTCCACTCAACCGCACCTTAAATATGATTGTTTACAGCTACCCGATTTCCTGGGCACTGACAGCAGTTTTGTTTATTATCTACTACTGGAAACGTGTACAGCAGCTTCCAGATACTGACGAATAGGAGCAGGATATGAAAACATATTTAGTGCTTTTGGGAACAGGAACCCCAAATGCCTGTCCCAATGCAAGCGGACCATCTTCCGCAGTCGTGGTGGGGGACAGAGCTTATCTGGTGGACTTTGGCCCGGGTGTGGTTCGGCAGGCATCGAAAGCATATTATAAAGGAATAGATGCACTGCGTCCTGACCGCCTGACAACAGCGTTTTGTACCCATCTGCACACCGACCATACAGCTGGATATGCAGATTTGATCTTTACACCATGGGTGTTGGAAAGAGAAACCCCGTTGACTGTCTTTGGTCCAAAGGGAATTCGAAATATGACCGAGCACATTCAGGCGGCGTATGCGGTGGATATTGACTTTCGCCTGCATGGATTTGAACGTGCCAATGAGGTCGGTTATCAGGTAAAGGTCCACGAGATTGGAGAAGGGGTTATCTATCAGGATGACCGTGTAAGTGTAGAAGCATTTTTGGTCAGCCACGGAACGCTGGAAAGCTACGCATACAAATTTACCTCCATGGATGGAAAGGTAATTGTAATCAGTGGAGATACTGCTCCATTGGATGTTGTAGCGCAGAAGGCCAAGGGATGCGATATCCTCCTGCATGAAGTGGAGTACAGCGCAGGAATTGCCTGTCGAGAACCGAAGTGGCAGAAGTACCACCGTGAGGTACATACTTTGAGTACAGATCTTGCAAAGGTAGCGCAACAGGCACAGCCAAAACTTCTGGTAACCTATCACCGGATTTACCATATGAATATTCAGGACAACACACAGGACCTGGAACATGAAATGGCATGGCGCTGCGAGGCGATTTTACAGGAAATCAAAGATGCCGGATATGACGGTAAGGTCGTCAACGGGCAGGATTTGGACATTTTTGAAGTGTAGAAATGTAAAAAAAGGGAACCGAGAATTTCTCGGTTCCCTTTTTAGTCTTTTTAAGTTTAATAGACCTGATACATGATGGTGTTCTGGAGATAATCAAAAAACATCTGATATTCTGCCGGAGATAAGGTACGGGGATAGCTCATCACGACCAGTTTATGAGGAGCTGTCTGCGGACGGTAAGGCGGATGGAAATGAGAGACATCATTGCTTACAAGTCCAAGCCTTTGATAAAATTTTTCCCGGCGGATAAAGATATCATCCTGGGGAGGGTCGATCTCCAAAACAGTGAGCGGATGTGTTTTTAGAAATTCCCCAAGAATTCTGGAACCGGTTCTCTGACCGCGCAGGGAAGGAGAAACCGCAAAATGCTCGATGTAGGTAAGAGAGCCGATCTCCCAGGAAAAGAGAATTCCGCAGAAGGTATTATCTTCCAAAACAGCGTCACAGTGGTACTGTGGGTGGCTCAAAATATTTTGCTGGCTTTTAGATAACCGCTGTTCGTGAATCGGAAAGCTTTGAGCATACAGGTCAAATGCATCTGCAAAAAATGGATGAGTAGGTGCAGTGATGCGGGAAAAGCAAATCAAAAATAATGCTCCTTTCCAATGATTAGTCAATCATCAGGCGTTTTTCCAGCTCAAAGTCAGGGGTGACATAAGCGGTCTGATAGTTTACATAGATTACCATGCCAGGTTTTGCGCCTCGCGGTTTCTTTACATTTTTAATCAGGGTGTAGTCTACCGGTACCTGTGCAGAATCTGCTGCTTTGGAGTTTGCCGCAGCAATAATGGCGGCCTGATTCAAGGTGGAGTCTGGAACTTCCTGTCCATCACTTACCACGATGGTATGAGAGCCCGGAATGTTTTTGGTATGGAACCAGACATCTCTGCCACGTGCATCCTTGAGGGTGAGCTGATCGTTCTGAACGTTGTTTCTACCCACGAGAATCAGGAAACCATCGTCTGAGCGATAACGCTTTGGAGCAAGTTTTGCTTCCTTTCCTTTTTTAGGAGCAGGACCTTTTTTGCGCAGATATCCCTGTTCTGCAAGTTCTGCTCGAATGGCGGAGAGTTCGTCATTGGTCTGGGCACGGGTAAGGGCATCGAAAACAGAATCGATATAAATTGCTTCCTGCTGTCCTTCTTCGATCAGTTCCCGCAGTTTCTTCTCAGCAGTGTCCGCTTTGCGGTATTCCCCGTAGTATTTCTGTGCGTTCTGAGCAGGAGTCTTGCGCGGATCAAGCGGAATGGTGACTTCAGCATGGTTTTCATCATAGAAATTAATTAAAGTTGCGGTGCGGTCACCCTTCTGAATGGAATAAAGATTTGCATTGATCAAATCTCCATAAATCTTCCAGGTTTCACGGTCAGAACAGTCAGCAAGTTCTTTTTGCTGCAAACTTAGTTTTCGGGCAATACGGTCAGCAGTGTTGGCAAGAACCTTAAGAAGGTCGGCGCTGCGATGGCGCATGCGCTGGATGTTGTCACGTTGGGTATAGAAGTCATCAAGCAGCTGGCTGTAGGTGTCATAAGTTCGGGTAAACATCGAACCGCCGTACTGATGGATATCCATAAAGGAAAAATCCACTGGTTTTTTGCGGGAATCAATCACGCTGGTTGGTGTTCCAGTATAGTTCTTCGCGTAATCAATGACTTTGGTCAGGAAGAAGCGCAGCCGGTCAAAATGATTTTCTGTCATTTCGGAAATGACGCGGTCATCACCTAAAAAGACGTAATTTGCAATTTCCCGACAGACGATAGGAGAAACACCCTGCACAGCCGATAAAAGGGCTTTGGAGAGAGGAGTGTCTTTTCCATTGCGCAGTCGTTGCTCAATTTGTTCTGGGGTAACATCGATTAAATCCAGTTTATCCTGAGCAGGCGGAAGGGTATAACGTACGCCCGGAAGGATAGGGCGAACCGAAGACATGGTATCATCGATTCGTTTGATTGAGTCGATGACCCGTCCGGTTTCATCAATGAGGATGATATTGGAATGTCTTCCCATAATTTCAATTGCGACGGTGAGCTGGATGAGGTCTCCCATTTCGTTTCTGGTTTCAAATACCAGATGAAGGATACGGTCCAGTCCGATTTGGCGGATTTCAACCAGTTTTGCGCTGCCGAGATATTTTCTCATCAGCATGCAGAACATGGGAGGACTTTTTGGGTTTTCAAAAGAAGCGGAAGTCAGATGAATGCGAGGGCTGTCCGCACCAGCAGAAAGATAAAGCTTAACGGTACGGGAACCATCTTCAGTTGGCTGCGGCAGACGCAGCACAAAAATCATCTCTTCGCGGGAAAATTGGTGGATTTTATCAATACGCGCTCCAATCAGGCAGGATTCCAATTCGTGTCTGATTTGACGCAGAAGGGTAGCATCCAGTGCCATGAAAATCGTCCTTTCTATCTATATCTCATATTGGTAGTAATTCAGTTGGGGGACACTTCATTATATCATAAAATGGACCAAACTGCGAGAGCTTGGTCTGCATGGCAGTCTGACAAAATAAGCAAAAGAAATAAACTGCAATTTTTATTTTTAAAACATGCAAATCGTGACAGATAAAAGACAATCTGATTGTAAACAGTTTACTATTTTGCCGCACATTGACAAAGAAAGAAGGGAGGTGTATAATAAAAAACGGCACAAGTTAAAAATAAAAACTGCAAGTTTTATGATGCGGTTTTTGCAAAAAAACAATTTTTGATATCTCCTACAATCAACATAATCCTTCCAAATATCACATCGTAACGCGTTGCGATGTGAAGCAAAACATCCCCTGCTAATGCAGGGGATGTTTTGCTTTTTGTGCTGTTATTTGGTAAGGGTTCCGTTCGGGGTTTGCATTAGGATTAAAATTTGTTCTTCAGCACCGGTCTGTGTATTAATATAGGAAAGAATTCGATCTCCGGTAGGGGATGTGCAGAGAAATTCATAAACGCAGACCTCATTTTGTCCAGAGGTTGGGATCAGGGCAAGGCGGGTGTTATCAACGGTGAGAATATCACTTAAGGATTGCTGTGCCTGTTCGACGGTGATGGATGGGGATTGCAGCGTGCGATCGTAGTGGTTGACCAGATAGCCGCGTGCATCCATCCCCACGATAGAACCGTCCTGAAGGGAAACCTCCACCTTAATCAGGTCAGTGTAGCAGATAGTCTGGGTGTTGGGTTCATAGTAGGAAAAATTGAGGGTCATGACACCGTCACGGGTCTCGTAATAGGTATCCTTCATGGAAGAATAGCCGTATTTCTCAAGGAACTGCTGTGCTTTGGCTACGGCATCCTCATAAGAAAGTTTTTCAGTGAGAGAGTCCGGTTTATCGGTGATGAGGTAGCAAAGATAGCCGCCATTTTTGGTAATAGCAACTGAATTGCTGGTTCCGTCATGGAAAACATAAGAAGGAAGAGTGGAGTTTTCTTCCCGCATTTCGGTCAGATCTTTGCCGGCAACCTGATTAGCAAGCTGCTTTGCTTGGTCGACCGGGACTTCTGCTTTGCCTTCGGTCATGAGAGGAGTCTTGTCCAAGATGTGGTCGGAAAATGGGCCGTCATAAATTAAGGTTGGATAACCCATAAAGCTGTCTTCAATCTGCTGCATGTGAGAGGTGGTTCCAGGATTTTCCGGATCATCCACAGTGGTTTTAGGTGTGGAGAGCTGCTCCAGTGTCAGGGTTCCGTTTTGCAGTCCGGTAGCGATCTCATCCAGCTGTCCGCTTAAACGGTCGGCATATTCGCGCAGGGAAGCAAACTGGCTGCGTTCCTCTTCACTGAGCTCCTGACCGGAGGCGGATTTTTTGGAAAGGTACATGGCATAGTCGCCCGCCTGAGAGAGAAAGCGGTTGGTATTTTCCAGCGTTTTGTCTGATACCGGAAGGGTGGAGAGAGCGGATTTTGCTTCCGAAGATTCCTTCCACATTTTGGAGGAGATCATCGACAGCTGCGATGAGGTACCGACATACATGCCCTTGACCAAATCGGACGAGAGATTTGCCAGATTGTCTGAAGCAAGGTCGGCGGCGCGCAGGTAGGTGTTCTGCAAAGCAGTGCGATAGGTATTGATCCTCATGTGATTATAGCTTGCCCAGATGGCAAGCCCGGTGGAAAGGACAAGAAGAAAACCAACCACCAGCTTGAGCGCGAGAGAGGAAACGGGAGTATCTTTTTCGTTCATAGGGGTTCCTGCCTTTCTGAAAATGGGATTTTCAGTGATAGTATTTCCCGTTTCCTTCCTGTTTAAACATGAAAAGCTCCCTTGTCTCAAGGGAGCTTTTGTTTACAAAGTTCGACTGATATGATATAATTTTGACGCTAGAAGGGAAGTGACGGTTTTAGAAAACAGCAAAAATTGGTACCGTGTCCGTCACTATGAGAATCGAATGAAATTCGATTCTCCGAGGGATACAACGCAAAGCCTATTTTCCATCAAATTGAAAGTATCCCTTTCTTTGGTATTTTAATGTACATAAAGAAATAACCACCCCTATGTAAGGGGCGGCGTTTCCTCAATACTATTAAGGAATTTGGGAACGACCGCCGTCTCGCACACGGAAGCCGTCCTTCTGGTTTCTATTATACGCTAAAAGCTCGCTTGGTGTCAAGCGAGCTTTTTTTGTGAGCCTATGCCAATTTGGGGCGGGGCGTTGTTTTATGTATCAAAGTTATCCAAACGTATATGAAAGAGAAGGAAGAATGTTCCTATAAAAGATAGAAAAAGATTAAATTTTTCATAATAATCTACAATCAGCGAAATAGAGCGTTGACAAACAACTTTATGGCATTTATAATAAAAACATGCTCTTAATAATAGGTAAATTTAGGAATATTGAACATATTACAAAATAAATGAACGATATGCGACAGAAAGAGAGGGGTTTGTCTATGATTAACAATGGATTTGAGGAGAGAAGCGAGGACAGAAGAATCCGCAAGACAAAAAAGGCACTGCGTGCAGCGCTGGTGAGGCTGCTGAGCAAGGAGAGCATTGCCGAAATTACCATTAAGGAACTGACCGACGAGGCAGACGTGCACAGAGGTACCTTTTACCATCATTACCGCGATGCTTTTGATCTGAAAGAGCAGGTGGAAGAGGAAATCGGGCAGGAGCTGGACGAGGTGCTGAGCAGTGTGCCGGAAAGTGACGGCGCATTTGAACTGCTTTTGCGTGTACTGAGATTTTTGGAGGAGAACCGCGATGTTGCCAAGATGCTGGCAAGCGAATCGGGATGCCCAAAACTGATGGAACAACTTTGCGAAAAGATTAGTACAAGATGTATGGGCAACGGGCTGTTTGGAGAGCAGCTGCGGTATGGAAGCCGGTTTTGTGCAGCAGGCATTCAGGGCATGATTGTTTCGTGGGTAGAAGATGGAATGCGCATGCCGCCAAAAGAGATGGCAAAGGTGATGGAAACCATGATGATGGGCAGCCAGCAGCAGGTTTCCAGCAAGCAACCAGTAATAGTATAGTAGAAAAAAGCGAATCGAAAAATAGGGAGGGCAGAGCAACCGATGGACACAGCGGGGACTCTGTATTTATTTTACCCTAAAATGAATAACTATAATTTTTAAGTGTATAGTAAAATACAAAGTATGGATGAAAAAGACGGATAATAGACATAGTAAATATAAAATGTTCAATAAATTTAAGAGTGAGAGCGAAAAATATGCGAAAAACCATTTTGTTTTCAATCAGAATTTCTTGTAACTATTATGTAACTTTTAAAGCTAAAAAAGGATGTTGAAACGGTTGAAAACCATAAGTTTTTAACCAAAATGTAAAAATTATCGAGAAGTGCGACAAAAAAGAAACTAAGTGTTGACTAAACTGTATTGCTAGTTTAACCAATTTGAGATACAATAATGTCAGACGATGAGGGGTTGTGGAGAAGGGCAAACAACTGCAAAGCAGTCATTTGCCCTGGAAGTTTTCTTTGTATATTTATAGAATAAATATACTTCGAAAAAGCTTCCGAAAATGGGACTCCGATTTGTCAAAATAAAAAAGTTGATAAAAACATCAACAAAAATTTTTAGGAGGAAGAAAGACTATGAAAAAAGTACTTTCCGTAGCTATGGCTTCTGCTATGGTACTTAGCATGGGCGCTAACGCTTTTGCTATTTCCTACAGCACAGGCTCCAATGAAAAGGCTGATTGGCCAGAAAAATTCCAGTTTGATGGTTCCCTGTTTGTAACAGACAAAGATGGCGACATCATCAAAGAATCCACCACAGAGCTGAACGACAGCGAATCTGTTGATTTCCAGCCAGGTGACGTTATCTGGATGCCTCTGTTTGCTAAAGATCAGACAGTTTATGATCATGAATACAAAAAAGGCACAGAGTCTACTGATGACAAAACTGTTAAAGCTGATGTAACATTCACCGTAAAAGAACTCGGCGAAAAGATTTATCAGGATAAAGATGGTAACTGGAAAAAGGTTGCTGATGATAAGCCTGTAGTTACACCAGTAACTGATGATCAGATCAAAGTAGCTACCGGCGAAACAACTACCGGTGAAAATAAGTATAAAGTATATCAGAGATATACAGTTGAAATCAACGGTACTTATGATGATACTACTGCAAAATACTACATTGCTGGTACTCGTTATAAATCGGAACCAGCATTCAAACAGGCTCTTGCTGAACAGGGTACAGAAAATGCTTACATCACTGTAGTTAAAGAAGGCGTTGATGGTACTGATGAATCTATCAGCAAACCAATCGATACTGATAAAGTTGCACCTTACTACAACTACACTGGCAACATCGACAAGAACTGGTCCATCAACCTGATCGAAGATGCTGGTTATGCTGAAGAGATCGTTGAAAAAGCTGAACTCTACAAAGCTACTCCAGTAGATGTTGAATCCTACGGCGAATACGCAGAAGACCTCGTTGTAAATGGCGTATACGTAAAAGTTACCCTGAAGAAAGAATGGAAACTGAAAGACTCCGTAGACATGAAATACTATGTATACGTAGCTGACAATGCTGGTCACAAGACCAACCAGGTATGGGTTTCCGGTAAATATGCTCCAACAACCAAGACAGTTGACTTCCAGTGGACAAACGACGCTTCCGAAGCAGCTATCTGGGAAGCTAAAGAAAGCGGCACAGCTACTTTCGATTTCGCTGACAAAGCATTCTTCACAGTAAAAATGTACAAAGGCGAAACAATGTACCTCGACCTCAGCACAGCTTACGACAAAGCTATCGCTGGCGAAATGGATGCAGAAGCTGATTCCTTCTTCAAATTCGACAACGAAAACGCTAACTTCTCCAGAACTGGCACTCTGATGATCGTTTCTGACGATGCTTCCCTGGTTCCATACGAAATCGACAAAGACGGCAACTTCGTTGCAGTTGAAGCTGACTATGTTGAGAACTACGCAGTAGCTCACACCAACAAGAAAGTAAACGGCTTCGTATTCAACACAAAACAGCTCGGCAACTACGTTCTCTCCACTGAAGAACTCGGTGAAGAAGAACCAGCTGAAGAACCAACAACAGAAGAACCAGTTGTTGAGGAACCAGTTGTTGAAGAACCAGTTGTTGAAGAAACCAACAAACCAAACCCAAACACTGGTGCTGAAGACTTCGTAGGTCTGGCAGTATCCCTGGCAGTAGTTTCCGTAGCAGCTGCTGGCGCTCTGGCTCTCAAAAAATAAGTTCTAAATGAACTTAATTAACTTGGGAAATCCTGAGTAACAATAATACCGTCGGGTGAAAACCCGACGGTATTTATATATCGGCGAATGGGGGGAGTACCCTTGTTGCCGTCCTAACAATTTTCTTTGTCCGCACACTTGAGGTCCGCACGCTTTAAGTCAGGGCGGGCAGAAATCCTCCGCGCTCCACCGCGGGGGATTTTTTTGTTGCTTTAAAGCTTGTGGGGGTAAAACAAAAGCTCCCTTGACGCAAGGGAGCTTTCATTGTATAATAAATACCAGAAGGACGGCTTCCGTGGGCTAGACGGCGGTCATTCCGAAATAAAAGTTTTCTTGAGAAAGACCGCTCTGGCTTATGGGGCGGTTATTTCTTTATGTACATTAAAATACCAAAGATAACCGTTGCGAGCAAGTTTAAAAGTGCAATGACTTCTAAAATCGTCATAACAGTCACCCCCTTTTGGGGAATAACCGTGCCGCCCTTCCAGCGTCAAAATTATATCATATTAGTCGAATTTTGTAAACCAAAAGTCCCTTTGAAGAAAAGGGGCTTTTTTATTGGAATTTCTTTTAGGAATGCGAAATCTCTCTTGACCTGTACCCAGTGAACAGGTAAAATAAATGTAATAGATGTTGCAAAGGAGGTCGAGGTTATGGCAGACCCGATCCGCTGGCTGGCTCTGGGTTACAGTGTTCCGGTCAATCCGTCCAAAAACCGTGTTTATGTCTGGCGTAAACTGAAGGAGTACGGCGCAGAATATTTTAAGCAGGGTGTTGCGCTGCTCCCATATAATCGTCAGAGCTACACCAAGTTTAAGTATCTTTCTGCGAAAATTCTGGAGATGGGGGGAGAGGCTTCGATTGTTGAAATGAAGTTTTTGGACCCCAAGGACGAAAGAGAGGTCGTTTCGCGTTTTCGCACGCAGGCACTGGAGGAATTGTCTCAGCTCAAGCAGGACTGTGCACAGGTGCTGTCCGAGCTAAAAAATGGCGGGGCAATCTTTACCGAGGATCAGTCCGAACAGGTGAAAAAGATGATCCGGCGCTATTCCAAGGCGCGCAGCCGCAACCATTTTGGGCTGAGTACAGCGCAGGATGTGGAGAAGGGCCTGTATGCGATCATCTCGACTGCGCGGCAGGCTTCCAGTGAGCTTTCTGCCCAGCTTGCCAAGGCGATGGACAAGGCGGTTAAATAGGTCTTTTTTCGCGGGCACGCTCATAAAGATTGTGTAAGGTTACGGAGGTAATCCATGTACGAAAATAAGGAAAAACAACAGACCGCGCTGTTGGTAGCGGTCGACACCGGAGAGTTTGACGTGCAGCGTTCGGTGGATGAGCTGGAGGAACTGGCAAAGTCCGCAGGAGCTGTCGTCAAGGGCAGGGTGATCCAGCGAAAGGAGCGTCCAGACCCGGCTACTCTGATGGGCGCTGGACGTCTGGAAGAGGTCGCTGAATTTGTGCGGGCGAATGAAATCGATCTGGTGATCTTTGACCATGAGCTGGCACCGGCACAGCAGAAGAATCTGGAAAACGCGCTGGATGTTGCGGTCATCGACCGAACCACGCTGATTCTGGATATCTTTGCTCAGCGCGCAAAAACAAG